>Ga0182027_10000568_pt1 | contig 63686 bp, 56 predicted proteins | sample 712E1DmetaG_FD_121300 | JGI IMG/M metagenome (GOLD analysis project Ga0182027, IMG submission 121300) | Permafrost microbial communities from Stordalen Mire, Sweden - 712E1D metaG (Illumina Assembly) | ecosystem: Environmental > Terrestrial > Soil > Wetlands > Permafrost | place: Sweden...
AAGGTATTGCATACGCGCAGTGTAGTTCGGCATGTTGCCCTCCTCTTTTCATCAAGAGTTGGGTAACATTTCTCGCTGCACAACAGCTTTCGCTTCGGTAACATCTTAGACTGCTTGATGCGTGACGTTGAAGATTGGCCGCTAAAATAGGTAGAATCCAGCCATTCCCGGACGCTCGGGATGTTTTTTTTATGAGGGACCTCCTTATTAGCCGTTCAACAATGGTCGCGTTGGGCTTGGTCCCGGCTCTGCTTTGGGCGGATCCCAAGTCCCAGGATTCCTATCTCGTACATCCTTCGTCCCAGACGGTTCATCGGCGGGAGGCTGTTCTGGCTCTAGGACAGACCGAGGACCCACAAGCCGGTTCAAAACTTCTGGAAGCCCTGTCGGATAAGGATCCGATGACTCGGTCTCTGGCCGCTCAGAGGCTTGGGGCATTGAAAATCGCTTCTTCGAGATCCGCTCTTGCCCGGGTCCTGGCGACGGATTCCCAGGAGCAGGTCCGGCAGGCCGCGGCCTTCAGTCTGAGGCAGATTGAGGACCCGGGAGCCACGGACGCTCTCGGCAAGGCCTTGAAAGATTCCTCGCCGAACGTCCGCATACTGGCGCTGACAGGTTTGGGTCATTACAAGGATGCCAGCAAAGGCCGATTGGTGGAGGCGATGTGCCAGGATAAGTCGGTTGAGGTGCGGCGAACGGCGGTGTTTGTTCTTGGCCGTCTGGAAGATCGCGCTTCAGTCCCGACCCTTGAGCAGCTTCTAAAAACGGATCCGGACGGTGCCGTACGGGCCGGGGCGGCCCAGGCGTTGGGAGACTTACGTGCGACGGAGTCCAAAGAGGCGTTGCGGTCATTGTTGAAAGATCCGGCGAAAGTTGTTCAGGCCTCCGCCGCCCGGTCGCTCATGATGCTCGGAGACGGGTCTGCTTTTGAAGCGGCCAGGGCGCTCGATAACGATCCGGACCAGACGGTGCGCATCGTCGCGATCGATGCTCTGGGCTGGAGCAAGGACCCGGCCGCGGAGGCCGAGCTTCAGGCCCTTTTAACCCAGGCTTCCCAGAATAGCAGGCCCGCGATCGAAGGGGCGCTCATGCGTACCAAACAATTGAGGAACCCATGAAAACAATAAAAGGCTTCCTGATCATCCTTGTCTCAAGCACATTATGGGCAGCAGACGCGGCGATCTCCACTTCCACACCCGTTACGACTCCGGTCCAGGCTCCAGCCCCAACCACTCCAAAAATGACGGCGAAAACCGTGACCGATGCCGGCGAGAATAGCCCGCAGATCGAAGCGGTAGACATTCCGACCGCCGATATTCTGGATCCTTCCACGTATTCCGCTAATTTTCGTTTTTACAATCAGGGGGGAATCGCTTCCCGGCTGATTATCGGACCGCTCAAGCGCGTCAACCTGGGGGTCACTTTTGATGCTCAGCAGGTGATCGGTTCCGGGGATCCGCATCTGGTGCGCCCGTCCGTCTATGTCAAGCTGCGCGCCTTCGACGGGACGGACGTACTTCCGGCCCTGGCGCTCGGGTATGACAATCAGGCCTATCTGTACCAGAACTCCACGCACGACTTTCTCGAGAAAGAGAAGGGGTTGTATCTGGTCGGAAGCCATGAGATTTTTATTCCTGATTTTGACCTGCACGCGGGGATGAACATCAATGAATTTGACAATACCAAGCTCTACGGATTTTTCGGGGCTACGTATAAGATTGTGCCGTCTTTCGCGCTTCTGGCAGAGTACGACAACATCCGCGATGGCATCAACAACCGCGTGAATCTTGGCGGACGGTACTGGCTGACCTCGTATTTCAATGTGGACGTGGCGGCCCGAAACGTCGGACGCGGCGAAGCCCGCGGCGGAGAGCGCATTGTGCGCCTGAATTATACGGCGCATTTCCCCTTCTGATGATGCCCGACGAGATCGTCGCCCTGGAGTTTGAAAAGCCCATCGCCGAGCTTGAAAACAAGATCGGCGAGCTCAAGTCCTGCGCGGCCTCCGAGCACATGGATTTCTCGGATGAAATCCGCACGCTGGAAGAAAAATGCGCCCAGCTCAAGCGCCAGATCTATGGCGGGCTCACCCCCTGGCAGCGCGTGCTCATCGCCCGCCATCCGCAGCGCCCTTATACGGCCGATTACATCAAATCTCTCTGCACCAATTTTATCGAGCTGCACGGCGACCGCAGCTTTTCGGATGATGCGTCGATCATCGGCGGACTGGCTTTGTTTGAAGGACGGCCGGTGGTCGTGATCGGGCATCAGAAGGGGCGCACGGTGCAGGAATCGATGCGGCGCAATTTCGGCATGCCGCATCCGGAAGGTTACCGGAAAGCGCTTCGTCTGATGAAATTAGCTGAAAAATTTAGACGCCCGGTGCTCTGCTTCATCGATACGCCCGGCGCGTATCCCGGGATCGGCGCCGAGGAGCGTGGTCAGGCCCGGGCGATCGCGCTGAATCTGATGAAAATGGCCGCGCTCAAGACGCCGATCGTCTGCACGATTATCGGCGAAGGCGGTTCCGGCGGGGCGCTCGCCATCGGCATTGGCGACCGCATCCTGATGTGCGAGAACGCCTGGTATTCCGTGATCTCACCGGAAGGCTGCGCCGCGATCTTGTTCCGGGACGCCTCACGCGCGCCCGAAGCCGCCGCGGCCCTCAAGCTGACGGCCCCCGAGCTCAAGTCGCTCGCCATTGTGGACGAAGTGATTCCGGAACCGCAGGGCGGCGCGCACCGGGATATCCCGGCCATGACACAGGCGCTTAAAACCGCCCTCTTGAACCATCTGGATCAGCTGCAGGCTCTTTCCAATGAGCAGCTGATGAACAACCGGTATCAAAAATTCCGCTCCCTTGGAACCTGGAGGGAGAGCGAGCTGGCGCAGGTCGCTCCCTCCGGCCCCCGCCGCAAACCGAAGGGCCAGAAAATCGCCAGCCGATGAGCGGTTCTATGACGGGCCGCATAGAGCGAACGCCGCGGATCCTGCTTTAATCTTTCAAATTTGCTGGACCCTAAATTGACTGGAGGAGTGACATCATGAGCAAACGAATTGCAATCTTGACCGGCGGCGGAGACTGCCCGGGGTTGAATCCCGCGATCCGCGGTTGTGTGATGGCGGGGTTGGATAAAGGATTTGAGTTCGTCGGACTTCAAGAAGGCTGGCGGGGCTTTGTCGAAGGAAAGACACAGCCTCTCGGCCTGGCCGACGTCAAAGAAATCGTTGGCAAGGGCGGAACCATTCTGGGGACCTCCCGAACCAATCCCTTCAAGAAGGAAGGCGCGGTGGAAAAGTGCCTGGCCACCTTTAAGAATCTAAAACTGGATGCCCTGGTGGCCCTGGGTGGAGAAGATACCCTGGGTGTTGCCTCACGCTTCTACAAGGAACACAAGCTTCCAGTCGTGGGCGTGCCCAAGACCATGGACAATGATCTTTCCGCCACGGATTACACGTTCGGCTTTGATACCGCGACCACTCTTGCCGTGGATGCGGTGGAGAGGCTCAGGGATACGGGCCGCAGTCACCGGCGGATCATGGTCATGGAAGTGATGGGCCGCCACGCCGGATGGGTGGCGCTTTTTACCGCGATCGCTTCCGCTGCGGACTGGGTCCTTCTCCCGGAACGAAAATCCGATATCAAGGCCATGTGCGCACATCTGAAAAAGGTCCACGCCCGGGATCACGTGGCCATCGTGGTCACCTCTGAAGCGATTGAGCTCCCCGGCATTAAGACGGAAGGCGAACAGCTGGATCAATTCGGGCACATGCTGTTGAAAAACAGGGCCGTAGGCGAAACCGTCGCCGATTTGATTGAAAAAGAGACAGGGATTGAAACCCGGTCAGCCGTCATCGGTCATGCGCAGCGCGGCGGAAGCCCGACCCTCTTTGATCGGATCCTCGGGACGCGGGTCGGCGCCAAAGCGGCGGAGCTCGTTCATCAGGGGAAATTCGGCCAGATGGTGGCGCTGCGCGGCAATGACGTGGTCGGGGTTTCCCTCGAGGAAGCGACCGCCACCTTGAAGACCGTTCCTCCGGAATGGCTTCAATTGGCCGACACGTTCTTCAAGTAACAACGATAAAAATTCCCCTTTAAATTCGGCGGATTGCATGCTATCTAGCATGCATGAATGTAGTGGAACTGCTCAGGGAAGCGGTCCTCCAGGGAGCGTCGGACATTCACATCGTTCCCGGTGCGCCCCCGCTTTTGCGGATCAGCGGGGCATTGGCTGCCCTGCCGAACCGACCCGCTTATACGGCCGATCAGGCTCAACAGCTCATCCTGGAGCTTCTGACCGAGCAGCAGCGAACGGCTCTGGCCCGGGATTTTGTCGTTGATTTCTCCATGAACATGGAGCAGACGCGCTACCGTGGAAACGTCGTGTTCCAGCGCAATGGCCTGGAGGCCGTCCTGCGGTTAATTCCCGTTCAGGTTCCGACGCCCGAAGAACTGATGTTTCCTCCCATCATGACGGAGCTCACGACTCTCAAAAGCGGTCTTATTATTGTCAGCGGACCGACGGGCGCGGGAAAATCGACTTCCCTGGCCTGCATGGTCGACCTCATTAATCAGCGGCGGCGCGGGAATATCGTGACGATCGAAGACCCCATCGAGTTTATTCACCCCAATAAGAACTGCGTGGTCAGCCAGCGTGAAATCGGAATTCATGCCGTGTCCTTTAGCGCCGCTCTGCGGTCCGTGATGCGACAGGACCCGGACGTGGTCATGATCGGTGAAATGCGCGACTTGGAAACGATCAGCGCCGTGATTACGCTGGCTGAAACCGGGCATCTTGTCCTGGCCACGCTGCATTCGGCGGATGCTCCCCAGGCTGTCGACCGCATGATCGATGTGTTCGAAGCCCGCCAACAGCAGCAGATCCGCACCCAGCTGTCCGGAGTGCTCAAGGCGGTGATCACCCAGACGCTCCTGCCGCGCGCGGGCATCGGGGGACGGGTGGCGATGCGTGAAGTGATGATCGTGAACCCGGCGATCGCCAACCTGATCCGATCAGGCAAGAACCATGAGATTTACGCGGCCATGGAGATAGGCGCCAGCGAAGGAATGATCAGTTCCGGCCGAGCGCTGGCCGACCTGGCCAGGAAGGGCCTGATCGAATCTTCTGAGGCGCAGTCCCGGCAGCCTCAGGTAGATCCGTTGCTGGCCCGGCGGGGCAAGAAATCGATTTGAAAGGCCGCAGAATCCAGGCCTGACGGGGAGACCATGATGGAAATGATCGACATTTTGAAAGCCTGCGTTCAGAAAGGCGCCTCGGATCTGCATCTCGTGATCGGGCAGCCTCCGATGATTCGCCAGGATGGAGACTTGAAGCCGATGTCGGAGTTCCCGGCCCTGACGGCCGAAGAATCCCGGCGCCTCGTGTACACGCTCCTTTCCGATGAGCAGAGGGTGCGCTTCGAAAAGGAATGGGAACTGGATTTTTCCGTAGCCGTCGATCAGATCTCCCGCTTCCGCGCCAATCTCCTGGTGCAGAAAAACGGCGTGGAAGCGGTCCTGCGCGTGATCTCGGGCCGGATCCCCTCGCCGGACGACCTGGCGCTGCCCCAGGCCGTCACCGATCTTTCGAATCTGCCCCGCGGGCTGGTGCTCGTGACCGGTCCGACAGGTTCCGGAAAGTCGACGACGCTCGCGTGCCTGGTGAACCAGATCAATCTGAAGCGCCGGAGCCACATCTTGACGATAGAAGATCCGATCGAATTTGTATATGAGAACAAGAATTCCGTCGTGCGGCAGCGTGAAATCGGATCGCAATCGCGGAGTTTTGCCGCCGCGCTCAAACATGCCCTGAGGCAGGATCCTGACGTGGTCCTGATCGGTGAAATGAGGGATCTGGAAACCATCGGCGCGGCACTGACGATGGCCGAAACCGGGCACCTGGTCTTCGGGACTCTGCATACGACCGATGCCGCCCAGACCGTGGACCGCATCATTGACGTATTTCCAGCCTATCAGCAACAGCAGGTCCGGACACAATTGTCGAGCGTCCTGAAAGCGGTCGTCTCTCAGACCCTGATCCCGAGGTTCAATGCCAAGGGCCGTGTGGCGGCGCGGGAAATCATGATGGTCACTTCCGCGATTTCGAATTTGATCCGCGAAGGGAAGAGCCACCAGATTTACGGGGCGATCGAGACGGGCGCCCGGGTGGGCATGATCAGCCTGGACAAGTCGCTCCAGGATCTTGTGAAGCGCGGGATTATTTCCGCGGAGGAGGCTGCGGCGAAGGCCAACCACCCCGAAACGTTCCGGGGGGGATCCCCGGTCGGCGCCGCCGCGTAGATTTATGGCCGGTGAACTTATACAGGCTCTCAAGTCCGTTCAGGGATTCAGCTCTCTCTCCGAATCCGTTCTGGAGCAGTTCGTTCCGTTCGCTTCGATCCGGAGGCTGCGCGCGGGAGAAACCGTTTTTTGCCAGGGAGAACCCTCGCCCTACTGCTTTGGCATCCTGTCCGGCGAAGTCATGATTCAGCATGTCTCCAAGGACCGTCGATTCCCGCCGAAGGTCCTCGGCATTCTTGGCGCGGGCCACTTGTTCGGCGAATCCTCGATTTTCGAAGACAGCCCTCGGGCGGCCATGGCCTCGGCGAACGCCGATGGCAAACTGGTGACCGTGAGGGGGCCGCAACTGCGCGAATGGATCCAGAAAAATCCCGTCGAAGGCCAGCCGCTTTTGATCGCCTTGCTCGAATCCTCCATCCGGCGGCTGCAGAAAACCAATCTGGAGCTGGCGGTGATTTACGGTGTGGGACGCTTGTTCGGATCGCAAAAATCGTTCATGGATCAGGTTCCCGCGGCGCTCGAATTCCTGCGCGGATCGATCGAGGGGTTGACCGATGTCCTCTTATATCAGCGCAGCGCGTACTGGGAGGAGTTCACCCCTCTGGCGAGTTTCCCCGGACTGTCCGACCTTCCCCCGATCCCGGCGACGCATGAAATTATTGAGAAAGTCAGGCAAGCGGCCTCTCCTCAGATTTTTGTTCCGAAAGCCATCCAGGCGCATTTGGAATCTTTCAAGCTTCCCTGGAATGCCTATGCGACCCTGGCCATTGTCCCACTGTTCGACTGGGAAAGAGCCCATGACGCGATTCAGGGGCTCCTGGTGCTCGCCGGCCAGCATAACGATAAGGTATTTTCTCCTGAGAAACAGCTTCTATTGAGTTCCATGGCGCTGCCGTTCGCCGAAGCCCTCTCGCGCTATGCCCGGCTGCAGGAAACGCAGGCGCAGGATCGGCTTCAGAAGTCCAAGGGTTCGTTTCCTCTGTAAAACGATTCCACGCAAGTCCGTCCCAATCCCCCGCTCCTTCTAGCCCGGCCGCCGTCTCCCGGGCATTTGCTAAAATGACCCCCAGAAGATTCCGCGCATGAATATCCTCGTATCAGGATCCACGGGAATGGTCGGCTCCGCGCTTGTTTTTCAGCTGAGCTCTAAAGGACATTCCATCAAGACGCTGGTGCGCCGCGATCCTCGCCATCCCTCCGAGATCCGCTGGAATCCTCCGCAGAGCGGCCCCACTCCCGAGCAGCTGCAAGGCATCGATGCCGTCATCCACCTGGCCGGCGAAAGCATCGCTTCCGGGCGATGGACTCCGGCGAAGAAGAAGGCCATCCTCGAAAGCCGGATGCTCGGAACCAAGATCCTGTCCGATGCGATCTCCCGGATGCCTGTGCCTCCCAAAGTGATGATTTCCGCATCCGCCATCGGCTATTACGGCGACCGCGGAACAGAAGTGCTTAAAGAAGACAGCTGGGCGGGGCGCGGATTTCTCCCGGAGGTCTGCCAGACGTGGGAAGCCGCCACCACTCCGGTCATTCAGAAAGGCATTCGCGTCGTCCAACTGCGTTTTGGGATTATTCTGAGTCCGAAAGGCGGGGCCCTGGGTAAGATGCTCTTGCCGTTCAGGATGGGATTGGGAGGCGTTATCGGCGATGGAAGTCAGTATATGAGCTGGATCGCGATTGATGACGCGCTGGGCGTCATCAACTACGCGCTTTTTGGCGACAAGATTTTTGGCGCCATCAACACCGTGGCGCCGCAGGCGGTGACGAATCGGGAATTTACCCGGACGCTGGGCAGAGTATTATCCCGTCCCACCGTGGTGCCGATGCCCGCCTTCGCCGCCCGCCTCGCCTTCGGAGAAATGGCGGACGCACTTCTCCTGTGCAGCGCCCGCGTCGAACCCGATTATCTGGTTCGCTCCAAATACCGCTTCCAATTCCCCAATCTCGAAGACGCGCTGCGGCATCTCCTCAAAAAATAGATCCGGAACCAAACGCCCGCCGGGACGTTCTAACTACAAACACAACAGCGATCGTAAAGGAGATGGCCATGTTTACATCGAAAACAGCCCTGGTCACCGGCGCCAATAAAGGGATTGGTTTTGAATCCGCCAGGCAGCTGCTGCAGAAGGGCTACCAGGTCTTCATTACCGCCCGCCGGAAAGAAGAAGGGCAAAAAGCGGCAGACCAGCTGTCGCGATCCGGCCGCGTCGTTCGATTTATTTATCTCGAGGTGACCGATCCGGACAGCGTGAAGAAAGCGGTCCGGGAAGTCGCCGCGCAGACCGAACATCTGGATGCGCTCATCAATAACGCCGGTATTTATCCCGACGGAGAAACTTCCATTCTAAACGTCGATACGACGCTCCTTGAGAAATCATTTCTCACGAATACGGTGGGGGCGCTCCTCGTTTCGCAAGCGTCCTGGCCGCTCCTGGCCCGCTCGAAACTGGGACGGATAGTCAATGTCTCCAGTGGCCTCGGGGCTTTAAGCGAGATGGGGGCTACCGCTCCAACTTACAGCATTTCAAAAACGGCGCTCAATGCCGTGACCCGGCAGCTGGCCTCTGCGTTGAAGGATAAAGGGATCATCGTTAATTCCGTCTGCCCGGGATGGGTCCGAACGGAGATGGGAGGGCAGAACGCGCCGCGCTCGGTTGAAGAAGGTGCCTCGGGCATTGTCTGGGCCGCGACCGAGGCTCCTGCGGAGTTGACTGGGAACTTTCTCCGGGACGGGAAGGTTATCCCCTGGTAATCAGATTCGCCTGACAGAGTGTCGTGTAGTGCGGTCCTTGAGGAGAGAGAACGCTTTGAATCAGGGACACCTTCTCGATCAGGATCGGGCTCGGTTCCGGGGCGGGAATCTGGCGGGTGATCGATTCAAGGGTTCGTGCGGAAAATGACTCTTTCGAACGCGCGAGCGTGAGATGAGGATGAAAGGGTTTGTTTTCTATCGGAAATCCCATCCCCGCACAGGCCTCGTTCAGATCCTTCGCCAGACGTATCACCCTCTCCTTCCCTTCCGAAACTCCCAGCCAGAGCACCTTGAGCGTCGCTCCGCTTTTAAAGAACCCGGCCCCGTCAAAGCTCAGCCCGAAGGAGGAGTGGCCCCGCGCCGTTTCTTCCAGTGCGCGCCGAAGCCCGGGGAGACGGGGGGCTGCGCAGTCTCCCAGGAATTTCAACGTCAGATGAAACTGTTCGAGCTTGACCCAGCGCAGGGTGCCCTTCGGATCCGGGGTTTTCGCGCGCAGATCCTTTGAGAAAGCGGCGATTCGTCCGCGCAAGGATTCCGGCAGTTCGATGGCTATAAACACCCTCATGTTTTATTAGAATACCAAGTATGACACTCTTGAGGTTTATCCTTGCCGGTTTGGTCGCGGGATGGATCCTGGGGAAACTTCGCCGGGGAAAAGGTTACGGTTTTTTCGGGAATCTGATCATTGGCGCCATCGGGTCGATCATCGGCTGGTTCCTGAAAGGGGTGTTTCACATCGAGGCCCCCGACTTTCTCGCGCAGATCGCCCTGGCTGTGGCCGGTGCGATCCTGTTTTTTCTTCTGGTTGGCTCTCTGAAATGGAAGCGCAGGAAATCGGTCAAAGAGGAGGACGAATGAGATCCCCAGGCTGGCTCCTGGCTGTTTTCCTGCTTCTGCCCTGGTCGGTGTCCGCGGCCGTTGGCGACGACGACAAAAACTCCTATCTGAAGAAAGCGAACCAGGAACTGCGGGAATGGAACGCCAAAGTGGACGACCTGCAGAAGCGCTCGGAAAAAGCCGGGGTCCGGACGCGCGCGGAATTTGACCGGGCCTTGCAGGCGGTCCGCGAGAATCTCGGGATCTTTCAGCAAAAAGTGACAGACGTCAAAGGGTCCGGTGAAAGCGGCTGGACGACGCTCCGCCGGAGAGCGGATGAAGCGTTCAGGGATGTCAGACAGGCCTATCGGGAAGCGACCTCCTCCCTTGATAAGGACAAACATCATAAGGAGAAACAATGACGAAACGCATGATCATACTGCTATTGGCCATCGGAATCGCTGGCCGGTCGCAGGCGGCTAAAGGGGTTGCGGAAATCAAAGGAACGGCGGACAACTCACCTCTCGGGACAGTCACTCTGGAGGACACCGCGGACGGGCTGAAGATCAACGTCCAGTTGGCGGGGGTCCCGCCGGGCCCGCATGCTTTCCATATCCATGAGTTTGGAAGCTGCCTGGACATGGGCAAGGCGGCGGGCAGCCATTACAACCCGCTTTCCATGCCTCACGGCCAGGTCATGAAGGACGGGATTCATCACGCGCATGCCGGTGACCTGGGCAACATCACGGTGGCGGCTGATGGGAGCGCGACGCTGGAAGCCGTCATCAGGGGCATTTCCCTGACGGGCAGCCCGTACGATGTTGCTGGCCGCGCCGTCGTTCTGCATGAAAAAGTCGATGATTTTAGTCAGCCGGCAGGAAACGCCGGCGGCCGCATCGGCTGCGGAACCATCATCATTACCGGCCATTAATCTCGTCTCAGATCCGACTTGTCGGATGGTACAATCTGCCATATGCCATCCGGCAAGTCGCTTGCGGGCGCCTCACTTTTCCTCCTTACCGCCTTCCTTCCAACATTTATTCTAGCCGTCCCGACGCAGGTTTCCGTCAGCGGCCGAAAGCTGCTGGTCAATAGTCAGCCCTACACCGTTCAAGGAGTCGCTTACTCCCCTTATCCCGTCGGAACGACGGCTGGTTCCAACAGCTCCGGCTGCACGGGCCCGTACTTCTGGTGGGCCGACCGCCCTACGTATATCGCTGACTTCCCTCTCATCAAGAAGATGGGAGCCAACACGATTCGAGCTTACGGAATTCTGAACGACACCTCCGCCAATACGGTCCTGCAGGTCCGCGCCGCGCTCGATGCGGCTCATGCGCAAGGTCTCTATGTCATCATGAATTTTTATCCGTCCCACACGGTGCCGATCGCGCCTAACGCGGCGGCGTGGCAGGCACAATTTCTGGATGCCGTAAACGCATATAAGGACCATCCTGCCGTCTTGATCTGGGAATTCGGCAATGAACAGAATCTCGACAATGGGCAGGATCCTGCCTGGTACACCCTCGTGAATTCGGCGGCCGGCGCCGCCAAAGGCATGGATCCTGATCACCCGATTATGACCGTCGATGGAGAATGTTCCGCGGGATGTCCAAATTCTCCACTGACCTTCTCGATAGGTTATGCGGTTCGCGGTGCCTTGGACACCAATGTTTCGAATCTGGATATTTGGGGAATCAACGTGTATCGAGGCCCCACCTTTCAAGGCGCTTTCCAGTTTCTGGCATCGACAACGACCAAGCCCATATTGGTCACCGAATTCGGAAAAGACGCCTGGCATGATTCCGTCGGTGTAGAAGACCAAGCCATGCAAGCGGATCATGTCCGTTCGCTGTGGCAGGAAATCAGCGCGAACCTTAGCGCCACCGGGACCGGTAGCCAGGCCCTGGCCGGGGGCGTGGTTTTCGAATGGTCGGACGAATGGTGGAAGGATCCGACCAACGATTGTTTGACTCACGGCACGCAACCGAAATTTTCCGTGTCGGCCGACACCGTGGATCCCAATTATCAAGACGAATGGTTCGGTTTGAACGCGGTGAGCCCGGTCGATGCCGTTGCCAATCCCGGAGGCACCAATCGGGTTCAGCGTCAAAGTTACGCGACAATGCAGACGTTCTGGAATCCCACCGCCGTGCAGGGGACTGGAACAGCGGCGGCCAGCTTTTTCAGCGATACGGTGCGAAACTACCCGAACCCTTTTCAGCTGGGACCGGGATCGACCAAGTTTGTCGTGCTGACCAACGAGGCCGGCACCGTGGATATCCGCATTTATGACGCGGGCGGACAGTTCGTGACGTCCTTCAGCCGGACGGTGACCGGAGCCGGACGATCGGAAGTGGTGTGGGACGGCCATAACAGCCAGGGCTCACTTGTGAGCTCAGGCCTCTATATCGCCAGGGTACATGGGCACAGCACTGCCCATGACGAAACCCAGTACCGGCGGGTGGTGGGAGTGAAATGATAGCCGCTGTCAGGTGGGAGAGGGTGCCCGCAGGGCGGGTGAGGGTATATTTTGCGGCTCTCATCTTTAGTTTTCTGCCCTGTCGAATATGGGCGTCGGGGGAACCCGATGCCTTCACTTTGTCGGGGATCGGCGCCCGGGCCGGGGGAATGGGAAACGCGGCGATCGGCCTCGCGGATGAGATTGAAACGGTTTATTACAATCCCGCCGGACTGGGAAATCTGACGGACTCCGGCGTAACCGCCATGTATCAGGTGCCGGAGCTGTCCACGTCTCGGGGCTTTGCCGGATTTAATGCGCGTCTGTCCAGGCTGGGAGCTCCGGGAAGTATCGGGTTCGGCTGGTTGCGCTTGAATTCATCCAGCATCGAACTGACCAATTCCGACGAGCAGGTTCTAGGCCGCGATACGCTTACCAATGATCTTTTCCTGTTGGGATACGGGGCGCGACTATCGCCCATCTTTGCCGTCGGAGCGTCTCTTAAATATTATCGGTTCGCCTTTGACGGGTTCAGCGAATCCGGACTGGGGTATGACGCCGGCCTGCAGGCACGCTGGTCTGTTTTTCGATGGGGTGCCGCTTTTACGGATTTTGGAGGCGGCACCACACTCAAAGGGTCCTCGATTTTCCCGAATGGCGGCGACGTTTCTGATAAAGTCCCGGCGCGGTTCCGTCCCGGGCTGGCCGTCGTCCTGCCCGATCCATTCGACTGGCCCATCCTGGTTAATGCCGACCTGGATACTCTCATCAAGCTTCAGGGCTCGCAGGACGCGAGGCTCTTTTCGGGGCTCGAAGTCTGGACGTACCAGGAGCGCGTCGCGCTGCGCACTGGGTTCGAGCAGGCGGTCGGCCCGACCCTGGGTTTTGGCGTGCGCCTCGGCCCTTTTCAGATCGATTATTCGTTCCTTCTCAGTCTTGCCCTTCAGGACGAGCACCGCATCAGCACCACCTTCCGTTTCGGAGACTTTGGTAAAATGAACGACCATGATAAAAACATTACCGGACAATTTTGACGCCTGGGAGCCGAGAATCCAGAAGCAGATCGATGCCCTGATCGCTCTGGCCGCTCCTGCCGTGCGCGAGGAGGATAACCGGGATCTGGTGCGGCAGATGATTGTCACGGCGCTTAAGGTCGAACATTCCCAGTTGAGCCGCGGCGACGCCAAAATTCTTTCGCGCGCGATGCGGGAGCTGCGCTACGGATTCCGGATTTTCAAGGACTACCGGGAAAAGCGCAAAGTCACTATTTTTGGATCGGCGCGCACCCCCAAAGATGATCCCGAGTACAAGCAGGCCCTCGCCTTCTCAAAAATGATGGCGAAGAATGGATATATGGCGATTACCGGAGCCGGTCCCGGCATCATGAAGGCGGGAAACGAAGGCGCCGGCAGGAACAACAGCTTCGGCATCAACATCAAATTACCGTTCGAACAGGCGGCCAACGAGTTCATCGGCAAAGATCCGCGTTTCATCGACTGTCGTTTTTTCTTCACCCGGAAACTGATGTTCTTGAAAGAGACCAGCGCCGTCGCGTTTTTTCCGGGTGGCTTCGGGACCCACGATGAGGCGATGGAAACCTTGACGCTGGTCCAGACGGGAAAGGCCGACATGATCCCGCTGGTTTTCGTGGACGCGCCCGGTGGGGACTATTGGAAGGATTGGATCAAATACGTCGAGAAACACCTCATGAAACCGGGGAAAATATCGCCGGAAGATATGCATCTGTTTAAAGTGACTGAAAGCGCCGAAACCGCAGCCCGGGAAATTCTCCAGTTCTACAGCAACTATCATTCCATGCGTTTCGTCAAAGATCAGCTGGTTATCCGCCTGCACAAATCGCCTTCCAAAGACCTGATCGAAAAATTAAACATCGAGTTCAAAGACATCTGTGTTAAGGGGATCATCGCCTCCAGTCCTGTCCTTCCGGAAGAGAACGATCACCGGGAACTGCCGAGGATTGCCTTTCAGTTCAACCGGCTCGCCTACGGCCGCCTGCGTATGATGATCGATCGACTCAATACGGACTGATCGTTGTCAGGCGCGGGTTTTGACGGGTTCGGCAGGCCTGGAGGGAAACGTGAAGGAATCCAGGTGCAGGATGGGTGTCGGCGGGCGGACAAAAGCTTTACGGATGGATTCAATCAGGTCCGGCAGGGTGCTCATGTAGGGTTTTCGCATCGCGACAAATTCCACCGCCTGGCCAAAACGCATTCCCTTGGAGCATAAGTAGCCTACCACGACCGACGGCGACCGGCCCACGGCCCCGTCACAAAACACCAGAACCCGCCTGCTGTTGATGTGCTGGTCGATAAAATCCGCCGCTTCCATGAGCCGGAAAGCGGGGATGGGCTTCATGTCATCGATGGAAACTTTGAGATAGGGTTTCCCGCCGAAGAGAGCAGGATCCACCTGGACTTCCGAGGCTACATTAAGGAAGGCCTCAAAATACTCGAGAGCATTTTGAGCATCAGCGGCGTTACCGATCGACAGGTGCTCCAGGATGTGATTCATCGCTGGTACGCTTCAGATCGTATAACCCCCGTGAGCGTTTGTCAAAATGACCGGGTTTTATTCGTAGCGGATATCGTCCAGATAGAAGGTCATTCCGTCCGGATTGGCGCCGCGGTTGGCGGACCAGCAAAACCCGCCGATAATGTTGGACAGGTTCTTGTCGGACAGGCCGATCGAGTATTTCTTCCATTGGCGGCTCAGTACGATGGATCCAGTGCCGGCGGAATCCGTATCTCCATTGTCTCCGGAGATGCCGCCCATTTTGAATTCGGCGATGACCTCGCCGCCCTTCGCTCCGCGCGCCCAGAACGTCAGGCGGTGTTTCCCGGTCAGGTCGTAGCCGCCCGGCTTGTCTCCCCAGTTATTCGCGGGGGCCTGCCAGTACATGCCGGCCCAGCCGTTGCCCTGGCTGGATTTGGCAGAATAGCTGATCTTGATGCAGCTGTTGCCGGAATGGGGCTTTACATGGCTGGCGTCGCTGAAGGAAATATCCCCATAATCGCCCATCCAGCCGCCCGGGATATAGTGGTTGCCTGAGTTTCCCTTATCCGAATAAACAAAGAAGGGTTCCCTGCGGCTAATGGCATGGGTCCCATGCCAAATTGAGGAGGTTTTGGCATCCGGAGATTTAAAGGCTGGAGGGATCGCCTGCCCACCGCCCGCTGGAGGAATCACAGGGGCCAAGGTCGAAGCGTCTGGTTCCGGCACAGGGTTGGCGGCTTTTTTCGCCTCTGGTTGGGGGGCATCGCTGTTCGCGGCGGTCGGCGTGGAGGGTCCGTCTGAAATCACGATATTGGATACAGGGCGGCTCAACTCCTGTGTCGTTCCAGGGCCGTCGCTGATGATAATCGGCGAGGTTCCGTACGAGCAAATGGGGACTCCAATGATGATGGCTATCCATTTCCGGCCTGTATATTTCATCTGTTCATTCCTCCTTGAATGTGGGTGACCGCGGTTGGACCCCTCCCACCGCTTTACGAAGCGTCTTACTTTAACAAACGACTGTGACAACCTGGTTAATTGGGGATGACGGCGGTATGACGGAACACGTGTCCAGTGTTGGACAGCCTTGCTTCAGACGCTGGTTTCGGCGGCTTCAGCGTGGTGGCCCCCGGGCCCTGTTTGGTTAAGGTGCAGGGGCCATCATGCGAGGGACTGCTCCGCATGATGGCGGATGTCCTTGCCGGCGACGACGAAGACGACATCTTCGGCGATATTGGTGGCGTGATCCGCGATTCGCTCCAGATTGCGCGCGATCAGAATGAGATCGATGGCCCTCTTGATGGTTGCGGGGTCGGAAATCATGTACGTGAGCAGCTCCCGGAACACCTGGTCCTTGAGTTCGTCGACGGAGTCATCGCGGACAAGAACCGAGCGGGCCAGGTTTTCATCCTTGTTGACGAAGGAGTCCAGCGCGTCTTTGAGCATTTTGCTCGCGATCTGGGCCATGCGCGGAACGTCGATCAGGGGTTTAAGGGGAGGTTCCTGAAGAAGATACTCGGTTGTTTCGCAAATATTGACGGCCTGGTCGGCGATCCGCTCCAGGTCCGAGTTGATCTTCATGGCGGCCGTGATGAAGCGTAAATCGTTCGCTTTGGGTTGATGGAGCGCGATCATCTGCAGACAGCGCTCATCGATTTCGATCTGAAGCTTGTTCACATCTTCTTCCTGCCGGAAGACGTCCTTGGTCATGTCCTTGCGCCGGTCCACCAGAGCTTTGATGGCGATGTGGATCATCGTCTCCGCCAGGCTGCCCATGTAGAGGATGCGTTCTTTGAGCTGCTGTAAATCCTGATCGAAATGGCGTTCCATTATCCGAATCTCCCCGTGATGTAATCTTCCGTCCTTTTGTCTTTCGGGTTCGTGAAGATCTGCTTGGTATTGCCAAACTCGATCAGGTCCCCCAGAAGGAAGAAGGCCGTTTCGTCCGACACGCGCGCCGCCTGCTGCATATTGTGCGTCACAATCACGATCGTGTAATTCTTCTTGAGGTCCTGAATGAGTTCCTCGATCTTGGAGGTGGCGATCGGGTCCAGAGCCGAACAGGGTTCATCCATGAGCAAAATGGCCGGGCTGACCGCCAGAGCGCGCGCGATGCAGAGACGCTGCTGCTGGCCGCCCGACAGGCCCGTCCCCGGTTTGTCCAGGCTGTCTTTGACTTCCTCCCAGAGGGCGGCACGCTTCAGGCTCTCTTCGACGACGGAAGCCAGCTGCCCTTGATGGCGCAGGCCGTTTAACCGCAGGCCCGCCGCGACATTGTCGAAAATGCTCATGGTCGGGAAGGGCTGGGCTTTTTGAAAGACCATGCCGACCCTCCGTCGCAGCAGTACGGGATCCAGTTCGAAGATATTGGCGCCGTCCAGAAGGATTTGACCTTCCATCCGGGCTCCGGGAACGACTTCGTGCATGCGGTTAAGGCAACGGATGAAGGTCGACTTGCCGCAACCGGACGGGCCGATGATGGCGGTCACCTGGCGCGGCTTGATTTTCATGCTGATATCTTTAAGGACGTGGTTTGTCCCAAACCAGGTATTGATTTTGATGGCTTCGATCCCGTGGGAAGTTTCCACGGCGGCTGGCACGGGTGGTGGAGTGGGTTCCGGGGTCATTGAGGTCTCCGGCTTGGATTCTAACATGGTGTGCATCCTATCTCCTCTCCCCCTTGCTCCTCGCGGGGGACCCGCCGATACTTCATGGCGGGCATTAAGCGACCTGAACCTGGTTGCGCATCAAGACTCGGGCGCCGACATTGGTCGCCAGGACAATCATCAAAAGGACCAGCGCCGCCGCCCAGGCCTGCCGATGCCAGTCCTCATAGGGGGATACGGCATAGGTAAAGATCATGACCGGCAAAGACGAGATCGGGTTCAACCAGCCAGAACTCCAGAAGCGGTTGCCGAAGGCGGTAAAGAGCAGAGGGGCCGTTTCGCCGGAGACGCGGGACACGTCCAGGAGAACTCCCGTCAGGAGGCCTTTCATGGCGGTCGGGATCACGACGCGAACGATCACCTTCCATTGGGGAAGCCCGAGTGCCAGGGCCGATTCGCGGATGGCCATCGGAACGAGCCTCAGAAATTCTTCGGTGCTCCGGACGGCGATCGGGATGAGCATGATGCTCAAGGCGATGCCGCCGGCCAGGGCTGAGAAATGCTTCATCGGCAGCACGACCACTGTATAAGCAAAGATGCCCATGACGATGGAGGGTACTCCGTTAATAATGTCCGCTGAATAACGGACCAAAAAGCCCGCCGTAGTGCCCTTCCCGTATTCCGCCAGATAGATGCCGCCCAGGATGCCAATGGGCAGTCCGATCACCGAAGCCAGGCTGATCAGTTTGAAAGTGCCGACGATGGCGTTGGCCATTCCGCCCCCTGTTTCACCGACGGGTTTGGGGAGTTTTGTGAAAAAGTCCCAACTGAGCGAGCTGATGCCGTGCATGGTCACATACCCCAGGATAAAAAACAGGACGCTCAGCGTGAGCAGAGCGCAAAGCCCTGTCACGGTGAAGGCCGCGATATTGACCCACTGGCGATGTTTATAGGTCCCCGGCATTAATGAGCCTCCGCCTGAGGGGTCATTTCGTAAAGGATCAAGCGGCCAATGGCATTGACAATGATCGTAATGGCGAAAAGGACAAGGCCGATTTGAATCAGCGTGCTGACATAAAGATCCGAAGTGGCTTCCGTAAATTCGTTGGCCAGGACGGCCGCCATGGTGTATCCCGGTGCCAGGAGCGACGCCATGATTTCGGGTCGATTGCCGATGACCATCGTGACGGCCATGGTTTCTCCAAGAGCGCGTCCCAGAGCCAGGAAGACAGAGCCGGCAATTCCTGATCGAGAGTACGGGAGAACTGCCAGACGAACCACTTCCCAGTGCGTGGCTCCCAGGGCCATCGCGGCCTCCTTAAGAGAGGACGGCACGGACATAAAAATCTCGCGTGAGATCGTTGTGATGAAGGGAACAATCATGACGGCGAGGACCAGCGCGGCAGTCAGCATTCCGACGCCGTAGGCCGGGCCCCGGAAGAGCGGAAGAAACCCGAGCGTCCGGATCAAAAAAGGCTGGACATGAACACGCATGAGGGGAACCAGAACAAATACTCCGATCAGTCCATACACGACGCTCGGAATGGCGGCCAGAAGCTCGATCAGAAAGGAGCAGGCGTCAGACACGTTGCGCGGGGCGAGCTCTGAGAGAAAAATGGCGACGCCTACCCCCAGGGGCACGGCGATAATTAGAGCAATGGTGGAAGAGACCAGTGTCCCGAAAATAAAGGGGAGGGCTCCGTAATTTTCCGCGACAGGATCCCAAATTTGCTTGGACAGAAAGGACCAGCCGAAGGCGTGGCGCGAAAGCGCGGAATTCTTAAACAGCTGCCAGGCAATCGCGGTGGCAATCGCCAGGATGCTCAAGGCGAAGATCAGCGTGATATTTTTAAAAATGCTGTCCCCAAAGCCTGAAGAGGATTTTCGCACTGCTTTCCTGGCCGGCAGAGTGGAGAGGGGCGGTTGACGTTCTGTCAGGACTGCGTTCATGGGGGAGAGGAGTCCCTATTATTGTTCCGAACTCCTCACCCTCACCCTCCCGAAGGAGGGCGCAGGGTCTGTTTAAAGACTGATCTTGCCGATCGCGCCTTTTTCCATTTCGACAACATTGGCCGGAAGAGGCACGTAGCCGAGATCTTCGGCATATTTCTGTCCGTCTGAGAGCATCCACTTCAAGAACTCTACCAGTTCCTTGCCTTTTTCCTTATTGGTGGGAGACTGATAGATCAACAGCCACGTGAAAGTGGCTGCCGGATAAGCGTCTTCTCCCGGTGGATTGGTGATCGACACGCGGAAGTCATGAGGCATTTTGGCGGATGCCGCGGCCGCAGCCACGGAGGCCGTCGTGCAGTTGACGTACTTGCCCGCTTTGTTCTGCAGCCGGCCGTACTCGATTTTGTTCTGCGTCGCGTAGATCAGTTCCACATACCCGATCGAGTTCGGCGTTTGTTTCACAAGACCGGCAACGCCTTCGTTGCCTTTGCCACCCAGACCCACCGGCCAGTTCACCGAAGTGCCCTTGCCGGCCCGTGTGGCCCAGGAGCTGCTGATCTTGGTCAGGAAGTCTGTCCAGCAGTAGGACGTTCCAGATCCATCAGAGCGGTGCACCACCACGATGGGAGAGCCCGGAAGCTTGATATCCGGATTGGTCTCCTGGATGGCGGGATCACTCCACAGGTTGATCGTGCCGAGGAAAATGCCGGAAATGGCCTTCTGGCTGAAGTTCAACTTCCCGCTGACTCCCTCGACGTTGTAGATGGGAACGACGCCGCCCAGGACGGTGGGAAAATGCAGGATCACGCCGGGCGCCGCGTCGAGCTGAGCATCGGACATCGGACCATCGGTAGCTCCAAAATCCACTGTCTTGGCGCTGATCTGGCGGATTCCGCCGCCGGAGCCGATGGACTGGTAATTAAATTGAACATCGGGTTTGGATTTATGAAACTCGTCAAACCATTTCGAATAGATGGGATACGGGAACGTTGCCCCGGCTCCATTGATGAGCAATGCCTCGGCCCAGGACACAGTCCCGGACGCGAGCAAGCCGAGTGACATCAAACCTGCGAAAAACTTCTTCATAACGGCCTCCTAGAGTTTATTTTACGACTGGGTTTTGACGCCGGCATGACCATTGTGTGACATTCGAGTGACAACCCTCCGGTCCCCCGCGGCCTCTCGTGGAGATCCGCGGGGGGCGAAGGATCTCGTTAGAACTTGAACATGACATCCAGCATCAGCCGGTTGGTGTCACCGTTTTGTCCGGTGAATGCAGCGGCTGGGGATCCAATGGTCTGCACCGCCGTCAGAGTCTTGTCCAGAACCTGAGTAATGTAATACTTCAGTTTGATCTGCACGAAGTCTCGCGGGGCGTAAGCGATCCACAGGATGTGTCCTTTGCGGTTGGTCCCGCCGTTGCCGAAGTCGTCATCGGCCAGGTTGGCGACGGTCGCGTTGGCTTCCAGGTACTTGAAGAAGTAAGCGCCTTCCCAGGTTCCTTTGGCCGCGGCTTTGCCGGCAATGACGCCAGTTTGATACCCGTTACGTCCGCCATTCTGTGTGGAGTTGCCGGCGAGCCGGTTGTACTGTGTGTTTGTCACGTATTCGAACTGAAGGGACAGCGGAAGCGGGCCTGCGTGCAGGGCCAACTCATTGGTGAATTCCAGGATGTTAAACGGCGTCACGAGCGTTCCAGCAGTCGTGATGTTGTTTCCAGGATTTAGCGTAGTGCCCGCGGCGACGCCGCCTCCCATTGGATTGACGGTTTCATTGAAGAACGCGTAATCCGCGACGGCCATGGTCAGCTTGGTCTCTTCGAACAGGGTCGTTTTGGCTCCGAGCTGGTTTCCGATGATCCAGACGTTCTTATCGCTGGTCGCACTTCCTGCGCTCGTGAAGGCGTCGGTGGTTGGGAGCTGTGCCGCGTTAAAGAACAAGCCCAGCCGGTCATTGACAGGGACGTCAACCTTTTCTGAATACCCTTCCGGTTTGAGGTCCGGATCCCACATCACGTCAGAGGCGTAGAGCTGATAGAATGGATTGGACATGCGACCACCCACGAGCTTGATGTTCGGGGTGGCTTTCCACTGCAGATAGGCCTCATCGATCCAGAGAGCCTTTTGACCAAACTGTCCGGATTCGGTTTGATTGGCCGAGAGTTGAGATCCGGTGCCGGACGCGAATTGGATCTTCGCCATCCAGTCCTGGACGGTGACTTCCGTGCCGAACCGAAGGCGGAAACGTTCCCGGTTGCGATCCGTCATGCCACCCATTTCCTGCAGAGTATCGTGACGCAGCCGAAGGTCTCCATTGAATTTGATGCTATCTACCCAATTGTTGCCTGTGATTGAGACATCTGCAAAGGAGGGAGCGGTGAAGCCGAGCACGAAAAACATCGTGGTGACGGCAGCAATCCCCCTCTTTATGGTGCTTGTATTGCTCATTATTGTACGTCCTCCTTTTTTGGTGTGGCTGATGATGTATGACCGAAATAGAAACGGGCAGCACCCGTGAAAAGGGGAAAAGGGTGCCGCCCGTTAAATTGGCTGTGTGATTGAACCGCGTTCCCCTTTTTCTGCATAAAAAATCGGTCAAGGCTGCTAGGCAGCCTCTCTAAGCCTCCGAAGGCCGAGCTCGACGGCTTTCAACCGCCAGGCGATGGCTTCTTCTCCGAGGGTTTCCGTTTCCATGTCCTGGACGACGTGCGATAAGGACTCAATCTGCTGCCGGAGCCCCGCCGCGAAGTATTCCTGTTTCACTTTCGTACCCATCTCTGTGACCTCCATGCCTGCCTTCCGGCAGGCAGGCCCGCCGACTGGCGAGCCTTCGCTTTTCTTTTTTTATTGGCATCATTGTAGGGGGGATCGGAGATATAGCCCATAGCGACCGGGTAAAAGTTATATGACGCCGGCATGACAGAACCTGAACCTTGGTGCCAGGTTCAGAGTCGATTATGATAAAGTAAATTCGCTATTGACGCATCCCGTTCGAATTGGAAAGGATAATTGCGAAATCTAGCCTCCTGGGTTGTTCCGTTTCTTGCGGCCGCTTACTTGCGATTGGTCGATGCGACGTCCAGGATCGTCTGGGTTAACCGTTCGATCCGCGATACGCTTGAGGGCGAGGGCCGGGGTTTCATTTACGCTTTCTGGCACGGCCGCCAGGTCTTTCTGGTGGTCACGCACTCGGGTCCGCGCAGCCACCCCCTGGTTTCTCTCAGCCGGGACGGCGATCTCATCGCGCGGGTTTGCCGTTCCTTCGGAGTCGTGGCGATTCGAGGGTCGAGTTCCCGCGGAGGCGCCTCGGCGCTCTTTACAATGAAGACGTTCCTCGATGAGGGAGACAACGTTGGATTTACACCGGATGGACCCAAAGGTCCCTTTCAGCAGATCCAGCCGGGGATCCTTTACCTGGCTCAAAAGACGGGCCGGCCGATCGTGCCCGTCGCGTATGGCGCGAAAAAATGCTGGACGTTCAAGGGCCGCTGGGACGAATTCATTGTCCCGAAGCCCTTTAATCGGATTTCGATGGTCTACGGCGAACCTGTATTTGTGAACTCCGGAGACGACTTGGTGAAAAAGGCGGCGGAACTCAAAACGAGGCTGGATGATGTCACGCATGACGCGGACATGGTCGCCGGCGGGAGCTGCCGAACGCTGGGGCACCATGACGGTACGCCGGGGTAGCCCATATAAAGGGTGCAGCAAAAAAAATGTTAGGGAACGGGTATGAACTTTAAATCCATCTTCCTTCTTGGTTTCGGGTTGTCTCTGGCTCAGGCCGGCCTGGCTGTCCAGGAGCCGGAGGTCAAACTTGAATTTATTCAGACGTCGCACCGGTCGTCGTTCCCTCCCTTAATGCGGGTGGCTATTAATAATGCGGCCTATACGCCGCTCAACCTGGTCGACCGGGCGAAATCCTCCGAACTCGTCATTGACGGGAAGCCCTTCTGGCGGAAAGAGGTGCCTTTCGAGGGACCTCCGGGCCTTCCTGCTATGGGGCATTGGGAGGCGTGCGTGCCGATCGAGGATTATACGGTGTCGATCCCCCCGGGCAGGCATCATGTATTTCTACGGATGGGGAGCGCGCAATCAAACGAGGTGACGGTCGACTGGTCCTTACCCCTCAATTGGCGCAAAGGAAACCTGAAAACCCGGATGAAGGAAGTCCGCGATATGGCCGACGCCCTGACCAAAGGGCTGCCCCGCAGCTGCGTCGAGGATTGGCTGACGGTGAAAGATGGCGGCGATCAGGATTCCAGCCCGGTCCGCTATTTTCTCGAACCGTTCATTAAAGTGCTCGTCCCCTATGCTCACGAGGGAGGATCCGGCCTCGACGCGGAAGTGGTTGATGGCCCCGCGCAGGTCTATCAGGAAAACAGCTTCAGAGAATAAACGGTATCGAATCCCTATTTCGATGTATTGGGGGTTGACGTATTAGGGGTTGTCCCCGAAGACGTCATGGGAACCGGAGCCGTTGGCCGGCGGTCGTCCTTAGACTGGCTGCAGTCCGGTCCAATCCACCGGGACGCGAAGGTGTAATTCACCATCATCGGATGGCCGACTCTGGCGGACATGGTCATTCCGCGCACCGATCCTTTGACATGGGTGGGATCGATCACTTCGATATGAATGTCCGAGTTGCTTCTTTCCTTGGGGTCCATGCACATCTCTCGAACAATCTGCTCGCGGTCTGTGGACTTGAGGATCATGGGCCTGCAATTGGTTTTGGTGCTCTCCTCAACCTGGAAGTATTTGTCCAGTGATTCCTTGGTCAGGCATGATCGACGGGCTCTGGCGCCGGGGCCGCCGGGGATGCGCGCGTTCATGAGTGCCTGCGCGCGGGAGCGTTGGTCCGGCGGCATTTGATTCGGCTTATCGGAGGGCATGCCTGTGTTCTGAGCGTTGTCGACGGTCATGGTTTCCCAGAGGCCGAGACGGATATTGAGCGGCTGAATCGTGTTCGCCGCTCGAGACGCGACGGGCCAGAACAAGATCACTCCAACGAGCAGAACATGTTTTCGCATGAAATCCTCCGTGACTCAGTAATTAGGAACGGCTTCTAATTTACAAAATTTAGGCGGCGACTGGTGTCAGGATGGGGGAAGGGGCTTCCCGGGATGTCTGGCGGGACGTTATGTCCGGCAACATCGGGACCATCGTCTTGGCGTTCTCAAAGGATTTCAGCGCTTTAAGGATATCGTCCGTCGTGTGGGTGGCCATGACGCTGACTCGAACGCGGGCCGTTCCTCTTTTCACGGCCGGGTAGGTCACCGGGCTGACGTAAATTCCCTGGGCGTGCAGAGCCCGCGCCAGCTGATAGGCGGTCAGGTCTTCACCGACAATCACCGGAATGACCGCCGAGACACTGTTCCCGACGTTGTATCCCAGCTCGACGAGGCCTTTCCGCATGAGGTTGGCATTTTCATGGAGGCGGATCAGCCAGTAAGGTTCCTCTTCGACCACTTGAATGGCGGCCAATAAGCCCGCGCATGTGGAGGGAGGTAGAGCGGCGCTGAAAACGAATCCGCGCGCTGTGTGCTTGAGAAAATCGATCAGGTCTCGCGGCCCCGCCGCGAATCCCCCGATTCCTCCCAGTCCTTTGCTGAGCGTCCCCATCACGATGTCGATTTTGCCGTGCAGCCCGAAATGTTCGGGCGTTCCGCGCCCGTGCGATCCCATCACGCCGGTCCCGTGAGCGTCATCCACCATGATGAGCGCCTCATAGTGTTGCGCGAGTTCATAGATCCGGCGGAGATTGGAGACGTCACCGTCCATGCTGTAAACTCCGTCGACGATGATGATCAGGTTCCCACGGCCTTTGGAGGCCGCGAGCTTTTTCTCCAGATCGTTCATGTCATTGTGGTCGAAGACGCGGAATGGAATCTGGGCGAAGCGCAGGCCATCCACCAGGCTCGCGTGAATCCGCGCGTCGATGATGGCGATGTCTGTCTGCTTGGATAACAGGGTTGAAATCGTTGCCAGGTTCGACACATAGCCGGAGCTGTAAGCGATAGCGGCTTCTGTTCCTTTAAATTGCGCGATCTTCTGCTCCAGCTCCTCGTGGAGCCCGAATGTTCCTCCCAAAAGTCTCACCGAACCCGCTCCGACGCCATACTTCTCCATGGCCTTTTGCGCCGCTTCCTTCACCTTCGGATGCGTTGTCAGGCCGAGATAATTATTCGAGGCAAACATGATGAGCTCTATCCCGTTCACTGTCACGCGGTTTTCGGAGGACGACTCCAGCTTCCGCATATAGAGGTAAAGGCCTCTGGCGCGCAGGTCATTGGCGTCATGATACTGTCGGATCTTGTCGTAAATGGGGGAGGTTCGGTTCGTCATGCCATTTAAGGTAACACAGGCCGAACGCAAAACCCATAGCAGGAACGTCAAATGTGTGTGACATTGATATGAAAAACCGAAGGGAATCTGTGGGCTTAAGCTGAATAAAGCGTGCGATGATCCGGCTTCATGGAGGGATGGGTTGTCATCTTAGGTAAGAAATGGGAATTCCCAAGCAGGAAAATTGGACCGAGGATTCCCAGGAATTTACGCTTATGAAGCCAAAGGTAGGCCCCGACCAGGGCTAAGCCGCCGGCCGCGATGAGCAGGTGCCAGAAACCGGACAGTGTTGTTATCGGTTGGTCTGGTTTCGGAGGATTCTCATCGCCTGTGTTTGTGGCCGTGGTTTCGTTGGGTTGCGAAGGCTTGGGTTGTGAAAGCCCAGGGTGAGTGCCTCTATGGGGCTTAACCGGAGCTCCTTGACCGCGCACTCCCGCCTCACGTGGAACGACAGACGCTGGCATCATGGATGGAACGTCCGCCTTATCAGGTCCGACTTCTATGGCGGGGGGTGTTATCTCCCCTTCTGAACCCTTCTCTTCAGTTTTCATCGGGTTCGCCATGCTGTTTTCTCTAGCCAGCAGATCTTGTTCCAAGAGTCGGAGTTGTCCGTCATCCGGCGGAGCGATGTCCGGCGTCGGGACAGGGGATCGGCGGATATTCTGCTGGACCGTTGGGTCAGCCGTAACCGCCTTGAGCGCCAGTTCGGCAGCCCGAATCGCGGCCCGCGCGTTGGCCTCCTGGCGAAGTTTCTCAACGAGCCGGGTGGCTTCTTCTGGAAACAGGGACCGCAGGTCCAGTCCGTATGAATCCGCCAGGTTCTTTTTCCATTTCCAGGTGTCCTCCAGCGTCGCGGCTTCCTGCGCGAGCGCGCCGATCCCCTGGCCGGCGGCTTCGGAATTTTCCAACAGAGGATTCAGCTGATCAGACAGAGGATTATTCTTGTTTTGAAGGTCGTTGGGATCCTGAAGGTGATAAATGTCCTGGGGTTCTCTGAACAGAGCGATGGCCTGTGGCAAGATCCCTGCCTGGCGGGCCAGAAGCAGCGCCTCTTCTTCGGCTTGAAGCGCTTCGCGTTCCAGTCCGAGGAAATGCAATTCCTGGCCGAGCGACCGGAGTTCATGGACGCGCCCCGCGGCCGCGCAGCGGTTGATGCCATCGGTGATGGCTGCTGTCCGGGCTGTCGTTAACGCATTGCTCAGCATGGTCTGTTTTTGTCGTCCGTTCAAGCCCCGGGTTCCCTTAACAGGTGCCGCGGTATCCGCCGCCCTGCCTTGTATTTCCGCGAGATCCTCGGTCAGTTGAGAATCGCCTGCTTCGATGTGATTCCAAAGGGCTTCCGTGGCAAAGACGTTTTCAAAACGATCTTTTTCGGCCAAGTCAGGAACATCCTGGGATTCCACAAGAGCGTCATGGGCCTCTTGAGCATTTTTGTCCGCGGCATCCACCAGCGCCTGGTAGGTAGCGACCTTCCGGGCTGCTTCACCCGAAGTGTCCGTGACCTGATTCTGCGCGGATTGAGCGAGAGCTAACAGCTGTTGCATTAGAACCTGTTCCCGTTTGACGCTTCGAATGAGATCTTCAATCTCCTTTTGCAGGGACTCACGGGCGGGATCCATTGCTTCCGGTGGCAGCGTGCCTTCCTTGAAGAGAGCGATGATGGGTTTCGAGACGGCCTTGAGGACGCTTCCGGCGGGGTGCGCGATCTTCTTCAGTGGGCTGAATATTTTTCCAAGGATTCTTCGCTTGGCGGGTTTAACCGGCGCCGCCGGAGGAGGAAGCAGAGGCTTCCTGGATATGGCCTCGGCCTGCCGCTGCGCGTAGAGGGCCAGATACTGCTGCCGCAGCTGCTCCACGGATGCTCCGGGTTGATTCGCCGCATGCGCGGCCGCCGCGACTGCGAGCCGGTCATTGGAATAGGCCACCCAGGCATCCCATTTGGTTTCTTTTTTGTGCGGCGTAACCGGGAGAGGCTCCGGCGGAGGAGGCAAAAGGGTTGGAATTTCCGCGATGGCCGGCGGCGGGGGCATCACCTCATTTAGAAGCGCAGGCGGCGCAGGACTTATGGTAGCTGCCGGTGTCGTCTTGCCGGAGACGAAAGCGATGGCGCTTTTTTGCGGTACCGGCTTGTCGAAAAAGGACGGAGCAACGGAATGGGCCAGGGCCGTGGCCGCAAGCGCCATCGCCAACACCGGCCGCCGGAGCCGGCCGCTCTTCCAGAGGAAGATGAGAATCCCGGCGAGAGCAACGGCTGCCACAATCCAATACAGCTCAGGTTGTAAGTGATGGACCCACTGCAGGACGTCGAGACGCATCTGATCGAAGTGACTGATCGGCGTTTGAATCATGTGAATCGCCGGCGGATGGAATGCGGGCACAGGGGCGGTAAGCCCCGTATGAATGTGGTCGCCAATATGAATCATGTTGGGATCACCGATCGCTTTGCCAGCGTTGACGATATCCGGGTTGATGGCCTTTAACTGCTCGTACGCGGCTCCTGATCCCTGAAGATGCTGGGAAATTCTCCACCAGCTGTCGCCGGGCATCGCGACATAATCCAGCGGGATGGCCGTCGTGTTTTGGATCGCTTGCGCCGCCGCTTGATGAATGACCTGGCCGGTCAGCGTCGCCGCCTCGCTGGTACGCGCTGTTCCCAATAGCAGGCTGCTTAATGCCGCAAACGGCGACAGCCACCAGACCAGATGGCGAGGGGGAATAAATGTTGAAGGTCGGCTCCTGGCCGCAGGTTCCTGAAGCTTCCGGTTCAAATCGTCCACGACCTGCTGGCTGTGCGCGTCGAAGGCGTACGCATAGGTATGGACTTTTGTCTCCGCGAGCGCGTTCAGGAGACCGGTCCATCCGAACGTATGGACTTTGGACAGTTCCCGATAGGCGGAGCCCTTTCGGTCAAAAAAGCCCCAGGCCATGCGGACGTTATTCTCCGCCATGGCGGCCTCAATCAGTTTCCGGGCTTCCTTGGCATGCCCCGGGGCGAAGGCGACATTTCCAAATTTCAAGAAACGGTGATTCTTGAGGTTGAAAATCCACATCAGCGGCAGCGTCAGGAGAAGACCGACGATAAACAATCCGCCAAAGAGCGGGATCGTCGCGACGAAATGCAAAGCCCAGGAGTGGAAGATCAGTCCCAGAGGAAGCGTGAGAAGCGGTCCGAGGAGATGCAGGTGATCTCCGATGATTTGCGGAAGCCACGCTTTCAGTTTGATGAACTGCCAATGCTGTTTGTGGGCACTCATCACAGCAATGATCTGGCCGTGCTCGACCCAGACATAATGGTCCGCCGGGTCAAAGGTGGATGGGTCGAAATCGGTGAGGTTGTATCCGCCATAGGTATTGTCCAGAAGCTCCAGGATGCGGTCCTTGTCAGCGTCAGTGGCCTTGCGTAGATGCTTCGACATTTTCGGAAACAATTTAGCGACGTAGCCAAGGTTGTATTCGCCGATCTGTTTATACCCTCTTTTCTGAATGTTGTGGACAGAGGGTTTGTTATCAAACTCAACATTGCAGACGGCCACGCCCTGACCGCCCAGCATCTCGCTGAATTTTTGCAGGTTCAGGCCGGAAAGATGGCCGGCCACATGCTGTCCGCGTACGCCTTTCGGGACGGCCATCCAGCTGTGGTAAATGGCCGGGAGCTTCTCTGGGCCGGCCTGCAGGGCGGTTTGGTGGTAATACCGGAAAGCCAAAAGCCGGTCTTTTTGGTCCCTCAACTCAAAGAAGCCGCGAGGAAGGTTGGAGAAGGTCACCCCTTCGACGACGTGATAATTCGCCCCTTCGCCGCCTTCTCCGAAGACCGTGGCATCCAGAAGCGCTTTGGCTTCACGCGTGATGTGGTCCTGGCGTATGAGCCTTGTCCGGCCCAAGTCCACCGTCACTTTCTCGTTCGGAGCGATGCCCGGCAGGCGAACGCCGGGTTTGAGGATCACGATGGTGTTATAGCTGTTATCGTTGTCCTCGGCGGGGACGTCGTGGTCCAGGATCGCGTCGTCCCATTGGTCATAGATTTTTACTCGAACGTTCATCCGTTCCAATGTTGGACGAATTTCGGCCAGTTCCCGTTCAAAATCGTCACGTCCCGCGCCCATGCGCCGAAGCACGGCTTCTCTCTGTTCTGCCGGCAATACTTCGTTAAAGAAAATCAGCCGTGCGGCGTACTTAAAGTAAAGATTGGGCGGCGCGATAATGTAGAGCGAGGGGTCGGTCCGGAAGGGATCGACGGCACGGGCAAAATGCGGGGGCTCGGGAGAAATTTCCAGGACAGACCCTGGCCGGTGCCGGCCAGCGGTCGGCAAAAGCTGATCCGCCTGCCTGGAACTCCGCACGCGCACACGAGAGCCCTGCTTTTCTGGAATCCGCGTAGAAATCCGCAAACCCAATTTCTTCGCAAACCCGTCGGAAGGTTCACTCAGGGCCATCAGATGGACGTCTCCTTTCACCATGCGCGCATCGAGACCGGCGTCCTTCGCGCCCATCTGGGGATTGATTTCCAAGGCCAGGTCGCCGAGAAAGTCGATGTCTCCGAAAAACGGGCCTGCCGAGGCGATGGCCTTTTCCAGAAGATTCCGGTATTTGAGTTCGGCGATCAATAAATCCGCGTTGGTGGTCCTGGCCTGATCTCCATCGCCCACAATGGGGGCCGGATCGGAAAGGTAGCGGATATCATACTGGCGCCGGTGGGTCGTTGCGCTCAAGTTCCCGAGGATCCACTTGAACAAGTCAGGAGCGCTTTTTTGCAGGCGGCGGATGATGAGCCAGCCCAGATATCGCCGGAGGCTGGCTTTTTCGACAACAGTCCAGATCGTTCGTACTTTTTGATCGGCGACCTCAGAACTATATCCGGCGTAATCCTGATAAGCGTGCCAGAGGGATTCAGCGAGGTCTTCCCTTTTTCGGCCCAGCGTGTAAAGATCGATCGCCAGAGCTTCAAAAGTCGGCAGACCATAGCGTCCGGTCAGGCGGATTAAGTTCTTTCCCGTATGGGGATCGGTCAGGGATCTTCGTAATTCGTCGGCCCAGTCCGAATTAAACATTCTCGGTTGACCGGATCCTTCAGAAGACTCCGCATTTTCCAGGTCCGCGGTATCCGGTTCCAGGCCTCCAAAGCCTTCCGCGAGGTACCGGTAGCCCCGGAACATGGGAGTCTCCCGGGAATACTTTTCGCGAAGCTCAGCGGCCACGGATTTGTCAATCGATAAAAGGGTCGACATCCGTCCGTGATAGGCATCGAGCACTTGATCGACATCGCCGCGACGCTCGTAAAAGGCATGATCGGCTTGTGCGTCTCCGGTATCTTGAAAGGCCAGCCCAAGGAGATCATAGGCGTCGAGCGCGATGAAGGCCCGGGTCGGGCGTTTGCGCATTTCCTCTATCGCCCAGTACACGCGCGCCCGATCCATATACTCATCGATGAGGCGTCGATCGTATCCATGAGCCATCAGCCGGTGTCCCGCGATTTCTCGACGCGCCAGATCGGCTGACCGGGCGTCCATGTGGAGATGCGTTTCGGCAATATCGACGAGTGACGCGGGAATGTACTGGATGCGATGCTGGGTAATGTCCAGGGGATGCCTGTGAAGCGGGTCAGGGTCATCCGTATAAGGAATAAGCGCTTGGTCCGTTTTCTGAGAAAGCGCCGTATCTTCCATTATTTCAGCCCACCAGCGAGCCGAAGCCGCGCTGCGCCAGCCTCTCGTAGCGGAATTCCCGCTGCCTGCGGGCTGTTCGGGATTTTCCTCGAGCATATAACGCTCCGCTGATTTCCATAGGTTAGCGGCGGCGCGTTCGACCATCATGTCGCAGAAGGGTTCAAAGGATTCAAGAAACTCCTCTCGACTCTGCTCCTTCATCCGGACCGGGTCATTAAGGCCTTTGGTATCCTTCCGAAGTTTCCGGATTTCATCGTCGGGAACTAATTGAATGCCCTTCGGATTCCACTTCTTGGTGCCCTCGGCGAATTCTCTCTCGACTTTGTCAGCGCTCTCTTTCTTAAACCAGGCGATCGCGATCCATCGGAGAGCGGCTGGAATCAGCTGTCCGATGACCCAGGCGCTCAGAAGGATCCCGAGAACGGGCAACCCTACGGCCAGCACGTAGACAATAAACGCGTCCTTCGATTGCAATAGGGAATCGAGAAAATTGGCTGGAATGGTCAATCCCATTTGCTTGAGGTGAATACGGATGATATCCGCGGTCTGATCGGATAACATATAGGCTTTCCAGAGCAAGGTGGAAACCTGAGGCGATGTCGCGATAGCGGTCACGAAGGCCACGATCGCGATAAACGTCCACTTTGCATGAATAATTCTTTGATTCGGTTTGGTGTCGTTCTGCTTGAAGATCCAGTATCCCCAGAGAAGCTTCGCGTCTTCCGGCGATAAGATGGAGCGGCCGAACCGCTTAAGCATCAGCTCCGCGGTACTGTAGGGTTTACCGTCCGGTCCCTGATGTTCCCGAGCCAGATAGGTCGTCGCCAGATTGGAAGCGAGCGTGTTCAAAGCTGTCTGACCCGGAACGCGCAAATTCGGAGGTTTGCGGTTCCTCGGCGATTTATAGGTGGGCTGATAGCGTGAAGATTGGAGTTCTTCGTCGGACAGGGTCGCATCAACGGACGATTCTTTCATGCTTGACCGGCGCATCCGACGAAAGATGGCCCATCCAAGCAATCCGATGGCTGTGGCGCCGAGCGTCCAGGCCAAGCCGTTAAAAATACTGTCGATCCATCGGGAATAATCCATTTGTAATAAAAACCATGTCTTCTTTTGGACCGTCTTGGCCTGCTTTTGAACCGTATGGGCATCCGGCAGCCTGACCCGGACCGGCAGCAACGAGCCGGGGACCGGGATCAGGTCGCGAACGTCCTGGAGTGAAAAATTAGATCGGGACAGGGCGGCCCTGGTGATGTTCTGAACGGGATCACTGACGTCAAAATCCACCACATCCTTAAACGCCAAAGGTTCTTTGCGCGAGGGGAAAGTCACATCCCATGGTCCTGTGTTGATGTCATTGGCAGACCGCAGTGCCGAACGGACGCGAATGGCGGCTTGCCCATCGCGGACTTGTTCCAGAGCATGAGGATCCCAAAGCATCACGCCATTTTTGTCCGGCATCTCTTTAGGTGCGGTCCCCATCGCAGATATCTGGCGCTCGCTCCAGACGTTGAGGAGGCGCGCGATTCGGTCCCGCGCAAGAGTCAGGACACCCTTTTCCTCTTTCTCTAATATACGCGGATCAATGACGGTGCCGGTTCCCGCGCGGACCTTGACGCCTCCGCTCAGATGGGTAAGTTCGGTTTCCAGAGCCTGGAGACGCCCCTGGTTAAGCCGAATATTTTGATCGAGACGTATCTTGGCCAGATCGAATTCGGCGCTGTCGTTCTTCTCTAATTCTGCCCTTTGTTGGCGCAGTGACGCCTGGGCCTGTGTCAGTGTCCGGATCTGGGCTTGGATAGAGGACACATCTTGGGAGGCCATTTGTTGCGGCGCTGACGCATGGGGCGCCGGGGCGGGGGTGGATTGAAGCTCCGCCAGAGCCAGGACTTCGTCGGGAGCCAGGGACTCCGCGTAAGGAGTCCACTTTCCCTTCTTTTGAACCCCTTTCCATTCTTCGAAGCGCTGAAAGGTCAGGGATTCCAAAGAATCGGGATTCTCGCTGTTCAGTTTTTTAAGTTTTTCCAGGGTCTCCTTTGGAATGTAATCCGGGACGTCCTTGTCATCGATCATTTCCTGCGTGATGAGGACCGAGGCGTTTAAGGGGATCTGCTGGAATCCTCCCTGGGCCTCATCTCTTTCCCGGAGGTTGGTGGCGGTCTCCCGTGTCGCCCGCTGCAGATTCTGGATGGCGGCGACTGGAATCACGATTTCGCCGTAGTCTTTGGTGCTGAAACGCAGGCGCATGTGTTTGTCGGGCCGGGCCATGCCCGTGCCGAGCGCCGCCGCTTCATTCGGCGAAAGGGTCAACTGCAGAAACATGGCACGGGATGATTTCTGATACGCCAGAACCATGGGAGTTCCCGCTGTCGCGGCCGCGTTCACTTCCGTTGGTTTAAGGGTCTTGTCGATTTCGATCAAAATTCCTTCCGGCATTGGTTCGTCCCGGAAGGGGCTTTTTCCCAAGGCGGTCTCCAGCCTGGTTTGAGCTTCCCGAAGCACGGAGACGGCGTTCGGGACGGCGTCGGCCTGGCCGAGAGTACGCACATTCTCCAGATTCGCCTGAGCCCGCTGAACCTCCTGTCGCGCCTGGTTGACTTCATCTTCTACGGCACCCGTGGCAGAGGTGGTTTGGAAGACATAGACCGCGTCCGAGATATCCTTCGGATCGGTATTGGGACCAATCCAGCGTACGAGATACTTCATTTTTGATTTCTTGTCGGGTTCCAGCGGATTTAAAATCCCGTCAGGTCCCGGTTCGTTAAATCGGACGAGCCGCCCGGTCTGAGGCGGCGTGTACACGAGTGGCCACCGGACGAGCCTGAATCCCGCGGCATTATTGGAGGGAGATTCAGACCATAGCATTCTTTTTATCCCGTCCCCAACCGCTCGCAAAGCTTGTGAAATGGGGAAGTAGAGCCATAACAGCCCGGCCTTGATCAGGAGTAGCGAGCCCTTCCTGATGAAGGTTCGGCGGTCCAGCGCATGCGTGACATCATCGCTGACGGAAGGGGCCTTATGGGTCGTCAAATTATCCCGCGCAAAATACCAGCCCGCCAGCGCAAGCGCGGCGCCAAGCGCGAGTCCCCGTCCAAAACCTAATGGCAAGAAGAGCCCTTCCATGACGATCAAAGCAACCCAATAGCGGATCCATTGTCTTTTCTGATCTGTAAATCGATAGCGCATTAAGTTCGGCATCATGAAAATCGCCAGAGGGATGATGGCCAGAGAAACAATCCATTCCACAACGCTCGGGGCCGGGATGGCCCCGTGAATCAGCGGTGCCGCACTGGCCGCCAGCGTGAAGAGGGATCCCAGAAAGGCAAGACGACCAACTTTTGATGGCAGAGTCAGGTCTTTGCGCTCTTTCGGTTTTGTTGGCGGAGATGCTTTCGGCGGCTCGGGTTTCTCAGTAAGCGCCGCTTCGCGCGTATCATCCAGAAGATGCCGCAACTCTGAGCGCCCTTTGACCAGGTAGTGAAGCCGGCGGTAAGTCTTTTCCATCTCCAAGGCGTTCTTTTCCAGAAGGTAAGCCCGCTCTTCGAATTCAAAGGCGGGGTCTTCCCAACGTTGGATGGTCATCGGGGAGGTTTTAGAGGCAGGAGTCCCATCCGTGGAGGGGACTTCATATGAAATGCTCTCAGGTGTCTTCCCCAGCCATTCCATCGATTCCGAAGCGGCGTCTTTCAAGTCCTTCTGCGCGGTCATCAGCTTAGTGCGCGCAGTTTTGACGTCCTCATCATTGGAGTCCTGGGTTGCCTCCAGCATCCAATCAAGGGCTTCAATGGCCTGTTCTTTGCTCTCAATCCGCAGTTTGTTTTGTGACAGATCCACAGGTCGTCTGTCCTGGTATGAAATCTGAATCGGGAGCGCGGCTCCGAGTTGTCCGTAGAGGCGTAAGACCCGGTCTTTCAGTTGGTCCAGCTTAAGATTATCAATCTCCTCTAAAATACGGCGAATCTCTGTAAAAAGCTCAGCTTGATGGGGAGATGGATGAGCGATTTTTAAAAGATTTTCTTGATTATGAGCAGCGGTCGCCAAAAGGTTGCTGGCATCACTTTCTTCAAACGTCGGTTTGTACCCGGGATCTCTGGCGACATTAAAAACAGGGAAGGAAGGGGGCACTCCTTCAACGCGCCAGATCCCGTCAAGAATCATGGCGCCGATGGCCGGGTCAAGAGGATCTGGCGGGATTTTGTCCTCCGGGAGCTTCAGGCGATTTCCCAGGGCCTCACGGAACTTCGTCACGGTGTTGCGGTTCATGTGTTGGCCGGTCCGCAGAAAAATTCGGTTGACGAGAGAAAGCGTTGGCTGCACCTGAGGGGGAAGTGGACGATATCGATCGGAGGCAGCGGCGGTCGCCTTATCCGGATCGGCGCCTTTGAGATACGGAATAACAAGGTGTGAGGCTAATTGGTCCTGGGCACCTTGGATTCTGATGACGTCCCGGTCAATGGTATTGATTTCACTGAGAAGCTTATCGATCTCTTTTTGTGTCGCCAGCCGATCCGGAGCAACATAGCGATCCAAGAGAAGTTGGTTTTGGGCGATTTTTTTGGTTTTGAAGTACTTCTCCATTTCCAGCCGGCGCAGATCAACGTCTGCCATGGCGAGGTCATACCAGGCCGGTTCCAGGGCCTGCCATTGTTCTTCGAGGAGTTCAAAGGCTTTGGCATCCGCGTTCTCCAGATCAATAGCGGCGAGGCGATAGGCTTCCAGGCTTTTTTTCATCGCCGCGGCATCGAAATGGACCGTATAGCCGCCCTTGAGGAATAATGTCTTCAACTCTTCTTCGCTGTATTTCAGCAGTTCCTTGACGCGATGCAGAAAGGGCCTGGAGATGGGGCGTCTTTTCGCCCGGAGGGATTCCACTTTTTTGATCGGGCCTTTGATCTCAAGATCACGGCGCGCGATGACGTCTTCGAAAGTCGGTTTTAGCGGTCCCGGCGTTGCGGCGGAAGTACCCAAAAGGATACGCGGCGAGTGGGTCAGATCGTTTTGGACGAGCACGAGATACTTGTCATTGGCCAGCATCGCCTGCATGTAGGTCTGCTTGGATTTGAGGTCCGCGAGCGCGGCCTTGAGTTTGGGGGAGGTTTCCATGAGTCGCTGGAGAAGATTTTCATGCCGCCGTGCGTCCTCAAGGGAAACGGATGGTTTAGGCGAAGTGAATGCCTTGGTCAGCGTCGTTATTGTCTGGCTCATGGCGCGGACCGGCATGAACAGGATTCCGAGCACAAGAGCTGTCAGACCTGAAGCCAAAATGGCGCGACGCGTTGTCTGCCCGACAACGACATTGCGCATCGTGTTTCCTGCGGTCTCCGCGCCCTGGCGGACCACGACAGCAATTTTTTCGCCGATGGCCTCCTCGTTCTCTGCGGCTCTGATGCCGATGTATCCGGACGCTAAGGCGGGGTTCACCGCTTCAGCGGTAAAAAGTTTCGTCGAGATTTCAATGGAACAGTTTCGAAGGATCGCCGGGCTGGCTGAGAAAGTTCCAGCCAGACTTGATGCCAAGGCGGGATCCGCGCCGATCAAGGTGGGGACCAGGAGGCAGGAGACAAAAAGAATGAGGGTTCGGTTCATAGAAAATGCGGATTTTTTGAACAGTTTTATTGTAATGAGTTGGCGTGAAAGTGAGGTGACAGTCAGGTAAAAAAAAGGCCCATAACAGAGGGCCCAGGTGAAAGTAGGTCCGGAAGTGGGGTGTGCTTATCGAAGAACGGACGGCGTTGCGGCCGATTTGGTGACGGCCAAGGTTTAGTCCCCTTCGATGGCGTGTGCGTCTAAGGCAGGTAAAACCTGTGTGACGGCTTTGTCGGAAGCTCCCGCAGCCTCTATTATACTACGAGCCAGTTCTAAGACGGTGGGAGGCAGGTAAATTCTATGTATAAAAAAGACCCAGGCCATCTAAGGTCTTTTGCTGGAAAGACATAGGCCTGCCCAAAGCGAGACGAGCGGGTTGACCGCCAGCGCGCAGGATGTCATGAGGACTTTACGCAGAATTTACATGGGCTGCATCGTTTTCCCGACGGAAAGGGGGTAAGCTATCCGTGTATGAATCCATTTCGGTCAGCCTGGAATTCTATCTTCTCCGGCTCGGGAGGCTCAGCGTTCTCGCCGTCCGACGCGGTATCGTCCGAACCGTCTTCCTCTTCAGATCGTCCGGTTCTCCGCTATCGGACCATCTGGATTTCCGATACGCATCTGGGAACGCGCAACTGTCACGCGGATTACCTGCTCGATTTTTTGCGCACGACCGAATCCGACCATCTTTATCTGGTTGGCGATATTGTTGACGGCTGGCAGATGACCAAATCCTGGTACTGGCCGCAGAGCCATAACGACGTGGTCCAGAAAGTGCTGCGCAAGGCGCGCAAGGGCACTCAGGTCGTTCTCATCCCGGGCAACCATGATGAGTTTCTGCGAAAGTTTGGAAAGCATGACTTTGGCCGCGTCACGCTGGCTCCCCAGGTCATCCACACCCTGGCGGATGGGAGAAAACTGCTCGTCCTTCACGGAGACCAATTTGACAGCGTCGTCCAATTCGCGCCCTGGCTGGCGCATGTCGGAGATGAAGCCTACGAATTCATGCTGTCCGTGAACCGGCTTTTTAACCAGTTGCGTGCCCGGCTCGGGATGTCGTACTGGTCGATTTCGGCTTATTTGAAGGAGAAGGTCAAAAACGCCGTGAACTTTGTGTCTGCTTTTGAGAATGTGGTGATCCTGGCGGCGAAGCGGCATCATGTGCAGGGCGTCGTCTGCGGGCACATTCATAAGGCCGAGATGCGGGAAATTGACGGGATCCTCTATTGCAATGACGGTGACTGGGTGGAAAGCTGCACCGCGCTGGTGGAGCATCCGGATGGCCGTCTGGAAATTCTGCATTGGATTGATCTCATGAATAGAAAGGCGTCCGTTTCCACTCCTGCGGCCGAACCTCTGGCGGTGGGCTCATGAAGGTTCTTCTGACGTCAGTCTCCGCGGGATCGGGGCATGTGCGGGCGGCCGAAGCCATTCAGGCCGCTTTCTGGCGTAGTCGGTCGGATGTGGAGGCCATCCATATCGATGTGATGAATTTTGTCTCTTCCGGATTCCGGCGCATGTATAGCGGCGGGTATAGTTTTGCAGTCAATCGGGCGCCGGTTCTGTGGGGACACCTGTACTCCTTCTGGGACAAGACCCCGTCCAAAGGAGGGCCGGTCGCCTGGCTGCACCGGGCGCAACGGCAGCAGGCCTCTTCATTTTTTCATTACCTCTCGCGCGTCCAGCCCGATTTGATTCTATCCACGCACTTTTTGATTCCCCAGCTGCTCAAGCAGGATCACCCCTATCCCCGGTTGCGGCGGATTCCTCTGGAATGCGTTATTACGGACTATGACCTGCACCAGTTCTGGGTGAGTGAGAATGTTAACCGGTACTACGTGGCTCATGATGAGCTGGCCGAGCGCCTGCTATCCCGCGGTGTTCCCGCCTCCCGCATTGTGGTCTCTGGAATCCCGGTCCACCCCGTGTTTACAATGCCGGTCCTGGAATCCCGCGTCCGGCAGACGCTGGGGCTGGATGCCACCAGACCGGTCCTCCTTGTTCTGGCGGGTGGGCTGGGACTTCCCATGCTGAAAAAAAGCGTGCAGACTCTTTTTCATCTTAATCGGCCCGTTCAGATCATCACCGTGGCCGGTAAAAACGAAGCTCTTCGCCGGCGACTGGACAAGTTCGCGCCGCCTGATCATATCCGACTCATCAATCAGGGCTATGTTCGCAATATGCATGAGCTTCTGACCGTGAGCGATCTGGTCATCACCAAGCCTGGAGGATTGACCGTCTCGGAATGTCTGGCCAAACGCCGCCCCATGCTTCTTTACGCGCCGATCCCCGGACAGGAAGAGCGGAATGCGGACTTTGCTCTTCGCCATGAATTAGCCATGCGGGCGACGGTTCCGCAGGACCTGCCGGCCATGGTGGAACAAGTGCTGGGGAATGCTGCCCTGCAGCAGCGTTTTCAAGCAAATTTGGCCGCCTGTTCCCACCCTGACGCCGCCTTTACCATCGCTCAAACTTCCGCTCAAATCTCCATGGCCGCGGCATGAGCCGGTGGTTTCTGCTGTTCGTGCCGCTGGCTGCCTTTATGTGGGCCAAAATGGAAATCGAGATCGAAGGAAAGCATGGCTGGGCGGCCAAGCTTCCCACCTGGCGCATTGACAAGCATATCCTTCTGGATATTTTTCTGGGCGGCCGGCCGCTGACGGGGTATCACGTCTGGGCCTTTGCCTTTGTTTTCCTGGTGTTTCATCTGCCGTTTTTCTGGATCGGCTCCTGGTTCTGGCGCGTAGAATGTCAGGTGGTTGGGGCAGAGCTGATTTTCTGGGTCATCGAGGATTTCCTCTGGTTTGTTCTCAATCCCCATTATGGGTGGAGCCGTTTCCGCCGGGATGAAATCTGGTGGCACCGGCGATGGTTCATGGGGATGCCCGTCGATTACTGGGCGATGTGCGCCATGGGACTTCTCCTCTTCGTCATTCCTTAGTACACTCAAACCTGATGGAAAAACCCGTGCTGCCGCTCTCGAAGAGACTGAAGTATTCCCTGGACGGTATCGCCGCCGCCTGGGAAGCGGAGTCCAGCCTTCGCCTCGAGGCGGCGGCCATTATCGCGGTTGTAATCATCCTGGCGGCGCTCCACGCGTCCGCCGTCTGGTGGGCGATCTTTGCGCTCCTGGCGGCCGGAATCCTCTCGGCGGAGCTCGTCAATACCGCCATTGAGAACATGTGCGATCTCTTCCATCCGGAAGTTCACGCCCGTATCAAGGTGGTCAAGGACTGCGGTTCCGCCGCCGTGTTTGTCCTGAATACTGCCGGCCTTATCGTTCTCCTGCTTTTTCTTTCTACTCGCTGAGCGGGTCTTTCAGGTCCGGAGCAACAATCCCGAGGCGTTTAAGCAGGGTGGGCGCGATGCGGGAGACGGACTCCTCTTCCGAAAAGACGTGAGCAGGGACATCCAGTCCATAAAATCCCATTGGGACGCGCTGGTCGTCATCGGTCGGCTGACCATGCGTCGTTCCGGAACTGCTGCTCGAAAAGATGTAGTGCGGCTTCAATACGACCCAAAGATCCCCGCACCTTCCGGGATAATAGGAACGCCGGAATTTCGCCAGTGCCGGGCCCTGGGCGATCTGTTCGGCCGTGTACACGGCGGCGACTCCCGGCAAGTCACTCAAATCTCTGATGATCTTTTCCGACGGAGTGGTGAGGGTATACACCCAGGGTTCTGAGACGGCCAGGATCGACTCCTGATCCGGCAGAGCGCTTGGAGTGAATTGGACTCGGCCGGCATCCAGCCTCTTCGTTTTCGATATTTCCGGCAGAGGAGTCACACCGTGGTCCGCCGAAAAAGCGTACACGATGTCGTGCCCGACGGTCTTTTCGAGCCGCTTCGTCAGTTTGCTGACGGCCTGATCCAGGCGCAGAAAGGCTTCACGCACTTCCGGCGAATCGGGGCCGAATTGATGGCCGACGAGATCCACCGCAGAAAAACTGACGGTGAGGACGTCCGGATCGCCGGAAGGATTTGTTCCCAGCTTCCAGTGGGACACGATCCTTTCCGCCAGCTCCTCCGTGAGGCCATCGGCCAGGGCCTCCGTGACGGGAGGTTTCCTCTCCGACATCTGCCCGCTGAATTCTTTCAGCCAATCTGAGGGCGGGTGGTACGAGACCCACTGCTTTGTGTTTTGATCACACCAGTAGGCTTCATCCTGGTCGGGTCCGCCGAATAGAAGCGCCCCGCGGTCTTTCAAGGAGACGCTGACCATGCGGCTACCAGGGTGTTCTTTGTGGAGCCTCTGCGCGAAAGACGTTCCGGTAAACCATCGGAGTTTCACACGGGTCGCATCGGGAATGATCTCGGCCGGAGAAACGGTTCGGCTCGAGGCCCGGTCATACCACTCGTTGGAGACCACCCCGCTCCGGGCCGCGTAGATCCCTGAGCCGATCAGCACATGGCCGGGACTCGTCTTGGTCACCATCTGGTCCACGCGCGCGTTCAGGTAATAGGATCCCTGGTCGCGAAAGCGCCTGAGGCCGTCTGGCGCCAGATCGTCATGAAAACGTTCCAGATAATCCGCGCGCACTTGGTCGCCGACCAGAATCACCACCAGCTTCGGTGCCCTCGCTTGCGCAGAGAGTGGCGAAAGAAGAACCGCGACGATGGGGAGATAGAGGTTTTTGATGACGATATTATAGCGGTTCATGCGTCCTCTCGTTCCCAGTGCGGCAAGGCCGGGTCGGCATGGATATTATGGGAAAAAGGAAGCCATAATTGATTTGGATCGAATTTGCGAGCTTCTGGCGCATCAGGTTTTTGGTCCAGCCATCCATTTAACGTTATAAATTCGTCGGCGAGAGCATTGGCGAGCCGCTTCAAGGTGACGGTTCCAATATCAATGACTTTGCCCAAGGGACGGCGCGCGACAGGCGGCATTTCGGCCAGGGTCTCGCTCATTTGCCGCATAGCAGCAAGGTTTGTGGGGGTGTCGGAATGTTCTTCGTTTTTCACCAGTTGTAGCCTGCCGGACCGGGCGGGCGCCGCCAGCGCCTGCGACCCGAAAGATAGGCCCGTGTCGGCACGAGCGCCAGGGCAGTCATTCGGATGAAGAGGTTTGGGAGCTTGTCCTGAGCGTAGTCGAAGGACATGGTCATGCGGCCTCCCGCGAATGCAGGTCGCAGGTGCTGTCATGCTGGGCGATGAGATGAGCAGCGAAATGGCGAACCGCGGGCAACGTTAGATGCTGACGAAATGCCAACTTGGCCCGAGCCGTGTTGACCTTCAGGCGCTGGAGTTCGACGGGATTCCGGAGCCACGACATCACGTGATCCAGGAGTTCACCCATGTTCTTCAACTGCACACCGGCTCCGGATCGAACGATCACCTCGACGAGTCGGCGGTTTAGCGCTATGCCGGGACCCACGACCATCGGGACGCCAGCTAAGATGGGTTCCGCAACGTTACGCCCTGTCAATGTATCGATCCACGAATTGCACACGTTCGCTTCATCAGCCAGCGCGTAAAGCCCGCGGAGTTCTCCCCGCGTGATATTCACAGTGAGCGGTTTCTCCGCCTGCTCGATCGTGAGATAGGGGTGTTCCGCCGTTCGTACGGCGTATTCGAGGCTGGAAAAGGATTGTAGTAGGGCCATCCACTGTGTCCTCGCGGCTTCGTGGACATGGCCGGGAACGATTAGAAACCGGACTCGACGCGGCACGATACGGGAGAGCACATCCCGGCACCATTGCAATAAGAATTCCGCTTCCCGGATGTCTACGCTGCCGAGCACAATCACCGGTTCGTATGGGAGCAGTCGCAACGATGCTTGCAAGCGGTCCACGAATGCCTGAGGGATCGGCTCGGCCCAAGTCTTGAACGGTTCGAGAGGAAGCACGATATGATTCGGCTGCGGATACCGGGGCTCCTGGCTGTATTCGTCATACTGCACGCGCAGGACAGAATCCGCGCGATCGGGAACAGTTCTCTCAGAGGTGTTCACCGACACATTGCGATAGTTCTGGAATAGGTGGGCGTGGCGCGCCAGATCCTTCGCCGCCTTACCCTCGGGGCCATTTTCGATCTCCACGGGGATTTCCGCTCCCAGCCAGCGCAGCTCGTGCAACAGATTGCACGTGGCGTAAATACTGGAAAGGAGATCGATCTGGATCCGGATGAGGGTAATGGGCGACATGGCCTTGGCGGGTGGCTGAGCCAGATGTTTGGCGAACGAGTCAAAGCTTTGCTTGCTCGATCTTCTCCAAGCGCTGACTTCGCGGTCCAGGGCGTCATACGCGGCTCCGATGCGGCTTGACTGCGCCGACAGATCAGGGAAGCTCCCCAAATGGTCGCCGCCGTGCTGATCGACCTCCCAACCGAGTTCGGTTAGGTCGCCCATAAATTGCTCAAGTTCAGAGGAAGACGGATTCCCTCCGGGCTGCTTGAAGTGGTGCAACGATTCATTCAGATGTTCCAGCCATTTTCCCGTGTTATCCAGACGATTCTGAATGCGCTGACGAGTCACCGAAGAAATACGCATCGGATATGGATTAATCTGCTTGGCCGGGGCGGCGGCCTGTGAGGCAGGATCATCCGCCGGAGGTGACGATGCCGTATGCTCTATGTGTGCGCTTATGCCTGCATCGATCCTGGTCGGTCCGACCCATCCCGAAACCCCCGCCAGCGCCTGCGACCCGAGAACAACCAGCGCAGGGCTCAGAGCGCAGGGCTCAGAGATAACCCCGATTCTATCTCTGAGTTCTGAGCTCTGAATTCTGAGTTGGGGCGCCACGGCCAGCGACGGCACGAGCAGGATGGCCGCCATTTGTCGCGATAGCGTCGAAGGGGATATCCGTTTTGGCGGGCGCTTCCATTGACATGCATAAAGAATAGGGATAAACTTATGCATCCGACTAACGGGGAGGATCTCATGCGAACGACGTTGGATTTGAATGAAAAGCTGCTGCAAGAGGCCCGGCGTCTGGGAGGGTTGCATACGAAGACGGAGTTGATCCATGCCTCTCTGGAGGCCTTTATTCAGCGCAAACGCCTGGAGGGACTGATGGCTCTGGGCGGGAAGGGCATCCTGAAGCTTACGCATCGGCAGCTCCGGCGCCTAAGGCGCGATGCCTGAGCGCCTGGTTCTCATCGACACATCTGTCTGGATTACCTACTTCCGGCCGGGGTGCCCGCCGTCTTTGCTGCAGCGCGTGCGCAAATGCCTTTCCGAGGAGCGCGTCGTGGGTCTTCCTCCGATTTGGCTGGAACTCTTGACCGGCGCGAACCAGGAATCGACGTATGGGATGCTCCGGGACTTCCTGAAGGGAGTCCCGCTCCTGGCTCTGGACGAGACCTTGTGGGACGTCGCGTATCATCTCGGATTCACGCTCCGGCGGAAAGCGGTGACTGTTCCATCCATGGATTTGACCATCGCGGCCGCCGCAATCCGGCACGGGATTCCCCTCTGGCATCAAGACCGCCATTTTGACCTCATCGCCCGCCATTCGCCGCTCAAGATCTTTCGCTGAACCCCTCATCCGCACAAGCCTTCTCACGCTCCGGTCTCCAGCTCTCGGGAAGCATGCCGCACCTCGCCATCATCGAAAGTGAGCTCGACGAGATCGCGTGGATCCCATAGGGTCGAGAGAGGATGCTGAGAGTTGGCGACGGCAATGCGAGCGACTGTGCGGAATTCGGGCAGGAAGCCTTTGTCATTCCATAATTGCCAATTAAGATTGCGTCTTGCGCCTTCACGCAGAATCGCGTAAGCCGCATGAGCTTTCTCTGAGCGTTCCTTGTCGGTCCGGTTTCCATGCGCTTTTCGTAGTTCGTAATCTGTCCAGATCACAGCTTGTTCGGCAGCGCTGACGTAAACAGGGGGAGATATGGGTGGAAAAGTCTCTCGAAATGCATCACTAACTCGGGTCAAAAAGGATAACCTTGGCTGGTTGGCAAAGCTTATCCAGGCGAATAGAATATTTCGGTTTCGTTCAAGATTTTTAGAGAGCTTTCGTTCCGATCCACGCAGATGGGCGTTAACAAGAATGCTGAGAGCCCACACGAAGAGCCGGCGCCCTTCCTCAATAGATTGGCGAATATTTTGGTACTCCGCGTAGGTTATTCCGACTGAAGGATGTTTTGCCATTCCTTGCAGGGTCGTAGCGAGGCCTGCCAGCCATTCATGAGGCGTAAAGGGGATAGAAATCTCCAGATTCTTCGGGGGCTTCTCAGCGTCCGGTAGATTAGCATGCGCGAGGATTTGATCGCGCACCTCGCGGGTGAGATCCAAAACCGAAGCCATTGGCGCAACGGATTCAATGATGTGTTCTGTCGGAATTTCCCGTTCAGGTGGAGCCTCTTCCTCAACTTCTGCCGGCGGCGGCTGCAAAACCTCCGGCAGGGTATAGAGTCTTGCTAGAAAAGCATCAAGCCGACGCTTGCCGATCGGATTGCCAAAACTGCTATCGTCAAATCCCCGTACATTTCCTAAAGATTCAATACTCTCCATCGGCCATCTCCGTCTGGAGAGGATGCGGCGAGTCATGCTCGGACGTGGATCATCTGGATAGTCGGTCAGTAGTTGCCCTAGCTGCTCTTCAGAACATGTGCGCAAAAACGCGAGGGCTTGCGCATGGACCGAGGGGGAGATCACCTTAAGTTTTCCCTGGCTTATCCATCGCCGCATTATCCCTTTCGGGGTGGGGCCCATCTGTTGATTATCAAAGAATGGTCGAAGTTCATTCCATCGAGTAATTGGAGCTTGGGCGGGATCACGGGAGGCGCGCGCCCGCTCAATCAAGGGCCAAAGATACGATAAGCCGGCAATAAAAAAGTCATTGGCTTGAGCATGGTTTACCACTCCCTGCTCCCGATCGTTCATGAGGTCGGAATCTGATGTGCCAAGTGAATCGGGAAAAGGTTGCGACCTGGCCAGCCGATCAATACTCGGAGTGCCGGGAAGCTCATGTTTGAGACTATTGACGGCGTCCAGCGCCAGCGCCTGCGACCCGAAGAGTTCGTGGAATTGTAGGGGCAGGCCCCCGTGCCTGCCCGAAATGTCAATCGGGTTGAATGGAATGGAATGCGATTGCGGGCGCCCCGGCCACCCTCCGGTGCAGGGGCATGCCCCTACGCTCGCCGCAGGCGAGCAGTCGGGGCGGCCACAGGGGGCCGCCCCGACAGTTGACATGGATCCCATGTCGAACGGTTCCCCGGCCAGCGCCGGCACGAGCGCCAGAGCCGTCAACCGGGTGATGACCGCTTGGGCGCCGAACTTCATGCGCCAGTCTCCAAGTCTCGTAATCTCTTCCTGCCGGCCGGCTCTTGGGGCCATCCGTATCGCGTGCCATTTCCCGAAATGTATTGCGCAAGGAGTCCCTTTTTCGTCAGGTTACCCAAAAGAATGCCTAAGGATGCGAGGCTATTCATAAAGGGGATTCCAGACGATTTTAGGAAATCAGATAACGCGCCTGCTGTCAGATTGTTTTGGTCCAAAAGTTCCCGTATACGGTTGGGTTCTTGAATAATCTTCCAGAGACTCCTGGCATCGAAAAGTATGGCGCGACGAACAGGGACTCGAGATGAAGATAGTCCATTTACAAGAGCTGGATCAGGCAGGCGGTAAATACGAACAGCAGCATCGCTTTCCAGAAGAAGGGATGCTCTCTCGCTTTCATTGAGTTCCCGTGTGACATTCCCGCCGGCTGCCGTTAAAATTAGAAGAGGTTTTTCACCGAAATCAGTCTTTGCTTCCGCTATGCTGTATTCAATGGGTCCAATTCTGACGATATCCCCGATTCTTGGAGGATGAATGGGTCCCGGTGGGAGGAGCAACCTGGCTGTGGGAATACGGGTTCGGCCCAAGGAGCGCAAATAATTATCCAGAACCGATTGCCACCATCGCGCCGCCCTCAACTGTATAGAAGGGCCGATTATCGGCGAGACTGAATTGGCGGCGCGATCGGCTGCCCGACTGTGACCTTCCTGCGATTCAACGACTGTTTCTGCCGCGTTAATTTGGCGCACGGGAGGATGGGAGGCCTGGGGCGATGATTTCTTGTGGCGAATTTTGTCTGGAGGTGTTGCTAAACCGCGTGGTTCCACAGCGGTCATAGTGGGAAGCGCTGCCGGCGGTTCAACAACTCTTTCAGCAACGTCAATTTGGCGCGCGAGAGGATCCGGTTGTTTCCGGCTGAAGGTTTTGCCGCTGGAAAGTGCGTCCAGCTCTGCGAGGCCTTCAGAGTCGTCAGAAGACCGTAATCGTTCAACAAGGAAGGATCGATACTGCTCTACTAAGGTCAATGTCACAGGCGACCCGTCTTTTTTCAGGTATCGACCGAGCAATGGCGGAGCCGGACTATTGGGTGGAAGTTTTGCCAGTTGGAAATGCCAGAAATGAATCGGGAAGATACCACGTGCGTAGCCAAAATCGCGCAGTGCTTGCAACAAGTGGCGCCGTTGCTTGTTTGTCATGGAAGACGTTTGCGGCGGTGCCGCTGGCGTTTCAATAGCCCTGACGGGAGGGGCGGATTGAATCTCTCTCCGTGGGGCGCCGCTGGCTACCATCGGTGGTGCTTCCTCTGGAAGGGGTGTCGATGAAAGATGAAGTTTATCAGCGCTCCTTTTGGTTATCAGTCCAGGGCCGAGAAGCGTTCTGCAAGCCTGTTCCAGCAATGCGAGAGTCGAGGGGGGGTAGTCCTGGTTACTTTCGGCAAACGCTGTAATCGCTACGACCGCGACGCGCGACCCCCCTTTGCTGGTCTGCATGCTGATTTCTTCGGTGGAGTGATGTTGGAGAGCCTCATTGACTAAGTCCCGGATATCTTCCACGTCATTCCGTAGATTCGTCCACATCAACCCCTCCCGCATCCGGCGGACATGCAGGTTATGGATTTTGTGGACAAAGGTCGTTATCCGGCGGGCCAACCATTGGCCGGTGATCCAGCCGCTTTCCAAGAACACCGTTTTGACGGCGATGTAAACATCGACCAACATCTGCCGCGCGAGCGCCAACTCCATCTCGTCATCCTTCGTCATCAAGCGGCGGCTCAGGAGTTCATCGACATACTTCAGGACGCTAGGACGATGCGCTTCGACAAACGGGTCGTGCGCCAGTGGGTTCAGATCGACTTTGGCCAGCTCGGAGGGGTTGACGGCACGGTGCATCGCCTGACGGACGCTGGCCCAAGCCTCCGCAACCGGTGTTCGGCCTGAAGAGGGCTGTTCATGGGCGAGCGATTCAATAAATAGGAGCGTCTCTTCATGTTCCGTATATCGATTGTCGGCCGATTCTTTGAGCCTGTCGACGATGGAGATAGCTCCCTGCGCGTCATCGTGAATGTGCAGAGTCTCCAGGAATGCGAGGCCCGGGTCTGTCTCATTTCGGATGGGACAGGGGAATCGCTTCCGATTTTCCATGTAAAACCCATTGAACACTTCCACCTGATCCTCGGCCATGATGTAGAGTGTTTCTAAAACGGCGCGTCGTTGACTGCCGGCGATGCTTCTTTCATGTAAGTGATGCTCGATATCGGCCAGGTAATCGGAGGCCGCCGGCCGGATTTCGAGATAGGGCCTTTCATAGGGACGTCCGGAAACCAGCACGACCGGGATGTTCGCCAGGCGCTGATTGACGATCGCTTCCAGTACGTTCATGGGGAGATCTCCCTTTGGCGTCGCCAGCGCGTCCAAATGATAGACGGCCGCCCGCACAGGTCTCTCTCTGGGTTTCTCCTTGGGGAAGATCAAGGCTATGGTCAGACCCAGGACATACGTGACCGGATTCCATCCGTTCTGCTTCCGGGACCGGTTCGGAATTTCACAGGAGACCGGAGCCAGGGCCTGCGACCCGTAGGATTGGAATTGTAGGGGCGGGGACGGTGCCCCGCCCGCCATAAAATGATATTTCGGGCAGGCACGGTGGCCTGCCCCTACAGGTCCAATTGATCCTGCGACCAGCGCCGGAACCATCGCCAGCGCGACGACACGGAAAAGGAGTTTGGGCATAGGTACCGAACGCTTGGGTGCGCGCGTTCGATGGTTTATCTTACTTTCGGGGTGTGAAGGGTAGGTGAAAATCGGGCTTATTTATTTATGGGCCGGATGGCGCGATCGTGTAGGCCCCTAGAGCGGGCGGGGCATCAGCTGGCCGCGGAGTTCCCTGAGTTTGGTTTCAACATCGCGGGTTTTGAGCAGGATCTGTTTGTCCTGGACGGGGGCGCGTTCCAATTCATCCAGGATCCCCTCAAGATCGGAGATCTGTCGGCGGAGATTTGCCGCCAGGAGTTCTTCTTTCAGGCTTGTCATCCTTCAGGAGGTTGAACATCCGGCAACCAGAGAGTAAAGGAACTTCCGTGGCCGGGGTCAGAGGCGAGGTCGACGCCGCCGCCGTGAGCTTGAGCAATGAATTTCACGATCGGGAGTCCCAGCCCGAATCCCATCGACCGGTCGCTGGCGCGCACCTGCGCGAAGGGTTCAAAAATCCTGCTTTGCGCTTCGCGTGGAATGCCCAATCCTGTGTCTAAGACCTGAAACAGTATTTTCTGGTCCTGGCGGCTGGCCGTCACCACGACCTGGCCTTCAGGTCGGTTGAACTTGATGGCGTTCCCGATCAGGTTGTCGAGAGCGCGTTCCAGATAGCGTCGATCAGCCCGGACGGTGAGCGTATCATCTTCTTTGATCGCCAGCCGAAGAGAAATTTTCTTTTCCTGAGCGATGACATGGAACGTCTCCCACAACCGCCGAAAGAGTGTCCCGATGGAAACGACCCCCATCTCCATCGGGGGAGATCCATGGCCGAAACGGGCCAGATCGAGCATCTCACCGACCATCTGATCCAGGCGAAGGCCGGCTTCCCGGGCCAGTCGGAGGTAGGAGCGAATTTTTTCCGATTCAGTCCTATTGGCCGCCATTTGTTTATCCATCAGTTGCAGGTATCCCAGGAGGGCAAAGAGAGGACTTCTCAGATCATGTGTGAAACCGCTAAAAAACGGATCGTAGAGAGGAGAATTCGGACCAGGAGGAACAGGTGTAAAATCGGTTCTGGTGGCATCCAGCGGCTGAGGTGACATTAAAACCTCCCAATCCCTATTCTAATGGACCGGGAGGTCCAGGCCTATAACAGCCGGGTAAAACCTGTGTGACGTACGTCTTGTATTTTCAGGCGAGCGGGAGGGTAAATCGGAAGACCGATCCCTGACCGGGGACGCTTTGAGCGAATACCGTTCCCTGGTGGGCTTCGATCAGATGCTTGACAATGGCCAGTCCGAGCCCTGTGCCGGGGATCTCATGCGATCGATCCTTATTCCCTCGATAGAAGCGCTCAAAAATACGGGGTAAATCCTCAGGGGGAATTCCTCTCCCGGTATCCGAAACGGCAAAGTGCATTTGGCCCTCTTTGCGCTCACCGGTGACGCGAACTTCCCCTCCGGCCTTGTTGAATTTAATCGCGTTATCAATCAGGTTCATAATGATCTGCGCGAGTTTTTCCCGGTCTGCGCGCACCTTCGGGAGACCCGGAGGCAAATCGTTTATCAGGGTCACTTTTTTTGTTCTGGCCATCGGTTCCAAAGCTTTGATGATCCGTTCTGTCACTTCCTTGAAATCGACGGCTTCAAAGCGGTACATCACACGCTGGGCTTCAATCGTGGAGAGGTCGAGTACGTCATCAATCAGGCGCGCGAGATTGTTGGCATGCTCATGAATGGTCTGAATGAAGGCCCGGTTATGTTTCGGATCTTCGAGAGCACCTTCCAGCAGTGTTTCCGCATAGCCTTTAATGGATGTGAGGGGGGTTTTGAGCTCGTGGGACACGTTGGCGACAAATTCCCGGCGCACATTTTCAAGTTTGCGAAGCGCGGTGATATCATGAAGCGCGGCCAGGACACCTGTCTGCGCCTCTCCGTAGTTTACCGGGAGCGAGTTGACGGAGATCACACGCTCTGAAGGCGTGTGCAAGGCAATCTCTTTGTGAACGGGCTGGTGAGTTGATAGAGTCTGTGTCAGGACTTCATTCAGGGGGCTCTGCCGCAAAACTTCGAGAAAGGGGCGGTCCCTGACGTCCGCGGAGCGGACCGCGAACAACTGTTCGGCCGCGGGGTTGAGAAAGAGCACGCGGCCCTGGTGGTCGAGCGCCACGATTCCTTCAAAGAGAGAGGAGAGCATGGCTCCGAGCTGTGTTCGTTCACGGGTCAGCTCCTCCACTTTTTCTTCAATCCGCCTGGCCATTTCATGAAAGGCCCTGGCCAATCGGCCGAATTCATCCCGGGAATCAACGTTCGGAGTTTCCGGCACCTGCCCGGATCCGATATGGCCTGACAACGTCACCAGCTCACGCAGGGGCTGGCTGATTTTTCTGACGGATGCCAGTGCGACTCCAAAGGCCACCAGGAGCGCGGCGGCGCCGGCCTTCAGCAAGTCCCTCTGGAAGGAAGCGATGCGGTGGTGAACTTCGGTTAGCGGCAGGGCCAGCCGGAGAACACCGAGGGGGCGGCCTTTGCCGGACAGGACCGGAGCGGCCACGTAGAGCATATCTTCATGGAGTGTCGCGCTGAAGCGCGAGGACTCGCCCCGGCCTTGATTCAGGGCCGCCTGGACTTCCGGCCGGCTGAGATGGTTGTCCATTCTCGGGATGTCTTCAAGCGTTCGCTCGGAGTCTCCGATGACGACGCCGTCGGCGCGGATGAGCGTAACGCGGCAACCGGTCATGCGGGAAAACTGCAGCACCTGGTTCTCGATGGCGGCTGCAGGCGGCGGCGCACTGAGCAGCGAAAAGACGTCCTGCGCGACTAAACTGGTCTGGACTGCCAGGCTCTGCTCGAGCTGGCTTAAAAAAGCCTGCATTAAGCGCGGGGTCAGAAGCCAACCCGTGAAGAGGAGGGTGATGGCGACAACGAAAAGGTAGCTGGCGGTGAGGCGTTTTCCGAAGGAAGGTTTCATTCCGTATCGAAACGATACCCGACATTCTTGACGGTGATCACGCGTTTGGCCTCCGCGCCCAGTTTGTCCCGCAGCCGGGCGATATGCTGGTCGATGGTGCGCGTGTCGATCTCAAAAGAAGGATCGTGGCCCCAGACCTGTTCGAGCAGCTGGTCGCGCGTGAGCGCCTTGCCGTTGGCCTGGATGAGGATTTTCAGGAACTCGAATTCTTTGGAACTCAAATTGATGGGTTTTCCTTTGACGATGACCGTGTAGCGGGAAAAATCAGCCTGCAGCTGGCCTGCCGTAAACACGCGGTCTTCTTTTCCTTCTGGCCGCGCGCGGCGAAGGATGGTTTTGACCCGGGCCACCAGTTCCCGGACACTGAAGGGTTTGGTGACATAATCGTCGGCGCCGAGTTCAAGTCCCAGGATGCGGTCCAGTTCCTCGCGTTTGGCGGTGAGCATGATGATGGGCACGCTGGAGTCCTTGCGGATTTCGCGGCAAACATCCATCCCATCCTTCTTCGGAAGCATGAGATCGAGAATAATCAGGTCGGGTTTTTCTTTTCTCGCGAGGTCCAGGCCCGCTTCGCCGTCGTGCGCGACAATGGCTGTATAGCCTTCCTTTTCCAGGTTGTACTTCAGAAGGCGGACGATGTCCTTTTCATCTTCAATAACAAGGATGCGGGCCGGCATGTGTTTCATCGATTCTACATAAGTTACTAAAAGGGTTTGACAACCGTGTGACGGCCGCGAGCCGGGCCGACCGGGGGCCTATGAAAGGAGAAGCAATACCTTGTAACTGATCGCCGCGACGGCGGCCGCGGCCGGGATCGTCAGGATCCAGGCCCAGACGATTTTCTCCGCGATGCCCCAGTGCACGGCGGAAGTACGCTGTGTCGAGCCGACGCCCATGATAGCACCCGTGATCGTATGCGTGGTGCTTACTGGGATACCGGCCCAAGCAGTGCCCAAAAGCATAATCGCCCCGCCGGTTTCCGCGCAGAAGCCCCCGACGGGTCTGAGTTTGGCGATCTTCTGCCCCATTGTTTTAACGATTCGCCAACCCCCGAACAGCGTTCCTAAAGCGATGGCGGCATGGCAGCTTAAGATGACCCAGATGGGAATGGCCGCATGGCTATCCAGGCGGCCGGCGCTGATGATGAGGATATAAATGAGTCCCATCGTCTTCTGTGCGTCATTGGTCCCGTGGCCGAGGCTGTAGAGCGCGGCCGAAAAGAGCTGGCCCCGCCGGAAGAACCGGTCGACGCGGTCAGGAGTGGATTTTTGAAAGATCCGCATCACGATGATCATGAGGGCATAGCCAAAAACCAGGCCCAGCACAGGGGATATAACGATAAAGGATGCAATCTTGATGAACCCTTGTGGAATAATGGCATCCCATCCCGCCTTGATGACCGCGGCGCCGGCGAAGCCCCCGATCAACGCGTGGGAAGAGCTTGTGGGCAGGCCGGAATACCAGGTGAAGAGATCCCAGGCAATCGCGCCGATCAACGCGGCGAAGATAACAGTCGGATCGACGATCCCGGCATGGATGACGCCTTTGCCAATCGTCGTGGCAACTTTGACCCCGAAGCCGAAGGCCGCCACGAAGTTGAAAAACGCCGCCCAGAGAACGGCATAGCGTGGCGTCAGGACCCGGGTTGAAACGATCGTGGCGATGGAATTCGCGGAGTCGTGAAACCCGTTAATGAAGTCGAAGAGGAGCGCGACCCCGATGATAAAGATAAGAGCGTGAGGAGATGAGAACATGGACGCCTCCTCAGGCGTTCTTCACAACAATGCCCTCGATAATATTCGCGATATCTTCGCACTTATCGGTGGCATATTCGGCGTTCTCGTAAGTTTCTTTCCACTTGATGATCTCCAGCACGTCCTTGTGGTCGGAAAAAAGATCCCCTAACGCGGCTTTCAGGATGGCGTCCCCTTCGTTTTCCAGGCGATTGATTTCAATACAGATATCGAGCGTCCGTCGGCTGTGCTTCAAGTCGCGCAGGCTCTTGATCGCCTTGCCGATCGCGTCCGTGGCTTTCACCAGGACGTCTGCCATCTGGACCAGGATCGGGGAGGTTTTATCGATGCGGTAAAGCTGCATGCGGTCCATGGTCGCCTGGATGATGTCGATCACATCGTCCAGCTCGGTGGCCAGGGCATGGATATCTTCCCGATCGATGGGCGTGATGAAGGTGCGGTTCAGGCGGTCGATCACTTCATGAGTCATTCGATCGCCTTCTTGTTCGAGGTCGCGGATTTTCTGAATTTTGGGGCTGGTCAGGGACCAATCGGCTACCAGTTCACGGAATACCCCCGCGCCCTTTTGGACGTTGTCAGCCGCTTCTTCCAGGATATCGAAAAATTTTTCGTCTTTAGGTATTAAGGAAAACGACACGTGGTAAATCCCCCTTTTCGAGAGTGGGCTTCAACTGAGGGGATTGTAGCAAAGGTCAGGCAGCGAGTTTATGATCTTGGACAGGCTGATTGGCGGATGCGGGATGACTTTGAACCGCAAGTTTCATGGCGGGTTTGGCGGCTGTGCCAGTGCTTTTCATCTGCATCACGAGGCGGGCGATGGAGTTGACGAACAGGCTGATGAAAACGATAAACGCGGCATGCAGAGAGGCCTGCCCCCAGCCCACGGGGCCCTCAAGCCCTCGAGACCAGTAGATGCCGAGAAGAGCCGCTGATGAAATAGCGGCCGTGACGAAGGTCCTTAGCCAGCTGGCATACAGCGCGGTGGCGACGGGTGTCAGGACGAAGAGGAGCCACATGGGTCCCCAGAAAGTACCGAGCATATAGACGAGAGCTACGTTGGCGACGAAATTGGTGACAATGCGGGTGGATCCGATGGGGACCGCCCATTCCATCCGGCGCTTGGCCATCCAGGCGGTGAGCTCGTTGAAGATTCCTAGAAATATCACCAGCCCGATGGAAAAGGCTTTGATCTTTGGTTCGGCAAACCCAAGATATAAGGAAGAGGCGACCAACGCCAGGGCAAAGGGTGTAAAGAATCGGTCCACAATGCGGATGAATTCCGCCTTGAGGGGCAGAGGGATATAGCGGGTAATGTCCTGAAAGGTCATCCCGACGCCAATCGGCTTTCCTTGTCCGTTCCTGAGAATCAGGGTGCCGTAGCCCAGGGTCACTTTTTCGCCATCGGGCCTGCGCGTCGTGATTTCCTGTCGATTGACGGCGGTCAGGTTCTCGCAGGTGGCGAGGAGCACCTTGTAGACGTGGGGGTAGTCGGCCAACGCTTTGTGGCATTCTCGGCCCGTCTCGACATCCTCTTTGAGGCCGAGGATCCGTCTGGCCATTTCATTCACGCCGCGGATGCGGCCCTGAATATCCACAAAAATAAGGCCGCCGGGCATGTTCTTGAGAGCAATATTGAGGAATTGCTCTGAGTCCATGAGAGGAATCAGCCGAGTAATGTCCTGGAACGTCATCGCCACGCCAAAGGGCTCTCCCGCGGGGTTTTTCATGATGACCGTGCTGTAGCCGACCACCATCTTCTCGCCATCCGACCTCAAGGTGGTGAGTTCCTGGCGGCTGGCTCCGGTCTGGCTGGCGCAGGTGTCCTGAAGGACCTTGACGATCTTCGGGTGGGCATCTAAAACGTTCCGGCAATGGTCTCCCGGCGTCACTTTGCCGCTGAGCCCGAGAAGGAGCTCGGCTGTCTCATTCATCGCCCGGATTCGCCCCCGGAGATCCACCAGGATCAGCCCCCCGGGGAGGTTCTTAAAGGCCACGTCGAGGAATTGCTGGTTGTCCATTCGTGCTCGAGTGTAACGGCAGGCTGGGGCCCCCGCAATGAGCAAAACGACATGTTAAGAGATGTTAGCGTATCCGACGGGGAATGTTGTCTGGATCGTGTAACAAGTGCGTTGAGTCGAACTAATTCGTTTTTGTGATGTTTTTCAGGGTGTAATCGGCCCCCATGCCCATCTCGTCGGAGGCGGACTTGAGCGCTTTCTGGAGATCCGGAACCTTGATCACGGACCCCTGCTTCACCGTGAAGGATAAGGTCGATGTCTTCTGGTCCGCTTTGGCTGACCCGATTCCCTTCTGGTCCAGCATCGTCTTTTCAATGACCGGAGGACAGCCCTCGCAGGGGATGGCGGTGACCTTGGCCGTATATTTTCCCGCCTTCAAGACCGGTTTGTCCGTCTGTGCCGCCCCAGGCGTCAGCACACCCGATGCCACGACCAGCCACCCGCACAACAGTGCTTTTCGATTCATGACGATACCTCCCTAAATTCTACTGGACATGAATATTTTGACACTTTCCGCATCTAAGAGTATAGAACCCCGGCATTCCCCAATGAGGGATTTATATGCTTGACCTAGAAAGGTATAACAGTTATACTACTTATGAATCATGCATTTGAATACGATCCAGACAAAAGCAGGAAGAATGCCGAGCTTCATGGCATTGATTTCGAACAGGCTCAGCAACTCTGGAAAGTGCCCCATGTGTTTATTCGAGCCAGAGAAGTCTTCGGAGAAGAACGAATCGGCATTACGGGCAGACTTGCGGGGCGGATTTATGTGGCCATCTTTACCTATCGTGACTCTGTGATTCGTTTGATAAGCTGCCATAGGGCGGATGCAAGATGGCAAAGAGAACATGAGAGGAGGATTCATGAAACATAAAAAAGTGAAACCGATCAGTGCGGAAGAATTCGATCGAAAATTCGATGCGGGCGAAGACATTACTCCCTATATGGATTTCAAAAATGCAGTTGTTGTAGATCGTGTGAATGTGGACTTTCCCGTCTGGATGATCAAACGACTCGACCACGAGGCGACCAAACTCAATGTCTCGCGGCAGGCGATCATCAAAATGTGGATCCACGACCGCCTCATATCTCAGCATCGAGCAGCCTAAGGAGATTAAGTGGCGAAGAAAAATGTCGAGAAAAAGTTAATAGAGAAGATAGAGAAACTAAGGCGGCTGGTGGCCCGGTTGAAATCGGAAAACGACCGGCTCAGAAAACGTCAAGAAAGGATTCCGTCCGAAAGACCATCCATTCTTATATTCCCCGCCAAGACGCTCCAGTCCCCAGAAAAAGGCCTTTCGATAACTCCAAATCGGCCGTACTGCACACCTTAGCGAGCAGGATAAACAACTTCACCCCTCTTGAACTGTAGCGGGGCCTGCGGTGGGGGGCTTTGTCTCCGGAATTTTTCGGGCGGGCAGCCGCCCGCCCCTACAGCTCCAACTGATTGCGCTATCATTTTGCGAGGGCGGGACACCGGTGCCTGGAGCGACGTCTCCGTGGTTCGCGGAGTGCAGCTGACGCGAAGACGAAGGCCTTGCCCTGGCGATCCCGACGCGGGGTTTGGAGGGATCGGCAAAGGCCTGCGGCTGAGCTCAACATACTGCACGGAGCGGGCCACGGAGACGGCGCAGATGTTGTCCCCCTCACCTCGGCTTCGCCGTCCTCTCCCCGCAAGGGGGAGAGGGGTTCTATTGCATGGTTCCCCCACCAGTGACCGTGGGGGATGACGGCAACGAACGGCCTTTCCAGATGGCGTAGATGGGGGGGTAGACAAGCAATTCGAGGATGAAGCTGGTGATGAGCCCGCCGACCATGGGGGCGGCGACGCGCTTCATCATGTCGGAGCCGGACCCGTGAGACCACATGATCGGTAGAAGGCCCATGAAAGCGGCGCAGACGGTCATCATCTTAGGGCGCACGCGTTTAACCGCGCCGTGGATGATCGCCTCGGTCAGGTCGGATTCGTTGCGCATCAGGCCCTTCTTCACGGCGCTGTCATAAGAAAGATCGAGGAAGAGGAGCATAAAAACTCCCGTTTCGGCGTCCAGACCTGCCAGCGCGATCATTCCGACCCAGACGGCGATCGAGATGTTGTAGCCGAGTAGATAGAGATACCAGACCGCTCCGATGATAGAAAACGGCACGGCCAGCATGACGATGGAAGCTTTAACGGCGGACTTGGTGTTCATGTAGAGCAGCATGAAAATGAGAAAGAGCGTGATCGGCACGACGATCTTCATGCGTTCGCGCACGCGCAGCATGTTCTCATACTGACCGCTCCAGAGGAGCGCGTAGCCCTCCGGCACTTTCAGCTTTTCGCTGACGAGCTTCTTCGCCTCCTCCACATATCCACCCACATCGCGTCCGGCCATGTCGATGAAGACATAGCCCGCCAGTTCTCCGTTTTCATCGCGGATCATGGAGGGACCGAGCTTGAGCTCGATATCGGCCAGATCGGCCAGGGGAATATGTTGGCCGCGCATTGTCGGAACGAGAACGCGCTGAAGTTTGGGGAGGCTGTCGCGAAGTTCGCGCGGGTAGCGGACATTCACCGTGTAACGCTCCCGGCCTTCGATCGTCGTCGTAATCGGTTCACCGCCGATGGCGGTCATGAGGATTTCTTCGACGTCCTTGACGCTCAGGCCATAGCGGGCCAGCTGGTCGCGCTTGACGGTGAAATCGAGAAAGTACCCGCCGGCGGCGCGTTCGGCAAAGACCGACCGGGTGCCCGGGACAGCTTTGAGCATCCCTTCCAGTTGCGTGCCCAATTTTTCAATGGTTTGAAGGTCTGGCCCCAATATTTTGATGCCGACGGGCGTGCGGATGCCGGTGGAGAGCATGTCGATACGGTTTTTAATCGGCATCGTCCAGGCATTGGTGACCCCCATGAATTTAAGCGCGTTATTCAACTGGTCGACCAGCTGGTCCTTCGTCATCCCTTTGGGCCATTCCTTCTCCGGTTTGAGGAGGATGGTCGTTTCCATCATGGAAAATGGCGCCGGATCGGTGGCGGTCTCGGCGCGGCCGGCTTTGCCAAACACGCGGTCCACTTCGGGGAAGCTCTTCAAAATCTGATCCTGTTTCTGCATGAGTTCCTGGGCGCCCGTGACCGACAAACCGGGGAGCGTCGTGGGCATAAAGAGCAGGCTTCCTTCATAAAGTGGCGGCATGAATTCCGAACCGAGTCTCAAATAAACCGGGATCGTCGTCAGCACCAAAAGCAGCGCCGTGATGACCGTTCCCTGGCGGTGGCGCAGGACAAACCGGCAGACCGGCTCATAAATACGGAAAAGCCGTTTGCTGATCGGATGATTTTCTTCTTTGTAGTAGCGCCCGACGGTTACCGTGTTCCATAAGCGGATTAAGCCATTTAATGCCGTCACCCCGGCGGAAGCCGGGGCCCAGTTGGCAGTTCTGGTTTCCGGCTTTCGCCGGAATGACGGCGTTGGGTCCATTTTCGTAAACATCATTCTGACGGCCGGGTCCAGCGTGATGGCCAGAAGCGCGGCGATCGCCATCGCGAAGTTCTTGGCATAAGCCAGCGGCTTAAAGAGCCGTCCTTCTTGATCGACCAGCGTGAAAACCGGCATGAAGGCGACTGCGATGACGAGGAGCGAGAAAAACACCGAAGGGCCGACTTCTTTAAGCGCTTTCAACCGGACTTCATGAAAATCACCGGGCCTGCCCGCCTCGTTCCATTCTTCCAGACGTTTGTAAGCGTTCTCCACCTCCACAATAGCGCCGTCTACCAGCACTCCGATCGAAATCGCGATGCCGGACAAGGACATGATGTTGGAGGTGAGGCCCATCAGATACAGGGGGATAAATGCCAGGATGACGGAAATCGGAATAGTGACGATGGGAATGACGGCTGAGGGGAAATGCCACAGAAAGACCAGGATGACTACGCTCACGATCGCCATCTCCAGCAGCAGTTCCTCTTTAAGCGTGCTGATCGAATGCTTAATGAGCTCCGAGCGATCATACACGGGTACGATCTCGACGCCTGGGGGGAGTGACGGCGCAATTTCCTTGATCTTTTCTTTGACGCGGTTGATGACGTTCAGCGCGTTCTCCCCCTGGCGCATGACAATAATTCCGCCCACGGTGTCGCCGAGGCCGTCTAGATCGGAGACGCCGCGCCGCATCTCGGGACCGAGGGTCACCCTCCCGAGGTTTTTCACCAGAATCGGCGTACCGGATTTTCCGTTTCCAACGACGATATTCTCGATGTCAGGAATCGATTTCGCGTACCCGCGGCCGCGCACCATGTATTCCGCACCGGAAAACTCTACCAGGCGTCCGCCCACGTCATTGTTGCCGTCACGGATGGAATCGACGACCCTGGACAACGGAACGTTATAGGCGACGAGAGCATTCGGGTCTATGAGGACCTGGTACTGTTTCTGAAATCCACCGATGGACGCCACTTCGGAAACTCCCGGCACGGACTGCAGCCAGTAGCGCAAGGTCCAATCCTGGAAGCTGCGTATTTCTGCCAGATTGTGCGCGCCGCTTTTGTCGACCAGGGCATATTGATAGACCCAGCCGACGCCCGTGGCATCGGGCCCGAGCTCCGTGCGGACGCCTTCCGGCAGACGGGCCTGTATTTTGGAGAGGTATTCCAGCACGCGGCTTCTGGCCCAGTAGAGATCCGTGCCGTCCTGGAAAATAATGTAGACGTAGGAATAGCCGAAGTCGGAAAAACCGCGGATGGCTTTGATCTTCGGCGCGCCCAGCATCGAGGTGATAATTGGGTAGGTGACCTGGTCTTCGATGATGTCAGGACTGCGGTCCCAGCGCGAATAGACGATGACCTGGGTGTCGGAGAGGTCCGGAATGGCGTCGAGGGGGACATTCTTCATCGAGTAAACAGCGCCCGCGATCGCCACCAGTGTCAGCAGGGCGACGATGTATTTGTTTCGGGCGCAGACTTCAATGATTTTTTCGATCATGGAACCACCCTCACCCCCCGCCAGAGGACTGGCGGGACCCTCTCCCTTAAGTAGGGAGAGGGATCAAGATGGATATGGTTTCTACTCCCCTCTCCATACTTAAGGGAGAGGGGCTGGGGGTGAGGGTGATTATTGGGATTCATTGTCCACTCACCGCCGCTTTCAGTTTGGATTCGGAGTCGATCAGAAAATTGGCGGCGGTCGAAACCATCTCGCCTTCCTTAAGGCCGCTGCGCACTTCAAAGTAGCCCTCGGCCTGCCGTCCGATCTCGATGGTTCTGGGGTCGAATTGACCCGGAGCCGTCTGGACAAAAACCAGCTGGCGCGTTCCCGTGTCGATGACCGCCGCTTCAGGGACCGCGAGCTTTCGTCCGAGGGCCGCGTGGATGGCGGCGTTCAGATACATGTCCGGCTTGAGACTCCCATCCGGATTCGGAGTCACGATGCGCGCCCGAAGCGTGCGGGTCTCGGCATTGACGATCGAATCGACTGCGCGGACCGTTCCATGAATCGTCTTGCCGGGGAATGAAGGGGAAGTCAAGTCGACCTCCTGGCCTGGCTTCACGAGGCTGGCTTCGTAATCGTAGATCTCCGCGTAGACCCAGACGGTCCCGCCCGCTTTCCCGAGCAAGAGGTTTGACGGATCAAACCCGGACTGGCTCACGAGCTTGATCTGCTCTTCGGATAAGCCCATCTGCCGCAGCCGCAGGATCGAGGCACGAACCGTTGCCTCCGACTCCGTGTGAAAGGGCGCGGAGCCCGCGCTATTCCTGGCTGCCTCCACCGTGGCCTGATGTTCCAGAATCGCGCTGTAAAGGGCGGGATCGTAGGCCACTCTTGCGGAAGCGCGAACGCTCACGAACAGGTCCCTGCTTTCCACGGGAGCTACTTTGACGCCGACCAACTGCTGCTGGCTTGGCGAAACCGTGACGGTTCCTTGACCGGGCACCGTGCTTGCCCCCTGTGCCTGCGGGCTGTCTGTGTCCGGAATCAGCGTCATGCTGCAGATGGGGCAATTTCCCGGTCGGTCGGAATGGTATTGAGGGTGCATCGGGCAGTGATAGCCGATATGAACGGCCGGACTGGCCGGAGATTCCGCCGGATGGCGCTTACAGCCCCAGAAAATTCCCGTTCCCAAAACAATCAATGACGCGGCAATTAAAATTCGTTTATTTCCCATGGTCGTTCTCCATTTTCATCGGCATGACTTTTTCCTGTTCGAGGGCCTCTTTCGCCTTGTCGATCGGCACGCCGACCCAGCGTTCAAGCTCGCTCCAATGGTCGCCGTAGCGATAAAGTTTTTCCTGATATTCGTTGTTGGTCTGAATCCAGGTGCGGAAGGCTTCCAAAAAGCGCAGGAAGTCCAGCTGGCCGCTGGCGTATTGCTGCCGGGTAATTTTCAGGGCGCTCTGAGCCTCCGGAAGGATCCCGGCCTGATAGTTCTTGGCCTGGGCCAGATACGTATTGGTCTCCGTGTATTCCTGATGGACCATCTTCTGAACCTCATTGCGCATGGCCTGCGACGTCGCGACAGCCTCCGCGGTATGTTCGTCGGCGCTCTTGGTCAGGCCCCAGGGGCGGGACAGCCACAAAGGGAACGTCACGGAAACTCCGATTTGATGTCCGTCTGGGCCCGCATCGGCGGTTTCTTTTTCATACATCACGCCGAAATCCGGCAGGAACTGTAAGCCATGATGGATCTTCATCGCGCGGCTGTGATTGACTTCGTGCATGGCGGACTGATACAGCGGATTATTCATAGAGGCCAGTTTCTCCAGATCCGGAAGGCTGGTTTGGATTTCTTTTAAGTCTGGAGGCAGGGCTGATCCCAGGAGAGTCTCGACGGGCTGGTCGAGCAGCGTATTGAGTTCAATCGTGATCAAGGTGCGCTGTTGTTTCTGCTCAAAGAGCATATTTTCCATTCGCCGAAGTTCCGTTTGCACCATAAAGACATCTGCCGTCGACGATTGTCCTCCGGCCAGGCGAGCCTGAGCAGAGGAGAGGGTTTGCTTGAGAACATTCACGCTTTCCTGCGCGAGCGCGATCAGCTGATCGGTCAGGTAAAGCTGGTAATAGCGGGACCGCACATCCCTGAAGACATCCAGAGTGGTGGCCCGGTATTTCGCTTCAGCGATGAGGGCTTCGTGGTATTTCATGCGGGCGTCGTTCGTGAGCTTCCCCGGGAAAGGAATCGTCTGTTCGATGCGGTAATGCTTCATGTGCATCGGGTCTACCCCTTCAACTCCGCTGGGGAATTTTTCATCGATATACGTGAACGTCGGATCCGGCCATGCCCGTGTCGGAGCGACCTCGTCCAGCATGACTTTCCAGCCATGGCGGGCGGCGAGGATGTCTGGATTACTATCGCGGGCCCTGAGTAAAAGCGCAGGGAGCGACAAGGTCTCTGCGGCCCATACGCTTCCAGACATGAGAGTGATCAGGATGATGGAACGATAAAAATAGGTTCTTCGAAACATAACGCACCTGCTTTGGATAAGAGAAGTAAAACCCGAAAAGTTAATTAGGCGTCGAGGAGATGAACGTCTGAGGGCGGTGCGCGGACGGAGAGAGGAGGTCCGGCGGAGAGCAGATGCAGCGTGGTCGTGAGGCGCGCCAGGACTTGAAAGAGTGGACGCAATACTGGGAGAGTCGCCTGCAGGGAATCAGGCAGGGGGGCAAGTGCATTTTCAAGGATTGAAACCGATGGGACGATTAAATCGCGGGGCTGCGAAGCTTTCAGAAACGGACAATTGGGCATCGGGAGCTTCGTCTTGCAGCAGGGCATCGGGCACGATCGGGCTAATACGGTCCCGAATCCCATCTGGCAGCGCGCGGGGGAAGGGATCTGGCTGACGGCCAGGGACGCTAAGGCGGCTACCGTTAAGATGAGGCGGGCCATTCGTTTCATCTTAAAACGAGTATAGACCCGCACGAGGAACGTGTCAAGGCCCCGTATCAACTCACATAAAATGTTACCCACCATGGGATCGTCAACTCATTTGAAATGTTACCGAACTTCTCGCAATCTTTTGCGAGGAGGAACTCATGGACACCCTATGGAAGCACACATA
>Ga0182027_10000569_pt1 | contig 63680 bp, 64 predicted proteins | sample 712E1DmetaG_FD_121300 | JGI IMG/M metagenome (GOLD analysis project Ga0182027, IMG submission 121300) | Permafrost microbial communities from Stordalen Mire, Sweden - 712E1D metaG (Illumina Assembly) | ecosystem: Environmental > Terrestrial > Soil > Wetlands > Permafrost | place: Sweden...
CCATAGGGCAAGGGATCGATGCCCGCCTTCGGCAGCTCGTCCACGTCGTGGCCGGACGACCATACTTTCTCATCGGTCGCGGAGCGCAGGACGATGGCCCGCGCCGCATTCTTCTTGAACTGATCGAACGCGGCGAGCACCTCGGCGATAAACGCGCCGCTCAGCACGTTGCGTCTGGCATAATTGTCGAAGGCAATGATCCCGATGCGATCGACGAATTCGGTCCGAATAAACGGCATTTCGCGGTCTCCTGGCGGCCGGCCTAATCGCGGTCTTCCGGCAGCTTGCGCGTGACGGCGTCCAGTTCGGCCGTCACGCGCTCCATGGTGTAGGCGTACATAGTGCGCTTGCCGGCGCCATCCACATAACCGAACACGACACCGAGCAGTTTGTCGGTCGTGGCATCCAGCACCGGTCCGCCGCTGAAACCCGGCCCGGCATTGCCTTCGAAGGTGAAGGCGGACTGGACCTCGCATTTCCCGCAGAGTGCCTCGACCGGCGCCTCCAGGCGGGTGACCACGCCTTCGGCCTTGCGCAGCGCGCCGCCCATGGCCTGGCCGTAGGCGATCACGCGCTGGCCGATTGCGGGTTCGGCCGTCGGCAATTCGATGTTCGCATTGGCCATATGGAAGAACAGCAGATCGTAATTGGGCGACTTTCCGATCACGCTCTTGTCGTCGAGCAGATTGGCATTATGGGCGTTGGTGACGGCAATGCCGTTGCCCAGCGAAACCGCGGCGGCGTCGCCCTCCAGGATCAGGTAGGCAGAGCCCTTGAGGGGAATATAGGCCTCGCCGACGGCCGACGTGGCGAAACCCTTGGCCGGCTCGCCCGACGGCGTCTCGCATCCCGCCAGTGCCAGAGCCAATAACACAATACAAAACCGGCGCATCGGCAGGCCTCAGAACGGAATCTCGTCGTCCATCTCGCCGCGCTCGAAGCTGGCGGGCGCTTCGGACGCGCCGGAGGAAACCCGCGCCCCGCCGCCCTCACCCTTTGCATCGAGCAACACCAGTTCGCTGTTGAAGCGATTCAACACGACTTCCGTGGAATATTTCTCGACGCCGTCCTTGTCGGTGTATTTGCGGGTCTGGAGCTGGCCCTGCAGATAGACCTTGGAGCCCTTGCGCAGGTACTGCTCGGCGACCTTGGCCAACGGCTCGCTGAAGATCACCACGCGGTGCCACTCGGTCTTCTCCTTGCGCTCGCCCGAGGTCTTGTCCTTCCAGCTTTCCGAGGTCGCCACAGAAAGATTGACCATCAAGTCGCCCGAGGTCATGCGTCGCGATTCCGGGTCCTTGCCCAGATTGCCGATCAAGATCACCTTGTTGACGCTACCCGCCATCGCCTGTCTCCTTATCCATTGCCAGATTTCGCGAACCTATGCCGGCCTGAGGATCGCATACATGTAGTCGTTGAACGGAATTCTTCCGTAGAGCCGGAATTTGACGGCAAAACCGCATTGCCGCGCCAGCCGCCCGAGCACGCCGGGCGTAAAATATTGCACATGATCGGGGTGCCAGAAGCCCGTCCATTTGCGGCCCAACAACAACCGGTTCCAGCAGGCGAAATTGGGCACCTTTACGATGGCCACGCCGTCGTCGGTGATGACGCGGCGCACACCCTGGAGCGCTTCTCGCGGGCGCGCTTCGTGTTCCAGATAGCCCCACATGCTGACGCCGGTGAAGTAGGCTTGCGGCAATTCCGCCAGTCCGCTGACGCCGTCCGTATTGAGGACCTGGCCCCCGCGCGGCTCGAAAATGCGCCGCGCCGCGTCGGCGGCGTTGCGCTCGATCTCGATGCCGTAAGGCGTGTATTGCGGCGGAAGCTTGGAAAAATACTTGCCGACGCTGCAGCCGACGTCGAGAACCGGACCGGGCCTGGCCCACGCCTTCATGCCGCCCGCGGGGGTCGGATCGCCGAACAGACCGAGCCGCCATAATGTCCATTTGTCGAGGCGGGCGAGGATCGGCTCCTCTTTCAGCCGCCGTTCCCAGTTGCGTTCGAGCTGGTCCGTCCAGGCCAGCTCGTCGACCAGCCGGCTGAAGATCGGCACGTCTTCCAGGTAGATCGCATCGCAACCGGGGCAGCGCAGCATCGGCCAGTCGGGATGGGCGTAGCGAGGATACGGCGCGGCGCTCGCGGCCGTAGTGCCGCAGCAGGGACAGCCCGCGCGCTTTGTCCGACCTTCGACCACCGTCGCCGACATTTCGTCTCCCACCACGGATTGGACAAAATATTGTGTTGCATAGCCGGCCGATGCGGACAAGGCGCGCAGGCCCCGCGCAATAGTGGCCCGGAGTTGCGTTCATTGCTTACGGCGCGCGAAAAGCATCGGGGCAAATCCTGTCACGGCGGCTGTTTATGTGTGGACAGATGCCGCCGAGTCATGAGATAGCATTGTTCTTGTTATGTTCCAAGTGCTGCTCAAGGGCGAGAGGCGCTTGCGGGGCCTGTCCTACATCGCGCAAGCTAGCCGGTTGCTCAAGGTCGTATCCATGCTGAAAAACATCTCCGTCCGCGGCGCGCGCCAGCACAATCTGAAGAACATCGACGTCGATATTCCGCGCGACAAGCTGACGGTGCTGACCGGGCTGTCGGGCTCGGGCAAGTCCTCGCTCGCCTTCGACACCATCTATGCCGAGGGCCAGCGCCGCTATGTGGAGTCGCTGTCGGCTTACGCGCGCCAGTTCCTCGAGCTGATGCAGAAGCCCGATGTCGACCACATCGAGGGCCTGTCGCCCGCCATCTCCATCGAGCAGAAGACGACCTCCCGGAATCCGCGCTCGACCGTCGGCACGGTGACGGAGATCTACGACTATCTGCGCCTGCTCTACGCGCGCGTCGGCGTGCCCTATTCGCCGGCCACCGGCCTGCCGATCGAAAGCCAGACCGTCAGCCAGATGGCCGACCGGGTGCTGGCGCTTCCCGCCGGCACGCGGCTCTATCTCAACGCGCCGATCGTGCGCGGCCGCAAGGGCGAATACCGCAAGGAACTCGCCGAGCTGCAGAAGAAGGGCTTCCAGCGCGTCAAGGTGGACGGAAAATATTACGACATCGCTGCCACGCCCGCGCTCGACAAGAAGCTCAAGCACGACATCGAGGTGGTGGTGGACCGCATCGCCGTGAAGCCCGACCTCGGCAACCGCCTGCCGGATTCCATCGAGACCGCGCTCAATCTTTCCGACGGGCTGGTGATCGCCGAATTCGCCGACCAGAAGAACGAGGACGGTTCGCCCAAGCAGCTTCTGATGTCGTCGAAATTCGCCTGCCCAGTCTCCGGCTTCACGATCTCGGAGATCGAGCCGCGCCTGTTCTCGTTCAACTCGCCGCACGGCGCCTGCCCGGCCTGCGACGGGCTCGGCACGCAGCTTTACTTCGATCCGGCGCTGATTGTGCCCGATGAAAGCCTCACCTTGCGCAAGGGCGCCATCGCGCCGTGGTCGAAAACCTCCTCGCCCTATTACCTGCAGACCCTGGAGGCGCTGGCGCGCGCTTACAAATTCTCGCTCACCGAACCTTGGGAAGACCTGCCCAAAAAGGTGAAGGACATCATCCTCTACGGCTCGGGCGAGGACGAGATCAAGTTCATCTACGACGACGGCATGCGCCGCTACGAGACCAAGAAGAGTTTCGAGGGCGTCATCCCCAACATGCAGCGCCGCTACAAGGAAACGGATTCGTCGTGGATCCGCGAGGAGATGGAGCGCTTTCAGGACGCGAGCCCCTGCGAGGTCTGCAACGGCTACCGCCTCAAGCCCGAGGCGCTGGCGGTGAAGATCGCGGGGCTGCACATCAGCCAGGTCTGCGAGAAATCGATCAAGCTGGCCGACGCCTGGTTCCGCGACCTCGACAAGGACTTGACCAAGCAGCAGCAGGAAATCGCCGCGCGCATCCTCAAGGAAATCCGCGCCCGGCTGAAGTTCCTCAACAATGTCGGGCTGGAATATCTCACCCTGGCGCGCGCCTCAGGCTCGCTGTCGGGCGGCGAAAGCCAGCGCATCCGCCTCGCTTCGCAGATCGGTTCGGGTCTGACCGGCGTGCTCTATGTGCTCGACGAGCCCTCCATCGGCCTGCACCAGCGCGACAACATCAAGCTACTGGAATCGCTGCAAGGCCTGCGCGATCTGGGCAACACCGTGATCGTGGTGGAGCACGACGAAGAAGCCATCCGCACCGCCGATCACGTCATCGACATGGGGCCGGGCGCGGGCATCCATGGCGGGCACATCGTCGCCGAAGGCACGCCCGACGACATCATGCGCAACCCAAACAGCCTGACGGGAAAATATCTCGTCGGGCTGGAGCAGATTCCGCTGCCGGGCAAGCGCCGCAAGGCGCTGCACGACCGCTGGCTGAAGTTGGTGGGCGCCAAGGGCAACAACCTCAAGAACGTCACGGCCTCCATTCCGCTCGGCACGCTGACCTGCATCACCGGTGTTTCGGGCGGCGGCAAATCCACGCTGGTGATCGAAACGCTGTACAAGGCCGCCTCGCGCAAGCTGCACCAGAGCCGCGAACATCCCATGCCGTTCGACAAGATCGAGGGGCTGGAATTTCTCGACAAGGTGATCGACATCGACCAGTCGCCGATCGGGCGCACGCCCCGCTCCAACCCGGCCACCTACACCGGCGCCTTCACCCCGATCCGCGACTGGTTCACCGAGCTTCCGGAATCCAAGGCGCGCGGCTATCAGCCCGGCCGCTTCTCGTTCAACGTCAAGGGCGGGCGCTGCGAGGCCTGCCAGGGCGACGGCGTGATCGAGATCGAGATGCACTTTTTGCCCGACGTCTATGTGACGTGCGACGTCTGCGGCGGCAAGCGCTACAACCGCGAAACGCTGGAGGTGAAATTCCGCGACAATTCCATCGCCGACGTGCTCGACATGACGGTGGAAGCCGGCGCCGAGCTGTTCAAGGCGGTGCCTTCCATACGCGAGAAGCTGGATACGCTGACGCGCGTCGGCTTGGGTTATATCTCCATCGGCCAGCAGGCGACGACGCTGTCGGGCGGCGAGGCGCAGCGTGTCAAGCTGTCCAAGGAATTGTCGCGCCGCGCCACGGGGCGCACGCTGTATATCCTCGACGAGCCGACCACCGGCCTGCACTTCCACGACGTGCGCAAGCTTCTGGAGGTGCTGCACGAGCTGGTCGACAACGGCAACACCGTGGTGGTGATCGAGCACAATCTGGAAGTGGTGAAGACCGCCGACTGGATCGTGGACCTCGGCCCCGAAGGCGGCGATGCCGGCGGCGAGATCGTGGCCTCTGGCACGCCGGAGGATGTGGCGAAGGTCGCCCGCTCCTACACCGGGCAATACCTCAAGCCGCTGCTCAAAGGCATCGCGCCCGGCAAGATCGCCGCCTCCTCCCGCAAGATGAAAGCGGCGGAGTAGGATCGCGCATACTTATGGTATAAAGGAACGCTGTCGATTCAGTCATTAACGCTCATTGGATAGAATCTCGTGGACGACCCAAACGAGGCAAGATGCGACTGACGAACCTCTGAAGCCGCTTCGGGTTGCACTTGCACCGCGCACAAAGGCCAACATCACAGTAAGAGAATTGTCACTGGCACTTTGGACTTATGTCGAGAATTTAAAGATGGGTCCAATCGAAGCATGGGGGTTTTCTGCCAACAGGCAATTTGAGGAAGCGGAAACTGTCATAGAACTTCAACGACCGATCGTCGCTGCAAGCGATCCGCCACGGCGAACCATTTTTTGTACTATCCAAGGCGTTGCCGCTCGGTCTCAAAACAGCAAGCTGGGCGGTGAACCAATCATTGTCTGGTTCACCGGCGACATACCCACTGACTTTCAGCTTGCCGCTATTCCGTCAGAAGATCATTCCGTGGCATTTTACCCAATCAAAGAATGGAAAGGCGGCATCGCATATTGGTAGCGCTCATCGGTGAGTTACCGAAACAAAGTTTGGGATTGTTTAGGTGAATCTGCTATATTGAGGTCATGAACAAAACCCTCTCCGACGTTCTGGAACGCGCCCGGTCATGGCCGGCGGACGCTCAGGACGAGCTTGAGCGGATGGCGCGCGAGATCGAAGCCGAACTTGGCGCCGGTCTTTATCGACCCACGCCAGCCGAACTTGCCGGTATCGAGCGTGGTCTGCGCGACGCGGCCGACGGTAAATTCGCGACGGACGAGCAAGTTGAAGCCGTCTTCGCCAAGCATCGCGGCAAATGAAGGCCGTATTTACAGACGCTGCCCTCTCCGACCTCGACGAAATTCTTGCCTATACCGCGACTGAGTATCCTTTGCTTGGCGCTCCCGTTGAGCAACGCATACGCGACGTTGTAGCCCGCGTCGAAACGTGGCCGCTAAGCGCACGGTTGATCGAGGGCCCCGCTGGTATCCACGTCGTTCCGTTGATCCGCTATCCCTTCAAAATCTTCTATCGGATCGAGCGCGGCCAGATCGAGATTCTGCACATCCACCATACGGCGCGCAGACCTTGGGAAGGTTGACGTCTGCTGCTACACCACCTCCGCCACGCCCTCCCCCGCCCAGGGTTCAAGCTGGTCTTGCCGTCAGCGCCCGATAGGCGTAGGCCGCCGGCGCGAAGGTCATGCCATAGGCGAACGGCGCCAGCACGAACTGGAGCCCCATCATCAGCGGCAGGTGTGCCGCCAACTGGCGCATCTGCTCGGCCGAGTGGCGCAGCTGTGCGGCCTGATCCTTCGCCAGCTCGAAATGGGGGTTCAGGAAGTCCGGCCCCAGGACCGCCACGTCGATCAGCAGGACCGCGATCATGATCGGCAGCAGCGTCACGAGGGCGACTGCGAAGATGCGCCAGAAATTGCCCTTGGTGAGCTGCCAGCTGCGTTCCAGGCCGAAGCCGCCCTCCGCCACTGCCGCCGGCGCCAGCAGGAACCCGAGACGGGCGAACAGGTAGATCAAGCCCGCGACGCCCGCCAGGACGATCAGTCCGGCGATGGCCGCGGCCGGGCTCGACATCGCAGGTCCCGGCGCGTGGGCCGCCGCGCCGCCGGCAATTCCGATCACCACGATGGCGAGCACCAGGACAACCGTGAAGACGACCATCAGCACGAACAGGCCGAAAAAGCCGCCGACCACCCGCAGCTCCGTCGCCCCCAGTCCGACGCGAAGCAGCAGCGGGCGCTTCAGCGGCTTGAGGATCTCGCGCGTGATCGCCACGGCGACCATCGCCTGGAGCACGAACTTCACCAACCCGAAGCCCAGCACGCGTACCAGCAGCGGCCCCGACTGGGCGAGATCGCCGCTTTCCAGCGCGCTCGTCATGCCCGTGACGTACTGGCCCGTGGTGAAATACTCGCCCACCGTTATCAGGACGACCGGCAGGCAGATCAGCCCGATCAGCGTTCCCAGACCACCGAAGGTAAACCGATACGATTCCTTGATGGTCTGGATGACCGGGATCTTGTTCATGCGCTCGCGGCTCCTTCGGCCTGCGCGGCGGCCGGTTCCGCCGTGACGGCCTTATAGGCGCTGCCGACGGCGCCCGCCAGCAAGCCTCTGACCGCGATGGACTGCGCGACCAGGATCGCCGCGACCAGCGGCAGCAACGGCAGCAAGCCGCGCAGGAAGGCCAGGATGTCGTTCGCCGAGGGATGGTGCGGCAGCCTCAGCGCTTGCGAAATCACCACCGGCAGGATCGACATTTCCAATACCAGCCCGGCGACGAAGCTGACCGGAATCACGGCCAGCAGATAGACGAAGAACATCCGCCAGAAATTGCCGCCGCCGAACGCCCACGAACGGCCGAGCCCGATCTGCTCCTCGGCCACCACCACCGCGGGCAGGAAGAAGAACAGCCGGAACGCGATGTAGAAAAAGGCGCAGAGCATGACCAAGCCGAGAACGACCGCCCCGGCGATCGCATAGCTATGGGCAAACAGCTTGGCGCCGAATGCGACGACCAACCCGATCAGCACGCCGTAACCGATGGCGAGCGCGATCATAATCAGGGCGCCCAGCAGCAGCGCGCCGAGCATCCGCCACACCGGCGCGCCGAGCGAGAAAAAGACGAGGGTCGCCGACTGTTTCAGCCCCAGCGCGTGGCGCATCAGGCCAACCGCGATCATCGCGCCGGCCAAGAACGAAGCGACCATGATCGCCAGGCGGGCGAACCAGAAGGGCGCGGTCAACGTCTGTTCGGGCCTGAATTGCGAAAAGTCGCCGACCAGCCAGGCATGCGGCACAACGAGATAGACCGCCCCCGCGATGACCGCCAGGATCAGCACGGTCGGAAGCCACATCACCCCGACGATCGACACGATATTGGTGAAAAGAAAGCGATAGGCGCCGACCAGCGTCGGCTCCAACGGAATCTTTTTCATTTCATTTCCCCTCTTGTCGCCTCCCTATTGGGCGGCGTCCGGCTTGGTGAGTGCATTGTAGGCTTTGCCGATCGCTCCGCTCACCAATCCCAGGATCGCGATGCGCTGGACGAGGCTGATCAGGATGATGATGGGCAGCGCGTGCAATATCACGTGCAGCAAATGGCCGATCTGCGCGAACTGTTCGTGATCCGTCTTCGCCGCCTCGAGATGGAGCTTGACCACCTCGCCCATGATGATCGGCAGAACGGTCATTTGCATGACGATATTTGCCACGAACGCGACAGGAATGACGATCAGCAGGAAGATGACGACGATCCGCCAGAAGTTGCCGCCGCCGAGCGACCAGGAGCGGCCGAGCCCGATGCGGTTCTCGGCCACCACCACGGCCGGAAGGAAGAAGAACAGCCGCACCGCCGCGTAGATGTAGAAGCAGAATTCGGCGATCCCCAGCACGATCAGAAGCGCGACGCCGCCGCCGTGCGGAAGGTGGGGAAAGGCGACCAAGTAGACCAGGAAGAACAGCAGTACCAGCGCCGCCACCAAAAGAATCATGACCAGGTAGTACAGCACGAATGCTCCCAGCATCCGCCATACCGGCGCGCCGAGCGAAAAATAGACGAAGGTCGGCGTGGTCTTCAGCTCGAGCGCGTGGCGCATCAGGCCCGCGAGTACCATCGCCGACATGAGCACCAGAAGGAACAGGATCAGCGGATAAACGGCCAAGAGCGGCATCACCGCGGCGAAGATTTGCTCAAACGAATTGATCTGCGGAAAGTTTCCGCTCCACCATTCGTGCGGCACGGCAATGTAGATCAGCCCGCCGCATAGGGCGAAAGACGCCACAAAGGGCAGCCACGCGGTTCCTATGATCGACACGACGTTGGTGAACAGAAACCGATAGGCGCCGCCCAGCGTCTCTTCCAGCGGAATTTTCTTCATCGTCCCCACCCCGTTACCCGGCTGGTGGTAACATTACGCTGCATTCAGATTTGCGACAAATTCGATTAACGCCGGCGCGGGCGGCTTTGCTCTTTGACTATGTCTAAGGTGAGACCGCAGAAATGCCTGGGCGCGGAACCCGGTTTTGCCTGTGACAACCCGTCAGTCTGCGGCTAAAGTTTGGTAAACGCGCGAGGAACCCATGGCTTTCAGCGAATATGACCGGCACGACGGCTTGGGCCTGGCCGAGCTTGTGGCGCAGAAGCAGGTGACGGCGGCGGAGCTGCTCGACGAGGCGATCGCGCGGACCGAGCGGCTCAATCCCGCGCTCAACGCCGTCGTCTTCAAGGACTACGAGCGCGCGCGCCAGGTTGCGCAAGGCCCGCTGCCCGCCGGGCCGTTCGTTGGCGTGCCGTTCCTGTTCAAAGACATCTTCGCCATGGTGCAAGGCACGCCGACGCGCCAGGGCTCGCGCTTCTTCCCGGCCTTTCCCGCCGACCACGATTCCTATCTGACCACGCGCTTCAAGAGGGCGGGCCTCGTCGCCTTCGGCAAGACCAACGTGCCGGAATTCGGACTGGTGCCGACCACCGAAGGCAAGCTTTACGGCCCCGCGCACAATCCGTGGAACTTGGCCCATTCGACCGGTGGTTCGTCGGGCGGCTCGGCGGCGGCGGTGGCCGCCGGCATCGTGCCGCTGGCGCACGGCAACGACGGCGGCGGATCGATCCGCATTCCGGCTTCCTGCTGCGGGCTGGTCGGGCTGAAGCCGACGCGCGGGCGCATTTCCTCTGGGCCGGATTTCGGCGAAGCGGTGGACGGACTGGCCATCGACCTGGCGCTCTCGCGCAGCGTGCGCGACACGGCGGCGGCGCTCGACGCGGTGGCGGGCTATGAGCCCGGCGATCCCTATTGCGCGCCGCCGGCGTCGGCATCCTATCGGCAAGCCGCTCGGCAGAAGCCCAAACGCCTGCGCATCGGCTTCGCCACCAAGACGCTCGACGGCAAGCCGGTGCATGCCGATTGCGTCGGCGCGGTGGAGCACGCCGCCAAGCTGTGCGCCGATCTCGGTCACGAGGTGGAGGAAGCCTCGCCCGATCTCAACCTCGAGATGCTGATGCCCGCCTTCATGGCGATCTGGACCGGCAATCTTGCGGCGGTCGTCGATTTCATCGCCCGGCTGACCGGGCAGACGCCCTCGCTCGACAATCTGGAGGGCCTCACCCTCGGCCTCTACGAAGCGGGCAAGCGCGTGACGGCCTCCGATTATCTTCAGGCGAAGATCATGCTCAATCAGGCGGCGCGCGGGGCGGCGAAGTTCCACCAGAGCCGCGATCTGTGGCTGACGGCCACGCTGGGCGCCCCGCCGGCCAAGCTCGGCAGCTTCAATCTCGAGGAGCGCGACGTCGCCAAAGGGTTCGCACCGCTGATCGCCTATGTGCCGTTCACGGCGCTGCAGAACGTCACCGGCCAGCCGGCGATCAATCTGCCGCTCACCTGGAACGAAGCCGGGCTTCCCATCGGCGTACAGTTCGTGGCGCCGTTCGGCGACGAACTCACGCTGCTGCAACTGGCGACGCAGCTCGAACAGGCGCAGCCGTGGTTTGGGCGCTACGCGGCGATCAAGCTGTAGCGCGCATGAAAAGCGCCGCCAGCATTATCCACATCATCGGCGGCGGATTGGCCGGCAGCGAGGCGGCTTGGCAGGCGGCCAGGGCCGGCGCGCGCGTCGTGCTGCACGAGATGCGCCCGCTGCGACCCACCGAGGCGCACCAGACCGACGCCCTGGCGGAACTGGTCTGCTCCAATTCGCTGCGCTCAGACGACGCCGAGAACAACGCCGTGGGACTGCTGCACGAGGAGATGCGCCGGGCGGGCTCGCTGGTGCTCAGCGCCGCCGACGCGCACAGGCTGCCCGCGGGCGGCGCGCTGGCCGTGGATCGGCACGGCTTCTCCGCCGCCATCGGCGAGGCCTTGGCCGGCCATCCCCATGTCGAGATCCGCCGCGAGGAGATCGCCGAGCCGCCGCCGGATTGGGACTGCACCATCGTCGCCACCGGCCCGCTGACCGCGCCCGCTCTCGCCGAGTATATCCGTACACTGACGAACGAGGAGGCCCTCTCCTTCTTCGACGCCATCGCGCCGGTGGTCCATCGCGAGTCGATCGACATGAGCCTCGCCTGGATGCAGTCGCGCTACGACAAGGGCGACGGCGCCGACTACATCAACTGCGCGCTGGACCGCGAGCAATACGCCGCCTTCGTCGCCGCGCTGCTCGCGGGCGAGAAGACCGAGTTCAAGGAATGGGAGAAATCCACGCCCTATTTCGAGGGTTGCCTGCCGGTGGAAGTGATGGCGGCGCGCGGCATCGACACGCTGCGCTACGGGCCGATGAAGCCGGTCGGCCTCGCCGATCCGCGCTCCGGCGCGCGGCCTTATGCCGTCGTGCAGTTGCGCCAGGACAATGCGCTCGGCACGCTGTGGAACATCGTGGGCTTCCAGACCAAGCTGAGGCATGGCGAGCAGGTGCGCATCTTCCGCATGATCCCGGGGCTGGAGAACGCGAGTTTCGCGCGGCTGGGCGGCCTGCACCGCAACACCTTCATCAATTCGCCGCGCCTGCTGGACGCAGAGCTTCGGCTGAAGGCGCGCCCGGCGCTGCGCTTCGCCGGGCAGATCACCGGGGTGGAAGGTTATGTGGAGAGCGCCGCTATCGGCCTGCTGGCCGGGCGTTTCGCGGCGGGAATGAACGAGGCGCCGCCGCCCACCACCGCGCTCGGCGCGCTGCTTGCCCACATCACCGGCGGCGCCGAGGCGCAAACCTTCCAGCCGATGAACGTGAATTTCGGATTGTTCCCCGATCTCGCCGCCGCCGAGCGCGGGCGCGACCGCAAGAAGGCGATGTCGCGGCGCGCGCTGGCGGATCTGGAAAAGTGGCTATAGCCGCCCGCTGATTGCCGCGCGCAGGAACACGAGCTGGCGGCGCCACAGCGGCGGATCGTTTCGCCTCAGGTATAGAGGGACCAGCGCGGCGGGAAGGAACGCGGGCAAGGAGTGACGCGGCACCGCGATCCGGCGCGCCGTTTCGAAGTGGCTTCGCGCCGCATGCGCCGCCTCGCCGAAAAGCGCCTCCGACATGAAGCGCTTGCCCCGCGCGGCATGGAACGGGGCCGAGCGCAGCAGCCCCGCCAGCGCGACGGCGATGCCTGCTTCGCGCGCCAGATCGTCGAGCGCCTCGCCGAGCACCCGCGCCGCGAGCCGCATCACGCTGCCCGATGTCGCATCGGCATATTCTTCGAGCGCCGCCATGTCCGCGAAGGATTCCGGCGAGGCGTCGAAGGCGCGCGCCGCGATCATCCGCTCGAACAAGGCTTGGGGCAGATCGTTCGCGGCCAGCGTCTCGGCCAGCGCCCGCGCCAAATCATGGTTGCGAGGCTTGCCGGCGCGCGCGCCCTCCACCGTTTCGCGCCACCAGGCCAGGCGAATCTCGGCCAGCATCGGCTCGCGCGCGGTCTCGGCGACGCGGGCCAGCTCGACGTTGAGCGCATAAAGGGCGTAGAGAAACGGCCGTTTGTCCGCGGGCGCGAACAGGGCCGAGAAATAGCGGTCCGGATCGCCGCGGCGAACCGTTTCTTCACAGGCGGAAAGGGCAGACACGCCTCAATAGATGTTCTGCGCCGCAACCATCGAGAACAACAGCGGAATCGAAAGCATGGTGTTGATGCGGCTGAACATGCCCGCGCTCTTGGCGGCGGCGGCTTTCTCCTCCGCCGAGAGGTTCGGATATTTGTCGGCGATGTTCAGCACCTTCTGCTGGGCGGGCCAGATCAGGAACCAGACGTTGAACCACATGATCGTCCCGAACCACATGCCGACGCCGATGCCGATATCCTTGGGAACCTTGAATCCGTCGATGGCGTCGAGCGTGTAGGCCTGCAGCAGATAGCCGTTCAACTGCGCCAGCACGATGCCGAAGACGATGGTGCCCATCGCCGCCCAGCGGAACCAGAACAAGGCCGCCGGCGTGATGTATTTGCCGAGCGCCGGACGAAGCTCGGCCGGGATTTTCGGAACAGTCGGAGTCGCGACGAAGTTGAAATACCACAACAGTCCGATCCACATGATGCCGCACAGCACATGCAGCCAGCGGACCAGGAAGAGCCAGAAACTCGAGGCATCGAGGCTGCCGTCGAAGCCCTGCAGCTCGACGTAGAGCACTACCAGCAAAACCGCGAGGACGGTTCCCGCGATCACCGTGTTGCGCAAATTGGAAAAGAAGGCGGCCATGTCCCCCTCATAGTGAATCGGCGAGGGAGTCTAGCATAATTCCCGAGAAGCCAAGTCGGAATTGGCTAAATCGTGAGTTTCTTCGGCTTGGCGACGTGGAGCCAGCCGATCACGATCAGGCGGGTGACCATCACCGCCGTGAAGAACGAGGTGATGATGCCCACGCCCAGCGTCACGGCAAAGCCGCGCACCGGGCCCGAGCCCAGCTCGAACAGAATCAGCGAGGCGATCAAGTGAGTCGCGTTGGCGTCGACGATGGTGGCGATGGCCCGCCGTTCGCCGGTGTCGATGGAGCCCAGCATGCTTCGCCCGTTGCGCTGCTCCTCGCGCATTCGCTCGTAGATCAGCACGTTGGCGTCGACCGCCATGCCCATGGTGAGCACGATGCCGGCGATGCCGGGCAGCGTCAGCGTCGCCCCGAACAGGGTCAGGATCGCCATCAGCAGCACGACGTTCAAGGTCAGTGCGATGTCGGCGAACACGCCGAACAGCCCGTAGCGCAGGATCATGAAGATGGCGACCATGATGAGGCCGCCCACGGCGGAGTACTTGCCGGCCTTGACCGAATCCGCGCCCAGCTCGGCACCGACCGTGCGCATCTCGATCGGCTTGAGTTTTGCCGGCAAGGCGCCGGCGCGCAGCAACACCGCCAGATCGTTGGCGCTCTGCATGGTGAAATTGCCTTCGATCTCGCCGGAACCGCCTAGGATCGGTTCGCGGAAGACCGGCGCCGAAATGACTTTGTTGTCGAGAACGATGGCGAAGCGCTTGCCCACGTTGTTCTTGCTCATGTCGGCGAATTCGCGCGAACCGACATTGTCGAAACGCATCGTCACCACGACCCCGCCGGTCTGCTGGTTGGTGGCGGCGCCGGCGTTCGTCAGCCTGTCGCCGTCGACCATCACCCGTTTTTCGACGACGATTGGGATCGGATGCTTCGAGTCCTTTTCGACGTCGTACAGCAGTCCGTCGCCGATGGGGACGTTGCCTTTCATCGCCTGGACGATGTCGGCCGTGTCGTCGACCAGCTGGAACGTCATCTTGGCCGTGGTCTGCAGAATCGAGAGAAGACGCGTGGGGTCCGCCAGACCCGGCACCTGCACCACGATGCGGTCCTTGCCCTGCTGTTCGATGCTGGGTTCCTTGGTGCCCAATTCGTCGATGCGCCGGCGCACGACCTCGATCGACTGGCTGACGATCTGCGTCTCGGTCTGCCGCTTATAGGCGTCGCTCATGTGCATGGCGATGACGTCATGGCCCGGCTGGCTCATATCGTATTCGCGCCCGCCGACGGAGAACACTGCGCCGCTCAGCGTCGGGTTGATGTCCTTGAGGGCCGATTGTGCCGCATCGAACTGGTCAGCCTCGATGATCCGCACCGAAACGGAGTCGCCCTGGGCGGCCAGATCGGCGTAGCCGATATGCTGCTTGCGCAGCGCGCGGCGGATGTCGCCGAGCGTCGATTCCAGGTGGGACTTGAAGACGTCCGGAAGATCGACTTCGAGCAGAACGTAGGAGCCGCCTTGCAGGTCGAGACCGAGACTGACGGTGTTGCTGGGAAGCCAGGACGGTATCTTCGCGCGCACCGAGTCGGGCAGCGCGTTGGGCAGCGCGATCAGGATGCCGCCGAGAATGATGAGGGAGACCAGGATGCGAACCCAGGCGGAAACCTGCAGCATTGACAATCAATCCTTGTCGGACTTGGCTTCCACCGGCTGGCTCTTGGCGCGCACCTCAGTCAGCGCGCTCCTCAGAACGCGCACCTGGACGTCGTCGGCGATTTCGACGCTGATCTCCGGATCGTCCTTCTGCGGCACCTTGGCCACGCGCCCGATGATGCCCGACGCCAAGACGACGGTGTCACCGCGGCGCAGGGCGTTGACCGCTTCGCGCAGCCGTTTGGCCTGCTGCTGTTGCGGACGCCAGACGAGGAAGTAGAAGATCGCAGCGACGGCGATCAGCATCGGGATGGGAGAGGCGAGAAGGTTCTGCATGGAAAGGTCCGGAAAAAACAATTCGGCGGGCGCGCCGAGGATGCGTCAGGGCGCGGACTATAGCCGCGCAGACCGCCTTTGCAACCCTGGAAAATCAAAGGATTAGCTATGGCAAGAGCCGGAAAATCCAAGCCGCGGGGCCCCCGGGCGGCGGACGCCTATGTCTGGGAAGCGGCGGCGGGCAAGCTGCTGGCCGTTCCCAAGGTGGCGAGCCTGCCCCTGTCGCTGCTCAAGAGCATCGACTCGGCCCGCGAAACGCTGCGCGAGAACACGCGGCGCTTCGCCGACGGGTTGCCGGCGAACAATGCGCTGCTGTGGGGCGCGCGCGGCATGGGCAAGAGCTCGCTGGTCAAGGCGCTGCATGCCGAGGTCAATCGCGGTCGCAGCGGCCAAATGCGACTGGTTCTGATCGAAATCCACCGCGAGGAGATCGCCAGCCTGCCGCTGCTGCTGCGCCGGCTGCGGGGCGACAAGCGCCGCTTCCTGCTGTTTTGCGACGATCTCAGCTTCGACAAGGACGACACCAGCTACAAATCGCTCAAGGCGGCGCTGGAAGGCGGCATCGAGGGCCGCCCGGCGAACGTGCTGTTCTATGCCACCTCGAACCGCCGCCATCTGATGCCGCGCGACATGATGGAGAACGAGCGTTCCACCGCGATCAATCCCTCGGAGGCGGTGGAGGAAAAAATCTCCCTCTCCGACCGTTTCGGGCTGTGGCTCGGCTTCCACAATTGCGGGCAGGACGAATATCTCGAGATGGTCGAAGGCTATAGCGAGTATTTCGGGCTCCAGATGCCCAAAGAGGAACTGCGCCGCCGGGCGCTCGCCTGGTCGGCTGCGCGCGGCGCCCGCTCGGGGCGCGTCGCCTGGCAATTCATCCAGGACCTGGCCGGCGAATTGGGCAAGCGGATCGGACCGTGAAAACGGCTGTGGCCGTCCTGCGTCAGAAGGCGTCGCGCGCGGCCAGCTGCAGCGGGCGCAGCAGCGGGCGCGGATCGACCGGGCGCGTGCCGCGGCGGATTTCGAAATGGAGCTGCGGCTCGCGCACGTCGCCCGTGTTGCCGGCATAGGCGATGACCTGCCCCTTCGTCACATGGTCGCCGCGGCTCACCAGCAGACGCTCGGAATGGGCGTAGGCGGTGACGTAACCGTCGCCGTGGCGGATCAGCACGAGATTGCCGTAGCTCTTGAGGTCGTTGCCGGCGTAACTGACCGTTCCGTCGGCCGCCGCATGGACCTGCTCGCCATAGTCCGCGGCGATGTTGATGCCGTCGTTGCGCCCGCCGTCGTCCATGGCGCCGAAGTTCGAGATCACATGGCCCTTCACCGGCCAGACGAATTTCACGTTCGCATCGTCGGGCGCGGCGGAATCGTCATCGGCCACACGCGGCGCGCGGCGCGCACTGTCCTGGTACCAGGCGGGCTCCGGGCGCGGGGTGGGAATAGGCGCGGACGCGTCCTGAGTGGCACCGTTGCCTTTGCAGTCGCAATCGTTCCGCGCGGGCGCGCAGGTCGCGCTGGCGTAAGTCCGATGGGTGTATGCCGCGTGATGGGCGTGGGTGGTGACACCCCAGTCGAAGGAGGTGCGCGGGGTGCTCGTACAGCCGGCCAAGAATGCTGGAATGACGAGAGCGAGGATCAGACCGCGCGCGAATTCATGTGGTTTCCGAAGGTCCATGGTTGCTTCGCGGCTCCTGCGGCACGCCCGCCATCATCGGGACGAACACCACGGGGATCAGCGCCTCTCGCTTCAAACCTGTCTCACTTCGGATCATCTTCGTTAAAAGTTGAGAAAAACTTTCCAGACCGGAATTCGGCGGCGGACCCACCGGCGCGATCAGGATGCCGCCGGGCTTTAACTGTTCGGTAAGGATTGGCGGCACCTCGGCCACCGCGGCCGAGAGCAGGATGCGGTCGAACGGCGCCTGTTCGGGCCAGCCTTTCAGCCCGTCGCCATGCTTTGTGACGATGTTCTCCAGCTTGAGCGCCTTGAAGCGGGCCTCGGCCTCGCGCAGCAAGGGCTTGTGGCGCTCGATCGTGTAGACCTTGCGGCAGAGCGGGGAGAGCACCGCGGCCTGATAGCCCGAGCCGGTGCCGATCTCCAGCACCCGCATGGCGGGGCCGATTTCAAGCGCTTCGGTCGCGTAAGCCACGACATAGGGCTGGCTGATGGTCTGGCCGCAGGCGATGGGAAGTGCGGTGTTGTCGTAGGCCGCATGTTCGAACGGCGCATCGACGAAGAGTTCGCGCGGGGTGCGTTCGATTGCGGAGAGCACCTTGGCGTCGGTGATCCCCTGCTTGCGTAGCGCCATCACCAGGGCGATGGGGCGGGGATCGTAGGCGGGCATTTCAGCAATCATCTGCCTCCCCCCTTGAGGGGGAGGCGGCATCGCGAAGCGATGCGGTGGGCGGGATCGCCGACATCACCCCTCCCCGAACGGCTTTGCCGTTCGACCCTCCCTCAAGGGGAGGGTGGAGTCCATTTGCTGTTTCAGCATCTCCATCACCTTGGTCTCGGTGAGGTTGAGCTGCAAGGGCGTGACGGAGATCTTCTTGGCGAACAAGGCGCCGAGGTCGGTTCCCGGCTTGGCCGAAATCCGCTCGCGCCTAAAACCGATCCAGAAATAGGGATAGCCGCGCATGTCGACGCGCCGGTCGATCACCGCTTCCTGCAGATCGCGCTTGCCCTGCGCCACGATCTCGACGCCCTTCACTTCTTCGGGCGGGCAGTCGGGAAAATTCACGTTGATCAGCACGTCCTTGGGCCAGCCGATCTCGATCAGCTTACGGATCAGGCCGGGACCGTGGGTTTCGGCGCACGGCCATTGCACCTCGCGCTTCTCCTCGAAATTGTAGGCTTGCGACAGTGCGATGGAGGGAATGTCGAGCGCGCAGCCTTCCATCGCGCCCGCGATGGTGCCGGAATAGGTGACGTCGTCCGCCGCGTTGACGCCGCGATTAACGCCTGAGAGCAGCAGCGTGGGCTGGGCGTCCTTCATCAGATGAGTCGTCGCCATCATCACGCAATCGGTCGGCGTGCCGGTGACGGAGAAATGGCGGGCGTCGATCTTGCGCAGGCGCAGCGGCGTGGTCAGCGTCAGAGAATGGGATGAGCCGGATTGTTCGTTTTCCGGCGCGACCACCCAGACGTCGTCGGTCAGCGCCCGGGCGATGGTCTCGGCGACCGCCAATCCCTTGGCATGGATGCCGTCGTCGTTGGTGAGCAGGATTCGCAGCGCGTTCATTTCTTTTCTATCTTCGCCATTCCCATATAGGGCTGCAAGGCGTCGGGAATGCGGATCGAGCCGTCGCTCTCCTGATAGTTCTCCAGCACCGCGATCAGGGTGCGCCCGACCGCCAGCCCCGAGCCGTTCAGCGTGTGGACGAAGCGCGTGCCTTTTCCATCTTTTGGGCGATAGCGCGCGTTCATCCGCCGCGCCTGGAAATCGCCGCAGTTGGAGCAGGAGGAAATCTCGCGGAAGCGCTCCTGGCCGGGCAGCCAGACCTCAATGTCGTAGGTCTTCTCGGCCGAAAAACCCATGTCGCCGGTTGAGAGCATCATCACCTGATGCGGCAGGCCGAGGCGCTTGAGCACTTCCTGCGCGCAATCGGTCATGCGTTCGTGCTCGGCTTTGGATTGTTCGGGCGTGGTGATGGAGACGAGTTCGACCTTGGAAAATTGATGCTGGCGGATCATGCCCTTCGTATCGCGCCCCGCCGCGCCCGCCTCGGCGCGGAAGCACGGCGTCCAGGCGGTGAAGCGCAGCGGCAACTGCGCCTCATCGAGAATTTCCCCGCTCACATAATTCGTCAGCGGCACTTCGGCGGTGGGGATGAGCCACCGTCGAGTGGAAATTGGTCTCGTGTTACTATCTGGGACGATGTACCCAACATCAGTTCTGGTGAATTGCATCGCATCATCTGCGATGAAGCTGATGCTGCCCTGCTCAAGCATCACCTTGAGCGCGTTCTTCACATACGAATTTGCAAAGAACAGATCATCCTCGAACTTCGGTAATTGCCCCGTTCCGAACGCCGCTTCATCCCGCACCATCAGCGGCACGTTCATTTCGGTGTAGCCGTTCGTTTCGGTTTGCAGGTCGAGCATGAACGAAGCGAGCGAGCGTTCGAGCTTGGCGAGAGCGCCTTTGAGATAGACGAACCGCGCGCCGGAGACTTTCGCGGCGCGCTCGAAATCCATCAGGCCGAGCGCTTCGCCGAGCTCGTAATGCTCCTTGGGCTTGAAGGCGAATTTCGCCGGCGTGCCGAATTTCCGCGCCGCGACCTCGACATTGAACGCCTCGTCCGGCCCGTCGGGCACGTCCGCCGCCGGGAGATTGGGCAGAACCGACAGCGCTTTCTTCAGCTGTTCATCCAGCTCGCGTTCACCGGCCTCGTCCTTTTGCAACGCCTCTTTCAGCCCGGCGACTTCGGCGAGCAGCGCAGCGGCGCCTGCCTCGTCCTTATTGGCCTTGGCCTGACCGATGGCGCGCGAGGCTTCGTTCTGCCGCGCCTTGTGCTGCTCGAACGCCGATTTGGCCGCGCGCCAGCGATTGTCGAGTTCCAGAATGTCGTCGACCACTTCAGCGGTCGGTTTGCCGTCGAAGGCCGAGGCGCGCCGCTTCAGCCCGGCGACGAAAGCGTCCCGGTTCTCGCGGATTTGCTTGATGTCGTGCATGGGAATCACTCCGCCCGGGCAGGTCATCGCACGCCCGCCACGGCGGGTAAAGTTGGGATTTATGACATATTTCCCAAAGGCTTGGCCGGGGCCGCGGTCAGCCTTCCGCCTCTGCCGCGGCATCCTCTTGGGCGCGGCGCTTTTCGATCAGCCGCACGCACCAGATCGAGACCTCGTAAAGCAGCACCAGCGGCAGCGCCAGGCTGATCATGCTGAAGAGGTCGGGCGGCGTCATCACCGCGGCCAACGCGAAGATGCCGACGACGGCGTAGCGGCGCGCGCGGCGCAGCATGGCGGCGGTGACGATGCCCACGCGCCCCAACAGCGTCAGCAGCACCGGCATCTGGAAGGTCAGCCCGAAGGCGAAGATCAGCGTCATCACGAAATCGAGATAGTCGCTTACCTTGGCCATCAGCTCGATGCCGAGCGTGCCCACGCCGCCCTGGGTCTGGAAGCCGAGGAAGAAGCGGATGGCGAAGGGCAGCATCACATAGAAGACGAAGCTGGCGCCGATCAGGAACAGCACCGGGCTCGCGATCAGGAACGGCAGGAAGGCCCGGCGCTCGCGCTTGTAGAGGCCCGGCGCCACGAACATCCAGATCTGCGCGGCGATCACCGGAAAGGCGAGGCACAGCCCCGCGAACAGCCCCACCTTCATGTAGGTGAAGAAGGTCTCGTACAGCGCGGTGTAGATCAGATGGTTGTTGGGGTGGCCGGCCAGCGCATGGGCCAGCGGCTCGGTCAGGAAAGCGTAGATCGGCTTGGCGAAGGCAAAGCAGATCGCGAACGCGACCGCAAAGGCGAGCAGCGAATAGACGATGCGCTTGCGAAGCTCGATCAGATGTTCGAGCAGGGGCGCTTTGCTGGCCTCGATTTCCGCGTCTTCGTCGGGGGTGCTCATGGCGCGGGCGGCTCATGCAGATCGCCGGCGGGGGGCTGGGCGGGCTGTTCCGCGGGCGTTACGGAAATATTGGGCGGCTTGAGGGCTTCGTTCACCTGGCGCTCGGTTTCGGCCAGCGGGCGCATGGTGCGCAGCTCGTCGATCTCCTTGCGCAGTTCGTCAAGCTCGCTCTGGCGCGCCATCTCGTCGAAGCTCTTGCGGAACTGGTCGGCCATGCTGCGCGCCTTGGCCGCCCAGCGGCCCATGGTGCGCATCAGTTTCGGCAGGTCCTTGGGTCCCACGACCACAAGCGCGACCACCAAAACAAGGAGCATATGGCTCCAGCTGAGATCGGGAAACATGCGCGGACCCTAGGCCGGCGGCTTCAGTGCGCCGCGGTGTCCTTCTTGGTGGTTTCGTCGGCGGCCTCGATGGTGCGCGGCGGCGCAGGAGGCGGCGTCTCCTCGTCGGCCAGCCCCTTCTTGAAGCTCTTGATGCCCTTGGCGAAGTCGCCCATGAAATCGGAGATCTTCCCGCGGCCGCCGAACAGCACCAGGACGATCGCGGCCAACAACAGGATGTGCCAGAAGCTCAGTCCGCCCATGAGGAATCTCCTTCCCGCCCGGCGCAGTTGCGTCGGCGCCGGTCGGCCTTGTTAAAGCCCCATCGCCCCCTCGGACGCAAGCCGCAACAGGTTAACCGACCAGGATTTCCGCCTTGCGGCCCATCGCGGAGGCGAGCGAAGCCAGCCGCCTGCTGACGGTTTCGTCGGCAATCACGCTGCGGCGCTTGGGCACCTCGAGGAGAACCTTGGAGGGCGTCAGCCGCAAGCGGTAATTGGGCAGCTCGCCCGGCGCCGAAGCCGAGAGATCGAAGGCGACGCGCGCCGCCAGGCCGACGCGGCGGACCCGTTCCTCATCCTGTTTGCCGAGCAGACCGGGGACGGCCATATCGGGGGGCATATCGTCGTCGCCGGTATAGCGGTGATAGATGGCGGTGGCGATGAACTCGCGCGCGCGGTGATCGGCGCCGGCGAACGGCATGTAAAGCACCTCTTCGTAGGTGCCGCGCGCGCGGTAATCGGGATGGCGCCGCCAGCCGACGTCGCTGAGCAGGCAGGCCGCCTGGCGCAGCCGGCGCTGTTCCGCGTTCTCGTCGCCGAACAAAGGCGCCGACCATTGGAACATCTCGAAGGCATGGGCGGGCGAGCGGCTCAACCGCGCATTCTCCAGCGTGGCGAAATCGATCAGCGGATCCTTGGCGCGCTCCTCTTCGGGTAGCCGGTCGTAGAGCAGCCCCTCGCGCAGGCCGTTGGCGCAGATGACGACTTCCTTGAACCGCGCCGTCATCAGCAGACGGTGCAGCACCACCGCACCGTAGGGCAAAAGCTCCATGCGCCGCTTGGAGACCGCCGACATCAGCTCGAGCGATTTGCGGCTCTGCTTGGCCAGCACATTGCAGAGTTCCAGCGCCCTTCCATATGAGATTGTGTATTGCTGCAGCATGTGCAGCGGATAGCGCTCCCGCATCATGTCGACGCGCGCCAGACTCCGCCAGATGCCGCCGACCGCATAGAGCGTGCGGTTGTCCAGCGACTTGAGCTGGGGCAGCTTGGCTAATTCGCCGTCCACCAATTGGCGGGCCTTTTCGGTGTCGCCCTTGGCCAGATCGATCAGCCGGAGCGGACCGAAGGGCAGCGTAGCGGGCTCGTTGGTGCGCCCGGCTTTCACCATCGCCATGTCGAGGCTGCCGCCGCCAAGATCGGCAGCCAGGCCGTCGGCATCGGGAATGGCGGCGATCACGCCCTGGGCGGCGAAATGGGCTTCCTCCTTGCCGGACAACACGCGCACCGGAGCGCCCCAGGCGGCTTCCGCGCGGCGGACGAATTCCGGGCCGTTGGCGGCATCGCGCGCCGCCGCGGTCGCCACGGCCTCGCGCACAACAACGCCGAGCCGGTCGGCCAGGACCCGGTAGCGCCGGAGCGACTCGAGCGCCAGCTCGCAGCCTTCCCGGTGGAGCAGGCCCGTGTTCGCGATGTCGCGGCCGATGGAGCAGATCGCCTTCTCGTTATGCACGGTCGAAGCGGTGCGCGACAGCGACTCGTAGACCACCAGACGGACGGAATTCGAACCGATATCGACGACGGCAACCCGGCCCTTCGCATTGCGCACGGAAAACGCCGCCACTCCTCGATCAAGGTCGGCCGGCAGGAGTGGGATGCCGCTCATGATTCAATCGCGGCGGGTGACGATGGCGACGGGATGCGGCTTGTCGATGCGCAGCGACCGTCCGCGGCCCGACAGCGACGGATTGGTCATGAAATAGGTGTGCGCGGAGAACGCGTCGGCGCTGTCCGCCGCCGGATCGCGCAGATAGCTGCCGTCGCCGGCCATGGTCCAGCTCTGCGCCTGGTCCTTGATCTGGGCCACCATGATCTGGTCGAGCACCTGCTGATGGACGGTCGGATTCTCGATCGGCACCAGGGCCTCGACGCGGCGGTCGAGGTTGCGCGGCATCCAGTCGGCGGAGGAGATGTAGACCTTCGCCTTCGACGACGGCAGGCCGTAGCCGTTGCCGAAGCAGACGATGCGTCCGTGCTCCAGGAAGCGCCCGACGATGCTCTTGACGCGGATATTGTCCGACAGGCCGGGCACGCCAGGCCTCAGGCAACAGATGCCGCGCACCACCAGCTCGATGCGCACGCCGGCCTGGCTGGCGCGGTAGAGGCAATCGATCATGTGCTGATCGACCAGGGAATTGATCTTCACCCAAATCGCGGCGGGCCGGCCGGCACGCGCATGGGCGATCTCCTCGTCGATCGCGTCGACCAATCGGTCGCGCAGATTCAACGGCGAGACGGCGATCTTCTCCAGTCCCATGGGTTCGGCATAACCCGTAACGTAGTTGAAAAGCTGTGCGGCATCGCGTCCCAGCGCGGCATCGGCGCTGAACAGCGACAGATCGGTGTAAACCTTGGCGGTGACGGGATGATAATTGCCCGTGCCGTAATGCACATAGGTGTGCAGGTTGCCGCTTTCGCGGCGCACCACCAGGCTCACCTTGGCGTGAGTCTTGAGCTCGATGAAGCCATAGACGACCTGGACGCCCGCCCGCTCCAGATCGCGCGCCCATTTGATGTTGGCGGCTTCGTCGAAGCGCGCCTTCAGTTCGACCAGCGCGGTGACGGACTTGCCCGAATCGGCCGCCTCGATCAACGCGCTGACGATCGGCGAGTCGTCGCTGGTGCGATAGAGAGTCTGTTTGATCGCCACCACTTCGGGATCCGCGGCAGCCTGCCTCAGGAATTGAACGACGACGTCGAAACTCTCGAACGGATGGTGGACGATGATGTCTTTGGCGCGGATCGCGGCGAAGCAATCCCCGCCGTGATCGCGAATGCGTTCGGGAAAGCGCGCGACATAGGGCTTGAACAGCAGATCGGCGCGATCCTTGAGGATCAGCTTCGAAAGGTCCGCCAGGCCGAGCATATGCTCGACGAAGACGAATTCTTCCAGCTTCAGCTGAAGATGATCGGCGATGAAGCGGCGCAGATCCTCCGGCATGGACTGGCTGCACATCATGTGGATGACCGAACCGCGCCGGCGCCGCTTGAGCAGCGACTCGAACATCAGCACCAGGTCTTCGGCCTCTTCCTCGACTTCCACGTCGCTGTCGCGAAGGATGCGGAACAGTCCCATGCCGGCGACCGTGTGGCCGGGAAACAGCCGGTCGAGATAAAGCCCGATCACTTTCTCGAGCGCCAGGAACCGCACTTCCTTGCCGTCGCCGGGCAGGCGGATGAAGCGGCTCAACTGCGCGGGAACCGGCAGCAGCGCCATCAAGGCCTTGCCGTCGCGCCGGCGCGCCAGCTTCAGCGCCATCGAGAAGCCGAGGTTGGGGATGAAGGGGAACGGATGGGCGGGATCGATGGCGAGCGGCGTCAAGACCGGGAAGATCTGGTTGCGGAAGTGTCCGTCCAGCCAGGCCTTGTCGGCGGCGGACAGTTCGTTCGGCTCGATGACGCTGATGCCGGCCGCGCGCAGCTCGGCATGAAGAGAGGTCCAGACGCGCTGCTGATCGCCCACCAGCTTTTCGGCCAGCTCGGCGATGTGCGTCAGTTGTTCGCTGGGGGTGAGACCGTCGGCACTGCGCGAAGTGATGCCTTCGTTGACCATGCCTGCGAGCCCGGCCACGCGCACCATGTAGAACTCGTCGAGGTTCGAAGCGGAGATCGACAGGAAGCGCAGCCGCTCCAGCACCGGATGGCGCAGGTTCTGGGCTTCCTCCAGCACCCGGCCGTTGAAGGCGAGCCACGACAATTCTCGGTTGACGAATCGCTCGCGCGAGGTGGGATCGATGGCGGGCGCGACGACGCTGTCCTGGGGGGCGAAAATCTCTTCATTTTCAAGGGTGGACGCCGCTTCGGCGGCGAGAGCCAGGGCCTCGGCGTGCAGCGCCTCTTCAACCGCCTCGACTCTGGTCTTTACCTTTGACATCAATGACTTGCCACAAAACTGCGCCCCAGCGTAGAACAAATCTACGACGCTGTCATGTCGCAGCTTACCCGTCCTTCGCCAATAAATCCCTTATAAGTCCCGGCGTTATTGGGCGTTTTTGAGCCAGAGCCGCGGCATCGGCGCGGGCGACGAAATCGCGAACCGCGGCGGGCGCCCGCTCCAAACCGCGGATCATCTGGGTGATCACCGCATCGGGGACGCTCAACTGGCGGTCGGCGAAGAGCTTTCTTGCCAGCGCCTCGAGCAGCGCGTCGTCCGGCGCCCATAGCCCGAACGAAAGCAGCGCGCGAAACCGCGATGCCAGGTCGGGCAGGCGCGCGGGCCAGGCCGCGGGCGTCTCGCGGCCGGTCAGCAACAGCGGCTGGCCGCGTTCGATCAGCGCGAAGAGGGCCGTTTCGGCATGAGCGCCGAGCGGCGCGCGGTCGACATTCTCCACCGCCAGCGCCTGCATCGGCGGAAGCGCCGCCGGTTCGTCGAGCGCCGCCGCGTCGATGATGGGCGCGCCGGCCCGCGCCGCCCAGACGGCCGTAAGATGCGACTTGCCGGAACCGGCGGGGCCGTAAAGCGCCGCAGCGGGCGACGTCCACGCGGGATAGGCGTCGACAAAGCCGACCGCCGCGCTGTTGCCGGAACCAACGATGAAATCCTCGCGCGTGAAACTGCGGCGGGTTTCGAGCGGCAAAGGAAGCTGAGAGGACATCAGGCCGCGCGCCGTCCGGCCGCAACCGCTTGCAGCCACACATAGGCGTAGGAGAAAAACGAGAGAACCGTGAAGGCGGCCACCGCCAGCGTCCCGAAAAAGATCGGCTGCTGCAGGCTCAGATGCGCCGCCAGCTCCAGCAGAACTAGGGCGACGAACAAGACCTGGACGACAGTACTCGCTTTCCCGATGGTCAACGGGGTAATCCGCAGAGGCGCCTCCATGAGGCGCGCCAGGCCGACGCCGGCCACGATCGCCACGTCGCGCCCGATTACCAGCGCCGTCAGCCAAAGCGGCACGGCGCCCACCATCGTCAGGGCGACGTAGCTTGCCAGCATCAGAAGCTTGTCGGCGGCCGGATCGAGCCAGGCGCCGAAGCGTGAGGTCAGCGCGAACCGCTTGGCGAGGAATCCGTCCAACGCGTCGCTCAGGCCGGCGAAAACGAAAACGCACAGCGCCGCGACGGCGATGTCGTGCAGGATGAGGTAGGCCGCCACCGGCGCGGCCACAGTTCTCAACGCGCTCAGGATATTGGGAGCCTGGCGCAGCAGCGCGTTCACGGCGAGCCCGAGTTCGCCGCGGCCCCTTGCGAGAGTTGCCACGTCCCGCCGCGATTTGTCAGCACCAGCCCCGCCTGCCCTAGCCCGTCGCGCAACTGGTCGAGCGAGCCCATGTAGGAAAGCGACAGACGCGCGCCGCCGATGTCCATGGCGACGACAGTCACGCCCGAGACATTGCCAACGCCGGCCAGCGTATTTTGCAGGCTTGAGAACTGCGCCAGCGAGCCCACCTGCACGTCCACGACGAGCCTGCCCTTCTGGCTGAAATCGACCGCGGAGTGGGATTTCCACATGTCCTCAAGGGCATGCACGGCGGCGTCCGCCGCGGCGGGATAGGTGGAGGCGGCCCCCTGTAGGACCGGCACCTGGACGCTGGCCTTGGTCGGCACTTCGCCGGCCCCCAGCCGGCGCAGCGTGATCGTCAGCTTATTGCCCGTCACTACGGGCTGGATCAGCACCGCTTCGCTGGCGCGGATGCGCGCGGCGACGGGCTCGACATTTGTCCAGCTGGCGGTATCGAAAGACAGTCCGCCGAGCACGTTCATGTCCGGCGCATCGCCGATAGGAACCGAGTACGGAACCATGCTGTTGGCGAAGCGCGGATTCGCCAGCGCCATCGTCCAGGGCGAACCGCGCGAATAGCCGGGCGCCATCGGAACCACCAGGACGCGCTTGGCCTGCGCCGCCGTATAAGCGATGCCGGAGGTCTGCAGCAGACGCGCCACCGCCTCCGGGTTGAAGACATAGGTCATGTCCGCCACGTAGCGCCGGGTGGAGCGCTTCTCATTCGCCGGAAAATAGGTCGTGATCACACGCTGGAGCTGGGCGTCGGCGAGCGCGGGCTGGCGAGTCCAGTCCTGCTCGCGCGTGAGACGGCGAAACAAAATTTGCCACGCCGTCGGCCGGCCGGACGCAACGGCTGCGTTGCGCGCCTCAGCGACCGAGGCCGACGAGGCATCGACATGAACCCCGGCGACCGTGAATAGGGCGTCGGAAAGCGCCGGCACTGACAACAGACAGAGAGCGGCAAGCGCAAGCGCCGGGAGGGAAAGAAGACGTCGCATGGGGGACCTGTTTATGAACGCGGCGACTATAGTCGGCGTTTGCTGCCCTTGAAAGCGGCGGTTTGCCATTTCCGCACGGAATCCCGGCGCCGCAACCACTTGAGCGCAGCTTCTTGCGCGGGCGGACCGGCGCTATTAAACGAGGCTGTGACCAAGCTCTGCCGCGCCCTATGACAACGAGAACAAAATCCGGCGGTCTCACCTATAAAGCTGCGGGCGTCGACATCGATGCCGGCGAGGCGCTGGTCGAACGCATCGCTCCGGCGGCCAAGGCGACGCGGCGGCCGGGCGCGGAGGCGCAGCTGGGCGGCTTCGGCGGTTTGTTCGATCTGAAGGCCGCGGGATTCGCCGACCCAGTCCTAGTCGCCTCCACCGACGGCGTCGGCACCAAGCTCAAGATCGCCATCGAGACGAAACTGTTGGGCGGCATCGGCCAGGACCTGGTGGCGATGTGCGTCAACGACATCGTGGTGCAGGGTGCCGAGCCGCTGTTCTTCCTCGACTATTATGCCAGCGCCAAGCTCGAGGTGGACGCCGCCGCCACCGTGATCGAAGGCATCGCGCGGGCCTGCAAGGCGTGCGGCTGCGCCTTGATCGGAGGCGAGACGGCGGAAATGCCGGGACTCTATGCCAAAGACGATTTCGATCTGGCGGGCTTTGCGGTCGGCGCGGCGGAACGCGGCGCGATCCTGCCCAAGACGTCGCAGATGCGCGCGGGCGACGTGCTGATCGGCGTGGCCTCGTCCGGGCTTCATTCCAACGGCTTCTCGCTGGTACGCAAGGTGGTTAAGCAACGCAAGCTTAGCTGCCGCGCGCGCGCGCCCTTCGCGCCCGGTCAGAAACTCGGCGAAGCCTTGCTCGAACCGACGCGGCTTTATGTAAAGAGCGCGCTGGCGGCGATCCGCACCGGCGGCGTCAAGGGGCTGGCGCATATCACCGGCGGCGGCATCACGGAGAACACGCCGCGCGCCCTGCCCACCGGTCTCGACGCCGAGATCAATTTGGGCGCATGGACGCCGCCGCCCGTGTTCGGCTGGCTGGCGAAATCGGCGCGCATCACGGAGCGCGAAATGCTGCGGACCTTCAACTGCGGGATCGGTCTCGTGGCCGTGGCGAGCGAGAAATCCTCCGGCTTGGTGATCGAGGCCTTCCAGGCGAACGGCGACAAGGCCGTGCGGCTGGGCACGCTGGTGCCGGGCAAGGGCGAAGCGAAGGTGCGTTATAGGGGAGCGCTCAAGCTGTGAGAACGCGCACCGCGATCCTGATCTCCGGACGCGGCAGCAACATGCGTTCGTTGATCGCGGCGGCCGCAGACCCGGCATTCCCCGCCGAAATCGTCCTGGTGATCTCCAACGTCGAGAGCGCCCAGGGTTTGCAATATGCGACAAACGCGGGGATCGCCACCAAGGTCATTCCGCACAAGCCGTTTGCGTCGCGCGAAGCGTTCGATGCCGCAATCGACGCGGCGCTCGCCGAGGCCAAGGTCGAAATCGTTTGTCTCGCGGGTTTCATGCGCATTCTGTCGGATTGGTTCGCGAAGAAATGGCAGGGACGGCTGCTCAACATCCATCCCTCGCTGCTGCCCTCGTTCAAGGGCGTGCACGTCCACGAACAGGCGCTTGAGGCGGGCGTACGCATCTCGGGCTGCACGGTGCATTTCGTGGTGCCGGAACTGGATGCCGGCCCGATCATCGCCCAGGCGGCTGTGCCGGTCGAGCACGGCGACACGCCCGAAACCCTCGCGGCGCGCGTCCTCGCGGAGGAGCACAAGCTCTATCCCGCGGCATTGGAAATGTTGGCAGAAGGGTGCGTGAAGCTGCAAAACGGACGAGCGATGCTCGTCTAGCCCAATACCTTGTCCGCGCTCAGCGCCGCGTGCCAATGCTTCTCGCGCTCCTTCAGCAGCGAATCGATCAGCAACGAATTCTCGTCGGTCACTTTTTCCAGCACTTCAAACACGAAGGCCGCTTCGCCGTGCGCATTCCATGCCGCCTGAAGCTCGGCATTGGGAAGGCCGCCTTGGCGCAGCTGGAACCACAGGCCGTTCTGCTGCGTATCGAGATGGCGCGAGGCCGACACCCATGTTCGCCCGGCGCCGCGCACTGCAAAGATACCTTGCTGCAGTGCACGCTCCTTGTAGTTGCGCGCGATTTCCTTGCGGCGACCCTTGTCCGTCTAACCTACCCCCGCGATCTTCGCGGAAACCTCCCACAATCGTTTCGCGTCGGCGTCGTTTTGCGCCGCCGCGGTCGGCGTAGAGGGCGCGCATTTATAGTAATAGCCGCCGCTCTGGCCCGCGACATCGGGCGACGAAGCGAGATAGACGATGGTTTTGGCGCCGTCTTCCGGCGTGATCGCCGCGATCTTCTTCAAGAGGCCAAAGGCGAACTCCGTCCAACCGCCGTTGTTGTCGCCGAAGCTGCTGGCGACGAAGCCCGGATGCAGGCAATTAGCGGTCACGCCCGTGCCCGCAACCCGCCGCGCCAGTTCGCGCGTGAACAGGATGTTCTCGAGTTTGCTGTTGCAGTAGACGCGGAAGCCGACGTAGCTCTTTTCGGATTGCAGGTCGTCGAAATTGAGCTTGCCGGACTTGTGCGCGTCCGATGAGGTGCTGACGATGCGCGCGCCCGGCGTCGCCTTGAGATTCGCGAGCAGCAGATTGGTCACCACGAAATATGCCAGATGGTTGGTGGCAAAGGTCATCTCCAGACCGTCGGCCGTCGCCTCGCGCTTGCTGAACACCGCGCCGGCGTTGTTGACCAGCACGTCGATCTTGGGCTCGGCGGCGGCGATTTCGCCCGCCACGCGCTTCATTTCGGAAAGCCGCGACAGATCGGCGAGATAAGCCGTGTGCTTGACTTTGTCGTTCACGACCGACAGCCGCGCCAGCGTCGTATCGCGGCGCAAAGGATTGCGCGCGACGAAAACGATCCGCGCGCCCTGACGGGCCAGTTCGACGGCAGCAACTTCGCCGATGCCCGAGGTGGCTCCGGTGATGACGACGGTCTTGCCTTGCATGGGAACCTCCCGGCTGGAGAGGGGATTATCCCACGATGTCGAGATCGCTGAAGAAGAATTTGATCTCGCTGGCTGCGGTATCTGGTCCGTCCGAGCCATGGACGGAGTTGGCTTCCATCGACTCCGCAAGGTCCTTGCGGATGGTGCCCGGCGCCGCCTTGGCGGGATCGGTGGCCCCCATCACCTCGCGGTTCGTGGCGATGGCGTTCTTGCCCTGCAGCACCTGCACCACGACCGGGCCGGAGGTCATGAACTCGACCAGGGATTTGTAGAACGGTCGCGCGACATGGACGGCGTAAAACACTTCCGCCTGGGTCCTGGTCAGACGGATGCGGCGCTGGGCGACGACTCTGAGCCCCGCCTTCTCGAAGCGTGCGACGATTTCGCCGGTCAGGTTCCGGCGCGTCGCGTCGGGCTTGATGATGGAAAGCGTGCGTTCGACGGCCATGTCCTGCCCCAGGGTTGGAAAATCGCGCGCCTTATAGCCATGGCCTTTGCAGGGACGCAAGGCGTGATAAAAGCGCCCCGCTATGCTGGTCATCGACAAGCTCACCGTCCGCATCGCGGGCCGCGACATCCTGAAAGGAGCGAGCGCGAGCGTGCCTGCCGGGCGGCGCGTCGGCCTGGTCGGGCGCAACGGCGCGGGCAAAACGACGCTGCTGAGGGCGATCCTGGGTCAGCTCGCGCCCGATTTGGGCGGCATTTCGACGCCCAAAGACTGGCGCATCGGCGCCCTGGCGCAGGAAGCGCCCACCGGCCCCGCCAGCCTGATCGACACCGTGCTCGCCGCCGACACGGAGCGCAGCGCGCTGCTCGCGCGCGCCGAGCACGAGAGCGATCCGCATACGATCGCCGAGATCCACGCCCGGCTGCACGCCATCGATTCCTATTCGGCCCCGGCGCGCGCGGCGGAGATTCTGGCCGGGCTCGGCTTTGCGACCGATGACCAGGCGCGGCCTTGCGCGGAATTCTCGGGCGGCTGGCGGATGCGCGTGGCGCTGGCGGCGGTGCTGTTCTCCGCGCCCGACCTGTTGCTGCTCGACGAGCCGACCAACTATCTCGACCTCGAAGGCGTGTTGTGGCTGGAGGAATTCCTGCGGCGCTACCGCGGCACCGTCCTGATCGTCAGCCACGACCGCGACCTGCTCAACACCGCGGCGGAATTCATCCTGCATCTCGAGCACGGCAAGCTCGTGCTTTACACCGGCGGCTACGATAAATTCGTCGAGGCCCGCGCCCAGAAGCGCGCGCTCGACGCCGCCTTCGCCAAGAAGCAGGAGGCGCAGCGCAAGCATCTGCAGGCCTTCGTCGACCGCTTCCGCTACAAGGCGTCGAAAGCGAGCCAGGCGCAGAGCCGCATCAAGATGCTGGAACGGCTCGGCAAGGCGGACGTGCCCCTCGACGAGCACAGTGCTCCCATCCGCTTGCCCAAGGCCACCGCCGCCAGCCCGCCGCTCGTCACCATGGATACGGCGTCGGTCGGCTACGAGCCGGGCAAGCCGGTGCTGTCGCAACTTTCGCTGCGTTTCGACTCCGACGATCGCATCGCGCTGCTGGGCAAGAACGGCAACGGCAAATCGACGCTGGCAAAATTGCTTGCGGGCAAGCTACAGCCGATGTCGGGCGAGCTGGTGCGCGCCAAGAAGCTGGTGCCCGGCTATTTCGCGCAGCACCAGCTGGAGGAACTGAACGGCGCGCTGACGCCCCTCCAGACGCTGGGCCATCTGCGCCCGCGCCTCACCATGCAGGAACTGCGCACCCAGCTCGGCGGCTTCGGCTTTTCCGCCGACAAGGCCCAGACGAGGGTCGCGAATCTCTCCGGCGGCGAGCGGGCGCGGCTGATGCTGGCGCTGGCGACGCTCGACAAGCCGAACCTCCTGATCCTCGACGAGCCGACCAATCATCTCGACATCGACGCGCGCGGCGAACTGTTGAGTGCGTTGAACGATTTCGACGGCGCGGTCGTGCTGGTCAGCCACGACCGCCGCCTGATCGAGGCGACCGCCGATCGGTTGCTGCTGGTAGCGGGAGGGCGCGTCGCGCCGTTCGACGGCGATCTCGACGATTACCGCCGCTTCCTCCTGGCGAACGAACCGGTGCCGGAAACCCACACCCACGCCGAACCCAAGCAGACCAAAGAGGATTTGAGGCGCGAGGCGGCGCGGCGGCGCCATCAGTTGAAGCCGTTGAAGGACAGGATCGACGCGGCCGAGCACCAGATCGCGGCGCTCAACGCCGAACTCAAGAAGCTCGATGCGGCGCTGGCCGATCCACTGCTCTTCGTACACGATCCCAAGAAGGGGTCGGCCGTCTCGAAGAAGCGCGCCGAAGCCGCGCGCAAACTCGCCGCCGCCGAGGCGGATTGGCTGCGGGTGCACGAAGAATACGAGAAGGCGATGGCGGCGAAGTAACGTGCGACGCGGCGGCGGAATCCTGTTATCATGGCGCGGGCAACAGGAGCATTGCCGTTCGAGTTCATGGAGGACACCATGCATTCTGCGCGTCTTGCAACTGCGGCCCTCGCCTTTCTGGCGGCAAGCGCGGGCCCGGCCCCCGCAGGATCAGCCTCTTGCAGCGACAGTGAGGCGAGTACCGCCGGCCGCGCCGTCTACACCATCGGCGATTGGGAAGGCTTGGGCCAATTCTATAAAAAATATCGCGGCTGCGACGACGGGGATGTATCCCTGGAACTCTCCGACCGCGTGTCCGATCTTCTCGCCAATCATTGGGACACACTGGCGACGCTGAAGGAGCAGCTTGGCGATAGCGATTCCTATGCGAAATTCGTGTTCTACCACATCGACCCGACGGTGATGCCGGAGAGATATCCGCAAATCCTCGACAATGCGAAGAACGACTGCCCTGCCGATGACGCCGATTTGTGCGGTCAGATCGCCGCCGCGGCCACGGCGAAGCAGTAATCAGCCCAGCTGTTCGCGCGCGATGCGGTACCATTCGCGCTGGCGGCTGCGGTAGTAGCCCGGCGCGCCGCGCACCGATTTGACGATCTCCTGAAACAGCGCTCGGGCGCGATCCGTCTGACCCAAGCTTTTCAGCAGCACCGCGAAACGGCAGCGCGCCTCCTCGCCCGGATAGCGCGGCACGACGCGTTCGTATTGGCTGAGCGCATCGTCCGTGCGCCCCACCAGGGCCAGCGCGCGGGCGTAATCGAGTTCCACGTCGGCGTCGAAAGCGGTTTTCTCCATCTGTTTGAGTTTTTCGAAAGCTTCCACCGCGCCCGCCCCGTCGCCGGCCAGCAGTTTGGCGCGCGCCATGCCGCGCAGCAGCACCGCATCGCTGTCACCCAACGGGCCGCTCATCGCGCTTTGATAGAGATCGACCGCGTCCTGGAAGCGCCCGCGCTTGATGCATTCTTCGGCCAGCGCGCGCCTGGCGTCGGCCGAGCCCACGATCTCCACATTGCGCAGCTTCTCGCGATAGGCGCGGCCGGGATCGGCGGCGTTGGCGACGTTGTCGGCGAAGCGGCGCGCCGAGCCGCTGCCCGCCATGTCCGGCAGGACGGCAAAAATCACATAGGCGGCGCAGCCGAGAAACGGCACGAAAATGATCGGCAGGAACCACAGCATCGAGCGGCCCGTGCGGATCAAATGCACCGCGCAGGCGATCTGCAGCAGGAAGATAAATCCGAAACCGAAGAACACGCTTCAATCCGCCTTAGGCGGAAAGGCTTACGGGGTCAGTACGTTACTGTCACCATAATTATGCCTTCGTTGTTGCCCTCGTTGCTTTCGGAGACGGCGTGCAGCGAATCCACCGTCAAGCCGAGCTTGTAGGACCCCGACGGCGGCGCGGTCCGATAGACAAGGCAGCCATCGCGCGAAGCCCCGGGGGGCAGCCCGGCCTGGTCTTGGTAGGGGTTTGTCACCATGCCAAGCCCGCCGCCGCTGACGCGAAATACCCCACTCGCAGCCGTGCCGATGTTGGCCACCGTGAAGCAGGCCAGATAAGGGCGGCCCCTCGGCACCGTGGAAATCGGCGCGCCCGCCGGGCTGCTGAGCCATGTCTTGCTGAACGTCAAATCAGGCAAACGCAGCGCCAGGATCCTTGTCGGCTTCAAGAGGTTGCGCGAATTCAACGGGCAGCGGCGGCATACGCCGCGCGCGGTATCGAGCGTCGAACCCCTGTCGCAATGGACCATTTCGTGAGAGATAACGCCGCCGAATCCTGGTCGGGTGGTGCAGTCGCCGTAGGGACCCTGCGCGTCGGTACCGCCGGTGCTGTAGCTCTCGCCGTTCGGGCAAAGCGAATTCTCTACGCATTCGCCGCCGCAATTCGCCTTGTGGCAGACGCCGCTTGGCTGATCGAGCGAGTCGCCCGCTTGGCAGAGCGCCTGCCAATGGTCCATCGCATTCGTGATCGGCTGGGGATCGCCGTAGCAGTAGCCGTCGTCGGCGTGGTAATGGCCGTTGACGCAAGCCGGATATTCGCATTGCGATTGCGCAACCGCCTGGCCGGCGTCCAGGCTCGCCAGAGCGAACGCACACGCAGCGACGAAACGCGAAAAGCCAAACGCGCGATAGATCATGTCCGTCCCCAAGGAATGACGCGCGGCAAGTATGCCGTGACGGAGGAACCGCGTCCATAGAATGAGTATAAGTGTCGAAAGCAGAAAGTCCCCGGACAGGGCCGGCCCTTACGCCTGCTTTTCCCATTTTCCCGCGGAATTTTCCTTCCAATAGGTCACTTCGTGGCCTGCCGCCTTGGCCTCTTTCCAGGCGGCGCGGGCGACTTCGACGGCGGCGGGATCGCGCCCATCGAACAGGAATACGACGCGCGTGAACTCTGCCGTCCCGTCCCAGGCGGGCGGCGCGGCACCGCCCACCAGGAACAGGACGTTTGCGGAATTGGGATTGCCCTCCTCCACCGTGATGAGCACCGGCTGGCGCGCGGGATCGCCGTCGCCGAGCTGGGCGTGCGGCAGGAATCCGTCGTTGAACGTCCACAGCCGCGTGTCGATGGCGTCGGCGCGCTCGGCGGTGTCGGCGCGGATCAGCGCCCGCCAGCCGCGTTCCAGAGTTTTCTCAAGCAGCCCGGGCAGGATCTCGTCCAGCCCGCGCCGTTCGAGATGATAGAAGAGGACTTCGCTCATCACCCCTCGTAATGATCCGCCACCAGGCGATCGAGAAGCCGTACGCCCCAGCCGGTGGACCAGCTTGGGATCAGCGGCTTTTGCTCACTGTCCTGCCAAGCGACGCCGGCGATGTCCAAATGCGCCCACGGCGTCTTCTCGACGAAGCGCTTGAGGAATTGCGCCGCCGTGATCGAACCCGCGCTCGGCCCGCCGATGTTCTTCATGTCGGCGATCTTGGATTTCAAGAGCTTGTCGTAAGCCGAACCGAGCGGCAGGCGCCACACCGGCTCGCCGACTTCCTTGCCCGCTTCGGAGATCCGCGAGGACAGCCTGTCGTCGTTGGAGAACAGCCCGGCATGTTCGTTGCCCAAAGACACCACGATGGCGCCGGTCAGCGTCGCGAGGTCGATGACGAATTTCGGCTTGAAGCGGTTCTGCGCATACCACAGCGCGTCGGCCAGCACCAAGCGGCCCTCGGCGTCGGTGTTGAGGACTTCAACGGTCTGGCCCGACATCGACTTGACCACGTCGTCGGGACGCTGGGCCGTGCCGTCGGGCATGTTCTCCACCAGCCCGATCACGCCCACCGCGTTCACCCGCGCCTTGCGCACCGCAAGCGTGCGCATGGTGCCGACCACGGCGGCGGCGCCGCCCATGTCGCCCTTCATGCCCATCATACTGGCCGCCGGCTTGAGCGACAGCCCGCCGGAGTCGAAGCACACGCCCTTGCCCACGAAAGCGATCGGTATCGCGGATTTCTTTCTCGCACCATTCCATTGCATGACGACGAGCTGACTTTCGCGCTCGCTGCCCTGCCCGACGCCGAGCAGCGCGCCCATGCCGAGCTTCTTCATCTGCTCCTCGCCCAGCACCTCCACTTTCAGCCCGAGCTTGGAGAGCGCCTTGACGCGGCGCGCGAACTCCACGGGATAAAGGACGTTCGGCGGCTCGTTCACCAGATCGCGCGCCAGGAACACGCTGTCCGCGACCGCCTCGCAGGTCCGCCAGGCCTTCTTCGCCGCGGCCGGATCGGCGGTGAAAATCGTCGCTTTCTTGAGCTTGGATTCGTGCTCGTCCAGGTTCTTGGTGCGGTACTGGTTGAAGGCATAGCTCTTGAGCTTTGCCCCCAGCGCCAGATGGGCCCCCAGCTTCGCGCCGCGCAGCTTTCCCCCCTTCGGCGCGTCGATTTCGAACGAGACATCGGTTTCGCCCGTCCCCTTGAGCCGGCCGACGGCGGCCGCCGCCGCGGCTTCCGCCCCGTTGGCGTCGAAATCCTCGGGCTTTCCCAGACCGACCACGATGAGCCGCGAAGCCTTGACCCCGGCCGGCGCCAGCACTTCGAGCAGCTGCCCCGGCTTGCCGGTGAACCGGCTCACCGCGAGGGCGCGGCTGATCGCTCCGCCGCACATCTTGTCCGCCCGCTCCGCAGCCGCCAGCAGGACGGGCCCCGCCGCGGCGCCGACAATCCAGGCGCCGGAATTGACCGCCGAAGGTGCGACAAAGCTGATTTGCATCGATTTCTCCAGTTCTTTGCTAGAAAGTCCGGTTGCCTAAGCATCGGATGGGAGTGTTAAAGAGGGGGATGCTAGTTTAGGTCGAATCGCCGAAGGGGCAAGATGCGTGCCCCGAGGCTCGGGGCCGGAACCGCCGATGTCGCGACTGTCGTTCTATGTCCTCAAGCAGCTGATCGGGCCGGTCGCGCTGTTCGCGTTCCTCATGACGTGCGTGGTGTGGCTGACGCGCTCCCTGCAGCTCCTCGATCTGGTCATCAATCGCGGTCAGTCGGCACCGACCTTCGTCTATCTGACGATCCTGGTTCTGCCAAGCCTCTTGGTCATCATTCTGCCGATCGCCTTCTTCTTCGGCGTGCTCTACGCCCTCTCCAGGCTCAATTCGGACAGCGAACTGGTGGTGATGGCCGCCGCCGGCTTCAGCCGCGCCCAGCTCGCCGTGCCGATGTTCGCCGCTGCGGCGATCGTCATGGCGCTGACCTATCTGTGCGGGCTTTACCTGATGCCGGCGGGCCTGCGCGCCATGAAGGATAAAGTGGTCGACATCCGCGCCGACATCGGCGCGGCGCTGCTCAACGAAGGCGCCTTCAACACGCCGGCCAAGGGCCTCACCGTCTTCATTCGCGAAATCGATTCCGACGGTTCCATTCGCGGCGTGCTGGTGCACGACAACCGCAACATGCGCACACCGATCACCTACTTGGCGCAAAGCGGGCAGCTGGTGCAGACCCCGGCTGGCGCCCGCCTCGTCATGATCGACGGTACGGTCGAAGAGACCTCCAAGGGTGGATCGCATCTCTCGATGCTCAAATTCGACCGCTACGTTTTCGACCTCGATCAATTCGCCAGCCCCACCCGCGTCACCGATCGCGCCACCAGCGAGCGTTTTCTGAACGAGCTTTTCTGGCCCAGTCCAAGCCTCAGCCCGCGACTGCGAAATGCCTATTTCGCCGAAGCCCATAACCGGCTGTCGCAGCCGCTCTATTGCATCAGTTTTGCTCTGATTGCATTGGCGGCGATCACCCGCGGCGGGCGCGCCCGCGGCGCCAATGCCCTGCGCATGACAATCGCTTCGGTCGCCGCCACCGGCATCAGGATCGCGGGCTACGGTGTAACCGGCGCGGCCGAGAGCAGCCCTACGCTGTGCCTGCTGTTCTATCTGATCCCTTTGCTCGGCGCGGCGGCCGCGCTGGCCGTCATCGCCATCGGCTATCCCAAGCCGGTTGAAACCGCACCAGTCCCGGAGGCCGCTTCGTGAGTTGGTCCTGGACGCTTTACCGCTATCTGGCGAGCCAGTTCCTGCTCGGCGTGGCGGTAATCTATGGCGCGTTTCTGCTGCTCGCTTTCTCGATGGACGTCGTCGATCTCATCAACCGCACGGCCGGCCACGGCGTGGCGAGCACGGTGATTATCGGCATGGCGCTGCTGCAACTTCCCGACATCGGGCAGAAGCTGCTGCCGTTCGCCGTCCTGTTGGGCGGAGTCTTTTGTTTCGTTCGGCTTTCGCGCAGCCAGGAACTGGTGGCGACGCGCGCGGCAGGCGTCTCGGCTTGGGATTTCCTGGTGCCGCCACTGGCGGTGGCCATCGTGATCGGCCTCGTCCACGTACTGGCCGTGACCCCGATTTCTTCGCGCATGCTCGCACAGTTCTCCGCCCTGGAAGCGAAGTACATCAAAGGTCAAGCCTCCCAGCTTTCGGTTTCCGTCAACGGGCTTTGGCTCAGGCAGGGCGACGAGAACCAGCAGTCGGTGATCCACGCGCTGACCGTCTCGGACCAGGGCGTGCGTCTGGACGACGTCATCGTCATTCTCTATGGCCCGAACGACCACGTCGACGGCCGCATCGACGCCAAGAGCGCACAGCTGACCCGCGGCGCCTGGATCATGGCGGACGCCTGGGTGAGCGGAGCCAGCGGCCAAGTGAAGCATTACGATCGCTACGATCTCAAGACGACGCTGACACCCGCCGAGATCCAGGAGAGCTTCGCGCCCCCCGACACGCTGTCGTTCTGGGCGCTGCCACAATTCATCCACGCCGCGCAAAGCGCCGGCTTTTCGGCCTTGCCCTATCGGCTCTATCTCTTCACCCTGCTAGCCTTGCCGGCGCTGTTCGCAGCGATGGTCTTTATGGCGGCGAGTTTTTCCCTCAAACTCCAGCGCACCGGCGGGCTTGGCCGCGTGGTCCTGATCAGCGCGCTTTCGGGCTTCGCGGTCTACTTCTTCAGCGAACTGACGCGCGCGCTCGGCCAATCTGGTATTCTTCCGGTGGTGCTGGCCGCCACGGCGCCGGCGGCGGCGGCTATCCTGATCGGCATGACGCTGGTCTTCCATCAGGAGGACGGATGAAGAAGGGGGCAAAATCGCGGGCTAGAGCGCTGGCGCTTGGCTTCTCGGCGCTGGTTCCTTTCGGTCTGGCGTCGGCCTCGGCGGACGAGACGTCTGCGCTCGACGGCAACGTCCTGCTGCAAGCCGACGACGCGACCTATTACCAGGACAGGCAGACGGTCGTGGCCAACGGCCATGTCGAGATCGATTATGGCGGGCGCATCCTTCTGGCCGACGCGGTCACCTACAACCAGGCCACCGATGTGGTGACGGCCGACGGCCATGTCAGCCTGCTCGATAAGACCGGCGACGTGGCCTTCGCCGACCACGTCACGCTCACCGATCAGATGCGGGACGGCGCGCTATCCGGCTTCGGCGCGTTGATCGGCAAGAACGGAAGGTTGGTGGCGGCAAGCGCCCAGCGCAGCGAGGGACGGATCACCACGGCGCTGCATGTCGCCTACACGCCCTGCAAAATCTGCAATCAGCCGGGACAGCGCATCCCGGTCTGGCAGATCAGGGCCTATCGCGTGGTGCACGACCAGGAGAAGCACAAGATCAAGTTCAACGACGCGACCATCGCCGTCTTCGGCGTGCCCGTATTCTACACGCCTTATCTCACCGAGCCCGATCCCACCGTGCATTACGCCAGTGGATTGCTCACGCCCGACATCGGCTCTTCGAGTTCCATCGGCTACTTCCTGAGGCTGCCCTATTACTTCTCGATGTCGCGCTCGCGAGACGTCACCATTGAGCCGCTAATAACGACCAACGGCGGCAACGTCCTGCTGGGCGAATACAGGCAACGCTGGGACGACAGCGGCATGTGGCTGCAAGGCGGCATCGGCGAAAACCCCAACGGCGGCTTCAGCGGCGAGCAGGGCCAGTACTACGCGCATCTTTTCGGATCGGGCCGTTTCGGAATTTCCGCCCCCTGGGAAAGCGGCTACGACGTCCAGGTCACCTCGAACGCCACCTATCTCAAGCGCTACGACATTTATCAGTTCGACCGGCTGACCAACGATTTCTTCATCGTGGGCGAACAAGGGCGCAGCCGCTTCGCCGTCACCGGCTATTTCTTCCAGGGCCTGCGCGCCAGCGACGACAACAGGACCTTCCCGGTCGCGCTGCCGCTCATCGAATATACTTACGTCCCCAGGCACAAGTGGCTCGGCGGCCAGTTCCGGGTGGACATCAACAGCGTGGCCTTGACGCGCGACATGGGAGCAAACGACCAGCGCCTGTCGACCGAACTGCTCTGGCGGCTTCCCGTTGTGGCAAGCGACGGCGAATTGTGGACGCTGCAATTCGACGCGCGCGGCGACCTCTACCATACCGACACGCCGTTGCCGCTGCCTTCGGACAGCCATTTTATCGCTCGCGGGCTGCCTTACGTGGCGCTGGATTGGCGCTGGCCCTTCATCGCCTCGGGCACGAACGGCAAGGCGTTCATGGTGGAGCCCATCGCTCAGATCATCGCGGCGCCCAATGGCGGCAATCCGGCCGGCATTCCGAACGAGGACAGCCTCGACGTGGAAGTCGACGAGAACAATATCTTCAGCTTCGATCAGGTGCCGGGCTATGACCTGGCCGAAACCGGTCCGCGGGCCAATTTCGGCGTGCGCGCGCAATCGCGTTTCTCATTCGGCACCATCGAGGGGCTGGTGGGCCAGACCTTCCGGATGAAATCCGATCCGGTCTTCGCCGCCGGCACCGGCCTGACGGGCACCGCCTCCGACATCGTCGGCCGCTTCAGCATTAAGTTTCCGCCATATTTGGACCTCACGAACCGCATCGACATCGACGAGGCGACCAGCACGGTGCGCCGGGACGAGGTTTACCTTACAGGGATTTACGGCCGATCCAGCACGCAGATCAGCTATGTGCAGCTGGCGCCCACGGTGGGCCTGCCCGCGCGCGAAGAAGTCAACGCCCAGATGGACGTCAATTTCTACGAGGATTGGCAGGCATTCGCGGCCATTCGCCGCGATTTGATCGCCAAACAGACGCTCGATACCGAATTCGGAGTCGGCTACGAGGACGAGTGCTTGGGGATTTCGGTCGCCTACCGCCGGAAGTACACCACCGATCGCGACCTGCCGCCCTCGACTTCGATCATCCTGCGCGTCAGCTTGAAGACGACGGATCAGACGATCCAGCCTTTCAGCCTGTTTCCTCAGGACGTGTTCTCCTATACCCGTCCTTGAACGAAAACGGAATTTGCTTATTCTGCACCGCCGGTTAAGGGTGAGCCATCGCGGCGGGGCTTCGCAATTGGGAACTTGCCTTGGTCATGCTGCCTAAGACCCGTTCTACCGTTGCTGCGATCGCGTTTGCGCTTGGCGCGGCGATGCCGCTGTTTGGCGCCATAGCGGCGGAACCCCAACGTGACGCGGTGGCGACTCCGCCCCGAGGCAACACGCCCATTCCGCCGCCCGACGCGGCTGCGCCGGATGCGGCGTCGGCCGTGGCCCCGACGGCGACATCCGCGGCGGCCGAGGACGAGCACCACTTTCAGGACGGCATCATCGCCATCGTCAACGACAAGGCCATCTCCAAATACGATCTCGACCAGCGCATCGCTCTGGTCATGAGTACGTCGAATATCCCCTCCACGCCGGAGATAAAGAAGAAGATTCGCGGTCAGGTTCTCGAACAGCTCGAAACCGAACTGGTTCAGCGCCTGGAGGCGTTGAAGAACAACATCTCCGTGTCGTCCGTGGACGTCGACAAGCAAATACAGTCGATCCTGACCGACAACCATATGACCATGGACCAGCTCAAGGGCTTGCTGGGACACGGTCACGTCGATATTTCGACCTTGCGCGCGCAGATCGCGGCCCAGATTCTCTGGCAAAAGACCGTGGAGCAGGAGTATGCGGGACGCGTGAACATCACGCAGGAGCAGGTTGACGCCGAGATGAGACGGATCGCCGAGGGCCAGAACAAAGTGCATTATCTGGTGTCGGAGATCTTCCTGCCGGTCGACAACCCGGACCAGGATGAAAAGGTGCTCAAGGACGCCCAGGGCCTCTACGCGCAGATGCAAGGCGGGGCGCCGTTCCAAGCCATCGCCCGGCAGTTCAGCCAGAGCCCGTCGGCCGCCCAAGGCGGGGACATCGGCGTCGTCTATGACGGCCAGCTGGCGGCGGAACTGAACACCGCTCTCGCCAAGATGAAGACCGGCGATCTTTCGCCGCCGATCCGCTCGACCGGCGGCTATTTCATCCTCGCGCTGCGCCAACGGCTGGAACCGGTTGGCACCAAGATCGCCGACCCTTCGCTACAGTCGCAGACCTTGCCCGCATCGCTTCCCCTGGCGCGTCTGCTGTTGCCGCTGCCGCCGAAAACACCCAAGGACATTGTCGACAAGGCGATGGGCGTCGCCGCCGATATTGGCAGCCACATTTCCAGTTGCGAGGTGATACCCAAGATCGCCGCCCAGGTGAAAGGTGCGGTGTACATGAATCTCGGCATGGCGCGGCTCGCCGATTTGAGCCAGCCGATCCGCGACGTGCTGGCGAAAACCGAACCTGGCGGCGTCGCACAGCCGTTCCAGTCGGCTGCCGGCATCGAGTTGTTCGTGCGCTGCGACAAGGCCATTATAAAGCTGCAGGCGTTCGTGCCGCCGACGCGCGAGCAAGTCCAGGAGCAGCTCTTCTCGGAACAGATCAGCGCGATGGCCCGTCGCTACACCCGCGACTTGAAGCGCGATGCCGACATCGAACTCCGCTGACCCGATTCTCGTCACGATGGGCGAACCGGCCGGCATCGGGCCCGAGGTGGCGGTCGTTGCGTTCAAGGCATTGGGCGGGCGCATCGGGCAGCGCGATCTGAGGCTGATCGGCGATCCCGAGGTTTTCCTGAGTGCGGGCATCCCCGACCGCGGGCCGTTGCTGGCGCGGCGCCCGCTCTCCTCCAAGCCGGTTCCCGGCAAGCCCGATCCGGCGAACGCGCAAGGCGTGATCGACGCGATCGACTTCGCCGTCGATCTCGCGATGAAAGGCGTGGCCGGCGCCGTCGTCACCGCGCCGATCAACAAGGCCGTTCTGGTGCAGGCCGGTTTCGGCTTTCCCGGACACACCGATTATCTGGCCAAGCTGACGGGTGCGCCGCGCGCCGTGATGATGCTGGCGAGCGAGCAGTTGCGCGTCATTCCGCTGACCGTCCACATTCCGCTTGCCGACGTGCCGCGCGCCATCGATCAGAAGTCCATCATCGAAACCGCCGAGATCGCGCTGGCCGCGCTGAAGCGCGATTTTTCGATCGCCAGCCCGCGGCTGGCGGTCGCCGGCCTCAATCCGCATGCCGGCGAAAAGGGCGTTCTCGGCCGTGAGGAGAACGACATCATCGCTCCCGCCGTCGCCGAGTTGAAGCGGCGCGGCCACGCGGTTCTGGGTCCGCTCCCCTCCGACACCATGTTCCACGCCGAGGCGCGCTCGCGCTACGACGCGGCGCTGTGCATGTATCACGACCAAGCCCTCATCCCGATCAAGACCCTTTCGTTCTGGGAAGGCGTGAACCTGACGCTGGGTCTTCCCATCGTGCGCACTTCGCCCGACCACGGCACCGGCTTCGACATCGCGGGCAAAGGCCTTGCCGATCCGCGCAGCATGATCGCGGCCATTAAGCTGGCAGCGAAAATCGCGGACGCGCGAGTTCGCGCTTGAACGCCCAATCAGACCCCCACCCGGTTCGCTTGCGCGAACCGACCTCCCCCTTGCAGGGGGAGGAAAGCAGGTGCGGCCATCCCCGCAGTATTCCTCCCCCTGAAAGGGGGAGGTTAGGAGGGGGTCTGCAATGACAGAAGATCTGTTGCCGCCGCTGCGCGAAGTAATCGCCGCGCACGGGCTCAAGGCGAAGAAGTCGCTGGGCCAGAATTTCCTCCTCGACCTCAATCTCACGCGCCGCATCGCGCGCGCCTGCGAGCCGCAGGGCGCCGTAGTCTACGAGGTTGGTCCCGGCCCTGGCGGGCTGACGCGCGCGATGCTGGCCGAGGGCGCTGCACGGGTCATTACGGTGGAACGCGACGAGCGGTGCGTTGCCGCCCTCGCGGAGCTGGCCGAGGCGTATCCCGGGCGGCTGGAGATCGTCGCCGCCGACGCACTGGAGATCGACGAAGCGAAACTGCTGCGCGAGCGCGGCGTGAAGGGGCCCCTGCGCGTCGCCGCCAACCTTCCTTACAACATCGGCACTGCGCTCTTGATAAAATGGTTGACTAGCCAAACTTGGCCGCCGTTTTGGAGCAGTTTGACATTGATGTTCCAGCGTGAGGTCGCCGAGCGCGTCGTCGCACAGCCGGGCGGGCACGCCTATGGGCGGCTGTCGGTGCTGGCGCAATGGCGCGCACGGGCGAAGATCCTGTTCGAGGTGTCGAGCAGCGCCTTCGTGCCGCCGCCGAAAGTGACCTCCGCCGTGCTGTGCGTCACCCCGCTCGGCGAACCCCTCGCACCCGCGCGCCTCGCTGATCTCGAAGCGGTGACGGCCGCCGCCTTCGGCCAGCGCCGCAAGATGCTGCGCCAGAGCCTGAAGACCCTGACGGCGGATGCGGAAGCGATGCTGCGCGAGGCCGGCATCGATCCGACCCAGCGCGCCGAGCAGCTTTCCGTTGCTCAGTTCGCGGCGCTGGCGCGCGCCTGGGCCAGCCGTCCCGCAAGATAATTGTTTTGCCGCGGCGCAAGCCCCCTCGCGCAAATCTCATATATGCACGTCAGAAGCAATATCATCGTCTGTACACTAAGCGACCGGCCACCCGCTTTGCTCCGGACGCGGCCGCTCAGGGGTTGGCGATTTCTCGCAAAACCCGTCCCGGCGCGCCGACAGGGCTTGGCCCGGCTATGCGACGCGCCCGCAGCGGAGGATTTTCTTTTCGCGGAATCATCCCGTGAATGAATCATAAACAAACAGCTTATGTCCCCCTTGGCGCGCCGGCGTTGCCTCCCGGGCAAAGGATATCCTCAGGTACTTTTCATTTCTTATATATAGTCTGCCGCGTGCGAATCTGGGCAGGAGCAACGGCATATGGCAGACAGCACTGCGCACGGCGCCCGCAAGAATTACGTCGCGGCCACCGTCTTGATCCTCGTCATGTTCGCGATCTGGGGATTGGCGCACCGGCTATACGGCACGCTTTTTCCGGCCTTCGTCACAGCACTTTCGCTCAACGATTTTCAGGTCACGTTCGCGAATTGGCTCAACAGTTCGGGCTATTTCCTGATGGCGATACCGGCGGCCTTTTTCATTCGAAATTTGGGCTACAAATCGGGTGTCGTGGCCGGGCTGGGTTTCTTTGCCGTCGGCATGTTTCTGTTCTATCCCGCGGCCGAACGGCACGAATACACTTTCCTGCTCGGCGCGGGCCTGCTGGCGAATTCGGGGCTGGCGCTTCTGGAGATCGCGGCCGATCCCCTGATCATGCAGATGGGGCCAGCAAAAAGTGCGGTTCGCCGTCTGAATATCGCACAGGCGCTTAATCCTCTCGGACAGATCCTCGGCTTTTTCCTGGGCAGCTGGATCATGGTGTCCAAACTTCAGAATCCGGTCGGGCAATTGGCGCATGCGCTTGTGCAGCCATATTTCTTCATCGGCATCTGTGTCCTGGGCTTCGCGTTTCTTGTCGACAGAGCCGCGTTTCCGCCCGTCGCCAACGAGCGGGCCGCGCGCCAGGATCGCACCATCGACGACATCGCCCACTTGTTGAAGAGCCGCATGTTCGTGTTCGCCATGGCGGCGTTGCTCCTCTACATAGTCGGACAGTCATTTCTATGGGACTGCACCATCCGCTATGTCCAAACGGGGCTGCCTGGTGGTTCGCCCGCCTCGGCAGCGGACATCTTGTTGTGGTCGCTGTACGCTTTCGTAATCGGCCGTTTCGTGGGAACGGCGTTGATGTTCCGGTTCGATCCGATTCGGCTGCTGGCGGTTTTCGCGGTGGCTGGCGCGATCCTGACGGTGCTGGCAACGCTCTTGGGAGGCCAACTCGGCCTCCTATGCATCCTGGGCGCCAGCTTCTGTCTGTCGATCCTGTTCCCAACCATTTTCGGCTGTGCCGTGCGGGATTTGGGACCGCACATCAAATCGGCTTCCGCGCTTCTGATCATGGCGTCCGGCAGCGCCAACATGGTGTTGCCGATCATGAAACTGATGAGTGGACCGGAGACGATCCAGTATTTTGCGCTCGTTCCGGCCCTGTGTTTATGCGCGATCTCGTGGTTTGCAGTGGAGCAACGGCGCGAAGCCGGCTCCGCTTGAGTCATCCAATGCCCACCGGCGTGAAGAGAGCCCGCTCTTCACGCCGATCCGCGCCGCTTACTTCGCGTGGAGCAGTCTCGCCGTCTTGACGACGTTCTTGGGCTTCACCCAGAAGATCGCGCCGAACCGCCCCCGACCCGCGGTGACCGACTCCAGCGCCGTGATGCTGATCCTGGCTTTCGCGAGTTTGCCCAGGACGCCGGTGAGCGCGCCGACCTTGTCGTCGCCTTGCAGAAGGAAGGCGATCTTCTTGGGCGAAAGCCTGAGCTTGATTCTCCGCGCCGCCGCCCTGAAGCGGGCCGGTTGGGCGGGAACGAAAACGAGCTGCGCCTTGCGGCCCAGGGGGAAGCCGGAAAAAGCGTGCAGATTGACTCCCCCGTCGCGCAGCGCGGCCAGGATACGCGAACCCTGCCCCGCGGATTGCGGCGTCTCGACGTGGAAATAAGCTACTTTACGCAGCGTCTGTGCCATCGAAAACCTCCATCGCTTGCCGACGAATTGTTGCGGAACGAGCTTCGCGACCGCTGCCGGCCGGGCAAGGCATGCGGTTCCAGGCAGCAGCGAATATTTTATTGTGAATCGGCGTGAGTCGCTACCCGCCGCGCGTCAGGCTTTCGATGAAGGCGGGAAGGCCCGGCTGGCGCGCGCGCTTCAGCCGCTCGGCCGTCAGGATGGTCTCGACATCGCGCTGAGCGCGCTCGATGTCCTGGTTGACGATGATGTAATCGTATTCGGCCCAATGGCTGATCTCGTCGTTCGCTTTTTCCATGCGCTTTGCCACGACCTCGTCGGAATCCTGGGCCCGGCTGTGCAGGCGCCGCTCCAGTTCCTCGCGCGACGGCGGCAGCACGAAGATCGTGACGACGTCCTCGCGCACCTGCTGGCGCAGCTGCTGGGTGCCTTGCCAGTCGATGTCGAACAGCACGTCGCGGCCCGCGGCCAGCGCCCCCAGCACCGCCGCTCTAGGCGTGGCGTAGCGGTGGCCGAAGACCAGCGCGTGCTCGAGGAATTCGCCCGCCTCGCTCCTCCGCCGGAAATCGGCGTCGGAGACGAAGAAATAGTCGCGTCCCTCGACCTCGCCGGGGCGCTTGGGCCGGGTGGTCACCGAGACGCTGAGGCTGACGTTGGGATCGCTGTCCAGAAGGCGCCGCGACAGCGTCGTCTTGCCGGCGCCGGACGGCGACGACAGCACCAGCATCAGCCCGCGGCGGTTGATCTTCATTCGACGTTCTGCGCCTGTTCGCGGAATTGATCGATCACCGCCTTGAGTTCCAGCCCGAGGCGCGTCAGCGCGATGTCCGACGATTTGGAGCACAGCGTGTTGGCCTCGCGGTTGAATTCCTGCGCCAGGAAATCGAGCTTGCGCCCGACCGCCTCGCCCGAGGCGAGCAGCCGGCGCGCCTCATCAACGTGCGCCGTCAGCCGGTCGAGTTCCTCGCGGATGTCGGCGCGCACGGCCAGCAAAGCGATCTCCTGCTCCAGCCGCTCGGGCGAAATGGTCCCGGACGAGACCAGATCGGCGATCTGCTGCTTCAGGCGCTCGCGCAGCGCGGCGGGCTGGGCCGCGGCGAGGGCACCGGCAGCGTCGGTCAGCCGCGCGATCTCGGCGATCTGCGCCGAGAGCAGCGCCGATAATTTTGTGCCTTCGCCGGCGCGCGCCCGCGCCAGGGCGTCGAAGGCCGCGGCTAGGCTTTCCAGGATGGCGGCGTCGCGCCCGGCATGCGTGCGCGAGTCGGTTTCCAGGCCTTCGTCCTGAACGATGACGCCCTTGAGCGCCAACAGCCCGTCGATGCTGGCGGGGGCGAGGCCGGTCTCGGCGGCGATTTCCTTGGCGATCTTGACGGCGGAGGCCAGCGCCGCGGCGTCGATGCGCAAGCCGCGCGCCCCTGCCGCCGCCTCGAAAGTGAGGGTGGCCTGGATGTTGCCGCGCTTGAAGCGGCCCGTCGCCAGCACGCGCGCCGCCGCCTCGATGGAATCGAATCCCGCCGGCAGGCGCAGGCGCAGATCGAAGCCGCGGCCGTTGACGCTCTTGGCTTCCCAGCGCCAGCGCGCGTCGTCGCGGCTGCCCTGCGCCTCGGCAAAGCCGGTCATGCTGACAATGGCCATGGGCGACTCCGAAAGAGCGGCCGACCTTAGCGCCGGGCCGTGCCCACTGTCATCCCGCCCGCTAGTGTGCCCGCCGGGACGGCGCGGTGTTCTGTTCTTTCTCGATCTTGCGCCATTTGGCGACGTTCTTGGCCTGCTCCCCGGCGCTGGCGGTGAAGACGTGCCCGCCCGTGCCGTTGGCGACGAAATAGAGATCCTTGGTGTCGGCCGGGTTGAGCACGGCGGCGATCGAATCCTTGCCGGGGTTGCAGATCGGCTGCGGCGGCAGCCCCGCGATGGCATAGGTATTGTAGGGCGTCGCCCAGTCGATTTCGCTCTGGCGGATGCGCCGGCCGAGCGGATAGCCCCTGGTGATGCCGTAGATGATCGTTGGATCGGACTGTAGCTTCATGCCCGATCTCAGCCGGTTGACGAACACCGAGGCGATATGGCGGCGCTCTTCGGGGATCGCGCTTTCCTTCTCCACGATGGAGGCGAGGATCACCGCTTCCGCCTTGGTCTTGATCGGCAGGTTCGCCGCGCGCTGGGCCCACAAGCGGTCGAGCACCGCCTCTTGCGCCTTTTCCATCTGATCCACGATCTCGCCGCGCGTCGTGCCGCGGGTGAAGACATAAGTCTCGGGCAACAGCGCGCCCTCCGACGGCAGCAGGCCGGCATCGCCGGTGAGCACCAGGTCGTCCTTCACCAGATCGTAGGCCATCTGGCTGGTCAGCCCTTCGGCCACGGTCAGCTTGTGTTCGATCGAGCGGCCCGCGATCAGGATGTTCATGATGTCGTACATGCTGGCGTGGTTGGGAATGGCGTATTCGCCCGCCTTCAGCGCCGAAGTCTCGCCATGCAGGCGCACGCCGATCTGGAAAATGTCCGGCTTGAGGACCACGCCCGCGTTGGTCAGGGCCTCAGCCACGCCGTGCAGTCCCAAGCCGCTCTTGATGAGGACCACCGTTTCGCTGCCGCGCGGGGCCACGGGGCCGGGCGCGGCAAAACCGGCGTAGAGCCATTCGACGACGCCCGCGGTCAGGACCACGAGCACGACCGCCAACGCAATGAACTTTTTCATGTCACTTCCATGAGCCCCCGCCCACGCCGTTCAGCGCACGGGCGTAAACAACAGCGAGGCGTTGGTGCCGCCGAACCCGAAAGAGTTTGACAGAGCCGCGTTAACCTGGCGTTTCCGGGCGGTGTGCGGCACCAGATCGAGGCTGGTCTCGCCGTCGGGATTGTCGAGGTTGAGGGTCGGCGGCACGATCTGGTCGCGCAACGCCAGGATGCAGAAAATCGCTTCGACCGCGCCCGCGGCGCCCAGCAGATGGCCAATGGCCGACTTGGTCGACGACATGGAGACATTCGAGGCCGCATTGCCCAACAGCCGCTCGACGGCGCGCGCCTCGATCCAGTCGGCCATGGTGGAGGTGCCGTGGGCGTTGACGTAATCGATGTCGGAGGGCTGGAGCTCCGCGCGCTTCAAGGCCATCTTCATAGCGCGGAAGCCTCCGTCGCCGTCTTCCGAAGGCGCGGTGATGTGGAAGGCGTCGCCCGAAAGGCCGTAGCCCTTCACTTCGGCGTAGATCTTCGCGCCGCGCGCCTTGGCGTGCTCATACTCTTCCAGCATGACGACGCCGGCGCCCTCGCCCATCACAAAGCCGTCGCGGTCTTTGTCGTAGGGCCGCGAGGCCTTTTCCGGCGTCTCATTGAAGGCGGTCGAGAGGGCGCGGCAGGCGTTGAACCCGGAAACGCCAAGCGGGCAGATCGCGGCCTCGGTGCCGCCGGCCAACATCACATCCGCGTCGTCGAGCGCAATCAGCCTGGCCGCATCGCCGATGGCGTGCGCGCCGGTGGCACAGGCCGTCGCCACCGCGCTGTTTGGCCCCTTGTAGCCGAAGCGGATCGAGGCATAGCCCGAAACCAGGTTGACGAGCCGGCCCGGAATGAAAAAGGGCGAAATCTTGCGCGGCCCTTTTTCGTGCAGCAGGACCGCTGCTTCCTCGATCCCGGCAAGCCCGCCGATTCCGGAACCGATCAGGACCCCGGTGCGGCAGTGATCTTCCTCGGTCTTAGGCTCCCAGCCGGAATCGGTCACCGCCTGCTGGGCGGCGGCCAGCCCGTAGACGATGAAATCGTCCACCCGGCGCTGTTCCTTGGGATCGACCCATAGGTCGGGATTGAACGTCCCGTCGCTGCCGTCGCCGCGAACGACGGTGCAAGCGATCTTCGTCGCCATGTCGGTGGTGGAGAATTTGGTGATCGGGCGCGCGCCGGAGTTACCGGCGATCAGCCGCGACCACGTCCCCTCGACGTCGCTTGCGAGCGGCGTGATCAGTCCCATTCCTGTGACGACGGCACGACGCATCGCGACTGGGTCCGGCGGCGCTTAGGCGTTCGCCTTGTCGATGTACTTGACGGCGTCGCCCACGGTGACGATGGACTCGGCCGCGTCGTCGGGGATTTCGATGCCGAATTCCTCCTCGAACGCCATCACCAGCTCGACCGTGTCCAGGCTGTCGGCGCCGAGATCTTCGATGAACGACGCTGTGTCGGTGACCTTCTCCGCATCCACATTGAGATGCTCGATGACGATCTTCTTCACGCGTTCGGCAGTATCGCTCATGGCTATTGATGCCTCTCCTTGCTGCTTCTTATTGCCGCGATTTTGTTCGTCCCGGCCCGCGGCGGTGGCCCTCACCTTTGCCAACGTCTCGTGGAGGGCGCGGTTTGGTAACACAAACCTATCCATACCGCCACCAGAGCGCAAGCCGTTGAATTTTCTACGAAATCATTGCCATCCCGCCATTGACGTGCAGCGTCTGGCCGGTGATATAGCCCGCTTCGTCGCTCGCCAGAAAGACCACGGCGGCGGCGATGTCCGCGGGCGTTCCCATGCGCCCCTCGGGAATGCGCCCGCTGATGGTCTCTTTCTGCGCGTCGGTCAGCACGTCGGTCATCGCCGTCGCGATGAAACCCGGCGCCACGCAATTGACCGTGATGTTGCGGCTGGCGACCTCGGCGGCGAGCGATTTCGTCATGCCCACGACGCCGGCCTTCGCCGCCGCGTAATTGCCCTGGCCCGGATTGCCGGTGGCGCCGACCACCGAGGTGATCGAGACGATCCGCCCCCAGCGCTTCTTCATCATCCCGCGCAGCACCGCGCGCGACAGGCGGAAGGCGGCGGTCAGATCGACCGCGATCACCTGATCCCACTCCTCGTCCTTCATGCGCATGAAGAGATTGTCGCGCGTGACCCCGGCATTGTTGACCAGGATGTCGATCGGCCCCGCCGCGGCTTCGGCGGTCTTGGGCAGCGCCTCCACCGAGGCCGTGTCGGCGAGATTGCACACCGCCACATGGGCGCGCGCGCCGAGTTCGGCTTTCAAAGCCTCGAGCGCTTCGCCGCGCGTGCCCGACAGGACCACGCTCGCGCCCTGGGCGTGCAGCGCCCTGGCGATGGCGCCGCCGATGCCGCCGGAAGCGCCGGTCACCAATGCAGTCTTTCCTGAGAGATCAAACATGGCGCTTACTCGACTTTCCTCCCCCTGAAAGGGGGAGGTCGATCCGCGAAGCGGATCGGGTGGGGGGCAATTCCATCGCCTGCAGCATGATCCCTCCCCGGATCGCCGTAGGGCGATCCGACCCTCCCTGTTTCAAGGGAGGGAAAATTCATCACAACGTCCTCGCGAAGGCTTCGATGTCGGCCGCGCTGTCGAGCGTCGCTGTCGCCAATTCCTTGTCGATGCGCTTGACCATGCCGGTGAGCACCTTGTTGCCGCCGGCTTCGACCGTCATCTCCACACCGGCTTCGCGCAAGGCTAGCACGCTTTCGCGCCAGCGCACGCGCGCCGTCACCTGCTCCACAAGAAGGCGGCGAATCGTATCGGGTTCCGCCGTTTGCGCCGCCGTGACATTGGCGATCAGCGGCACCGCGGGCGGGCGAATCGTCACCGCGGCGAGCGCCTCGGCCATCTTGTCGGCGGCGGGGCGCATCAGCGGGCAATGGAACGGCGCGCTGACCGCGAGCGGCAGAACCCGCTTGACGCCTTTGGCCTTGGCGATCTCGCCGGCGCGCTCGACCGTCGCCTTGAGCCCAGAAATCACCACCTGCCCCGGCGCATTGTCGTTGGCGACGACGCAGACGGGATTCTTCTCGGTCGGCGGCGCGCTTTCGACCGCTTCCTTCGCCGCCGCTTCGGCCAGCGCGACGTCAGCGCCGATCAGCGCGCTCATGGCGCCCACGCCCACCGGCACCGCCTCCTGCATGGCGCGGCCGCGGATCTTCAACAGCCTCGCCGTATCGCCGAGGGTGAAGCTCTTCGCCGCGCACAGCGCGCTGTATTCGCCGAGCGAATGGCCGGCGACCAGGCGCGCGTGACGCGCCAGATCAAGTCCAGCCTCGCGCTCGAGCACGCGGATCGCCGCCAGGCTCGCCGCCATGATCGCAGGCTGCGCGTTCTCGGTGAGAACCAGATCGCTTTCGGGGCCTTCCCACATCAGGCGCGAAAGATGCTGCGACAGCGCCTCGTCCACTTCCTGGAACACTTCGCGGGCAGGCGCGAAGGCATCCGCCAGCACTTTGCCCATGCCGACGGCCTGGCTGCCCTGTCCCGGAAAGATGAACGCGCGCATCGTGCTGGCCCCAAAATAGGGCGCGAGACAAATCAAGCACCGGGCACGAAGTCAAGCCGCTTAGACCGCGACGGCGTGGATGGCCTGGCTGTTGCCGAGATAGCTGTCGAAGGCGGCGGCGACGAGGCGCACGGCGGCGCGCGCGGCGGGCGGCACACTGATCCGGCTGCCCTGGATTTCGACAAGGCCTTGCTCCGTGTACGGAGCGAGCGCGGCAAGCTCGGCGCGGAAATCGGCGCTTGATTTGCCGAACGGCGCGGCAACCTTGTCGAGATCGACCGCAAGATCGCACATCAGCCGCTCGATGATGGCGCGGCGCAGACGATCATCGTCCGTCAGTTCGATGCCGCGCGCGACCGCCAGCTCGCCGGCCAGGATCAATTTCCTGTAGTCCGGCACCTCGGTCTTGTTCTGCGCATAGCCGGCCGGCAAGGCGCTGATCGAGGACGCGCCCAGTCCGATCAAGGCGGGCGCGTCGTCGGTGGTGTAGCCCTGGAAATTGCGCGCCAGCTTGCCCGCCTCAGCCGCAATCGCCAGGGGATCGCCGGGCCGCGCGAAATGATCGAGCCCGATGGCGACATAGCCGCTGGAACTGAGCAGCGCGTGCGCCAGATCGAATTGCGCCAGCCGCTCGTCGGCGTCGGGCAGCGCGGATTCGTCGATCAGCTGCATGTGCTTCTTGAAATGCGGCACATGGGCATAGCCGAACACCGCGAAACGCTGCGGCGCCAGCGTCAGCGCCATCTCGATGGTGTGGGCGACGTTCGGCTGAGTTTGATGCGGCAGGCCGTAGATCAGATCGATGTTGAGCGCGCCGATCCCCGCCGCACGCAGCCGCTCCACCGCGCTGCGGGTTTCCTCGAAGGGCTGGATGCGGTTGATGGCGCGCTGGACCTTCTCGTCGCAATCCTGCACGCCGATGCTGGCGCGATTGACGCCCGCTTGCGCCAGCGCCGCGATCATCTCGTCCTTGAGGCCGCGCGGATCGATCTCGATGGCGAATTCGGCCCCCGGCGCGATGGCGAAATGCGAGCGCAGCGCGCCCGCCAGCGTCCTCGCGTCGTCGGGCGACAGCATGGTCGGCGAGCCGCCGCCCCAATGGATATGCGTCACCGGATGGCCGGGACCCACGATCGCCGCGACCATCTCGATCTCGCGATGCAGCACGTCGAGATAGGACTTCAGCGGCGAATAATGATTCACCACCTTGGTGTGGCAGCCGCAGAACCAGCACAGCGTGTCGCAGAACGGCACGTGCAGATAGAGCGAGAGCGCCATGCCCTGTGGCAATTCGGTCAGCCATTTGCGGAAAACATCGCCGGTCACGCCGGCGTGGAAATGCGGCGCGGTGGGATAGCTCGTGTAGCGCGGTACGCGAGCGGAAAAAAGGTCAGCGGGCGTGCGCATTTATCCCGGTTACGGAGCCGATTGCTACGCTGTCATTGACATCTCGCAAGTGTGCAACGCAATAGCGAAAAACCCTTATACGCTTCCGCTTTTCCTTGACGGCGCGGTCGTTCGGGAGGATGATTTTTGTGCCTCGCTCCTTGAGAGCAGATGAGGCGCAAAGACGGACCCTCCTCGAGGGCCGGTCGGCCTTGGTGCCAAGTGCCCAGGCCCAAAGAAGGGCGCTGCCGTAATCGACAGCGCCCGCGCCTTTTCTGGAGCCATGGGACACAATCACATGATCGCAAGAGTCTGGCATGGGGCCACCAAACCCGAACACGCCGACGCCTACGAGGCCATGCTGAAGCCGGAACTGCTGCCCGGCATCGGCAAGGTGAAGGGCTTCCGGCACAGCTATCTGCTAAGGCGCGAAGCCGGCAGCGAAGTCGAGTTCATCACCGTGATGTTCTTCGACTCGATCGACGCCATCAAGACGGTCGCCGGCCCCGACTACGAAACCTCGATCATCCCCGAGGAACGCCGCAAGTACTTATCCCGCCACGACGCCAAGGCGAAGCATTACGAGGTCGTTTCGGTTCACAAGGCGGGATAGCGCTTCTGGCCTTGGAGTCCTTTAGGCATTACGCGCCTCGTGCTTCGCGATTAGAGCTTCAAGTTCTGTTGCCAATCGAGAGTACTCAGCAATCGTATCAGGAGTCGTGTCTACGATTCGACCCCTCCGAGTTCCAGAAGTGACAAACTTCCCGCCCTCCATCATTCGGATGGCCTCACGCCAGTGCTTAACTTGGCGCTTGGCCCAATCCAAGAGTGGATCGTGTTTCTGACCTTGGGTTCCTTTGTTCGACACCATAACGGGTCAGACATGGCAGCTAGTGAAATTTGAGAATCTCAAAGGGCAGCCATTGGGATGGGCGCCGCTATCCGTACACCAAGTCAACACACCAGTTTATCAGGCACCACCAGTACAGGGGCAGCAGGACCAACAATAAGCCCCTCAATAATTCAAACTGTAACAGCGGCCCCAATTCCCGCGTGCTTGCCTCCCCCGGCCCTTTCCGCTATATGCCCGCGCCTTAGGTTGCGGTCGCCGGATGCATGGTGCATTCGCGGCGATCCGATATGGGCGAAGGCTACCCGGCCGCCCCGTACCGCAGCCCGGAAAGGGAATGAATATGGCTCTTTACGAGCATCTCCTGATCGCGCGCCAGGACATCAGCGCACAGGCGGTCGATGCGCTCGCCACCCACCTCAAAACCATCGTCGAAGGCGAAGGCGGCAAGGTCGAGAAGCAGGAATATTGGGGCCTGCGCAGCCTCGCCTACCGCATCAAGAAAAACCGCAAGGGCCATTACGTGCTCCTCAACATCAACGCGCCGTCGAAGGCCGTGGTGGAACTGGAGCGCCAGCTCAAGATCAACGAAGACGTGCTGCGCTTCCTCACCGTGAAGGTGGAGGCGTTCGAGGTTTCCTCGAACAAGGCGCGGCGCGACGATGCCGCCGGTGTCGTTGTGGCCAAGCCCGAGGGCATTGCCGAAATCGAGGAGATCGCGAAATGAGTTACGGCGGACACGGCGGCGGTGGCCGCGGCGGCGATCGCGGCGATCGCCCGGAACGCGGCGACCGCGAAGGCGGACACGGCGGAGCGGGCGGCCAGCGCCGTCCCTTCTTCCGGCGCAAGAAGACCTGCCCGTTCTCCGGCGCCGGCGCGCCCAAGATCGATTACAAGGACGTGAAGCTGCTCCAGCGCTTCATCTCCGAGCGCGGCAAGATCGTGCCGTCGCGCATCACCGCGGTTTCGACCAAGAAGCAGCGCCTGCTCGCCAACGCGATCAAGCGCGCCCGCTTCATGGCGCTGCTGCCCTACGTCGTGGAATAGGAGGGCGCCATGCAAGTAATCCTGCTCGAACGCGTCGAAAAGCTCGGCCAGATGGGCGACGAGGTGAAGGTGAAGGACGGCTTCGCCCGCAACTTCCTCTTGCCCGAGAAGAAGGCCCTGCGCGCCACCAAGGCCAATCGCGAATATTTCTCCACCCAGAAGGCGCAGCTCGAAGCCACCAATCTGGAGCGCAAGAAGGACGCCGAGGCCGTCGCCGTGAAGCTGACGGGCAAGACGTTCGCTCTGCTGCGCCAGGCGGGCGACCGCGGCCAGCTCTACGGCTCGGTTTCCCCGCGCGACATCGCCGACGTCATCACCGCGGGCGGCTTCACTGTCTCGCGCACGCAGGTGCCGCTCGACAAGCCGATCAAGTCGATCGGCATGACGCCCGTGACCGTGGTGCTGCATCCCGAAGTTCGGGTCGGCGTGACGCTCAATGTCGCGCGCAACGAGGAAGAGGCCGAACGCCAGGCGCGCGGCGAGGACGTTCTCGCCGAGAAGACCGAGGCCGAAGAGGCCGTGGTCGCCGCCGAGGAGCTGTTCGAGGAAGGCGCCGCGCCCAAGGAAATCGTCGAGGGCGAAGAAAAGCCGGCCGAGGAAAAAGAAGCGGAAGCCTGAACGAAATACTTGGTTGTCATTCCCGGCCGAGCATTGCGCGAGCAATGCGAGGGGAAGGGAACCCAGGTATCGACACCGCGCGGATATTCATACCTGGGTCCCCTTCCCTCGCGTGCTTCGCACGCTCGCCGGGGATGACAGCCAGGGTTAATTCGACCGCACTTGTCTCCGCCAACCCCGCAAACGGCACTCGTTCGCGGGTGCAGCATCCTATATAGTCCCGACCGCCGAACCGGGAGCAGCCCATGTCCGCCGTCGTCGAATCCAAGCGCATCACCGTGCCCGAGATCATGGCGCATAAGAACGCCAAGCCGGTGGTCTGCCTGACCTGCTACCACGCCCACACCGCGCGGCTGCTCGACAACCATGTCGATCTGATGCTGGTCGGCGACAGCGTCGGCAACGTCATGCACGGCCTGGAGAACTCGCTCGGCGTCACCCTCGAGATGATGATTATGCACGGCAAGGCCGTGATGCGCGGCGCCCAGCGCGCCCTCGTCGTCGTCGACATGCCGTTCGGCTCTTACGAAGAATCCCCGCAAGTGGCGTTCCGCAACGCGGCGCGGGTGATGCAGGAAACCGGCTGCCAGGCGATCAAGCTGGAGGGCGGCACGCGGATGGCGGAGACCGTACATTACCTCACCCAGCGCGGCATCCCGGTGATGGGCCATATCGGGCTGACCCCTCAGCGCGTCCAGATTTTCGGCGGCTTCAAGACCCAGGGGCGCACCGAGGCCGAGTGGCCGGCGATCGAGGCTGACGCAAGGGCGCTCGCCGAGGCCGGCGCCTTTTCCATCGTGCTGGAGGGCATGGCCGAGCCCCTGGCCGCCAAGATCACCCGCGATATCGCGATTCCCACCATCGGAATCGGCGCCTCGCCCCAGTGCGACGGCCAGATTCTGGTCATGGAGGACATGCTGGGCCTGAACCCCAGCCCGCCCAAATTCGTCAGGCAATACGCCAGCATGGCGACCGATATCGAGGCCGCCGTGAAGGCTTATGCCGCCGATGTGCGCGCGCGGACCTTCCCCGGCAAGGAAAACGTCTACAGCATGAAGCGGGCCGGGTGAATCATCGGCAAGTTGCGCTCGGCCTGTCCGCGGGCTAAGGAACGCGCCCAGTCAAGGCTTTGCCCTAGAAAGGATTTCCCGTGTCCGACATCTTCCGCGAAGTCGAGGAGGACGTCCGCCGCGAACGGCTCGAAAAGCTGTGGAAGCAATATGGCGACTATGTCATCGCCGGCGTGGCGGTGATCGTCGTCGGCGTGGCGGGCTTCAAGCTGTGGCAGCACTACGAGGCCCAGCAGCTGGCGAAAGCCTCGGTCGCCTATACGACGGCCATGGATCTGAGCAACAGCGGCAAGAACGGCGAAGCCGCCCAGGCCTTCGCGAATCTCGTGAAGAGAGCGCCGAGCGGCTACGCCACGACCGCCAGACTGGCGGAAGCCGATGCGCTGCTGGCGGCCGGCAAGACCGCCGACGCCGTCGCACTCTACAAATCCATGGCAGACAAGGACGACACCGAGTTGGGCGAGCTGGCGCGCGTCCGCGCCGCCTGGGCGCTGGCCGACAATGCCTCGAAGAGCGACCTGCAGAGTCTCTTGGCGCCCTTGCTCGACAATAAATCGTCATGGCGGTTCATGGCGCGGGAGATTCTCGCCTATTGCGACTTCCGCGATAAATCGATGATGGCCGCGCAAAGCGAGTACCAGAGCTTGGCGCGCGACCCCGCGACGCCGGCGACCTTGCGCCAGCGCGCCACGGCCATGGTGTCGCTGATCCGCGCGGGCGGCGCAGCGGATTATGGAACCGTGCCGCCGTTGCCCAAACCGGAGGCGGGCGCCAAGACGGGAGCCACGCCATGACTTCGCGCACGTTTCGCATCGTGGCGGCCGTCGCCGCTCTGACGCTCTTGCTGGGCGGCTGCGCCATGACCGACATGGTCGGGAACTGGTTCAGCAGTCCGCACAAATCGAAGCTCAAGGGCCAGCGCGTTTCGGTGATGTCGACGGACGATTCGATCAAGCCCGACCCGGCCCTGCAGAACGAAGCCGTCACCCTGCCGCCGCCCTACCGCAACCCGGAATGGCCCGAGCCGGGCGGCTATGCGGACAACGCGATGTATCATCTGGACGCGCCCGGACCGCTGCATGAGGTGTGGGATCAGGACGCCGGCGACGGGTCGGACTCGGATTCGCGCCTCGGCGCGCCGCCGGTAGTGGGCGGCGGAAGAATCTATACGCTCGACGCCACAGCGCACGTTTACGCCTTCAATGCCAAGAGCGGCACGAGGGCGTGGCACGTTAGCGTCGCGCCGCACGGTCACCAGGGTTTCTTCAACGCGGTCAGCTTCGGCCTGGTCGGCGAAGACACCAGGCCCGATCAGACCAAGGGGTTCGGCGGCGGCGTCGCCTATGATGGCGACAGGCTGTTCGTCAGCACCGGCTTCGGCGACGTCGTGGCGCTCAACCCCTCGAACGGCGCGGAGCTGTGGCGGGTCAATCTCGGCGTGCCGATCTTCAACGCGCCGGTGGCCAACGGCGGGCGCGTCTTCGTCTCCTCCCAGGACAATCATTTCCACGCCCTCGCCGAGAGCAACGGGCGCGAATTGTGGGACCATCAGGGCATCACCGAATCCGCCGGCATCCTGACCAGCACCAGCGCCGCGGTCGCCGGGGAATTCGTCATCGCTCCCTACACCTCGGGCGAGATTTATGCGCTGCGGGTGCAGAACGGACGCCCGGCCTGGTCCGACATGTTGACACGCTCGGGCAACGTGACGGCGCTTTCGGAACTCGACGACATCGCCGGGCGGCCGGTGGTCGACCGCGACCTGGTTTTCGCGATCAGCCATTCCGGCGTCATGGCGGCGATCCAGCTCGGCACCGGTGACCGGCAGTGGACGCGGGACATCGGCGGCATCCAAACGCCCTGGGTCGCGGGGGACTATATCTATGTCCTCACGGGGCAGGAGCAGCTGATGTGCCTCGTTCGCAAGGATGGGCGCGTCAAATGGATTTATCAGCTGCAACGCTGGAGCGATCCCGATGACACCTCGAGCGATCCGGTGGTGTGGTCCGGCCCGGTGCTGGTGTCGAACCGTCTGGTCCTGGTCTCATCGACCGGCGAGGCGGTATCGATCTCGCCTTACACGGGCGGGCTACTCGGGCAGTCGGACATTCCCGGCGGAACTTATATCCCGCCGGTGGTGGCCGACGGGACACTCTACATCCTGACCAACGATGCGGAGCTGGTCGCGCTGCGCTGAAACGCGGGCGGCTTGAAGACACGTCATGCCGCTCACTGTCGCCATCGTCGGCCGGCCCAATGTCGGCAAATCCACGCTCTTCAACAAGATTGTGGGCAGGAAGCTCGCCCTGGTGCACGACACCCCGGGCGTGACGCGCGATCGGCGCGAGGCCGACGCGGCGTTTGGCGCGCTGGCGCTCAGACTGATCGACACGGCGGGCATCGTCGACGGCGCCAAGCAAAGCCTTGCCGCGCGCATGACGGCGCATACCATGACCGCCGTCGCCGACGCCGACGTCTGCCTGTTCCTGATCGACGGGCGCGAGGGCGTTACGGCGGCCGACGAGATCGTGGCTCAGGCGCTGCGCCGCTCGGGCAAGCCGGTCGTGCTGGCCGTCAACAAGTGCGAAGGACGGGCGACGCATCTGGGCGAAGGCGAAGGCTGGGCGCTCGGCTTCGGCGAGCCGCACGCCATCTCGGCGGAGCACCGCTTGGGATTGGAAGAGTTGGTCGAGGCGCTGGCCCAATTCGCTCGAACCGAGGAGGCCGTCCAGGAAGATCCCGATGAGAGCAAACCGTTGCGGCTGGCCATCGTCGGCCGGCCGAACGTGGGAAAATCCAGTCTGTTCAACCGCTTGCTTGGAGCCGAACGGGCGTTGACCGGCCCGGAAGCCGGCATCACGCGCGATCCCATCGCCGCGCGCTGGCAGGCCGAGGGGCGCGAGATTCTACTGCACGACACGGCGGGCCTGCGCAAGAGCGCGCGCGCCGCCGGCCACACGCTGGAGGAAATGTCGGTCGCCTCGACGCTCGACGCGGTGCGCTTCGCCGATTGCGTCGTCGTGGTGCTCGACGAAGCCGCGCCGTTCGAAAAGCAGGATCTGACCATTGCCGACATGATCGCGCACGAAGGCCGCGCCGCCGTGTTCGCCGCCAACAAATGGGACTTGGCGAAAAACCGCGCCGGCGCCATCTCCCGGTTGCGCGAGAAGCTGGACCGGCTGTTGCCGCAGCTTGCCGGCGCGCCGCTGATCGCGGTCTCCGCGCTGACCGGCGAAGGGATCGACCGGCTGCTGCCCGCGGTGCTCGCCGCCGACCGCGCCTGGAACAAGCGGATTGCGACCGCCACGCTCAATCGTTTTCTCGAAGAGGCCCTGGCGCGGCACGCCCCGCCCGCGATCCATGGACGGCGCGTGCGCATCCGCTACATGACTCAGCCCAAGAGCCGCCCGCCGACCTTCGCCCTGTTCGGTACCCAGTTGAAGGCGCTTCCCGAGGCTTACTTGCGCTATCTGGCGAACAAATTGCGCGAGAACTTCCACCTGGAAGGCGCCCCGGTCCGCTTCCTGCTGCGCACGTCAAAAAATCCGTATGCGGAGTAATCGGGTGCGATAAAATAGATACTTCACCCTCCCCTTGCTTGTCCGCCGTAGCCGCGGGCGAAGGCGGAAGGGAGGGTCGAAGGAGGACCATGCTCCCGTCGCCGCGTTTTCAGAACGAATGATCGGTTGCGGGCGATTCCTGCCATTCGGGCTACGGCTAAAATGCCAATTCCGGACATTCGTTTCAACAAGCGGCGACCCGAGTTCGTGTCAGTCCGATGGCACACCGTTGACAACTGAAGCGCGGGCATGGTCCGCCGAGGCCGCTATTCCGTATCGCTATTCCGTATCACGCTGGCACACTTCGCATTTGGCGCAACAAAACCCTTAACACCGTCTTAAGCGTCACCCCCTAAGCTTGGCTTGTCCTGACAACGAGCTGTGGCAAGTAGCTTTTGCCGGACGTCCTAGGGTGTCCAAAAGCCGAGGTCGTTATGAACAGCCTTCTTTCTCGATTCGTTCGTGACGAGGCGGGCGCCACGGCCATCGAGTATGGCCTGATCGCCGCGCTCATCGCGGTCGTGATCATCACCGCGTTGCAGACTGTCGGCACGAATCTAAAGGCGACGTTCAATACCATAGCCACCAAACTGTAAGCGGCGGGACCAAGATGATAGGCGAGCAGGCGCCGACCGGCGGCTGTTCGCACGTGAAAGACAGCAAGGCGTGGCCGCGGAAGTCCTGGTGATCCGGTACTGACTAGACAGTCGTGATGGCCGGTTGTGGCGCATTGCGGCCCTTTGGTCTACGTCCGCTCGCGGAACTATTCCAGACATTCGGCCTACGGCCTGGAAGCGCCATGAGCGGTCATCCATTCGTACGTCTTCTCTGCCGATAGCTGCCGTAGCTCGGTACATCTCACATCCTATTAGCGGGGCAGCGCTGATGACCCTAGTTTGCAGCGGCATACGCCGGTTTTGAGGGGTCTTGGAACGAGCGTTCGCTGGCTGCGTGCGATGAGTAAACAGCAAACCCGAGAATATCGCCGGGTGGACCACCTTCAGTTCCCAACGGCAGGTACACTGCTTCGCGGTAGATCAATTCCCAATTTCTGACGTCACGCACCATCCACCCGCGCACGCCGAGCGGTTCGCCACTTTCAACTACGCGGTCATACAATTTCTTGTTCATCGTGTGGTAGACGGTATTGCCTGCCCTAACTTGAGACCAGAGTTTTCCATGGATACACATGCCATGCGCCTGCACATGGGCGTCGCCTTCAAAACCGTATTGGTAGTCGCGACCACCGTCGATCACGCGAATGAGCAC
>Ga0182027_10000571_pt1 | contig 63585 bp, 57 predicted proteins | sample 712E1DmetaG_FD_121300 | JGI IMG/M metagenome (GOLD analysis project Ga0182027, IMG submission 121300) | Permafrost microbial communities from Stordalen Mire, Sweden - 712E1D metaG (Illumina Assembly) | ecosystem: Environmental > Terrestrial > Soil > Wetlands > Permafrost | place: Sweden...
CCATTCGAGAAAGGAAAGAAAAAAAGTGGTGGAAGAAAAAAAGGGACGCCTAATCATTTCACCAGATTTAAAGATGCACTATTTGAAGCCTTCAATTCAGAAGAAATCAACGGCGTTGAGGGATTGATTGAGTGGGCAAAGCTACCTGAAAACCGGGGGACGTTCTATCAGCTCATGGCTAAAATGCTTCCCCGTGAAATTGAAGTCAAAGGTGGTTCCAGCATTAATCTTGCCGAAGTATTGAACGCGGCACGGGAGAGGGTAAAAAGAGCCGAGAATAAACCAAATAGTGACAATATTGAAAGCCGAACTTAATTGCGCCTTGACAGATCAAAAGGTTTACCGTTCTTTACGAACACGCGCACGACATGGGCTTCACCATGGATTCACCTTCTTTCAATGCCTTGTTCTTCGCTAAATGGAGACAGTCTAAACCAGTCCTCATGGCTACCTAATCGCACCATACTATACATCTCGCCCTTTTTTGTGTCAAAAATTACGATGTTTCGACCCCCGTTATCAACCGTTTCATGGTACTGATACCTTTGGTTTAGGGTGGATTGATAAAAGATTATCAAATATATTATGATGCAAATAGTTATGATTAGTTTAAAAAAGCTGTTAATAAATTCAAGAAATTTATTAAGAAACGACATTAATTTATTCATTCTCATTTTCCCCTTTCCTCTAATAAAGTAAAGGTTCACTATACAAAAGGATATCTATGCACTGACCAATTCCTGTTATGATTTTCCCTTCTGTTATGGTTTTTTCCTTTCCATAACCTTCTTCTGTTACGCGATAGTTAGCATCAATTTTACTTATCTTTGCAATAACTGCGACAGGTGTAGAACCATCTAACGCCTCTTCTGAATGTGTGCTCAGAAAAGAATCGATCACGGTTTTTGGTGACTTGAGGGCAAGTGCCCATTGTGTGCCGGTTTTCCATGGTCCATCGAGTGTCATTAGGTAATTGTCAGTGTCAAGAGTGGAGATGTCCTTTATTGTTCCTCTGAATAAAATAGGTCTATTGATCAACCATAAATTCTCCAGTTCCATCGTAAATATTTCTTCCTTAAAAAAGCGTTCTTTATCTTTTCTCTTGCTTCCTTCACGAAGTTTATCTTCCCAATCATTGACTGCATTATATTTTGACACCATCTGGTCAATTGCAGCATGTCTAGCTTCCCTCTTTTCTTGGAGTGCCGTTTCTCGTGCAATTTGCTCTGCCTTCTTCTTTGCCTTTCCTTGATAATAGTCGCTAACAAAATAACCCCCTACCGCCACTACAATTAGAATTATAACAATACGCTTTATAATCATTCCCTGTCCCTTTCTATATTGGTTAAACTTATTTCAGAAAAATGTCGATAAGGCATTGGGCCAGACGCGTCCGCACAATGGGCGGTAGGATGCCTAACCGGATGAAGGCAAATATTTATTACCAGCTGATCCCTTTCGACTTTAAATGCTTTTGGCATTCTAAGTCCCCCAACTGAGCGGCGGTCTTATAATCATTTATTGCTTCATCTTTATGGCCTAATTTGTTATGGACATCACCCCTGAAACTGTATGACTTTGCATGCTGAGGATCCACTTCTATAGCCTTGTTGTAATCCTCAAGATTCTGCTGATAATTGCCAAGTTTGCCATAGGCAATCCCTCTGAGAGCGTACAGCGCTGCCCGCCGCGTATCCCGCTGAGGATCTAGTTCTATAGCCTTGCTGTAATCCTTAATCGCATTCTGGTAATTGGCAAGTTTCGCATAAGCAAGCCCCCTTCTAAAGTATGCCTCTGTATACTGCGGATTCAGTTCTATAGCCTTATTGCAGTCCTCGATAACTCGTTGATACTGGCCGAGTTTATAGTAAGCATTTCCCCTGTTGTAGTTGGCTTCGGCATAATCCGGCTTTAAGCGAATGGCTTTATTATAGTCTTCAATGGCTCGTTGATACTGGCCGAGGTTATTGTAAGAAATCCCCCTGTGGTGATAGGCATTGGCATCATTCGGTTTTAGCCGTGTGGCCTCGTTGAAGTCTTCGATAGCACGTTGATACTGATCAAGTTTCACATATGCAACCCCCCTGTTGTTGTAGGCATCGGCATAATCCGGCTTCAAGCGTATGGCTTCATTAAAGTCTTCGATAGCACGCTGATACTGGCCGAGTTTTATGTAAGCAGTTCCCCTGTTGTAGTAAGTATTGGCATACTGCGGTTTCAGTTCTATAGCCTTGTTGTAATCCTCAATCTCCTGTTGATAATTGCCAAGCTTATCATAAGCAAGCCCTCTGTTGTAGTAAGCAGCAGCAAACTTTGGGCTTAGTTCGATGGCCATACTGTAAGCTTTTACTGCATCTGTGTTGTTACCGGATATACTTAATTTATAGCCTCTTTCAAACCATTCATGCGACTTAGCAAGAGATTCCGCCAGCAAAAGCCCCCGTTCGATCAATGCACTTTCCGGCACAGTCAAACCATAGCCTTCCCGGAGAACCAGAGCTTTTTGTTCCTTTTCGGGCGTCAATGGATCCACCCCCTGCTATCTTTCTGCTTTGGTCTTCTTAGCTTATCTTTTTCAAGACGCTTATTCATGTCTTTCAATCTGATATTTGCTTCTTCGATCTGACCGTCTACTTCGGCGGCCATCTCAGAAAGAAGATCCTTGCCGTCATCCTGGGCTTTGTTCACCCTCAGTTTCAATTTGTAAAGATCTGTTTCTTTCAGTTTTTCCATTTCTTTACTGATCGTTTCAATACGATTACGAACACGTGCAATCTGGCGAATGATTCGAATCAACTCCGCTCCTGTTCCTTCACCAGACACCGAATCGGGACTGCTTTCCCATTCATTCAAAAGAGATTGCAGACGTTCCTCATCCCCTTCTGCATATGCCTTGTTGACCTCCTGCATAAACCGTTTTCGCTTCTCGCGTGACTGTTCATCCGGTGCCAGGTCAGGATGTGCCTTCTTGGCCAGGGCACGATAAAGCTGTTTCAGATTCTCTGATGGCTTGAATGGCTCTTTTTCGTATTCTTCCTTTGCGATTGATCCTGTTGCATTAGCCGATTCCTGGGCTTGAGTACGGCTCCTGTCTGCCTCTTTCCGGGCGTCTTCGTTCTTTGGATTAAGACGGGCAAGAAGTTCCGCTATCTGAGCATTAAGGTCATCGAGCCGGGCAAGCTTTACACCCACGATGCTCAGATAGCGACGACGAAAAGCTTCCAGCTCTACCTGTAACGTGGTCAGATCCAACTCCTTAAGTGTCAGTTCTTCTTCCAGTGGTGACAACTCAGCACGCTTTTTCTCAAGTTCAATTTCTTCGGGAGTCATTTTCTTTATAAGGGAGAGGGGCTTTTTCATAATTGACACTACCTAACAGAGGGTTTTCCTGTTTTTCATCTTTCAGGGGAAAATATTTATTTACAATAGATTCACGCCTCTGATTTGATCACCGAGGCCTGAACTCTTTTTATCTCTTCCAATAATTCTTTTTTTGAGATTACTCCCCTCTTATCAAGGATGTTAATCAGGGCTTCCGATTGAATCACTTCAGACATCAGCAATTCTTTAAAGTCTACAATTTCTTTTGGGTCAAGTTTTTCGGCCATTTTTACTCTCTTTCGTAATAAGAATCAGAATGATTTTTGTGTTTAGACCAATTCATCAAATACTGACTTGCCAGTTCTTTTGATTTGAGAATTAATAAATTCTCGGCATTCTTTTCTTCGGCTGCTTTGGTAAAATTAAAGCTGCCGGTGATTACTATTTGTTTATCGATAATAATAATTTTATTATGGGCTATGGAATGAGCGGAGTCTATAAATACAGGAATGCCCTGATTTTTAAAGAATGTATATGATGAATAGCTTTGTGTCTTTTGGCTTTTATCAAGAATAACCTGAACATCAATGCCGCGCTCATGGGCGGCAAATAAGGATTCTGCAATCGGTTCGGATGTGAAAGAATACGCTTGAATTTTTATCTCTGTTTTTGCCTGTATGATTTGCTGAATGATCGCTTGTTCACAGCCGCCCTGAGGAGAAAAGTAACCCCCCGTGATGTCGGCATTAAAGGCGCAGGCCGATAAGAAAACAAATAATAAGTATTTTGCTTTTAGCAATCGCATGATGGACTATAAGTGCCGTCACAGCATACAACTCGGCCACCAGAGCAGCCGCAAACGCCACCGTGCCACGAGCAACAGCCACTTCGTTGTTCATCTGAAATCACAGTAAAAGAGAAGATTAAGAATAAAACTACTGCCGCTAATAATGACAATATCTTTTTCATAACTTTCCCCTTTTTATTTTTCAACTGATTTTTAAGTATCAACTTAGCAACTAACGATTACAGTTTATTCTTGCCAGTTAGAATGACATGAAATTAATCTGCCGTCATAAAAACGGCAGGAAGAACGAAAAAAACGATCATATTGTGATCCGCTATGTCCTGATGAGCCTCCGTAAGCATTTATATATGACCCACCACTTGTTTTACCAACAGTACCGGCGTTGATGTCCCAGTAACATTGTTTTGCTTCTTTGGGTGCTCTTGGTATCAATGAATAGATTTTTTTGTTTGTTTCAATCACAATCTCTTTATCAAATTGGGCTAATGATCTGAAAGCATTCAGAACATCTTTTCCTGTATTAACCTTAATCTCACCAACTCTTAAAATTACTTCTCCTGTTTGCATTCCAGCAAACCATGCAGCTCCATTAGGAAAAACTCTCTCTATGACGGGTTCTTCTAAATTTGGCATAAAGCTGATGCGGATCATCGGTATTGGCTCAATATTATCACACTTGTAAGGCGGAGCACCAAGGATAAAAGAGACATCTTCTATAGTATGCGCATCACCTGTGCCAGAAAGCTGTTGACTCCAGCGCGAATAAAGACTTGCTTTTTTAGACATGCATCCCATAAAACAGAAAATAATAATACCTAACATAATCAAAGATAGATTCTTAAAAATATGAATCATTTTCGCCCCCTTAAAAAACGGATAGTAGTTAGAATTTAGTCCATGATTATTCTGCCACTTCCAATGAAAATAACATAATCTTTTGCCTATTCAATTTGATATAAAATTTACTCGTAAAACTTTTTTATATCAAGATATTTATAATAAAACGATTAGTAAAAGTTAGTATTCAGTACCTTTGAAAACTTAACCTTTTGTGGAGTAATACGCGCGTAAACGCGAACCTCAGAAAACCTCAGATTCTGGAATAAACTTTGACACTCCTTTACAGGTTTAAATAGCGTGAATAGAATCCTTAAGTTTTCCGCCGCTATAAAAAACGCGCACACACATAACGGGGGACAGAACACCACAAGGCTAAAAAGTGATCGGGAACCCTTGACAGTGAACCCGGTTTTTTGTCTCAGTAGCTATAAATAGAACGACTTTTGTTTATATTATAATAACTATTTTTTAGGCGTCTGCTCTTCTTTAAATTCTACCACATCGGCGGTAATGGTAATCTTTGGGATAGAAAAAAGAACAAAATAAAGGAAAGATTCATCTTGTGTCTGGTTTGCCAATGCTATTGATCTGCCCTCTAGTTTTTCATTAGTGGTATTATAAAGATCAGCTTTTGCGTCGGCAAAGTTAGGGCTGACTATGGGGATAAAGCCTAATAAATAAAAGCCCCAGCTTTCGCCTTTTGCCCCCGCTTTAACAATTGTATAATTATTTTTAGACAAAGAAACACCCGTAGTCGTCTGCTCCCGCATTACCCCCCTTGACGCCGTACAGCCACAAATAAACGCCACTAATAATAAGAATGCAATTTTTTTCATTCATTTCTCCTCTCATTATTTTGGTATCACACATATCAACAACTTTTCTACTGACAGTAAAATATACTCTTGAGCCATTCTTATTTCAAGATATTTATAATCAAATGATTAGTAGGGGTACGATATGTATATCGGAAGGTATGCCTGAATACACAGTCTGAATTTACAGTCTGAATATACATGAACAAAAATCAAAAATACTACTTTCTAGTGCTATCTTCTAGTGCAACTTTCTGGTGCTAACCGGAGATGGTCGTAAATCACGGTGGAAATCCGGTTTTATTAACTGTGATGATTGATTGAAAAACCATTACCTGTGATGATAAACCTTGAAATACAAAGTTTTATTTAATAGAAAAAAGCAGGAAAACGATAAAACAAAACTTAACATTAATTGCGGTTTTTAAATATTTTGGGGGTATTTTTGGGGGTATGCAGAAAATTACATCATGAAGAAACGTAATGAGTAATAATACTTAGCTAATCTGTTCGATCCCCCTCATCCCACCAAAAAACTTTATTTTCTATCATTAAAAATCCCGGCTAATTGCCATATTTTGCGCTTCTTCCAGCTTCCTTTGTGGTAAGCGTAGCTGGCCATCAGAGGTAACACTGTGGTGGCTTCAGCGTAAACCATTTGCTCGCAGGATGAATTCACTTTACCCCAGGAATTTGCTTCCTTGAAAGTGGAACTGGAGCAGGCGCCGTCACGAACGTCAGCCACGGTTATTTGAATAGCGTATTTATGCATCGGTACTTTCTTGCCCAATATTTCCGCACACACAACCGTATCTTGGGCAAAATTTTTGGGAACACCGCCGCCAATTATCAATAAGCCGCTAGTACCCGCTTTGATTTTAATCAGCGTTAATTCCCGGAAATCTTTTACAGAATCGATGGAAATGTGATTCTTCGGGCGTTTGTGCTGATGGAGCACAAGGCCGAAACCGGCCGAGCTATCTGAAAAAGCCGGACAAAAAATAGGAACATCATGCTCGTAAGCTGTCTGGACCAGGGAAGCCTTCTTTTTGGCGTGCCTCTGTAAATATTTGCCCAGTTCACCAATAAATTCACGCGAAGAATAAGAACGTGGAGGAAGAGCATCCGCTATTTTCTTAATCGTGCGGTCACAAACTTGGAGTTGTTCTTCATCTATGAAAGTATCGTATATCCGGTCGATATAAAGTTTACGCAACAATTTATCATCAACAAAGGGTGTCCCCCGATAATGCTTGAATCCTAAAGCTTCAAAAAAATCCATATCGACAATCGAAGCGCCAGTGGCCACTATGGCATCCACCATGTTATTTTTCACTAAATCAACATAAACTTGCATGCACCCCGCGGCGGAAGTAGAACCAGCCAGTGTTAAGATAATTACACAGTTTTTTTCTTTGAGCATCCGGTCGTAAATATCGGCAGCTGTCGCTAAATCACGAGCGGAAAAAGACATCTTTTTCATGGCTTTGATAATAGCCACTGCGTTGATGGACTTAATGTCGATATGTTCCACTTTCTGACTTAATAGATCATTCTTCTTCATTAAATAATTACTCCCTAAAATATTCCATACAGAACTTATTAAAACATGGGCGGGTAAAAGTCAATCTATAGTAGTTAATCTGTATATTATAATTCCCTGTAGCATGTTCATCTGTTTACATCCGCAAGATACTTCAGACCATTTGCGTGGCACTAATTCCTGCATATTTATTTGATTTCGGGAGCTTAAATTCAATCTTGTTTTACCCTTCGATATCTGGTAGTCCACAACGCGGGATTATACTGATGAAAGAAATAATCACAGTTTCACAACTAAATGATAATATTAAATTCCTTTTGGAGGAAACATTCGGCTTTGTTTGGGTGGAAGGAGAGGTGTCCAACTTGCACCGACCACAATCCGGACATATTTATTTTACGCTGAAGGATGAAAAGAGTCAAATCCGGGCGGTGTATTTCCGTCAATTCGGGCGGTTCAAAAAAGGTATTGGTTTTGAATTGGAAGAAGGCTTAAGAGTGTTGTGCCGCGCTAGGTTGAGTGTTTATCAGCCGCGCGGCGAATATCAACTTATCGTAGAATCTATGGAGCCGAGGGGCATAGGTGCCCTGCAAAAATTATTTGAGCAACTCAAATCCAAGCTTGCGGCGGAAGGGCTATTCGATGAGCAATATAAAAAGAGCATCCCTGTTTTAACCGAAAAAATCGGGATAATTACCTCTCCCACCGGCGCCGTGATTAAAGATATTCTAAATATCACTAAAAGGCGTTTCCCTTCCGTCAATATATTAATCGCGCCGGTGAGGGTGCAAGGTGTTGAAGCAGCAGCCGAAATAATTCAGGCTCTGCGCAATTTTCACGCTTACGGTGATGTTGATGTGATCATTATTGCCCGCGGAGGCGGTTCCTTGGAGGATATGGCGCCCTTTAATGATGAGGCTTTGGCCCGTGAAATTTTCCGTTCATTGATTCCCATAGTGTCGGCAGTCGGTCATGAAACGGATTTTACTATTTGCGATTTCGTGGCGGACCTGCGCGCACCCACGCCCTCTGCAGCGGCAGAACTTGTTTTACCGGAACGACTTGAATTATTGACAAAGCTTAATAACCTTAAGCAGAGGCTGTTTGCCGGCTATTGCCGTTATCTGGCAGACAAGCGAAATCAGCTTGCCAGATTACAAGAAAGATTCAATGATCCGCGCCGCCTTTTAATCGATTTGCAGATTCATTTGGATGAATTGAAGGAGCGGCTTAGAGTGACTTTTCATCATGAAAAACAAGGTCTATATAATAATCTCCGGCAAATGGAATTGCGTCTTTCTCATCAAAGTCCGGCAAGACAAATCGAAGAAAAAAAGATGTTATTAAAAAATGTTCAAAAAGATATATATGGCCATTTTCTCAACCGCTTAACGGTGCTTAAAGAGAACCTTTGGAAAAACTCGGCTGTTCTGGAATCTTTAAGCCCTTTAAGAGTTTTGCAGCGGGGTTACAGTCTTACGCGCAGCCTGGCGAGCGGATTGATTATCCGGCAGGCAGATGCCCTAAGTATAGGGGAGAATGTTAATATACAATTGGCAAGAGGTAATGTCCACGCTAGAGTACAGAAAATATCTGGGGAGTAATGTTATGGCAAAAGAGAAATTTGAAGATGCTTTGGAGAAGCTCGAAGATATAGTAAAAAGAATGGAGGCTGGTGGAATACCGCTGGATGAAGCTATGAGGTCTTTTGAAGAAGGGATAAAACTTATTCGTTTTTGTTCTGCCAAACTCGAAGAAATAGAAAGGCGTGTGGAAATGCTTTTGGTAAAAGAAGATTCCCTGCAGTTAAAACGTTTTCAGGAAGAAGACAGTGATTGAAGATAATAATATATTTCTAGAAGCCTATTTGCAAGATAGGAGAAACATTGTGGAAGAAGCTCTGCAACGCTATCTCGCGCCGGGAGATGATATTCCAGCCCAGATATATAAAGCTGTGCGCTATAGTGTTTTTGCCGGAGGAAAGAGGATTAGGCCGGTTCTTTGCTTGGCCGCGGTGGAAGCAGTCGGCGGCAATTTGGCGCCCGCTATGCCGATTGCCTGCGCTTTGGAACTCATTCATACCTATTCCCTTATTCATGATGATTTGCCGGCAATGGATAACGATGATTTCCGGCGCGGCAAGCCGACCAATCACAAAGTTTTTGGAGAAGCTATCGCGATTTTAGCAGGTGATGCTCTTCTCACTGAGGCGTTTGCTCTTTTGTCACGTGCAGAAAAAGTGCGGCTGCCTGCCGAAAGACGTCTGGCCGTAATTCAGGAAATTGCCCGGGCGGCAGGGATTTCCGGTATGGTCGGCGGTCAAACTCTTGATGTGTTGTCAGAAAAATCCATGTCCACTGAAGACATCCTTTATGAGATTCACCGGCGTAAGACCGGATCATTGATTGTCGCCGCAGTAAAGTCCGGTGCTATCATTTCCAATGCCCGAAAAGATAAAATTCAAGCGTTATCCCAATATGGAATAAATGTAGGATTAGCTTTTCAAATAGCGGATGACATTTTGAATGTGGAAGGAGATCGTGAGTTGATGGGTAAAGAAACAGGCAGCGACGCAGTCCATGGCAAACTTACCTATCCGTCTTTGATGGGTGTAGGTGCTGCCAAAGAAAAATTAACTAAATGTGTCGATACCGCGATTGAGAGCCTCTCTAATTTCGACGAACGGGCACGGCCTCTGCGTATCATTGCACTCTATATAAAAGAAAGAAAATCATAAGCTAATTTAGCATTAGAAAGGCGTTAATTTTGGTAAAGCAACAGGAAAGAGTGAATTACAGTATTTTAGAAAAGGTGAAATTTCCTGAGGACATCCGCAAACTCAACATAGCTGAACTAAATACTTTGGCCCAGGAAATTAGAGGTTTGATTATTAATACGGTTGCGTCTTCGGGTGGTCATTTGGCTTCATCTTTAGGCACGGTGGAATTAACTTTGGCTCTCCATTTCGTTTTTAGTACACCGCAGGACAAGGTTATCTGGGATGTCGGTCATCAGTCTTATGCGCATAAAATTATCACCGGACGCAAAGACAAATTCGCCACTTTGCGTAAAAAGGACGGCATAAGTGGATTTCCCAGAAGAGAAGAAAGTATCTATGATGTCTTTAATGTTGGACATAGCGGGACTTCTATTTCCGCTGCCGCCGGATTTGCCCAAGCTCAGTGTTTGAAGGGCGATCGCAATAAAATAATTGCTGTTATTGGCGATGGTTCCATGACCACAGGAATGGCTTTTGAAGCTTTGAATTGGATCGGCGATTGTAAAAAAGACATTATTATCGTTCTCAATGATAATGAAATGTCCATTTCTCCCAACGTCGGCGCTCTATCTTCTTATTTGAACCGTGTGATGACCGGTCATACTGTAACTAGGTTAAAAACGGATATTAAAAGCTTCCTTAAAAGTATTCCCGGCGTCGGCGACCAGATGGTCAAATTGTCTCAGCAAATAGAAGAATCATTAAAAACATTTGTAGTCCCCGGGGCGCTCTTTGAGGAACTGGGCTTTACATATGTCGGGCCGCTGGAAGGTCACCGCTTAGATTACCTGATTAAAAATTTTGAAAACATAAAGGAGTTAAAAGGTCCTGTGCTTGTTCATGTCATCACAAAAAAAGGCAAAGGTTATAAATTTGCCGAAGAAAAACCGCTTAATTATCATGGTATATCACCTTTTAACATTGATACGGGGCAAAAGCTTGCTTCATCGTCCGGCATTCCTACTTACACAGAAATATTCGGGAAAACCTTGGTAGAACTTGCGCGAAATGATTCGCGCATTGTTGCCATTACCGCGGCAATGTGCGAAGGCACAGGGTTGGATCAGTTCCGTCAGGAATTGCCCGACCGGTTATATGATGTGGGTATTGCGGAACAGCATGGAGTAACCTTTGCTGCCGGTTTGGCAATCGAAGGTTTCATTCCGGTAGTTGCCATCTATTCGACTTTTCTTCAGCGAGCTTACGATCAAATTCTCCATGACGTTTGTCTGCAAAAATTGCCTGTTGTTTTTGCCATAGACCGTGCCGGCTTGGTCGGTGAAGATGGCGCGACCCATCAAGGGCTTTTTGATTATTCCTATCTGCGTTCCATTCCGAATATAATTGTAATGGCGCCTAAAGATGAAAACGAACTACAGCATATGCTCAAGACAGCCGTTAGCTGCGGTTGCCCGGTTTCGCTGCGTTATCCGCGAGGTAAAGGAACAGGCGCAAGGTTGGACAGTGAACCGAAAGCTTTGGAAATAGGCAAGGGCGAAGTGCTTCGGGAAGGTTCGGATTTGGCTGTTGTCGCTATTGGCTCGACGGTATATCCGGCCCTCGCTGCAGCAGAGAAACTCTGCGCAGAAGGACTAAATGTTAAAGTCATCAATGCCCGTTTCATTAAACCCATCGACCGAGACCTTTTGTTGAATGTAGCGGCAACTATTAAAAAAATAATCACGGTCGAAGAAAACGTGCTCCCAGGTGGTTTTGGCAGTGCCGTTTTGGAATTGCTTGCTGAGAAAGGTATAAGCGGCGTTCAGGTAAAGAGACTGGGCATTCCCGACGAATTTGTTGACCATGCCACGCAGAAACAGTTACGCCATATATACGGCATTGATGAAGAAGGCATTACCCGGGCGATAAAACAAATGCTGGTTAAAGGTTCCGGTATCCAATAATTGGCGAATTAAATTAATATGGCTTCTGAAAAAATTCGTTTGGATAAGTTGCTGGTCGAACGCGGAATTGCTATGACGCGGGAAAAAGCCCGCGCTTTGATTTTAGCCAAAGCTGTAAAAATTAATGAAATCCATGTGGATAAAGCCGACACACTTGTCCCTAGTGATGCGCAAGTTCATGTAAAGGGAGAGGATAATCCTTACGTGAGCCGTGGCGGCCTGAAATTAAAAGGAGCTTTGGAAGAATTCAAATTAGACGTTACGGATTTTGTTGCCTTTGACGTGGGGGTCTCCACAGGTGGTTTCACTGATTGTCTCCTGCAAGCTGGGGCGCGCAAAGTTTACGCTCTAGATGTTGGTTATGGCCAGTTGGCGTGGAAATTACGCGAAGACAAGCGTGTAATCGTAATAGAGCGCACAAATATCCGCTATTATGACGGCATCCATTTAAACGAATTGCCCGATCTTGCCACGATTGATGTATCTTTCATCTCACTGAAAATTGTCCTTCCGGCGGTTTTGAAATTGCTTGGAAATGATGGTCAGATTTTGGCGCTGATCAAACCTCAATTTGAAGCAGAAAGAGAGGAAATAGGCAAAAAAGGTTTGGTAAAAAATTCCGCAGTTCAGGAACGTGTAGTCATGGGAATAACTGATTTTTGCCAAAAATTGAATCTGCAAGTCGAGGGGACTTGTTCTTCACCTCTATTGGGTCCGGTGGGCAATAAGGAATTCTTTATTCTGGCGAGGAAAAATAATTAAATGGAAATTAAACTTGCCAAGACGGCTGGTTTTTGCATGGGCGTACGAAGGGCAGTAGATATTGTGCTGGAGATCGCGCAACATGAAACCGGACGCAGTATTTATACTTACGGCCCGTTGATCCATAATCCGCAAACTATTGAGTTGCTCAAGACCCGCGGAGTTAACCCGGTAGAAAATATTGAAGAGGTTAGAGACAGGCAAAACGCAGTTCTTATTATTAGGGCACATGGCATAGCTCCCGTTGAAAGGAAAAAAATTAAAGAAAGCGGCATAAGAATAATTGATGCCACCTGTCCTAAAGTCGGTTATGTACAGGCTATTATCAAAAAGCATACGGCGCTTGATTATACAGTAGTAATTGTTGGTGATAAAGAACATCCTGAAGTTAACGCTCTTTTAGGTTATACCGGCGGACGAGGTATCACTGTAATTACGACCGAAGATGTAGATAAATTGCCCTCTTTAGGGAAAGTTTGTGTTGTTGCTCAAACTACACAAACTTCAGATAATTACGAAAAGATAATCAATAAAATAAAAAAGATTTATCCCCAAGCTATTGTATTCAATACAATTTGCTCTTCAACGCAGCAAAGACAAGCTGAAATTATATCCCTGGCGGGAGAAATGGACGCCATATTTATTGTCGGCGGAAAAAATAGCGCCAATACCAGAAGACTGGCCGATCTTGCTCGAAAGCAGCAAACGCCTACCTTCCATATTGAGACTGCCATGGAAATGGAAAATGTAAATTTTGTTCTTTACAATCGCATTGGGGTTTCAGCAGGAGCTTCCACCCCCAATTGGATTATCGACCGTGTGATGGATAAAATTGCGGACGGACAAAGCCGTAAATTGAAAACTGTAGGATTTCTATTAAATCTTTGGCTATTGGCGATTAGAACTGATGTGTATTCCGCTATTGGTGCCGGATGTCTTTGTGTGGCGTGCATGTTATTGCAGGAAATAAACGTAAACATATCGTATGTTGCCATAGCCTCCTTTTTTGTATACGGTATGCATGTGTTAAATCGCTTGATTAGCCGCAAGCCAGCTGGTTTCATTGGTTCATTTCGGGAAGAGACTTACCGTAAACACGGAAAATTCTATCTTTACGCCGCCGTATTTTCTATTGTGATTGCTCTTGTGTTGGCGTTTATTAATGGTGCTCTTCCCTTTACGTTTTTGTTTTTTATTTCTCTTGCCGGCTTACTTTACAACATGAAAATTATGCCGAAAGGATGGCGTTTCCAAAGGTTAAAAGATTTGCCCGGCTCGAAAAATATATTTATGGCTACAGCGTGGGGAACGGTAACGGCGATTTTACCGGCATTAAACATAAATAATTTTTTAAATGCACAAATGATCGTTGCCTTTGGCTTTGCCTTTGGAATTGTTTTTATTCGTTCGGCGATGTCGGACATTTTGGAATTTCAAAGTGATAAATTAATCGGACGGGAAACGATTCCTGTGCTGTTTGGTAAAGCTAACACAAAAATTGTCCTCAAAATTATCTCCTTGATTTTATTCGCTATTCTTCTTTTTTCTTATGCAGCAGGATGGACTTCTTCTTTAAGTTTTTTCCTGCTTGCCTGCTTATTATATATATGGATTTGTTTCCATCTTTGTGATAGAAAGTCCGGGCTTTCCGGGGCGGTTATGGAAGGTATACTGGAAACAATCTATATTATTGCGGGTTTAAGTGTTTTCCTTTGGTCTTTTCTCTGAAAGAAAGGTTCTTAAGGAAACCAGGAGGTTTTTGTATCATGATAAGAAAATTATTCGTGATATGTGGTTTAGTTATTTGCATTTTATCAGCTATTGGCTGTGGAAGCTTACGCTTTTCTCAATTAGCACCGGAGGCAAAAGATTTTCATCCGCAAAAAGTGGCTGTATTCCCGGTAGATGTTGGTAATTATGAGGAAGCTAGGGGAGTTGTTGAAAAAATTGTTGCTGGTGTTCTTATAGAAAAGAAGTGGTTTGCCGATGTAACCGATACCGAGAATCTCAATCGTCAGATTACGGCTAATGAAGAATTGCGCAAAACAATCAGGGAATATCTTGCCAAATTGAATACACTTGATTTTTCTGATCCCGACTTGAGCAGGAAAATTGGCGAGTTAGCCAAAATTGACGCGTTCTTGCTAGTGTCCGTTGATGAATGGAATTATGCCGTCGAAAAGGATAAAAAAGTGGCCAAGGTTAGTTTGACTATGAAATTCTATGAAGCTTCCACCGGCAAAAGGATGTGGAAAGCCGGCCACAATATAACGGAAAGTTATATGCTGATTAAGTCGGATTTGTCTAAAGTTGCCCGAGATGTAGCGCATGATATGGTTAAAGAGATGCCGCATTAAATTATAAGCGGGCGAAAAAGATAAATCTTAACCTAATTAGGGAGAAATTAGATGAAAGAAAAGGTACAAAAAGCTATTGATCTTATCAGGCCCGGGCTGCAGGCAGATGGCGGAGATGTAGAACTTATAGATGTTAGCGCCGATGGTATAGTAAAAGTGAAACTGACCGGCGCTTGCCAGGGTTGTCCCATGTCCCAAATGACTTTAAAGATGGGGATAGAAAAAATTATCAAAAATCAACTTCCGGATATTAAAGAAGTTATTGCCGTTTAACAGTTTTTTGCATCGCGAAGGCAGACTGCGAATCTACTGTAATTTAAACGGCATTATTACATTGATTGCCGAACATAATGGGTGTTAATTAGCAATTATTTCCGGCGATTAACCTGCCGGCCGGATTTAAATTTGATGGAGATAACTATTAATAAACTATTAATAAAAGGAGAATAAATAATCATGGCGTATGTAATTACTGATGAATGCATCGCTTGCGGCTCTTGTGAAGGCGAGTGCCCTGTGGAAGCAATTTCCGAAGGCGACGACAAATACGTTATCGATGCTAAGCTTTGTACTGATTGCGGAACTTGTGCGGATCAATGTCCGGTGGAAGCGATTGTACCCGGGGAGGAAAAATAATTAATTTATGGCAAATTTGCAGCTACGGATTAATCTGTTTGCTTCAGGCAGATTTATTCCCAAGCCTTCTTCTTAATTACAGACTGTTTTTAGCTACCAAGAAGTATGTATTATTATTTTTAACGTATGTCGAGCCGGGTATTTTAGACTATATAAAGTAATTTCCCGTGGCTTTGGTAGGGGAAGGGGGCTCAACCGATGAAAAGTTTAATTACCTTTGAAGGTATTGAAGGTTCGGGAAAGTCAACTCAAATGAGACTTGTGGCTCAGTATTTAATTGAGAAGCATGTCCCACTTTTAATTACTCAGGAACCTTCCGGGACCGACATTGGCAGGAAAATCGGCGGCATCTTATTTAACAGGGGCCATCACTATATGTGTGCCGAAACGGAAGCGTTTCTATTTTGTGCGGCCCGAGCACAACATGTCCGGGAGATGATTATACCCGCATTAAAACAAGACAGGGTGGTGTTGTGTGACCGTTTTTCTGACGCAACTTTTGCTTATCAGGGTATAGCTCGCGGATTGAACCTTGAATTTATCAAGATTATTAATGATTATTCGTCAATGCTTTTGAAACCAAATTTGACTTTTCTTTTTGATTTGCCGGTCGAAATCGGACTACAGAGAGCAACAGAAAGGAACAATCTGCTTAAAGAATCCGCGTTTTCCGATAGGTTTGAAAGAGAAAACATGGATTTTCACAAACGAGTTCGTGAAGGCTATCTTAATATTTATAAAAAAGAGCCGGAACGCTTCCGTTTAATTGACGCAACGCGCGATGTCGATACAATTCAAGAAGAGGTGCGTCGGCATATAGTTGATTTTATAAACTCGCTAAATTAGTATTCGGAATGCTTTCCTTAAAATTATAGTATAATGTGATTATGTCTTTTCGCGATGTTTTTGGTCATGAAAAACAAATAGAAATTTTCCGAAAAACCCTATCTCAAAGACGAATAGGGCATGCTTACCTTTTTAGCGGCATCCCTGCCGTCGGCAAAAAAACTTTAGCTCGAGAGTTTGCCAAAGCTTTCAATTGTCAGGGTGAGGATGCACGCCAGGATTCTTGTGGTAAATGTTTTTCCTGCCGGAAAATCGAGCGTGGCAGCCATCCCGATTTTTTTTGCATAGAAGCTGAGGGTCAATTCATTCGCATTAATGCCGTCCGTCAAATTCAGGAACAAATGAAGTTTAAACCGCTGGAAGCAAAGTACCGGGTGTTTATTATCGACAATGCGGACAAAATGAATGATCAAGCGGCCAATGCTCTATTGAAAACACTGGAAGAACCGTCTCCGGTGAATGTACTGATATTGATTACAAGTAGGCCATATTCTTTGCCGGCGACGATCATTTCGCGCTGCAGACATATACGTTTTAATCCGTTGAGTAATAATATTATTGCGCAATTTCTTATTGACCGAATGGGCATGGAAGAGCAAAAAGCCTTGTTATTAGCCGGTCTATCCGGCGGGTCCATTGGCCGAGCGCTGGAGTTAAATAATGAAGATGTAATCGCCTATCGCATGGGAACTTTTGAATTACTTGCCGGTACGCGAAATAGTGAACCCTTCAGCTTGATTACCTTCGCGTCCTTTTTGGCTCAAGATAAAAAGGGAATGAAAATGGGATTGGATATTCTTAGCAGTTGTTTTCGAGACGCATTGGTCTTTAAAGAAACCCGTAAAGCCCAAATACTGATAAATCAGGATAAATCTCCTTTTATTGCCGCCATGGCTGCGCGTTTATCCAGTGAACAAATTCTTCAGAATATTAAGTTGATAGAGAAGGCAGGAGAGACTATCGAACATAATGGCAACAAATCATTGACATTGGAAACAATGGCATTTAAGTTAGATTATTGAAATTTTGGTAGGATGAAGATTGCTTACTAACATAGTCGGTGTTAAGTTTAAAAAAGAAGGCAGGATATATAGTTTCAACGCTGCCGATCTTATTCTTCACAAAGATGATAGGGTTATCGTCAATACCGATAACGGTCTTTCGATGGGTATTATTGTCACTGATGTTAACAGGTGCCCGCCATCGGCACTACCGGGAAATTTGAAAAAGGTCGGACGCAAAGTGACATCCGAAGATATTCGGATTAAAGCTGAAAATGACAAGCTGGAAGAAGAAGCCCGGAAATTTTGTTTGGAAAAAATTCAGGAAAGAGGGCTATCCATGAAAGTGATCGATGTGGATTGCCTGTTCGACAAAAGTAAAATCATTTTTTATTTTACCGCTGAAAACAGAGTGGATTTCCGCGAACTGGTTAAAAACCTTGTTCAAAGATTCAAAACACGAATAGAACTAAAACAAATCGGCGCCCGCCAAGAAGCGCGTATTACTAAAGGTATCGCCATTTGCGGCCGGATGGTTTGTTGCGCAGGAATTTTGCAGAATTTGGAGAGAGTTACCGTCAAAATGGCTAAAGAACAGAGTATGTCGCTTAATCCGGAAAAGATTTCTGGTTTATGCGGCCGGCTGATGTGCTGTCTGGCTTTCGAACATGAAGAATACACCGGATCAAAAAAATGTGCAAAAACTGCTATCCATGACGGAAACACAGCGCTGGATAATTCCGATAAGCTTTTACCGGAAGATAAAAATACCGATGATTTGGAAAAACTGGATGAAGACGGCGATTTTTTATCATGAGTTGACTGAAGGGTCTTTATATGCCGAAATTGTTTTATATCACAACACCAATTTATTATGTTAATGCTTCGCCGCACATCGGTCATGCTTATACGACTATTGTAGCAGATGTTCTGGCTAGATATCACCGCATGGCCGGCGCGGAAACGTTTTTTGTTACTGGGACTGATGAACACGGGGATAAAATTGCCGAAGCGGCGCAAAAAGCCGGGGTTACTCCCAAAAAATATGCGGACAAAATAAGCGCGCAATTTCGTAGCTTGTGGCCGGAACTGTCTATAACAAACGATTATTTCATCAGAACAACGGATAGCAATCACATTGATACTGTACGTTATATTTTGCAGAAGGTTTATAATTCCGGCGAAATTTATTTTGGTCAATACAGGGGTTATTATTGTGTTGGCTGTGAACGATTCTACATGGAAAAAGAATTGGTAGATGGTAGATGTCCTGATCATCAAACTAAGCCTGAATACCGTGAAGAAAACAATTATTTCTTCCGGATGAGCAAGTATCAGGATTGGCTTATTAGTTACATCAAAAAGCATCCGGATTTTATCCGCCCGGAAAGATATAAAAATGAGGTATTGGCCTTTTTACGCGATCCCCTGGATGATCTTTGCATTTCCCGCCCCAAGACACGTCTGCAATGGGGTATTACTTTGCCGTTCGATGAAAACTATGTGACCTATGTCTGGTTTGACGCTTTAATTAATTATATTACTGCATTGGATTATCCCTACGGCGATAAATTTAAAAAATTCTGGCCGGTAGCCCAGCATCTGATTGCCAAAGACATTTTAAAACCGCATGGAATTTACTGGCCGACAATGCTCAAAGCGGCGGGCATTGAACCTTATCAGCACTTGAATGTTCACGGTTATTGGAATTCAGATCAAAGCAAAATGTCCAAAAGCCTTGGTAATGTTGTTCGACCGATTGATTTGAAAGATAAATACGGGTTGGACGCTTTTCGCTATTTCCTTTTGCGCGATATGGTGTTCGGACTGGATTCCAATTTTTCCGAGGAAGCTTTTGTAAAAAGATTAAACTCAGATCTGGCTAATGATTTGGGTAATCTGGTTAGCCGCGTCATCACAATGGCCGTCAAGTACTGTGATGGCAAAGTGCCGGAAACAAGCCATAAAAAGAAAGATTCGGTGCTGCACGAAGCTGCCCTAAAAACAGTCGCCGAAGTCGAAGCTAGTTTTAATGATATGTTCTTGCATAAAGCTTTGATTGCCATTTGGGAATTTATCAATGTTACCAACAAATACATTGCAGAAAAAGAGCCATGGATTTTGGGTAAAAATCAGGAAAACAAAAAAAAATTAACAGCGATAATGTATGATTTGCTTGCGGCCTTGCGGGCGATAGCTATTCTGATATCTCCTTTTATGCCGCAAGCCTCGGGGAAAATTTTACAGCAAATTGGCGTGGATGAATCTCACCGGCTGGATTTGGCCACTATTCGTAAAGAGAATGCTTTAACTGCGGGCAGTGCTTTAATTCGTGGCGAATCATTATTTCCGCGTATCGATAAAGAAAAAGAAAGTCACAAGACCACGAAGCGAGAGTCTCTTGCTGATTTAGGACAGGAGATTGATTACGAACAATTTGTCAGAATCGACTTGCGCGTTGCTAAAATCCTGGAGGCAGAGATCGTTCCTAAATCCAATAAGCTTTTGAAACTGAAAGTTGATATCGGCGAAGAAAGGACTATTGTTGCCGGTATCGGCAAAGATTATTCTCCCGAAGAATTAATTGGCAAAAAAATAGTGATGATTGCCAATTTGAAGCCCATGCAATTAATGGGAATAGAATCGCGTGGTATGATTTTGGCTACCGATACGGACAAAGGACTTACTATTCTCACGTTTGACCGCGAAGCGCAAGCGGGTGCAAAAATTCGTTAAATTCTAGAGTAATTATTTTTTAAAAAAGAAAACTATAACTGTCTGAAATTACTTATTTAGAGTATTAAGATATTTAATAACCGCGTCTTTTTCTTCCGGTTTAATTTTGGCTCCTTTTTTAATCATTCGGTCAGCCGTTTTTTCCCATTCGCCTGCTTTTTTATTGGCACTATAAATTCTTTTTGTATTATGACATTTGGAGCATTCCTTGTCTACCAAACTTTTGGCTGCCGGTTGAGCAAAAAGAGGGGCTGTTGCGGGCAATAGTAAAAAAACACCACTAATCAAAACAACAAAAAACATTTTCATAAATACCTCCCTAGTCTTTCAAAATATTTTCAATAATAGCTTTTTCGAAGCCGACAATCACCTGTCCTTTGATAAAAAATAAGGGTATTGATCTGATTCCTATTTGAGAAGAAAGCCGTATATGTGTTTTGACAGTCTCATCAACTTTTTTATCTGTGCAAATATTAAGCGGGGCATTATTATCAAATTTCCCCGTAAGGACTTCTTCATACATCTTTAATTTATCCGGGGCGCATAAGATATGCCTGATCTTTTTTTCCGAGTTTTGAAATGAGGGAGAGAAGAAAACATAAATGGTTACATCCTGGCGTTGAGAGAAAAAATTGTAAGCTTGACGACAGTAAGAACAGTCGGGATCCATAAATTCTATCACAGGAGTTTTTCCATTGCCGATTTTCAAAGCGCTATCCAAAGGCAGATTGGCCATTTTTGCTGCAATCTTTTTTAAATTGCTTTCCCGGGTTATATTTACCCCGTTTTTGGAAATTATATTGCCGTAAATAATAACCTCTGCTTCCGGCATAAAGTAGTAAATCTGATTGCCGTCGTAAATTTCGTATACCCCTTTAATGGAAGTAGGTTTTATGCTTTCAAAATTGTTTTTGGGGAAACTCTTCTTAAACTTATCTTCGGGGCTGAGATTTTTTGCGCCGGCACAAACAGGAATAATGAGAAGAAGACATAAAACAATTAAAACTAATTTTTTCATTAATTTATACCTCCTTAAGAATATGATTAATTATAGGTTCAATTAATATTTCTGTCAAGTCTGTATCTATTTAATTAATTCCGGCAGTTATTGCACCACATCTGCATTAAATTTATGCATGGCGGAAGCGCATGGGAATCGAACCCACCCGGGACGGTTCTAGCGCCCCACACTGGATTTGAAGTCCAGGAGGCCCACCAGTGACCTTGGCACTTCCGTTAAAAATTCTAAAGGATATTTGTCCGTGTGTCAACTTACAAAAACTGGTAAAAAAGCAATATTTTCCAGTATTGGACTGTATTTCCTACAATGGGAAATGCTCTGCCTTGGATAAAGAGTCATCCAATAACTGGACTGTTACCGGATCGCCCTTTTTAACTTTGGTTTCGTTTTCTTTTAAGACAATTAAAGCATTGGCTAAAACCATTGATTTCAAAATGCCGGATCCTTGTTCTCCGGTTATAGTGGCCACGTATTGGTTTTTCTCTTTTTTAACAATGGCACGAATGAAATGTTTGACCCCTTTTTTTTTCTGAATTTCCTGGCTGCTCAGAGCCTTTATGGTTTGGCGGAATATCTTTGTATGTCCCTGCATCTTTAAAAGGTACGGACGTACAAATTGTTCAAATGAAACCATTGCGGATACGGAATTTCCCGGCAAACCGAACATAGGAATACCCTTGATTGCGCCAAAAGCCAAAGGTTTACCCGGCTTCATGGCCACTTGCCAGAAATGCATAGCGTTACCGATTTCCCCCATGACATCCTTGACAAAATCAAAATTACCGACCGAAACGCCTCCGGAAGAAATAATCAAATCAGCATGCAGCGCAGTTTTAAATTTTTCTTGAAGTTCGGATTTTTTATCTTTCGCAATTCCTAGTATTAAAGGAATTGCGCCGCATTCCATAACTTGGGCAGCTAAAGAGTAGCTGTTGCTGTTGACAATTTTAGCGGGCGGCGGATCATTTTCAATATCCACAAGTTCGTCACCCGTTGCTATAATCGCTACGCGCGGTTTTTGATATACGCTCACAAATGCCCTTCCCAACGAAGCAAGCATCCCTATTTGTGCCGGACTAATGACACTTCCTTTAGAAATAACGAGTTCTTCTTTTTGCACGTCTTCGCCGACAAAGCGAATATCCTGACCTTCTTTTACTGAATTATAGATTATAACCGTTTTTCCGATTTTTTTTGTGTCTTCCTGGCGGACAATGGCATCGGCGGCGTCGGGAATTAGTGCTCCGGTCATGATGCGGGAAGCTTCTCCTTTTTTTAATCTTTTTTGCGGAAATTTACCTGCCTGTATCTCTTCAATAACTTTGAGTCGGAGCGGGATTACCCTGGTTGCGCCTTTGGTATCGATATGCCGCACAGCATAGCCATCCATCGCTGAATTGTCGGCCGGCGGAATGTTACGTGTGGCAAAAACATCTTCACCTATTACTCGCGCCCGGGCGTCCAGAATATTTACTTTTTCCAAACCTAACTGGTGAAAATTCAAGAAGATTGCTTGCAACGCCTTTTCCACGGTAATCATTTTTTAATCTCCATATAAAATTTATAAAGTACAGCTTATCAAAGACAAAAGGGTTGTCAACTAATAAGAAATGATTAATTTATATGATAATTAAGCGAGCTTGAACTAAATTCATATTTGAGCTAAAAAAGTTAAATTTCTGGAAGAGACTTGCGGAAAAGATTTCCATTGCACAATTTATTGCCGCAAATAGTTGGGATTATTGTCAGTGAAAAAAATTATCACAAAAAAAATCACGGAAGATATTGCACCACTCCATGATCTTTTGGAACAAATTAATAAGGGCACCCTAAGGGTCAATGTAAGGGGCCTTAGCGGATCTGCTCGTCCTTTCTTGACAGCTCTTCTTTTTGCCCGCATGGAGAAGATACTGCTTGTTGTTTGTCCGGAAGAAAGAGAAGCCGCAGCGTTTGCGAGCGACCTAGCCTTATTTTTAGGCAAAGACAAAGTAATTCATTATCCGTCTCTGGATTTCTTGACTGTTGATATGTTTGCACTCCAGAAAGAAGAAGAATTAGCGCGTCTGGAAGCTCTTGCTTTTATGCAAATCAACACCGGAGTAGTGGTCATTTCCATGGCTGCTTTAATGCAAAAAGTAATGCCTTTTGCCGAGTTCAATCAATATCTGCAAATAATTTCCATAGGCGATACATTCAACAGAGATGACTTTTGCGCGCATCTGCAATCAGGTGGCTATAAAAGAGTCAGCCTTGTTGAAGAAAGGGGTGAATTCAGTGTCCGCGGCAACATTATCGACTTATTTCCCCCCACAGAGAAATGGCCGCTGCGCCTGGAAATGTCCGGCGATGAAATCGAATCCATCCGTAAATTTGACTGCACCTCCCAGCGCTCCATTGGTTCAATGGAAACTTTTATAGTGCCGCCGGCAAGCGGAGCAATTATCAATTCACAAACTTTGGAGCTGGCTGTGCGCAATGTCAAACGGCGTATCGATGATATTTCTCTGCCGCGGGAAATTCGTAACCGTTTGGTGGATGCTCTGCAAAACGATTTAGCCAATTCCATAAATCCGATATATTTACCCCTGTTTTATGAATCCTTCGATGATCGGGACAGCCGTCCACAAAATCGGCTCTCCAACTTTTTTGATTATCTGCCACAAAATACTTTGATGGTTCTGGATGATCCGCTGGCCATCGATCAGGCCGCACAGAATACAGAACTAAACATCGATAAATTATTGCTCAAAGCTAAAAACAGCGGAAAATTTTATCTGGAAAAGGAAAGTGCATACCTTGATCCTGCTGATGCTGGAGCTGCTATGGATAAGTTCAGGCAAATTTCTCTGGAGGGCCTCAGGCTCGACAGAGGTAGCACTAACGAGGCGGAAACAGTAGTTTTTGAAGCTCATCAGCAATTCCAACTGTTAAATTCCGTTGCCGGTGAGATTAAAGAGGATGCTCTCCTACGGCAGACTGTGGAAAAGATCAAAAATTGGTTTGCCGATGGAATGTTGATTTTTTTTCTTTCTCCTACACCGGAAGACTTTCACCGAATGCAGCATCTGCTTTTATCCTATGATTTACCTGTGCAGATTTCAACGCAGCAAGATTCAGTTATGGGCAAAATCAGTCAATGGGACGGCAGCCCTCAGCTTATTTTATGGGAAGGGAAAATCTCCACAAGTTTTATCTTTCCGTCAATGAAGCTGGCGCTTCTAAGCGAAGAAGAAATATTTGTGAAAAAGGTGCCCCGCCGCCGCCCACGTCCTTCACGAGAAGCTTATTTTTTAAAGTCCTTTGGTGATCTAAAAGAAGGTGATTTTGTTGTCCACACCGATTTTGGCATTGGTGTTTATCGTGGGCTGAAAAAAATTAAAGTCGGTAAAATCGAAAATGATTTCCTGGTTATAGAGTATTTGGATGGAGATAAACTATACATACCTGTTAATTCTCTGGAAAAAATCCAAAGGTATTTAGGCCCCGATGGTTATGTGCCGAAAATCGATAAGATGGGGGGAGCTTCATGGGAGGCTCTAAAGGAAAGAGTAAAAAAAGCTGTAAGAGAAGTCGCCGAGGAATTGGTTTCCATTTATGCCGCTCGCGAAGTGTTGGAAAGAAAATCATTTGCCCCGCCGGATAGGATTTACGAGGAATTTTGTTCCACTTTTGAATTTGAGGAAACTTCCGATCAAGCTAAAGCTATTGAAGATATCCATCTGGACATGGATGACGTAAAGCCGATGGATCGGTTAATTTGCGGCGATGCCGGTTTTGGCAAAACGGAAGTCGCTATTCGATCGGCCTTTCGCGCCGTAATGGACGGTAAACAGGTTGCTGTTCTGGTGCCGACAACTATTCTGGCCGAGCAGCATTATCAGACTTTTTTCCGCAGGCTTAAAGATTTTCCCATTCGTGTGGAGGTGCTTAATCGCTTCAAAAATGTGGCCGCGCAAAAGAAAATTGTAGAAGAAATTAAAAATCAAAAAGTGGACATTGTTGTGGGAACGCATCGCTTGCTCCAGAAAGATATTGAATTTAAGGCGCTAGGATTGGTTATAATCGATGAGGAACAACGTTTTGGAGTAGTACACAAGGAAAAATTAAAAAAAATGTGCACACTTGTTGACGTGCTCACGCTTTCGGCGACACCAATACCGCGTACCCTTCATCTTTCCCTGGTCGGCATCAGAGATTTATCCATTATTAACACACCTCCAGAAGATCGTATACCCATAAAAACCTATGTGCTGGAGTTTGATGAAGAAGCAATTAAAGCCGCGGTGGATAAAGAATTAGCGCGCCAAGGGCAGGTTTTTTTTATTCATGACCGAGTGCGCTCAATTTATTCGATTTCCCATCTACTCCAACGCCTTGTGCCTGATGCAAATATTGGTGTTGTCCATGGTCAAATGAAGCCTGTGGAAATAGAAAAAGCAATGGCTAAATTTGTTCAGCGGGAAAGCAACGTCCTTGTCAGCACTACTATTGTTGGTTCCGGTTTGGATATTCCCACGGCCAATACGATAATCATAAATCGTGCCGATAGGTTCGGATTGGCACAACTCTATCAGTTGCGCGGCCGTGTAGGCCGGGCAAAACAGGAGGCTTTTGCTTACCTTTTATTGCCGCAGGGAGCAATGCTTTCCCGTGAAGCCATGAAAAGGTTGCAAGTAATTAAAGAGTTTTCCGATCCGGGTTCCGGATTCAGGATAGCGTATAACGATTTGGAAATCCGCGGTGGTGGAAATTTACTGGGTATTTCCCAGTCAGGTCATATTTGTGCAGTTGGTTATGAACTTTATACAGAGTTAATGGAAAAAACGATTCGTGAAGTTAAAGGGGAAAAAATTGGCGAAGAAGAATTATTGCCTGAAATTCAGTTGGGAGTTTCCGCTTTCATTCCTGAAGGATATGTGCAAGATGTCTATCAGCGTTTGGTCTTATACAAAAGAATATCTTTGGCCGCAAATGATGGGGAGATTGATCAGATCAAAAGTGAATTGCAAGATTGTTACGGACCTTTGCCCGCGTCAGTAGAAAATTTATTACAAGTTATTAGCATTAGAAATTCCCTTAAATTGCTGAAGGGGGGAAAAATGGGCTACGATGGCAAGCGTTTATATATTTTTTTCCGGAACAATTCTCCTGTTGATCCGGAAAAGATTATCGCTCTTTATCGCAAGAAAATTCAAGAAATACGCTTTACGCCGGATCATAAATTGTTTGTGCCAGCACCAAATCTCTCCGAAAAAGAAATATTGACACAAGCCAATTTGTTATTAAAGATGCTTGCCCAATAACAATAACCAATATATATAAAAAATCATGATTAAAAAGAAAATTAAAATTTCTTCTTACCCTATAAAACTGATGAATATATTATTGAACAGATATTATGTCTTATGCCTGCTGGCAATTATTTTTATTGCTGCGTGCGATAAAATTAATATTTTTTCCAGGCCTTACGTGACGACAGTTAATGGAGCCAAGATTTATCTTGATGACTATCAAATACGGTTAAACCAAAAAATGTCTATGCTGCCCAAGGACGTTTTGAATCAGCCGAATTATGTAAAACGCCTCGAAGAAGAAGTTTTGGATGGCATGATTACCGAAAAGATTATGTATTTGCGTGCACAAGAGTTGAATATATCCATAGGGGCAAGTGAGTTGGAAGATAAAATTAACGAAATTAAAAAAGATTATGGAGAAGATTTTGCAAACCTGCTGGCGCAGGAAAATGTAAGATATGAACAATGGAAAGAAGATTTAAAAAAAGAAATGTTCTTGCAAAAGCTTGTCGCGGTCGATGTGAATGCCAAAATAAGAGTGTCAGATGATGAAGCCGAAGATTATTTTAATGAATACCGCAACAATTATAGGGAGGAACCACGCGTAAGGGTTGCGCAGATAGTTGTTAGAGATTTAGACAAGGCCAAAGAAGTGTTGGCTCGACTGAACGCTGGCGATGATTTCGCGGCTTTGGCTTCTAAGGTGTCCATTGGTCCCGAAGCTCGTCAGGGCGGAGATCTGGGGTTTATAACCCGCGAGGTCATGCCTGAACCTTTGGAAGAAACTATTTTCAAGTTACCGGTTAATAAAATAAGTCCGATCGTGCAAAGTCCTTATGGATTTCATATTTTTAAGGTTTTGGAAAGTCAACCAGCTGGAATTAAAAATTTTTCTGATATTAAAGATGAAGTTATTGCTGATATTCGGGCGCAGAAAGAAGAATCGGCTTTCATTACCTGGCTGCAAGCCTTAAAGATGAAAGCAGTGATAAAAAAAGAAAACGCCATATTGTGGAAGAAAGTAAACAGGCAAAAATAAAGAGGGAGGTTGGAAGCGCTGTGGAATTTTACAAAAGGATTGTTTTGATTGCTTGGGGAGTAATGCTTTTGTCTATACCAGGTGGTGCCGACATTGTGGATAAAATTATTGCTGTAGTAAATGAAGATGTAATAACCCTTTCCGGATTTAATGCGGCGTTTGAACCTTATCGCAAAAATATAGAGGAAAATTATCAGGGCAAAGATAAAGAAGCGGTACTTAAACAAGCAAGAGAATCGTTCTTACAGCGTCTCATTGATAATATGCTGATTGAACAAGAAGCAAAAAAAGCCGGCGTCGGTATTGTCGTCAAAGATGAGGAAGTAATGGGAGTAATCAAAGACATGCTGGCGAAAGACAAATCCACTATGGAGGATTTTTTAAAAAAGCTTGCCCGTGAAGGTAATTCCCTGGAGTCTATTAAAGGAGATATAAGGAATCAAATAATGCGTATGCGGTTATTGCGGCGTGAAATCAAAGCCAAAATAGTTGTCAGTGACGAAGAAATAGGTGAGTATTACAACAAAAACCGTCAGAATTACGAGGGAAAAGAAGCAGTTAGAATTAAGCAAATTTTACTGCTCCTTCCACCCCAAGCGAATAAAGCCATGCAGATGAAAGTAAAAGATCAAACGAATAATTTACGCAAGCGGATTAAGAATGGAGAACCTTTTGAATTACTGGCCGTAAAATATTCTCAGGGACCAGAGGCCAAGCAGGGCGGTGATGTTGGTTTTATTGAGAGAGGAGTAATTATTCCGGAAGTAGAAGCGGTTGCATTTAGCCTGCCTCTCGGACAAGTAAGCGAAGTAATAGAATCAAGTCTTGGATTTCATATAATTATGGTGGTGGATAAAAGAGGTGCCGGATTGAAACCAATTGCTGTGGTAAGAGAAGAAATAAAAGCAAAAATCGAAGATGAAAAATTGGATAAAAGATATGAAGAATGGATCACATCTATCAGGAAAAAATCATACATTGAAATAAGATTGTAAATAAATAGCATAGTAAAAGATGGATGCAATAAAAATCAAAGGTGCTTCCCAACACAATTTAAAAAATATTAGTTTAGATATACCCCGCGATAAGCTTGTTGTCATTACCGGTGTGAGTGGTTCAGGCAAATCATCGCTGGCCTTTGACACAATCTATGCCGAAGGTCAAAGGCGTTATGTGGAGTCGCTTTCCACTTATGCGCGTCAGTTTATCGGACAAATGGACAAGCCGGATGTGGAATCAATCGAAGGCTTATCGCCGGCTATAGCTATAGAACAGCGGACAGCCAGCCATAATCCTCGTTCCACAGTAGGCACGGTCACCGAAATTTATGACTACTTCCGTCTGCTGTATGCCGGCATTGGTGTTTGCCATTGTTATAGCTGCGGGCGGGAAATCAGATCGCAAACAATCGACAGCATCGTAGAAAATGTTCTGTCTCTGCCGGCGAATACACGCTTCAGCATTATGGCCCCACTGGTTCGCGGCAAAAAAGGCGAATTTCAGAAAGAATTAAAAAAGCTTCAGAAAGAAGGATTTGTGCGTGTCCGGATTGATGGAGAAGTTAAGGATCTGGCGGAAGATATTCTTCTGAATAAAAATAAACGCCATGACATCGATTTGATTGTTGACCGCTTGGTATTGAAGGAAGGCGTAAGAAAAAGACTGCGTGATTCTCTGGAAATTACCATAAACCGGTCAGAAGGACTGGTGCGCATAGTTCCCGCTTCCGGTGAAGAAATACTTTTCAGTGAAAAATATGCCTGCCCGGATTGTGGAATAAGCATCCCCGAACTTGCCCCCCGCATGTTTTCCTTTAACAGTCCCTATGGAGCTTGTCCTGACTGCAATGGTCTGGGCTCCCGTATGCACGTTGCGCTGGATCTGGTTGTGCCGGATGCCGGATTGTCTTTGCGCGAAGGGGCAATTGCGCCTTGGGCGGGAAGAACTTCTCTTTATTATCATAATGTTCTGGATGCCCTCTCCACCCATTACGGATTTGATATCAATACTCCGTTTAATAAATTGCCGGAAAAAATTCAAAAAGTTCTCCTTTATGGATCGGGAACGGAGAACATTAAATTTTATCATGACCGCCCTGATAGAAGGTACTTTGCTCATCACCCTTTTGAGGGAGTCATCAAACAATTGGAACGCCGCTGGCGGGATACAGCTTCGAGCGCAGTGCGCAATGATCTGGCGCGCTACATTGATTTGAGTGCGTGTGATACGTGTCATGGCGCTCGTTTAAAAAAGGAAAGCCTTGCCGTAACTGTGGGGAGAAAAAATATTTATGAGCTCTGCCGGATGTCCATCCGCGAATGTTTTAACTTTTTCGAACAATTGACACTGACAGCACAGGAAAAAATAATAACCGAAAGGATTCTCAAGGAAATTAAAAACCGTCTGCGATTCTTGCTCAATGTGGGCATGGATTATTTAAGCCTCGATCGATCAACGCTATCCTTATCCGGGGGTGAAAGCCAGCGTATCCGGCTGGCTACGCAAATCGGTTCCGGGCTAATGGGTGTTTTGTATGTGTTGGATGAGCCGACGGTCGGACTGCACCAGAGGGATAATCTGCGGCTGATAGATACTTTGAAAAAATTACGCGATATGGGTAATACCGTGCTGGTTGTAGAGCACGATGCCGAAATGATGATGGCCTGCGATCACATTGTAGATATGGGGCCGGGTGCCGGAGCCAACGGCGGGGAAGTGGTTTTTCAAGGTTCTCCGGAAGAAATTTTAAAAAGCGATGAATCGCTCACTGGTAAATTTTTATCCGGCAAGGAATCCATAGCTTTGCCGTCAAAAAGGCGCTCAATTACCGGTCGGCATATTATTTTAGAAGGAGCCAGTGAGAACAATCTCAAAAATATTGATATTAAAATACCGGTAGGAGTATTTACAGCGGTAACCGGTGTATCCGGTTCCGGTAAAAGCACAATGGTTGTTGAAACTCTTTATAAAGTGCTGGCGCGTCGCTTAAACCAGCATCGCGGGGCAATGGGAAAAATCAGAAGAGTTACGGATTTAGGGGATATTGAACGGGCCATCATGATTAATCAACAGCCAATAGGCCGGACGCCGCGATCCAATCCGGTAACTTATACCGGAATTTTTTCTTTTATCCGCGATCTATTTACCAATCTTCCCGAAGCCCGGGTGCGCGGCTACAAACCGGGACGGTTCAGCTTTAACGTGAAAGGCGGCCGCTGTGAGGCGTGTGAGGGTAATGGGTTAATTAAAATTGAAATGCATTTTCTGCCGGATGTTTATGTTACTTGCGATATCTGCCACGGCAAACGTTTTAATCAAGATACGCTGGATATCAAATATAAAGATAAGAGCATTGCCGAGGTTTTAGACATGACGGTAAGCCAGGCACTAATGTTTTTTTCCAACATTTCATCGATTAAATCGCACCTGCAATTGCTCTACGATGTCGGGTTGGGTTATATTCATTTGGGGCAGTCGGCAACCACTCTTTCCGGCGGCGAAGCGCAAAGGATCAAGCTGGCCCGGGAGTTAGGCAAGAGAATCAACAGCAATACTCTTTATATTCTGGATGAACCGACCATTGGGTTGCATTTTGCAGATATTCAAAGATTGCTGGATGTTTTAAAACGCCTTGTAGATATGGGCAATACTATCGTTGTAATCGAACATAATCTAGATGTGGTTAAATGCGCGGATTATATTATTGACCTTGGGCCGGAAGGTGGGCCGGGCGGCGGTCAAATTATTGCGTTCGGTACAGTGGAAAAAGTGGCAGGTGAAGAAAAATCAGCGACCGGCCAATTTTTGAGAAAAATTATTTCCGCGTAAGAGTATTTTTTTAATGAGACTCAAGTATTACCGGCGTAGTGCAGTAATAGTTGTTAGTCGAATCAATGACACTCGCTGAAAACAAACGGAGTGCAGTTTGAAGCGCAAGCGGAATTAATCCCGCCACAGGCGGAGGGTATCATAAGATACCCGTGGTTAATAAACCTCTGGAGATAATGCGGAAGTTGTGAATTTCCAGTTGCAGCAAAATCTTGACATAATCTTCTAAAAGGTTCAATATATCAGTTTGCGAGGGTATATTGACTTCGATGAATAAAGCTGTAAGAATGTTTTGTATGGAAGGATAATGAGATGACTTTGGCGCCAATCGCACCTTTAAAGCATAAGCATTCAATATTAATTGTCGATGATGAAGAATCTATTCTTAATGCTTTTAAGCGTATTCTGGCCGACGAAGATTACGAAATTCACACGGCGAGCGACGGGATGGAAGGCCTGAATAAGCTGCGTGAAGCGCAAAAACCTTTCTCCCTTATTATTTCCGATCAAAGAATGCCGGTTATGAACGGCGTGCAATTTTTTTCCAAGGCCAAGGATATTTTTCCGGACGCCGTACGCATACTATTGACCGGTTACGCCGACACCGACGCCATAATTGATGCCATCAATAAAGGAGGGATCCATCTTTATTTTACCAAACCATGGCGTGAGGAGGAACTGCTGGTTCATATCAAAGAATCACTTTCCAAAACAGAACTGGTGATGGAAAATAGACGATTGGTTGAATTAACCAAAAAACAAAACAACGATCTGCTGGAATTAAACAAAACTCTTGAAGATAAAGTCAAAGAGAAGACAAGAGATCTATTAGTCCAAGCCGAAGAACTAAAGGTGAGTTACGGAAAATCACAAATGATTTTGGATGGCACAGTAAAAACGATGTCTAAAATCGTGGAAACCCGTGATCCTTACACCTCCGGTCATGAGGCTAAAGTGGCCATAATATCATGTAAAATAGCAGAAGAAATGGCGCTGCCTAAAGAACAAATTGAGGCCATTAGAGTCGCCGCGGCTCTTCATGATATCGGAAAAATATCCGTTCCTTCGGAAATATTAACCAAACCAGGGCATTTAAGTGATTTGGAAATGGAGATAATCAAAACACATTGTAGAGTTGCCTATGATATTCTTAAAACCATTAAGTTTCCCTATCCGGTAGCGGAAATTATTTTGCAACATCATGAAAGGATGGATGGTTCAGGTTATCCACAGGGATTAAAGGGGGATAAGATATTAATGGAGGCGCGCATTATAGGAACTGCCGATGTTATTGATGCCATGGCCTCCCATCGGCCTTACCGGGCCGCTCTAGGTGTCGATGTCGCCATTAAAGAAATAGTCAAATACAAGGGAATACTTTACGATTCGACGGTTGTTGATACCTGCCTAAAACTTTACAAAATTATGGGTAAAGCGGTATTTACTCAAACTGAGAATGCTAGCGGTGTGGGCCTTACTGCGGAAACCGTATTCGATTAGACGGATTTGTTATAATGTTTCTTCCAGGAGATCTTTTGTGCCTGGACATCAAGATCATTTACGCTCCCCGAATATTGCCCGGCCAATGCGGACAATCGTCGCTCCTTCTTCAATAGCCACTGCGAAATCATCAGTCATGCCCATGGAAAGTTCTTCCATTTGGATTCCCGGAATTTGCTGACGAGAGATATTATCACGAAGATTTCTCAAAGCGGAAAAGTAAGGACGGGCATTTTCAGGATTATTGGAATATGGAGCCATAGTCATTAATCCGCGCACGGCCAGATTTTCCAGGCCGGCTATTTGCTTAATTAAGGCCGGGGCATTATCCGCCGGAATACCGCTTTTTGATTCTTCGCCGCTGACATTAACTTCAATCAAAACACTTAACTTGCAGTTAATCAGGCCTGCTCTTTTATCAAGTTCCTGCGCGAGTTCGAGGCGGTCAACGGAATGAACATAGTCAAAAAGGGTGACGGCATATTTTGCTTTATTGGTCTGCAGATGGCCGATCATATGCCATCTGGCACGGCTGCCAATGGCGGTAATTTTATCTTTGGCCTCCTGAACATAATTTTCGCCAAGCATGGTGATACCGGCGTCAATGGCCTTGATGATATATTCGGTGGGAATGGTTTTAGTCACCGCCAACAATTTAATGGAATCAGGATCACGGCCGCACTTTACGGCAGCGGAAACTATCCTTTGTTTTATCGTATTTATATTGTCGGATATATTTATTACCATTAAATCTAGCCGAAACGGATCACTTCTAATTTTTTTAATGTTTCCAAAACTTCGCAAAGCGGCAGGCCGATCACATTGGTGTAAGAGCCTCGAATTGATTTTATGAAATAAGCCCCTTTCCCCTGCACTGCGTATCCGCCGGCCTTGTCGTATGGCTCAGCGCAGGCTATATACCAATCCAATTCTGCAGCACTGATCTTTTTAAATTTGACCGCTGATTGAACAACATCAGAGTGACTTATTTTAGAGGCGACTTGCATGACAGTAAAACCGGTAAATACTTTATGTTCACGGCCGCTTAGTTTTTTCAGCATTTCTTTTGCCTGTGTTTTATTTTTTGGCTTGCCTAAAATAAGTCCGTCAATGACAACAATTGTATCTGCTCCCAGCACCCACGTAAGTGGATATTTTCGGGCAATTAGTTGAGCCTTTTCTTGAGCCAGCCTTCGGACATGTTGTTGCGGGCTTTCTCCTTTGATATAATCTTCATTGACATGACCGGGGATGGTTTTGAACTTCAAACCTACCGACCTTAGCAGCTCCTGTCGTCGCGGTGAGGCAGAAGCTAGAATAAATGTTGCAGTTGAACAAATAGACATGATTTCTTAACGCTTTTAAAAGCATATTATTTATTTTTTTATTGCAAATTTAGTTTTGTCTGTCAATTGCAAATTGTATTTGCTTCTTGACGTGATTTGGGGTTATTATAAGGCTAGAAAACAAGAATGAGGTGGATAATGAAAAAAATATTAAGTGTATTTTTAACAATAGTTTTCTTATCGGTGTTTATTAGTATTGCTTTGGCTGAAGAAAGGATTGTGCAGCTGACGATACCCGGCTGTTCCGCCTGAAACTCCAATGCCAGGATAGGTTCTATCCTGAAAAAAATTGACGGAGTGAAGAAACATGAGAATAAAGGGCATGATTTGTTGATTATTACCTTTGATGATGAAAAGACTACCCTCAACATTATTATTAATGAGCTTAAAAAAGGAAAGTTTAATGTCAGCAGCGATCCGGTTTATTTAAAGTAAACCTAAAGGTATTTCTTTGTTTTTGCCGCTTCCAGAGTTGCAACTACTTTTTTTACATCCTGGGAGCGGCCTTTTTTACAAATCAGTAAGGCATCTTTTGTTTCTACAACGATTAAATCCTTTGCTCCGACGATAGCGACAAGCTTTTGCGGGCTATAAACAAGAGAACCCTCCGTATCTTCAAAAATTACATTACTGCCGGTTACAGCATTGCCTTTATTATCTTTAACCAATATTTCCCAAAGCGCGTCCCAACTGCCCACATCGCTCCACCCAAAATCACCTCTCAGCATAAAAATATTGTCCGCTTTTTCCATAACGCCGTAATCAATAGAAATCGATGTCAGCTTTTTATAAACGCTACGGATAGTGACCGCTTCTTTTGCAGTGCCAAGAACTTTTTTTATTTTCATCAAGCCGGAGTATAAGTCCGGCAGGCATCGGCTAATTTCATCTAAAATTATCGAGGCTTTCCAGATAAACATGCCGCTGTTCCAATAAAAGTTGCCGCTTTGAACAAATGTTTGCGCTTGCGAGAAATCCGGTTTTTCTCGTATGGATTTTACCCGGAAAACTTCCTCCTTCCCTATATGCTGAAAAGAATCGCCATATTCAATGTAGCCAAAGCCTGTTTGAACGCTGGAAGGTTTAATGCCGATTGTTACCAGCGCGTTTTCTTTTGCAGCAAATTGTGTCGCCGCCGCAATGACCTCCGTATATTTACGGGAATCACCAATGGCGTGGTCGGAAGGCAGCACAACCATGACATCATCGCCGACTTTTTTTTGTATATACAACGCTGCCAGGCCAATGCAGGGTGCGGTATTTTTACCTTCCGGTTCAATAATGATATTTTTTGGGGGAATTTCCGGAAGCTGTTTGATTAGCTCACGTGCGTGCTTTTTGCCTGTCACCACCAAGATATTTTGCGGGGCAATCAGCGGCTTGACGTGGTCAACGGTTTCTTGAATGATTGTTTTTGCACTCATTATATCCAGTAGATGTTTGGGCTTCTTTTCTCTGCTGCGGGGCCAGAACCTTGTGCCCCTTCCGCCGGCCATGATGACAGCATGCATTTTCGAACCTCCTTGCGGTTTTGTAGCGAATGAATGTAACTACTGAATGCTATAATACAATGTGCCTTGCAATTTCAAGTTAGAAAAGATAGTTTAAAACTTAATGTCAAAGATGATTTATCCAGAGATAATTTTGGCAAAGGGACGCGAAGCGGCGCTGCTGCGCGGCCATCCGTGGGTATTTTCCGGCGCAATTGCCGCGATTAAAGGAAAACCCGGCGCGGGTGATATTGTTTTAGCCAAAGATTCGGGGGGTGAACCTCTGGCTTTAGGATTTTTTAATCCTCGAACAGATATAGCTTTGCGTATCTTGACGAAAAACTGTGAAGAAAAAATCACCCCATATTTTTGGCAAAGCCTCCTGCTCGCCGCATGCAAATTACGGCACAGAATTATCAATGAACAAACAAACGCTTATCGCCTCATCAATGCCGAAGGTGATGGTTTCCCGGGGTTGATAGTTGATGTTTATGGTTCGACTTTGGTTCTATCCATTGCGATCGCCGGGATGGAAAAACAAAAAAACCATATTCTAGATGCTCTCATTTCTCAATTAAAACCGGCGAGGATTTATGAAAAAAGCGAAGGCCGGTCACGCTCATTGGAGGGGCTGGAAACTAGGATTGGTTTTGTTTCCGGAGATAATGAAACCGGTCTTGTGGAGATAATGGAAAACGGGTTGAAATTTGAGGTTGACTTTGTTACCGGTCAAAAGACCGGTTTTTTTCTTGATCAGCGGGTAAATAGAGAAAGAATAGGCGCTCTGAGCCGTGATGCCAGCATATTAAACTGTTTTTCTTACACCGGAGCTTTTTCCGCTTATTGCGCTGAAGGCGGGGCTAAACGAGTCGTTTCTTTGGATATATCCAAGCCTGCCTGTGTGACGGCGAGACGGAATCTACAACTCAATTGGTTTTCTCCCGAAGACTATCCAATAATAGAGGCGGATGTCTTTACTTATTTGCGCAATACGCAAGAATGTTTCGATATGATTATCCTTGACCCTCCCGCCTTTGCCAAAGCCAAGAAGGATGTGGCCAAAGCCGCACGCGGCTATAAGGAAATCAATTTACAGGCAATCAAACATCTTGCCCGCGGAGGAATCCTGGCGACATTTTCCTGCTCCAATTTTATTGAGGAAGATCTTTTTTGCAAGATCATTCTTGGTGCTACGCGCGATGCCGGAGCTGATTTACAATTGGTAACAAAATTAGCGGCAGGGCCGGATCATCCGGTTTTGCTGGGACATCCCGAAGGCCACTATCTTAAGGGACTTCTACTGGTCAAGAAAAATTAATCGGCAGTTTTTTTATCCAGTGTTACAACTATCTTCTTTTACAAATAAAAGCATAAAGCAAGCGATTAGGGACAAGACAAGAGATAAATAAAAAGGGGTCTGCATGTTAATATTATCCCAGAGAAAACCGGCAATCAATGAAGCGGGCAGGGCGCAAATGCCGATGGCCATTTGAAATACACCCAAGCCGGTTGCCCGGAAACAGTCTGGACAAAGTTCCGAGGTATAAGTTTTTTGCACGGTTTCGAGCGCTGCCTTATGCAAACCGTAAAGGACAAAAGCGGTGATAACGACGATGGCATTGGTTGATAAAATAAAACTAATACAAATTGCCGCCCATAAAATAAAAGCTAAATACATTAACTTCTTTCTTCCTATTTTGTCCGATAGTTTTCCCATGGGCAAAGAAAAAATCGTCGCCGTTACGGTAATTATGAGATAGAAGATGGGCAAGTAAGTTGCTTTAAAGCCGCTTTTACCAGCAAAAATAAGCAGGAAAGAATAGCTGAAAGCGCCTAGTGTAAAAACAGAGTTTAGAATAAGAAATAATTTAAAATTGGCGTCTAAATCTTTGAAAGTAAAATCAGCGAATAGTTTTTTATCCGAAATTTTATTTTCTTTGATATATGCATAAATGAGTGCAGCGCTGACAAGAGAGGGTAGGGCGGCAATGAGAAAAAGGTTGGTAAAACCAATATGCTCAAAAAGCAAAAGGCAAACGACAATGCCGCAAACTGCGCCTAAATTGTCCATGGCCTTCATTAAGCCAAAATTGCCGCCGCGGTTTTGATCAGTGGAAATGTCGGCAACGAGCGCATCACGGGGGGCGGAGCGGATTTTTCCGGAACGGTCTAATATTTTAAGGGGGATCAGCCACTGCCAGTTAGGGGCGAGCGCATAACCAAATCGCGATATTGAACCCAAAATATAACCAGACCATATAAAAAATTTCCTCTTTCTGATTCTGTCGGAAATATAGCCGGATACAGCTTTAGAGATGGAAACGAAAGCTTCACCCAATCCGTCAATCAATCCCAGCATGGCCATATTTGCTCCCATAACGGAAGTTACAAACAATGGCCAAACCGGATAGATCATATCCGAACCAAAATCATTCAAGAAAGAAGCCCAGGCAAATGCTCTAATAGATCTTTTGTTTTCTTCTTTGGGTTTTTCTGTCATGCGTTATGAACGCATTGAAGGCGCGATAACATAAATTAGGGAATAAACAGCCGACCAGATTAAAATACCGGCCGTAATTAAGATACAGGCATAGGCCAAAAGTTTATGTCCTGCCGTTTCCTGTTTTTTTTCATTATACCCCATCAGAAAAGAAAAAAGTATCCCCGAGAGCAGTCCGCCTCCATGAGCCCAGTTATTTATGCCGCTGACTATAATTCCGAAGACTATTAATCCGATAATCCAGCCTAGGGCTTGTTTATATATAATCTCTCCGTAATAACCGCCGCGGCTTTTTCCATAATATAAAATTGCGCCGATTAATCCGCAGATACTAGCCGACGCGCCGATGGTGAAGGCAATACCAAATAGCAATGAGGCGGCAAAACCAGCAATTCCAGACAGAATATATATGATCAAGAAACGGTGAAATCCGAATATCTGTAGAGCGAAAGGTCCCAATTGGTATAAAGCCATCATATTGAAAGCAATATGCAAAATTCCTCCGTGCAGAAATGAAGCGGAAATTAAAGTCCAAAAGCGGTGAAATTCAAATACGGGCACTGTTCCGGTTGCTCCCAATAGAAAAAGGCTTTGACCCGAAGGAGAGAGAAAAGTAAAAGGGCTGCCGCCGGAAAACATTCCCTGTGGATTTAAAAGCAAGGCCAGAATATAAAAAGCGATGTTGATGTAGATAATGGTCATTACCGGGTTAAAAGCGAAGAAAATATTTCTGATAATTCCTGCAGTATTGTGCAAACCCGGGCGTAAAAGTCCGCAATAAGGGCAGGAAGGCTCGTCAGAGCTGATAAGCTTGCGGCAGTTGGGGCAGAGGATAGATTTTCTTTTCGAGGACATATTAATCCCTATTAATCCATTATAATTTTAGTTGCGGATTTAATTAACAACATTAATCCAAGTTGTAAAGAAAATACTGCTCGTATTGACTATTATTTCTCATATACTATATGCTCTCGCTGAACAGGAAAGTTTTGTAAAAGTCTAAACTGGAGAGTTATGCAGCTCAAAGACCGCATTGTTATAAAAATCGAATCAGTAGCATTTGGCGGTGAAGGAGTCGGACGCGTCGACAATTTTGTGGTATTCGTTCCCTTTGCCGCTCCGGAAGATGAACTGGAAGTTGAAATTGTTCAGCTCAAAAAGAAATTTGCCCGCGGTAAAATATTGCAGATAGTCAAACCGTCACCGGTGCGAATAAGCCCTTTGTGCTGCTATTATGAAAACTGCGGCGGTTGTTGCTACCAGCACTTAAATTATGAATACCAACTGGAAATTAAAAAAAAGCAGGTAGAAGAAGTATTCCGAAAAATCGGCAAAATTGTGACTCCACCCATTGGGAAGACCATAGCTGCCTCAAACGTTTATAATTATCGGGGAAAGGCCGAGCTTCATTCCTTGATAACATCTAGCGGCTGTAAAATCGGTTTCTTAGATGTTTCCGGCGGGGAAATTGTGGATATTGAGCGTTGTGAAATTATGGAAGAAACAATAAATGACAAATTGCGTATATTGCGGCTAAATAAACAGCAGTTGCGCAATAATGATGCTCGTTTAACAATTTGGTCAGGTCTTCTTGCCGATCAGAAAGGTACAGTCACCAGGGTGGTTAGGGGGAAAACGTTTTTAGTGCATCGAGGAGGATTTTTTCAGGCAAATCTGTATTTGACAGATCAATTGGTGGATGAGGTTTGCCGTCTGGCAATGTCTAAAGAAATAAATATTTTAATTGATGCCTATTGCGGCAGCGGTCTTTTTTCGATTTTTCTGGCGCCTTATGCCCAAAGTATTGTCGGTATTGAAATAAGCGAAAAATCGGTAAAATATGCGCAAATAAATGCCGAAAACGCGGATGTGAAGAACGTTAGGTTTATCCAGGGAAAAGTCGAAAATGTTTTGCCGGGGGAATTTTTATCTTCAAAAAGAGAAAGCAATTTGCTTGTGCTTGATCCGCCCCGCAGCGGCTGTAGCGAATCGGTATTGAAGACAATTACGGATTTAAAGCCGCAAAGGATTATTTATGTTTCCTGTAATCCGGCGACGCAGGCGCGGGACGTTAAATATTTAGATGAGCATGGTTATGCCCTGCTTAGCCTTTTACCTGTGGACATGTTTCCCCAAACCGAGCATATTGAAGTAATCGGTTTATTGGCGACAAGATGAACAAAAGATGGTAGCTTAGGGGGTAAGTTGGTGCCGGGAAAATAATTAGGAAAAACTAACATCGAGTAAACGGTAAAAATATTTTTGTAGATTTCGGTGAAAAATATTGTTAGCTTATATTAATCAGTAAACTATTTTAAAATGCATGTGGAGGAAAAAATGCCGTCGAAAAGTAAAAATGTGAGAATTGAACAGCGCCGGATCCTGGAGAAAAAACTGGATTTACGATTGCAGAAATTAGCCCAAAAGGGGATCAGCAAAGAAAAAGCGCAGAGCGACCCCCTTGTTAAAAATCTTAAGGCAAAAATTAGACAAACCAATATAAGAATTGCCGCGCTGGAGAAATTTGTTCAGCGCGTCCAGGAATTAGCGCAGGCAAAAGCGCAAAAGTTAGCCGAACCAAAGAAAAAAGAGAAAAAACCGAAGGCTATGCCCAAACCGGCACCCGAACCCAAGCCTGTTCCTGCTGAGGCTGAACCGAAGCCCGAAAAACTGCCAAAACCCCCGGCACGTGAACCTAAACCAAGACCTGTGTCCAAACCTGAGCCGCCGCCGGTACCAGTAGAAAAGGTACCATCAGAAATGACTGAGTTTAAGCCGGAGAAAAAACCAGTAGCCCCACCTCCAGAGCCGGCACCAAGGCCCCTGCAAGTTGAACCTGAGCCGGAGAAACTGCCATTGGCTCCAGAGCCGGAACCTGCGCCGCCAGCACCAAAACCAAAGGCAAAGGCACCAAAGCCTGAGAAACAACCCAAGGCCGAGGCACCAAAAGCAAAGCCAAAACTGAAAACGACAATGGCGAAGGCCGAACCAAAACCTAAGCCAAAGCCTAAAACAAAGACGGCAGCCATCACTGATAAAAAACCAAAAAAGAAACCGGTCGCGGAGGCCAAAACAAAGCCGAAAAAGAGCACAACTAAGAAAAAAGGAAAATAAGCTTCAGGTAAACAAAAAAGGGCAAACCGAATGCAGTTTGCCCTTTTTTAAGTATTGGCGTCCCCATGGGGAGTCGAACCCCAGTTACAGGCGTGAAAGGCCCGTGTCCTAGGCCTCTAGACGATGGGGACGTCGGGAAATAATTTTTATGTAAGGTGCGCGCCTTATATATTGTTCAATGTAGAATGTCAAGTAATGCCTCAACAAAAATATCACAAGAGAATTAGCTTTTATCGAAATACTTTGGGGATATATAAAAGATAAGATAACAGGTTAAATATTTGTGAAAAAAATGGTCACCAAAGAAACAGTCATCAAAATTCTGGAAGAGATAGCGGTTCTTTTGGAATTGACCGGAGAAAATCTCTTTAAATCCCGTGCCTATATGAATGCCGCCCGCAATCTGGAAAAAGTAGAATCTGATCTTAATGAAGTGGTGCAGCAGGGGAAGATTTATGAAATCGAAGGCGTAGGCGAGGCTATCGGCAAAAAAATTGTAGAGCTGATGACTACAGGGAAATTGGAATATTACGAAAAACTCAAATCATCTGTCCCTTCCGGTCATCTGGAAATGTTAAAAATAAGCGGCTTAGGCCCCAAAAAAATACACGCCCTTTATGAACAATTGGGAATAAAAACTATCGGCGAACTGGAATATGCCTGCCATGAAAACCGCCTTGTTGAACTCAAAGGTTTCGGCAAAAAGTCGCAAGAAAATATTTTAGCAGGCATTGAAAAGCTGAAGGTTTACAAAGAAAGAAGGCTTTACGCGGAAGTCGAGGGCCAGGCTGAAGCGCTGCTTAAGTCTCTGCAGGAATATAAGAATATTTCTGCCATCAGCATTGGCGGTTCATTGCGCCGCGGCAATGAAACAGTCAAAGATATTGACATTCTGGCCAGTTCGTCCAATCCCGAAAAGCTAGCGCAAGCTTTTGCCAATCTTGATGAGGTTGACTCTGTTATCGCCAGCGGTGAAACAAAGGTGAGCGTAAATTTAAAATCAGGCGTCAATGCCGATTTACGCATTGTCACGAAAGATGAGTTTCCTTATGCCCTGCATCATTTTACGGGTAGTAAAGAGCATAACACCGCCATGCGGGGCAGAGCGAAGGACATGGGCATCAAAATGAATGAATATGGACTTTTCCGTGGAGAAAAAAACATTTTATGCCGCAGTGAAGAAGATATATTTTCCGCGCTGGGACTACAATTTATTGAACCGGAATTGCGGGAAAATATGGGCGAGATTGAAGCGGCCGAAAAAGACACATTGCCAAAACTGGTCGAAGAAAAAGACGTGCAGGGGCTTTTTCATATCCATACTAACTTTAGTGACGGAACGGATACACTGGAAAGCATAGTACTGGCGGCAAAAAAAATGGGATTAAAACATATCGGTATCAGCGATCACAGCCGCTCTGCGTATTACGCTGGAGGCTTGAAAGCGGAGGATATTCAAAGGCAACATGAGCTTATTGATAAGCTCAACGATAAGCACGCGCCTTTTTATATATTTAAAGGAACGGAAGCGGATATTTTACCTGACGGCAGTTTGGATTATGATGAAGGAATTCTGGCGCGCTTTGATTTTGTGATTGCAGCGGTTCATTCCAATTTCAATATGTCCGCGACCGAGATGACCGGCCGCATTAAGAAAGCTCTACAGAATAATTATACCACGATGCTCGCCCATCCGACCGGTAGGCTGCTTTTATCGCGGGAACCTTACGCGCTAAACATTATGGAAATTATCGATGCAGCGGCCGAGTTCGGCAAGGCCCTCGAGCTCAATGCCAACCCTCACCGTCTGGATTTGGATTGGCGCAACTGCATTCACGCTAAAAAGAAAGGCGTAAAGATTGCCATCAATCCCGACGCTCATCAGACAGCGGGATTGCAAGATATTAGTTTTGGAATTAAGATAGCCCGTAAAGGATGGCTGGAAAAGGGCGATTGCCTTAATTGTCTGAATCTTAAGGGGATGAAAGCTTATTTGCTAAACAAACAATAATTAAGCAGGAGGTGCTTTATGAATATTAAAGATTTTAGAAAACCAGAACATAATGTCGATGAACTATTTTTAAACCGGTGGTCGCCGCGCGCGATGTCCGGTGAAGAAATTGACGAGGCCACCTTATTTTCTCTTTTCGAGGCGGCGCGCTGGGCGCCTTCCTCCAACAATAATCAGCCCTGGCGATTTATCTACGGCCGCCGCAATACAAAAAATTGGACAACTTTCTTCAATCTGCTGGCTGAAGGCAATCAGGGATGGGCTAAAAATGCCGCTGTGCTGATAGTTGTTATTTCCAAAACGACATTTGATAACGGTAAAAATGCGCGGACGCACTCCTATGATGCCGGCGCCGCCTGGGAAAATTTTGCACTGCGAGGATCGCTGCTGGGGCTGGTCGTGCACGGTATGCAAGGCTTTGATTACGACAAGGCAAAGGAAGTTTTGCATATTCCCGATGGCTATCAAGTGGAAGCAATGATTGCCGTGGGTAAAAAAGGAAAGAAAGAAGATTTGCCTCAGTACTTACAGGAACGTGAATTTCCTTCGGCAAGAAAGAATGTTTCCGAAATCGCCATGGAAGGTTCGTTTAAAAAATAGAAAATGTAATTCTGGCCCAAAGGAAACGAATCCGCTTACGGATGGTATGCCGTCCGTAAGCGGATGAAAATCGATGAACCCGTTATTAGGGGATTAAAACGCTATTAGCATTAGCTTCTGCGATCGCCTCGTCGTAATCCACCTGGGTCAAAAAGCCGGCGTTCAAGAGCTTCTTGGCTGCTGCCGTGTATTTCGTAACGTAGTCGCTGGGTGAAGAATATAGCCTCTTCAGAGTCGCGGCGCTAAACGGTGTATCGAAGCCTTCCAATATGCAAATACCTAATGCACGCTCAGCCATGGTGGTGTCATTAACTACCCACATGGGATTAGTGACAGCCTGGTATATGTTCCACAGGTCGCTGGCCATGGTAGTGGCATTGATATTACTGAGGCTTAAGGCTAAGGTGGTGAGGGCTCCCGAGTTCGTGTTCCACGAGGTATAGGTCTTTATTGGTACGTCCATCTCGGGTAGACGGAGACCGCCCTGCGCGTTGCCATATTGGTCATATATGATGGCATTAAAAAAGAACGGATTCGTCTGGATCTGTGGCGCTGAGGGTGGGCGCGTGCCCGTGTTGACCCATGTATTGAGAGCCGCCCAGGCCGCTCTCTCGATGCGATAATTGGGCAGGCTGTTGGCCAGTCCGCCGCCGAAATTCGAGGGCACACCAAAATCGCATACCGGCGGCGCCCAGCCGAGGTCCCGATAGGCCACGGTCACCTCGTAGATCCCTTCGTGGATATCGATGTGCGCTCCACCCGCCAGCTCCCAGGTGCGCAGGTAGTTGTTGTCCGGCTGCCGACCGTACGAGAATAAGAGCTCGTAGAGATCTCCTTCGGCCTGGAATTGGATCACCGGGGTGGTGTTGTCCGTGCGGATCTGGGTATTCGGGGCAAGCGATATAATGCCGTTGCCGATCGGAGCCTCGGTGCTGGCCCGACCGTGAATGAGGAAGCCGTCATAGACGTATGCGAGGGGATGGATCGCGTTGACGTAGGTGGTCAGCCGGATAGCCGATGCCGAGTCACCGCACGCGAGCAGCTTTTTCGGCGTGAGTCCACCTAATACCGTCGACGAGTAGGTCTTGACGGCCTGGGCCGCTTGCGTGAAAATATCATACGCTAACCCGTCCGTACTAATCGACAGATTGCCGTAACGCACTGGATCCCACCACTTCAGGAACGCCGGACCCGCATTGAGGTTTTGGGCGGTGACGCCAACATAGGCGTAGCCCTCCCGGAAGAAGAAATCACTGGAGTCCGCCCAGTCCGGTGAAGTCGAGGAATACGTTATCTCATTCAACCACTCAAAGACGACCGTGCCGTTGAACTTAGAGGGATTGGTCGGGTAACGAACGATGATGCGCGTGGCGTACGGCATGTTCGCGTTAGCAACAGAAACTTGCCACCTGCCGTTCGAGCCCCATATTCCTTTTGGATTATAGGTATTGGCTGTGCCCGAGATAATAAACTCCCGTTCCACGTAGCCGAGAGCGGCAAGATCGTACACCGGCGCGCCCGGATAGACTTCCGTAACCGGGACTGCATTATAGGGGTGGCCGTGCAAACCGCTGCCGGGCAGATTCTCCGTGACCGACGTTACGGCACCATAGGCAGAAACCCACCCTGTCAAAAGAAACACTACACACAACAAAAAGATTCTTTTCCCTATCATATTTTTTACCTCCTTAATAAATTAAAATCCTTACGGGAAAAACCCCGTTATCCCCGGGCCGCCCTAATTAGAAGCGGTCCGGGGATAAAATGAAAGGATCAGTTCACATACTGTACCGTCAGAACAGACTGTTTACCAGAGCTCAAGGGGAACTTAACAGTGTACAGATTGAGGGTTGGAACACTGTACAGAGGGTCATAAGTATCTATGGCAATAGCCAGCCTATGACCTGCGGGGACGTCCCATGCGGTGGCTGTAAGCTCCATAGCAAGTTGTATGGTCTTTCCCGGGGTTGCCGAGTGGAGGCTTACAGGGCCGTGGGTAATCAGGGTGCCTGTTCCGGTGGAGTCGACGTCATAGAGATACACCACCAGCTCAGCCTGGGCAAGGGACGGGGTTATCCAGATATTCAGTTTCGGAATCCCTCTCAGTTTTATGCCTGAACTAAGTGCGGATGACTGATAGACGATACCGTTAATCACACTGATTGCAGGGGTGAATACGGTTATCGGAACAACCGGTTCAAGCAGCTGTGAAAGCACCGGAACCTGACCTGATGTTGCCAGTGTGTCCAGACCAGAGAGGATTGCATCGGTAAAGCTTACTAAGTTGGCGCTGTTGTTAAGAGTTCCTTGGCCGCTTAGGTTGAAGGCTCGGGGCCCGAGATAAAAGGTCTTTGTGGCGACAGTGCTGCTGGGCCAGCTGGCAAATGTTGTTGTGTTCGATGTATGCTTGACCGCCATGGTGACTGCAGGCTGGCTCATGAAGCCGTTATTTATCCCTTTCAGCCAGTAATCGAACCAGGAATGGACGTTATCCCAAGGAAGGCCAGGAAGGCCGAGAAGTCCTGAAATTTCTGCACTCATATGTATCCCTGCAAGCAAGTCGAGATGCTTCGGGCCAGTCAGCTGTGAAAACATGTCGAGGATTGAATTGGGCTTAAACAGGTCATCATCCCAGTTGTTGCTGAAGTAGACGGGTGCCTTGCGGGCATTTATGTTGCCCACGTAATTGATCGGGGAGCTGATTTCCATGGCAGCGACAACAGCGGGAATATTCTGTTCGAGAATGAGATCGTTAAAACCCTGAAGAATAGTAGGGTCAGGCCTTCCAATATTGCTTAGGGCAACAAGAATGGCGCTCCAGACCAGTGATGGGGTCTGCTGTTCGTACTGGGCCCTGGTGAGACTTCCCCAACCGCTCATGGATGCCGCAGTCTTGATACGGGGCTCACCGGCGAGACCTAAAAGGGATATGCCTGCACCGTAGGATATGCCCGCAGCGCCGATGTTTTTCATATCAACAGGGGTGTTAGCCTGAAGCCAGTCAACCGCCGCAGAGAGGTCTTGTACATCTGCAGGTTTTGCAACATCGATTAGTCCGGTGGACGAATACCAGCCACGCGCATCGTAGCTGAGAACAATATAACCTTGAGAAGCGAACATTGCGGCTTGAACAGTGTATTCTTCCTCTTCAAAAGCCCAGCTGTTAATAAAGATAATTGCCGGAAAGGTCTGGCCTGCACTTGTCGCCTGGGGAATAAATACAGTACCCGCCAATTGGGTTCCATCAGCGGAAGTGAAGGTCACCGCATCGGTGGAATAGACATAAGCGACTGCCGACACAGGTGTAATACAGGAAAGCATCAACATAAGACAGGCAACACTAACTGCGAACATCGTTAACTTCATCTGCTTGACAAAATCTGATAACTTTTTCTTTTTCATAATTATAATTCCTCCTTTAGTTTAGTTTATTTATTAATCTTACTTAAAGAGCAATAAAGATGTAAACTTTACAACTATATGAATTTGTGCCTTATTTTAACCGATAGATGTGCAGAGGATAGTTAAAAGCGTAAACTGGTATTCCCCATATTAAGATCATTAGGGATAATACCTCCTCCATAATTTAGCATTAATTCTATTTTGGATAATAGCTTAAGCAAATTTATTATCAAAAAACATGCCAGAAGCCTAAAAATGTGTGTTCTTACAATTGGAAGAAATTATTGTATATTATATTGATGGTGGAGTTTTTTTATCGTGTAGGCTGTAACATGTTACACTTATGTATCGTGACACTGTTGTAACAAGTTACAGCTGTTTATTTGTTCGTGAATTGCTGGTTATTGATTTTACGATAAACAGTTTGCCGGCTAATGCCCAATAAGCGTGCGGCTTTGGTCTTATTCCAGCCGGTTTTATTTAAAGCATCCAGAATATCCTGGCCGCCGTTGAATTTCTTAGCCGGGGTTTTAATCTGCGGTAAATCATTGATTTGCTCAAAATTTCGAAGATCCACCGGTAAATGATGCATGGTAATGGTTGCTCCATGGCAAAGGACAAAAGCATGTTCCATAACATGCTCCAGTTCCCGCACATTGCCCGGCCAATTATAATCCATAAAAGTACTTAAAACCTCATTGGATATGCCTTCGACATGCTTGTTGAATCTTTCATTAAAAGAACAGCGGAAATGATCAACCAAAAGGGGTAAATCCTCCAGCCGTTCCCGAAGGGGCGGCAAGGCGACTTCCACAACTTTGAGGCGATAATAAAGATCCTGCCGGAATTCACCGCGGTTGACTTTTCCTTTGAGGTCTTTGTTGGTGCTGGCAATTACACGAACATCTACCTTTTGAGGCGTTGATTCACCCACTCTCTCAAATTCCTTTTCCTGCAATACACGAAGAAGTTTTAACTGAATCATTGGCGATATGTCTCCGATCTCATCGAGAAGAATCGTCCCGCCATTAGCGGCCTGAAATCTTCCTTGTTTATCCTTGATAGCTCCGGTAAACGCGCCTCGCACATGGCCAAACAGCTCGCTCTCCAGCAGGCTTTCCGCCAGTGCCGAACAATTGACTGTAACAAAAGGTTTAAAAGCCCGGTTCCCGCTGTAATGCAGCGCACGGGCCACCAGCTCTTTCCCCGTGCCGCTTTCACCTGTCACCAGAACCGCTGTATCCAGATTAGCCAAATCCTCCAATAGGCTGTAAATATCCTGCATGGTCTTGTTTCTGCCGATCAGATTTTGAAATTGGTTGCGCTCCCGCAATTCCCTTTCTATTTCTCTCAACAACGTGATATCTCGAATGATAAGTACCGCTCCCATGAATTTACCCTGTGGATCAAGAAGGGGAGAACTGGATACGTTGACTACCTGTTGAAGCCGATGTTGATTCTCGCATTCTATTCGATATTCCTTAATTGCCGTCTTCTTTTCCAGCGTTTGCCCGAGGACCTCATGGCAGGCTTGATTGCAATGCTGTTGGCATTGGGGGAATTCCTTACCGACAATTTCCTCGACTTCTGTACCACAGATATTCTCCATTGATTTATTTGCTTCTATGACAATAAGATTGGGATCAACGGTAATGATGGCATCCTTGACACTTCTGAAAATAGCTTCCAGCCGGGAGCGATGTTCGGTTAATTTATTTTCCGCTTCTTTGCGGGCGGTAATATCAAGTGACACATTGCGGAAGCCCGTAATAACTCCTTCCGTATTGCGAATCAGAGAAACGGATTGGTCGACCGTTCTTCGCCGGCCATGCTTGTCGATGACTTCAAAAATTACATTCTTGGCTGGAATGCCGGTTTTGTATATATTTTCATAAATTTGACGAATCCTCTCTGCTGTCTCCGGATCCGTAAAAGTCTTGTAGTGACGACCTATCAATATTCTCCGCGACAATTCCGCCAATCTGCATCCGGCATCGTTGATGAAAGTAATGTTTCCCTCGAGATCCGTTTCTCCAAGGTAGACATCGAGATCATTGAGGATCGTCTCGTATCTTTGCAAAGATTCTTGCAGGGAAGCTATGAGCTTGCTGGTTTGATCATTTTGCTCCAACTTCGCGGCTTCTTGCTCTGATTTTTTATCATTTTTCATTTTCTTCACCGGACCTCCGCCGGCAATCGCAGACACGATTCACGAAAAAGAGAATATTTCCATAATGGTCAGATGCCGGGTATCCTTTGGCAGAACTGGAAGCTTAGCTGTTGTAAATTAAGTTGAATTGATAAGAGCTTTCTCTTTAAAGGCGAGTATAAGAAATTCAGTTTCGTATGTCAATTAAATCTTGGACACAAATCAGATTTCAGCCTTCGTTTAAAAAAAGAATTGAAATAAAGAAAATTGCGAGTATATTTAAGGATGTGGTTTTTCGTGAAACTCCAATTCCGAAAGCAAAGTGCAGCGGAATTGGTAAGTTGAACGATCCCGCACAGCGGAGGATATTTTACCCGTGATTAAATAGGGTGCTTTCCCTATTTACCGAGTGCATAACCTAATAACCTGAAGGTCACACGAGGTCATACGTCCGTAAAATAAAAAAAGAGAGGTGAACTATGAAGAAGAAAGACAATCTCCGGAGAACATTGATTTTGGCCATCTTTTTTTTAGCTTTGGGTGGCTGGCTGCTCCATCTGCGAATACATCCTTTTGCCAAAGACGTGGAAAATTACATACCCCTCGTGGCCGGGTTTATCAGCGTGGTCATCATTCCTGTCCTATTTATTTTTCGATCAACAATCTCTTTTGCTTATCTTCTCAATGGCATGACGGTAATCATCGGTACAATCGCTATGGCTCATTTTTCAATTAAAAATCCCCCGGAAGTATGGACTCTACAGACAATCCTCATGGGAACGCTCCTGGCTGATATCGTGCTGCTCTGGGGAAAATTTGCCGTGGGCAAAGCCCTTTTTGAACTGGAGCTTACAGTAAACGAGCCCGACGCCCCGATGCGCAGCGGCAGGTTTTTCCGCTTCCCGAACATGGGCTTTTGGTTTGTGCATGTTGTTACCTTAACCACCGTTTACATTATCGGTACTTATTTTTGGAAATAGAAGGAGGGTGTCATGAAATATTTTATCTTGTTCCAACCGGGCTGGTGGGTATTACATGTTCTGGCGATTTTGCTGTTGCTCTATATCGGTCATCTGTAAGCCGTTAAGTCATAGATGACCCTCAGGTTACGGTAAAGCGAAATATTACAAAACTTGAGCTCTATGATCTTTAGGCCATAAGGATCGGAGCCGGTTTTGAAAAAAAGAACCTTATTTTCCGACATATGATCCGCAGATTAAGTCCTATATCCCGGGTCATAATCGGAGATTGTTGTATTAAATTCTCGGATATCAGCAAACCTTATGATCCAGCAGCCGCCAACATATTGGAGTGTTCCCCAGCTCGATTTATTGACCCAGCTTAATGCACAGAAGGAAGGATTAAGCAATGAGGAGGCCAAACAACGGCTGATCCAGTATGGCGCCAACCTTCTTTCGCCCCCGAAACGGTCGGACACGCTGGCACTGCTCATTGCCCAATTCAAAAGTCCTATTATCCTGACCTTGATTTTTGCAGCCGGGCTCTCTGCTTTTCTTCATGACCCGGCAGATGCCGCTATTATTATTGCGATCGTTTTAATCAGCGGTCTTCTCGGATTCTGGCAGGAAAAGGGCGCTGCTAATGCTCTGGAAAAGATGCTGGCTATAGTCAAGATCAAGACCACTGTTCTGCGCGACGGCGGAGAGCAAGATATTGCGCTGGAAGATGTTGTTCCGGGTGATGTCGTTATATTGAATGCCGGTGATTCGATTCCCGCCGACAGCCTGATTCTAGAATCAAGAGATCTTTTCGTGGATGAGGCAACCCTGACAGGCGAAAGCTTCCCTGTCGAAAAAAATGCCGGCCTTTTGCCTACGGAAACACCGCTTGCCAAACGCACCAACAGCCTTTTTATGGGAACCCATGTTATCAGCGGTACAGCCAGGGCTGTTGTGATTTTCACGGGAAAGCAGGCGGAGTTCGGCAAAATTTCCGAGAAGCTGAAACTGAGACCACCGGAAACCGAGTTTGAGCATGGTATCAGGCGGTTCGGTTATTTACTGCTTGAAGTGACTCTGTTGCTGGTCATTGCTGTTTTTGCCATCAATGTTTTTTTTCACCGGCCTGTTCTCGAATCCTTCCTTTTTTCTCTGGCCCTGGCTGTCGGACTGACACCGCAGTTGCTGCCGGCCATTATCAGCATCAACCTGGCTCACGGCGCTAAAATAATGGCTCAGCAAAAGGTCATTGTAAAGCGGCTCGCCGCCATAGAAAACTTCGGGAGCATGAATGTTTTATGTTCAGATAAGACGGGAACCCTAACTGAAGGGACCGTATGCCTTGATTCGGCAATAGACATCGACGGCAATCCCAGTGAGCGGGTTTTCTTTCATGCCTATCTGAATTCTTTCTATGAAAAAGGCTTTGCCAATCCTATCGACGAAGCGATCCGTTCTTATAAAAAACAGGATATTTCCGGTTATGAAAAAGTTGACGAGGTTCCCTATGATTTCATCCGCAAGCGATTGAGTATCCTGATCAAAAAGGATGGCCGGTATTTCATGATTACGAAAGGGGCACTCTCGAATGTGCTCGCTGTCTGTCCTTTTGCGGAAAACAAGGCCGGGGATAAGATAGCTACAAACACAATGGAACAAATAATCCAGCAGAAGTTCGAGGACCATAGTAATCAGGGCTTCCGCGTGCTTGGCGTTGCCATGCGGGATATGGGAACACAGTCCGTCATCAATAAAGATTCCGAAAAGGATATGACATTACTCGGTTTCCTGCTTTTCTTCGATCCGCCTAAAAAAGGAGTTTTGGAAACGATCGATCGCCTCAAACAACTTGGTGTTTCCCTGAAAATTATCACCGGAGATAACCGCCTCGTCGCCGCCAAGATAAGTCAGGATGTGGGAAAGCCTGATGCTAAAATCCTCACCGGTACCGAACTGCGTGAAATAAGTGATGCCGCGCTGTTGCAAAAAGTAACCCAAACGGACATCTTTGCCGAAGTAGAGCCCAATCAAAAAGAACGCATTATCCTTGCGCTGAGGAAGGCCGGACATGTTGTGGGTTATATCGGAGACGGTATCAATGATGTTTCCGCCCTCCACGCCTCGGACGTGAGTATTTCTGTTGATACTGCCGTGGATGTGGCTAAAGAATCGGCCGATATCGTGCTTCTGGAAAAGAATCTGGAGGTGCTCGTGCAAGGTGTCCATCAAGGGAGGACTACGCTGGCCAATACTATGAAATACGTCTTTATGGCTACCAGCGCTAATTTCGGAAACATGTTTAGCATGGCCGGTGCTTCTCTGTTTCTGTCTTTTCTTCCCTTGTTGCCCAAACAAATTCTGTTGACGAACCTGATGACTGATTTTCCGGAAATGACCATTGCCACGGATCGGACAGACGAAGAAATGGTAAATCGACCGAGGCGGTGGAATATATCTTTTATTAAAAAATTCATGATCACTTTTGGCTTGATCAGCTCAGTTTTTGATTATCTGACTTTTGGTGTTCTGTTGCTGATCCTGCACGCTTCAACGGATCAATTCCGAACAGGATGGTTTATGGAATCCGTTGTTTCCGCTTCAATTATTGTGCTTGTCATTCGCAGCAGAAGGCCCTTCTTTAAGAGCCGGCCGGGGAAATATCTCCTCATTGCCACAATTTCTATTGTTATTGCTACGCTGATCTTTCCTTTTATTACACCACTCGCGAAGATATTTGGTTTTGTGCCTCTGCCCATGTCGTTTCTGATGATACTGGGAATCATTATGGTGCTTTATATTTTAATGGCGGAACTGGCAAAAAATATATTCTATCGAAAGATAGATTCTTAAGAGATTCCTTCTGCTCTATCCTTCCCGCAGCGAACCCCCGGTCATGATGACCTTCAGGTTACGAATACCGAGAGATTAAAAATGTCATTTGACGCTTCGACTTTTTCAGTGTAGCAATTAAGAAATAATTCGGAAAAACAGGGGCTGTTGGGTTTGCGCTTTCCGTAATTCTTTGGAGCAGATGAGCAGAGAACCCCACACGCAAAGGAGAGACCTCATGAGTATCGCTGACGGATCAAAAAAAACAGAAATTAAAATAAATAAGGATAATCTTTACAAAGAAGAGACATTCACCGACCTTACCTATGCCACAATCCGTTGCCTCACGCCGGTCAGAATTGACGGCTCTGTTGATGAGAGCAGAGAACGTATTTTTACCGGCATGACTCAACTGATGACCCCCAATGGACCGATTCCGGTTCAGTGCATCATTGAAGGGGTAAAGACTCTCAGCGAAGCAGCGGATAAGTTGCCCGCGGCTATTGAAAAAGCAGTTCAGGCGATGATTGCCGAAGCGAAGGAGATCCAAAGGCAGGAAGCTTCCCGCATCATCGTCCCCGGTCAAGAAGGATAATAGAGCTGCCCTCGTGAAGCGTGAATAGTCGTATTCTTCTATCAGAAAAGTCCATCGAATGACGGGGGAGATGCTGCAAAGGATTAAATGAATATTGCGGACGCTTCCGATGAATGCAGATGGAAAATAGAAACGTCCCCACAAACTACCTTAAGCATTATTGCGAAAAAATAGGAGCTATATATGAGCACAACTTCTGCTACCGAAAAAGATAAGCAAATGGCAGCACGCTGCCTCACGTGTCCGGTATGCTCGCACGCCAGGAAGAAACAGCGCGGAATCGCTTATTGGTTTGTCAAGAATATCGAAAATGGCCTATGCCCATACTGCGCGGCATATGAGAGGGTTTACGGGAAAAAGGCCCATGAGGCTTGATAGGGGGAACTAATATTTCAAGACCTGACCCCCCATTACCTGCAGAGTAACTAAAGAATAGATATGGAAGAATTAATTTCAAAAGTAGCTCAGCTGATAATCAAAAGCAAACATGCCGTCGGGTTGACCGGAGCCGGCATGTCCACCGAATCGGGAATCCCTGATTTTCGGGGACCAAACGGGATCTGGACCAAAAACCCCGATGCCGAAAGAAAGGCCTATCAGAGTTATTTCCAGTTTCAACAAAACCCCAAAGAATACTGGATAGATCGCATGACCGGCGCTTCGCTTCTGGGGGATTTGATTAATGCCCACCCTAATCCCGGGCATTTTGCCCTGGCCGAATTGGAGAAGATGGCCATCCTGAAATGTGTAGTCACCCAGAATATCGATAACCTGCACCAGAAAGCGGGAAGTCTGAGGGTTCTGGATTATCATGGCAATATTTCGTTGCTGAGATGTTTTTCCTGCGATTCACGGTTTGATCCGGGGGAATTCGAGCTGGATCGGTTATTGGCGGAAGATCGCTTGCCGCCTTTATGCCGAAAATGCAATGGTGTTCTGAAGTCGGATGTCGTCCATTTTCATGAAGCCATTCCCGCGGATGTTGCTGGGGAAAGCCAGGCAGAAGTAGGAAAATGTGATCTGATGCTGATTTGCGGGACGTCGGCGGTAGTTCATCCTTTTGCCATGCTGCCCAGGATGGCCAAACAGTATCAGTCTAAACAGAAAACAATTATCATTGAAATCAATTCTGATCCCACACCCTTGACCCACGAAGGCATATCCGATTATCTAATCAAGGGAAAGACTGGCACTATTTTACCGAAAATTGTGGCAGAGGTTAAAAAACGAATCGCTTAGAATGTATTCTACGAATTACAATGAAGGATAATTATATATGCCGATTGATGAAGTAAAAGGACGTATCGCTCTGGTAACCGGCGGAAGTCGCGGTATCGGCAGAGCTATCGCCATAGGACTCGCCAAAGCGGGAACCGATGTAGCAATTAATTACGTATCGCGGGAAAAAGAAGCGCGGGAGGTCTGCCGGATAATTGAGGGGCATGGCCGGCGGGCTCTCGCCATGCAAGCCGATGTCAGCAATTCGCAGGCTGTTGCCGCAATGATCAAAACCGTGGAAAATCAACTTGGGGCGATATCCATTCTGGTCAATAACGCGGGGATAGCCCCGATCACCCCTCTGAATGAAATTGACGAGGCGCTCTGGGATAAGACCATTGCCGTGAATCTTAAATCCTGCTTTCTGGTAACGCAGGCGGCGCTCCCGCAGATGCGCGCGCAGAAGTGGGGCAGAATTATCAACATTTCTTCGGTGGCGGCACATACGGGCGGCATTGTTGGACCGCATTATGCCGCTTCCAAAGCGGGAATGCTGGGCTTAACACATTCCTTCGCCGCATTGCTGATTAAGGAAGGCATCACCGTAAATGCTATTGCTCCGGCGCTGATCATCACGGATATGATTAACGAGTCTGCACGCTCCTTAGGCAGCTTAATTCCGGTAGGCAGGCTGGGCACGGTGGAGGAAGTGGCCGCTATCGCCGTCATGCTTGTCGGGAACGGTTACATAACCGGTCAGACGATTAATGTCGACGGCGGTGTTTACTTCAGCTGAATCTTCTTCCGCGGGTATTTGCGCTTGTCCCGTGCTACGTGCCCCTTGCCCTTTTCAACTGTATGTTTTTTATTGCATTGTTTTCAAGAAGTTGTATTATGTCAAACATTTAATGCCACTTCGATTCAGGAAAGCGTATTTTTTAAAATCTTAGACTGGTTGGTCTAATTACTATGAAAAACGATTTCCAGAAGAAAACAAAGCAACTTATATGCATGCTTCTTGTTAATGGTTACAGTCTGACTCGTTACCATAGTATCACAAGTAATACATGCGTATTGTTGATTAAGAAGCATGATATCCTTGGTGCACCGGTACAATATGGCGTAATCTTATCAACAGCATCACTCGATACGGCGGAGAGAGCAGCGGCTCTTTCGTATGTAAAAACCCAAAAACACCATATATTAAATATTGGAATCAATACACAGAATGATGAAAGCTCTTTATCATATTCTGGTTTTGAAAAATTGTTAGGCGGTCCCGTTTCACAGTCTATCCTTCTTCAGCCGAATTTGTCTGAAACACTTGATTTACTTGGTCACAATAAAATGCCGACAGGCTTAAGGGGAACACCTGATGATATTTTAGAAAACGCAGTTCGTGATTGTCTACAATATCTATTTGCAGATAGGGCCTATTGCTATGGACAACAGCGACGATTTGAAAAAGTCCCAGATGGAATTGCTTTTGGAAAGAAAGATCTTATTGTCCTATATGACGCAAAGGCATACAAGAATGGATTTAAAATTAGTGCAGATGATATTAGACGGTTTTCATCCTACATTAAAGAATTCAATACCACATATGCAGCGTATGCAATGCAAGTTTATTGCTTCCTTGTCGTTTCTGGACATTTCTCTATGACTCACACTTCACTAATTAAGTATGCCGATGAATTATATACACAATGTCAAACTAAACTTTGTTTTATTTCTAGCTTGCAATTGGGCAAAATAGTGACAGAAACACAAAAGTATCATAGAGAGAGGCATGCAATAAACTGGAAAAATATTCTTTCAAAAACAGTTTTTGATATCGCAAATGTCAAGGTAGAATTAAAGAGAATCAAGGCAGACAAAGTAATTTAGTGTAAGGAATAAAATGGGAACATCCGTTAGCCATCCTTCGCCCACAACACTTGGATGGCAAGCTGTAGCCGCTTGCTATCGTAATGATTCAGTTCCTGCTGAAAGAGCCGTAAATGAGATTTGGCGTGCAGCACAGCATGAGAGCTCACCTATCGTAAATGATCTATTTTCAAATGCTGTCTTTTTATGTCAAGAAGCAGTGAGAGTTTCAAAGAATGCATCAGCCGCATTAAAAAAAGCAACAGCAGATATTTTTAAACAGCAAGGCAATTCAATTATTGCTGAAATTGCGCGACGTTCTATACCTATCGCTTTTCATGCTCCTGACAAATTAAGTGGCTGGCAAGCAACTTTTTTCGCGCAAGTTACCGACTATCTTATGTCTAGAGATATTTCTGGTTATATTGGTAAAGACTACAGGAATAAAACTGTCAGTGAACTAGCATTGTTCAAGACCACCATTAAAAAGGAAGTTAAACAAACCGTATTAGCGATGAAAGCTAAACCAATATCTCATAAGGAATGGATGGCCTATTCAAAATTAATTCTTAAGAAATTGAGCGGCGGGTAGAATATGAGATGCGTAGTATGCGACACTAGAACAGATGAACCGCATGACCTTATACTAGTGCCAGGCAAGAATCTCGTAACAGGTGAAAAGGCTTTCGTTCAAGAATTTGGTGACATAACCTCCATTGAGAGAGATTTACTAACGCTCGCATCTGCGATATTCGCAACTGATCTTGCATCTAAGCGTGACGAACGCGAAGCATATATACGGACAATTCAGATCACTATCCCGGTGACCAACTTAAGACTATTCAATTCACTAAAAGACCTAATTCTATCGTCACTTATTGTTCTGAGTAGCGATAACTGGAATATCAAATTTGTTAGACGCAATTGTGCTGAAGATAATTTAAAGATGGCGCCAGAGATAGATGGTCGTGTTCTGCTTTTCTCTGGTGGTCTTGATTCATATGCCGCGGCTACATACCTTTGTAATGAAAAAAAAGATCTATTTCTCGTAAGTCATATAACTCACAATAACACAGTAGCGTCGTCACAGCTTGAACTCAAAGAAACAATAGAAAAACAATTGGGAAAGCAGTTGCAGAGGTACGCTTTTAGAGTAGGCGGGCGGAAATTAGGCGACTATTATTTTCCAGGAGATAATGAAAGGGAAGATAGCCAAAGAACAAGGTCGTTTCTTTTCTTGTCTCTAGCCGCCCTTGTTGCACACAGAAAGGGATGCACAAAGATTATTAACATAGCTGAAAATGGCCAGTTTGCTATTCACGTACCATTGAGTGCAGCGCGAATTGGGCCATTTTCAACACATACCGCACATCCAGAGTTCATACATCATATGCAAAGTTTCTTTAGAGAATTATTTGATAAGGACAATCTAGAAATAATCAATCCATTTTTATACAAAACAAAAGCAGAAGTCGTTTCTATGATACCTTCTAAATTTCGAGATGGCATAGAAAAGTCGATAAGTTGCTGGAAGTCATCACGCGTTTCATCTTTCAACCACTGTGGGGAGTGTATACCATGTTTGTCACGAAGAGTTGCTCTTGAAGTAAATGGTATCATACTTGCCGAGTATAGCCGAGATATACTTGTTGGGGATATTGAAAATTTGTCCTATGATAATAATGGGAAACGTAATTTGATAGATTATTTAGAATTTGCCTATTCCTTTCGTGGTTATTCCCCTAGAAAGAAAGAAGATTTAATGATTCAGTTCAGTGATCTCTATAACGACTTTTTCGATTCAGACCAAGCAATAGCTATGTACTGTAGAATGGCTAATGACATCTATAGCGTTATGTCAAAGTATCCCAAAGTCTCCAAGTTATTGAGGTAACGATAATGAAAATACCTCACAAGCAATTAGAGAAAGTGCGAAAAAACCCAACCGACTATCGTGGTGCCACATTTAAATTGACCCATGGTTTCGCGGCATACCCGACAGCTTCAATGTTGCGTTGTGCGCTAATAGATTATCATAAAACAAAATCTCTGAGTTCGACGATAACATATTTTGAAAGCATGTTTGAAAAGCATCGTAAACCATCAAGGGCAAATGAAAGCATAAAATCTACATTTATTAGCTATCTTCGCGATTACGATGCTGCGTACGCCGATGAAGAAGTTTCAACTGTTAAAGCTTTTGCAAAGATATATATTCCCATTGAAGACCGCATATTTATTACAGGTGAAATCTTGAGAATAGATATTGTTAACGATGGGGGTTACTCTGCCTGCATATTAGAAAAAAACACGTCTTCGTGGCAGAAAGAACTGAGAATGCCTCTATTGCAAGATTACTTAGCAACTGAATTGAAATGTTCGCAAAGCGACGTAATGGTTGGAATTTATTCCTTGGCCTCTGGGGAGCATTCTTATAAGCGATTTACTCAGAGTCAAATTAAAAACGCGTATGTAGAAATCACTTCTATCGCAAGAATTTTGACACAATAAAGTGTGTAGACTATGTAAAAGAATGGGGACGATTCTATTTTTTTAGACTTGTTACAGAATAATCAAAACCATCTCATTTGTTACAAAAATACCAAAGCGGCAGCGGAGGTAAACTATGATCCAGAAAGCAAATATCGGTAGCGTCGAAATTGCTTACAACGTGATCGGTCAGGGCATGCCGCTGTTTCTGATCGGCGGTTTTACGATGGTCAAGGAGATGTGGTCACCGCTGGTAGATATGTTCGCGCAGCAGTTCCGAGTCATTACTTTCGATAACCGAGGTATCGGCGCATCTACCGTTTGCGACACGGATTTCACCGTGGCGGATATGGCGGCCGACGTCGTTGGCCTCATGGATCATCTGGGCATCGATAAAGCAAATGTCTTCGGCGTTTCCATGGGCGGGTTAATCGTCCAAATGCTGGTGCTTGACCATGCGGATCACGTCCGCAAAGCAGTGCTCGGCTGCACGTCCCACGGCGGACGCCATGCGATAGCCCAGGATCCCGCGGTGGTTGCGATACTGGCAAGTTCCGCCGACCCCAAGATCCCAGCGGAACAGGCGATCCGCAGACGGATGATGGTGAGCCTTGCAGAGCGTTTCCGGCGCGAACAGCCTCAAAAAGTGGAAGAGTTCTTGCAGATGGCACTTCGCTATCAGCCGACTACGAAAGGCGCCCAAGGCCAGATGAAGGCCCTCTCATCTTTCAACGTAAAGAGGCGCCTGGGCGAAATTCGCTGCCCCGTTCTCATCATTACCGGCGATGAAGACAAGATGGTGCCGCCGGGCAATTCGCAACTTTTGGCCGAAGGCATATCCGAAGCCGAGCTGTATATCATGAAGGGCGCGGGCCATGGCTTCTTCCACGAAAGGCCCGACGAGGTTTACCGCGTCGTCTCGGCATTTCTAAACAAATCAAAATGATTGGGCTGATGAGGGACAGCGCCCTATTTTATTGCACAAACTTTATACAAGATATAAATTCTGTTATAAAAATTCCTAAAGGGGCAGTGGTCGTCAGGCAGAGGAACTTATGGATCGGGAAAATTACATAAGGTAGAAGTCCCACGTCGCTACGCTTCTGGGATAATTCGACCTGCAAACTCCAGTTCGCTTTGTTCCTGTAGCTTGGGTCTCATTAAAAGCCATCCAAGAAAATGTGAAGAATGAAAATCTGATCAAGCATATGCTGGCTGTGGAAGCCATTATGCGGGCGCGGCGCGGCGTCGCTTCGATCCCAATTATAAAAAAGCGATCTCTGAATCTAACTTCCTGAAAGTCTCAATTTTCAAAACTATAATTTTATGCTAGATTATAACCCGTAATCGTTATTTTTCTATCCTTACATTTTTACGCTACATTATGAATTGTAATCTTTAAAATAATGGAGATTCCATGCCTAGTGACGAAGAAATCGTAAATTTAATTAAAAGCGCTGCCAAAGCCAAAGAATATCAATTCGATAAAATGTCAATAGAAGAGTTGGAAAGCTTATACCAACAGGGATCTGCATTATCTAATAATAAATCCTTTTTTAAAGATCTATACTTGTTTGAGGGTGTTAATCAATTAAAGGACGAAATTGAAAAACGGAAGAATAAACAATCCGCAACATTTAATTCTGTAGACGTCGTCGCGTTCCGCGATGCCCAATGGAAAACGAAATGGCTCATCGTCGGCCTTGTTGTCATAATTCTTTGGTGCTGCACCGCGTTTTTTAATTTCAAATGGCTCTCTCAGCTTCCGTTGTGGTTTTCTGTAGTGTTAGTGGTGGTTATTGGCTTGGGCTTTGAAGCCTTTTTGTTACTATTTCCGATTGTCACGCGTAATCCTCACCAACGCCATTCTTTTGGTTTTCCCGCGAAAGCAAGTTGTTTACGGGAATTCGGCATCGCGATTCCTGTTGTCATCGTAACCGTCATTTTTTTCAGCGGGGTCAATGCTCTTGTTGGTCGTGTATCACCCGGAACATCACTCAAACCTGACAGCATTAAGAACATGATCGTATCTCCAAACCACATTTTCGTTTATCTCCTATTTCTTTTTTCATTCACTTTAGTGCCGATTGCGGAAGAAATGTTCTTTCGCGGGTTCTTACACAATGCATTTCGCAAACGTATGCCATGGCCTGTTGCCGGTCTTATCCAATGCCTCCTCTTCGGGTTCTGTCATACATTTGGAGGAATTCACGCTGCCGCTGCTTTTGTTCTTGGCTTGATTCTAACAGCAGTATACGAATGGCGGAAAACGCTAATTACCCCTATTTTCGTTCACGCAGGAATAAACTTCATTGCGTTCCTTAGCGTTGTCCTTATGATGACCGCTTATGCCAATGGCCCGGCCATTGGTGTCCATGGTGATCTGAATTCTACTCCGTGCGTGATTCAGAAAATTGTACCTCACTCTGCAGCCGAAGCGGCCGATCTCCGCGTTGGTGACATTATTACTGCGTTCAATGGTAAACCAATTCGCAATATTCAACACTTGATCGAAAATGTCCTTCTGCATAAATCGGGTGATGAGGTCCCAATAACAATCAATAGGGCTGGAACGGTATTCGAGGTTAATGTAGTACTTCGGAAACGGGAAAAACCATAGCAAAACGCCATATAAATAATGCATGCACCGAAGCGGCCGATCTAGTTGGTTGTAGATTGAGGTTTCAATGGTGTCTGCCCTGTGGCACTTGCCATTGATCAAACATTTCAAACGCAAATCAACAAAATATTTATTCACCATAATTGTTTGTTAGTAGGTGAAACGGATAACAGACAAGGAAATTAAAAGGGACAGTTCTATTTTTTTCTAGACTAGTTACAGAATAATAGAAACCATCTCATTTGTTAAAAAATACCAAAGCAGCAGTGGTCGTCAGGCAGAGGAACTTATGGATCATCGTTACATGTTTTTAAGAGGAAAGAGCGAGCGGGAGATATATGATCCGCCATACGGCTCTTCGCGCAGGTCCGTCAGGCGTTTCTCTAATACGTGAAGCAAATCGGGAAAAAAGAAACGTCGGCAACGCTCGAATTGGCTGACTGTAAAAATTTCCTTAGTCAGTTGGTGTTGAAAGAAAAAATGTCGCAAACCTATTTTTTATATTTGAAGTTAATGTACCACAGACCGTTGATTTTATTCAGCTCGACAGCATTGATTATATCTTCCAGGTTCTGAGGCACTTTGTAGATGATCTTGTTTTGCCCCGTGGTTTTGGGTTTTACATTCTTGATGGCCTTTAGCACTTTTAGCAAATCGTCAGCATGCTGGCCGTAAGCCTGCGCGATGGAATTAATCACTTTATCAGTAAGGTGCTCAAGTCCTTCAGGAGGCGTAATGTTTTTATACCAGGCTAAATAGTCTTTTTGTTCAAGAAGGCGAATTGCCTCGCCGATTGCGGTGTTGGGGTTTGAACGAGGTTCGGCTTTCGCTAATCCGGCCATCCCCCAGAAAAGACAAATGACCGCTATTGTCAAAACTAATGTTGAAATTTTTCCTTTATTCATAATTATCTCCTTTATAAACGCATTTAAAATACTGATATTGTTTTTAACGTAATTTAAACTGGTTATCCTTAAATATCCCCCCCTATATTAACAAAATGTTTATTTCGCCTCACCTCCTTATCAGATGAATATCAAACTGATAAGCTGACATTCCCCATGTCAAAATCATTAGGGTGAATACCCCTCCATAATTTAGCTATACATTTCATAATTAACCTATTCAATCACTTGAAACCAGTTTTTTCAATATTTTCTTTCAATAGAGACCGGCTCCCGCTGATGTTTACGCTTCTTTCTTTCAATAGGTAATCTACAGCTTTGCTGTCCCTAAAATATTAAGACTTTGTAGCAACTGTGTTTCACGTCAAGTAGTATTTTTTATTTTTTAACAGCCTGATTCATTCCAGCAGGTACCATTTTTGATCATTGTATTGAGGATAATCATAAGCTTCCTCATGCAG
>Ga0182027_10000572_pt1 | contig 63575 bp, 48 predicted proteins | sample 712E1DmetaG_FD_121300 | JGI IMG/M metagenome (GOLD analysis project Ga0182027, IMG submission 121300) | Permafrost microbial communities from Stordalen Mire, Sweden - 712E1D metaG (Illumina Assembly) | ecosystem: Environmental > Terrestrial > Soil > Wetlands > Permafrost | place: Sweden...
GAAAAGCGGGCCGCAGAGTTAAGCATTGCTAACAAAGAACTTGCTTTTCAAAACGAAGAGAAGGAGAAACGTGCCGCAGAATTAAGCATTGCCAACAAAGAACTTGTCTTTCAAAATGAAGAGAAAGAAAAACGTGCAGCAGAATTAAGCATTGCTAACAAAGAACTTATCTTTCAAAATGAAGAGAAGGAAAAACGTGCAGCAGAGTTAATCATTGCAAACACAGAACTTGCCTATCAAAACGAGGAGAAAGAAAAGCGGGCAGCAGAGTTAATCATTGCCAACAAAGAACTTGCTTTTCAACACGAAGAGAAAAAGAAACGTGCAGCTGAACTTGAAATAAAAGTTAAGGAAAGAACAAAGCAACTTGGAGAAAAAAATACAAATCTTATTGACCAAATTAAAGAGAAAACGAGATTAACTCACGAACTTGAAGTCTATCAATTAGAATTGCAAAAAGCAAAACAGTTAGCCGAAGACGCAAACAAAATGAAAAGTGAGTTTCTCGCCAACATGAGCCACGAAATTCGTACTCCCTTAAATGCCATTGTAGGTTTTTCGAGTATATTGAAAGAAAAAGTTGAAGGCAACAAAGGATTTACTGAATATTTAGACAATATTATCCAGAGCAGTAAAGTATTACTTGATCTTATTAACGACATTCTCGACCTTTCCAAAGTGGAAGCAGGTAGAATGGTTATTGACCTACAGTCCGTAGATTTGAATAACCTTATAAAAGAAATACAAGCGATTTTTTTGATGAAAGCAACCGAAAAGGGAATAGCTATCAATATCGAAATTGCCAAAACTATGCCCGGTAGCATTATTACCGACGAAAAATACCTTCGCCAAATTTTATTTAATCTCATTGGAAATGCGGTTAAATTTACACACACCGGTAATGTGGATATTGTTGTTGATATTATCCCTAAAGCAAAAATTAACGATAAAATAGACATATCATTTACCATTAAAGACAGCGGAATAGGAATTCCTGCCAGCCAATTGATAAATATTTTCGAGCCGTTTACACAAGTGGCACATAAAATCAGTAATAAATATGGTGGAACAGGTTTAGGCTTAAGTATTACTCGGCGTTTGACCGAATTGCTTGGAGGGACCATTTCGGCAGTAAGCGAATTCGGCAAAGGTTCGGTTTTCATTGTTTCCCTTTTCAATATAGAAAGTGGGGCTCTAAATACTGTTGATGATACCAATATTGATAAAAGCTATCTCAAAAATATCCGGTTTAAAAATCCACGTTTACTTATGGCAGAAGACGTATTATCAAACCGTCAGGTAGTTAAAGGTTATCTCGAAAAATATAATATTTCAATTATTGAAACCGAAAATGGGGAAGACTGTATCAATGCTGCCCGCAGAAATCGCCCCGATATCATATTAATGGACATGCAAATGCCTATTATGGACGGGTACACTGCAATTAATATCCTTAAATCGGACAACGAATTAAAAAACATACCCATTATTGCACTCACTGCATCGGGTATGAAACAAGAAAAAGATAAGCTTGGCAGTATTGCGAATGATTTTTTATTAAAACCAATATTTAAATATGAACTATTAGAATTACTTGTGAAATATTTACCTTATGAATCGTTACCGGAAAATGAAAAAGCAAATATTCTAAACGTTAACGTTTTAGCGCCATTGATTAGCCAGGAAAAATTATCAATAGAAATCAAAGTTGAGTTAGTTCGGAAATTTATGCCAACAATTACAAAACTGCAAAAAACATTAAATTTTGATGACTTAATTGATTTTGGAAAAGAATTGAAAAAATTTACTATGAAACAAAGTAATAATCAAATAGAAGAATATTGTACACAATTAAACGATAATATAGCTACATTTAATGTAGATAAAATTTATGCCACATTAAAACAATTAACGAATTACATTGATAAATAATAATCATGGAAACAATAAAAAAACCCTTAATTTTAATTGTGGACGATACACCCAAGAATCTTCAGTTGCTGAGCAATATTCTTCACGACAAAGGATATAATATTTGCATTTCAACATCAGGCAGTCAGGCCCTGGAATCGGTTAATACGGAAGCACCTGATTTAATTCTACTCGACATACAAATGCCAGTAATGGACGGATTTGAAACTTTTAAAGCATTAAAATTAAATTCCAACTCAAAAGATATTCCGGTAATATTCCTTACAGCAGTTGTAGAACCTGAAAAAATACTACAGGGTTTTGAACTTGGTGCTGTTGATTATATTACTAAACCTTTTAATATTCCGGAATTAACTGCACGCGTTGCTACGCATTTAGAAATAAAAAGATCTCGTGAAAAATTATTAGAACTCAACGCTACAAAAGAAAAACTTTTTTCTATCATTTCACATGATTTAAAAAGTTCATTAGGTTCAGTTCTTGGTATTTCTGATCTTTTACTAGAAAATTTTGATGATTATAAGTTAGATGAAATCCGACAATTTGTAAGCAATATTTATCAAAGCTCAAAAAATACATTTGAATTATTGGAAAATTTATTAGATTGGTCAAGATTACAAACCGAAAAGCTTACTCAGAGAATGGAAAAACACAACTTAAAAACTAATACTGATAATATATGCCTACTTTATAGTGAAATTGCTAAAAATAAAAACATTACATTACAAAATAATATTCATTCTGATGTTTTTATATATTGCGATATAGACATGACTAAAACTGTGTTGCGAAATTTAATTTCAAATGCTATTAAATTTACAAATATCAAAGGATTGGTTTCTTTAAATTCCATTGAAAGCGATTCGCACGTTGAAATTCAAGTTTCGGATAGTGGCGTAGGAATAATGGCGGAAAATATACCCTATTTGTTTTCAATTGAAAAAAATATTTCTACACCCGGCACAAATAACGAAAAGGGAACCGGTTTGGGATTGATGCTCTGCAAAGAGCTAATTGAAAAACAAGGTGGCAAAATTTGGGTAGAAAGTGAATTAGGAAAAGGCAGTACTTTTAAATTTACTTTGCCTTTGTGCAATGATTGACAAAAACAAAGTAATAAAAATGTTTTGGTCTTCACCGGTCAAATATTTACAAATGGCTTAAAATATATAAAGAAGAAGGCTTGAAAGGATTAATTTCAAAAAAATCAAAAGGGAAACAACCTATAATAACAGATAAAGAAAAAGGGATTATAAAAAAGCTATTAATAAAAAACCCACTTCAGTTACAATTTGACTTTGGCTTATGGACACTTGAAATGGTGCAGGTATTAATTGAAAGAAGGTTCAAAAAAGAAGTAAGTATATGGACAGTAAGCCGGATATTAAAGTCCATAGGGTTTACAAAACAGAAGCCATTATATAGGGCTTATCAGCAAGATCCAGTAAAGGTAGAAAAATGGTTAAACGAAGCTTATCCATTAATAGCAAAAGAAGCCAGAAAAGAAAAAAGAGAAATATATTTTGAAGATGAAGCGGGTTTTTCATCCACAAACCATAAAGGTAAAACATGGGCAAAGAAAGGGGAGGCACCAATAGTCCGGGTAACAGGCCAACGATATTGCACTTTATATCATAATTTTTTGTTTGAAAATCAAAATTACCAATTTTCTTTTCTTTTCCAACTCTTTAACTAATAGGTTATATCTTGATATATTAAAGTTCCAGCAAGAAAACCTCGCTTCAAATCTGATGCCCTCGCTTAGGTGTAAGCAAAATTTTATGGGTAATATTTTTTTCTGTACATTTTTAGTACTTTTGCCGTCCAGAAAATGATGTTTAATAGATGAAGAATTTTTACTTGGTAAATACTACAACTACTTCAAATAGCAGCGATTATACATTCTCGGTTACTTTAAATAAGGAGCACAGGATTTATCAGGGACACTTTCCGCAACAACCGGTTGTTCCCGGTGTATGCATGATCCAGATGATACGTGAATTGGCTGAGCAAGCTGCCGGGCGCACTTTAATGTATTCTGGTATCAGTAATATTAAATTTTTTTCGGTAGTTGATCCAACCATCAATAGCAACCTTATCATCAAATTAGCACTCGATCCCATTGAAGACGGAGGATATAGTGTTAAAGCTTCCATTGAATTTACCGATAAGACATTTTTGTCACTCAAAGGGAATCTCTCTGCTATTAAAACTTCTTCCGAAATCGATTTTTCTGCAACTGACAAAGTACAATAGGAAGATTGATTATGAGTGACTCTCAAGCATGTAAAAATAAGTTACACAATGTAAAGTGTTGTGTCATCATTCCTACTTATAATAACTGTAATACTGTCGAAAAGGTCGTTCGCTCTGTGCAACAGTTTGCTGACAATGTAATTGTTGTGAACGATGGTTCAACAGACACTACCTTAGAAATTCTCCAACGCTTTAATAATATTACCCTTGTTAGCTACCTAAAAAATAAAGGTAAAGGTTATGCTTTGAGGCAAGGGTTTAAAAAGGCGGATGAAATGGGGTTCGAATACGCGATTACTTTAGATTCTGATGGCCAGCATTTTGCAGAAGACATTCCAACTTTTGCAGAAAAGATTGAAAAAGAGCCTGGTAAGCTCATTGTTGGGGCGCGAAATATGAGCCAGGATGGTGTCCCGGGGAAAAGCAGCTTTGGACATAAGTTCTCGAACTTCTGGTATCGTATTGAAACAGGCATCAATCTGCCCGATACACAGTCAGGTTTTAGGCTTTATCCTGTCAAGCCTATTGCCCAGAAGCAATATTTTACCCGTAAATTTGAATTTGAAATCGAGGTATTGGTAAGGGCTGCATGGTGGGGCATTCCGGTTACTGCAGTACCAATTAAAGTTTTTTATGCACCACGTAAAGAACGGGTATCTCATTTCAGGCCATTTCGTGATTTTGCGAGGATTAGCGTGCTAAATACCGTGCTTGTGTTTTTGACTATAGTTTATATAAAACCTTTTTCATTTTTTCGTCATCTTACCAGGGAAAAAATTAAGCACTTTTTCAAAAACGAATTGATTAAAAGCAATGATTCGAATTTTAAACTCGCGCTTTCTTTTGCATTTGGAGTTTTTATGGGGATTATTCCGATATGGGGTTACCAGTTAATTTTGGCTATTTTTCTGGCCTGGATATTTAAGTTGAATAAATTGATTGTAATTACCGCGGCCAACATAAGCATTCCACCAATGATCCCGGTTATTCTTTACTTAAGTTATATTACCGGTGTGTATGTGACAAGATCGCATCTTACTTTGGATTTTTCTTCCATCAGTTTCGCAAGCATTAAGCATAATCTTCAGTGTTATATCATTGGAAGTTTGGTATTTGCATTGCTAATGGCTATATTTATTGGCTCCGTGTCGTATGTTTTAATGCGGATTTTCCGTAAAAACTAGATTGTGATGTCTTCAATATTTTTGTCTATATACAATTTTTTTCAGAAGAGGAAAATCTTATTCTGGATAGGATTAGTGACAATCTGTGCATGGGTTGTATTTTATGCTATTCGAATCAGGTTTGAGGAAGATATTACCAGGTTTATCCCTAAAGGGAAAGAGGTTGAAGAAGTAAATGAAGTGTTTAAAAACCTGAATCTTAAGGATAGATTGATTATTGAGATTTCGCAGACCGACACACTTCAGGAAGCCGACCCTGCCAAATTAACTACGGTCGCTGATACCTTTGTGCGTCGTTTGAGCGATGGCTATAAAAATTACATTGGTAAGATTATTTCGAATGACGCTGCTTCAGGGGTTTACGATTATATCATAAACCATCTTCCTATCTTTCTCGAAAAAGAAGATTATACAAGGCTTGATTCCTTACTTAATGGTAAAGCCATAGATGAAACGATGCAAAGAAATTATACTAATTTGCTTTCACCTGCCGGTTTTGCTCTAAAAAATTTCATCATTTCCGATCCTTTACATATTGCCACCAATTCGTTAAACCGGCTAAAAGCCTTCCAGGTAGGCGAAAACTATGAGATAATCAGCGGTTATATTTTTTCAAAAGGCCTTCAGCATTTATTGATATTTGTCAACCCATCGCATCCTGCTTCCGAGACATCGAAAAACGGACAACTAATCGACGGAGTAGATGCCCTCATTGGGCAATTAAGCGCGGCATATCCTTCTGTTTCTGTCTCTTATTTTGGGTCGCCTGCAGTGAGCGTATGCAATGCACGTCAGTTAAAAGCTGACACTATGCTCACCTTAACCATTGCTGTTTTGGTGATTGTGCTATTTATTAGTTTTGCGTTCCGAAAAAAGTTCATTTCCATTTTTATTATCATTCCGGTAATTTTCGGAATGCTGTTTTCCCTGGCTTTGATGTATTTTATCAAGGGCGAGATTTCGGTAGTAGCAATTGGGGCCGGTTCGATCGTTTTTGGTATCGGATTGAGTTATTCGATACACCTGTTTAACCATTATAAACATACCCAATCAGTTACAGAGGTTATCAAGGATCTGACTAACCCAATGACCATTGGGAGTTTTACAACAATTGCTGCATTTCTGAGCCTCGTGTTTGTAAGTTCTGAAGCATTGCAGGACTTTGGGCTATTTTCTGCTTTAAGCCTTTTGGGCACTATTTTATTTTGCCTGATAGTGATGCCTCATTTTCTTCGTCCTGCAAAAGGACAGGCGCATGGTCAGGGTGATTTTGCTTTTTTTCGGTTCATTGATAAACTCAGTGCGTATAGGTTTGAGGGTCATTATTGGATTATTTTAGTGATTGTAATTATCTCGGTCGTATTCTGGTTTACATCGGGTAAAACAGGTTTTGATAGTGATATGATGAATCTCAATTACACCACAAGTAAACTACAAAAGGCCGAAGCAGAACTTAATAATATTCAAGGTGAATTGGACGTGAAACCTGTGTATTTAGTTACCACAGGAAAAACATTGGACGAGGCTTTGAAAAATCAGAGTCATACCGAAAAACGACTTGATTCTTTACAACAATCGGGATTAATTAAACACTATGCTACTCCCCGCAGCTTTCTTATTCCTCAGGACGAACAAAAAGAGAGGATTTCCCGCTGGCAAAATTACTGGACTTCAGAAAAGAAGGCTTTTTTAAAGAACAATTTAGTTGAAAAAAGTCGAAAATATGGGTTTAAAGCAACTTCGTTCAACTCGTTTCTCTCCTTACTTGATAGGTTATATCAACCGGTCGATGTGCTTAGAGATGAAAAGTTCCATGCATTATTATTTGGCGATTGGGTTAACAAGTCGGCCAAAAGAGTGATGGTGATTAGCAAGGTTAACCTTCGACCTACAGATAAAGACTTGGTATATAATAAATTGTCAAGTGAGAACAATACTGTTGTTTTCGACAAACAGTATTTGGCGAAAAAGTTCGTCAACATCCTTAATAAGGATTTTTATCGTGTTCTCTATACTTGCTCATTATTGGTATTTATTACCATGTTACTTTCTTATGGTCGGCTGGAACTCACTCTAATGACGTTTTTGCCTATGGCTATAAGTTGGCTATGGATTTTGGGTATCATGGGGCTTTTTAATGTTAAATTCAATATAATCAATATTATCATCTCTAGTTTTATTTTTGGGTTAGGTGACGATTTTAGCATATTTATCCAGGATGGACTGCTTCAGGAGTACCGGACAGGTAAACGCCTTTTACCGTCGCACAAAACTGCTATATTCCTTTCTGCATTTACCACTATTGTGGGCATTGGGGTGCTTATTTTTGCCAAACATCCTGCTTTAAAGTCGATAGCGATCATCTCGATTATTGGTATGTTGTCGGTCGTGTTGATTTCCTATACTGTGCAACCTTTTCTTTTCAAGGTGCTTATTGGTAGGACAAGCAAAAAGAAGTTTCCTTTTACTTTAAAAAGTTTATTTCTTACTGTTTTTGCTTTTAGTTATTTTGTCATTGGATGTTGCTTGTTATCATTTATTGGATTTATTATTTTTTGGCTTTTGCCCCTTCGCAAATCGACAAAAAAATCTTGGTATCATTTTGTATTACAGCAATTTCCAAAATCGCTGGTTTATATTATGTTTAATTTGAAAAAGAATATTATAAACGAGTATCACGAAAATTTTTCGAAACCAGCCATCATTATTGCAAACCATCAGTCGTTTCTCGACATACTTATAACTTTGATGCTTAGCCCACGATCAATTATGGTAACTAATAAGTGGGTTTGGAATTCGCCTTTTTTCGGAAGGGTTGTTAAGATGGGTGGTTTTTATCCCGTGGAAAAAGGGGTGGAGAACGGGATAGATTATTTCGATAAGAAGATAAAAGACGGTTTTTCTATCATCATTTTTCCTGAGGGCACACGGCAACCCGATTGTGTGATTAAACGTTTTCATAAAGGTGCATTCTATCTTGCCGAAAAACTTCAGGTTGATATTGTTCCCATCGTCATACAGGGTAATGGCGATGCCATGACCAAAGGTGATGATTTTTACCTTAAGAATAGTTTTCTTTCGCTAAAGATTCTTAAGCGAATTACGCCCAATGACGCTGCATTTGGTAATACCTATCAGGATAGGACTAAAAAAATTAACCAATACATCAGGGAACAATACGAGATATTTAAAACCGAATGTAGCACACCAGCCAATCCTTATTTTAGGTATAAGCTTATCAAGAATTATGTATATAAAGGACCGGTGCTTGAATGGTATATGCGTATAAAACTAAGGATGGAAAAGGATTATGAGCAATTCCATCGCATTATACCATTGAAAGCATCTATTGTAGACATTGGTTGTGGTTATGGTTTTATGGCCTATATGCTTGGCTTTATGTCAGAGTGTAGAAATATTTTAGGCATCGATTATGATGATGAAAAAATAGAGGTAGCCAGTCATTGTTTTTCAAGGGATGAACGATTTACTTTTGTTTGTGCAGATGCACTTGGATACTCATTGCCCAGAAGCGATGTATTTATCCTGAGCGACATGTTGCACTACTTAACGGATGAAAAACAGCGCCAATTAATATTGCATTGTATCGAAAATATGAACCATAAAGGAATGCTTATTATCCGCGATGGCGATAGCAGTATGCACCAGAAACACAGGCTCACAAAGGTTACCGAGTTTTTTTCGACCCGTTTGCTGGGGTTTAACAAGACCGAAGGTAAGTTGCACTTTACTGCCCGAGAAGCCATTCAAAATATAGTTTCAGGTCATAACATGGAGGTAAACATAATTCAAAACGACAAACATACATCGAATGTGATTTATGTTATTTCGAGGAAATAGCACCTCATCTCGATCCCTTCCCCTAATTGGGGGAAGGGTGGGGTTAGGGGTTACAAAACGATGAATAAACATTTAAATACATGGAGAAAAAGGTACTAGTTATTTATTATTCTCAAACCGGTCAACTTTTTGATATTGTAAAGTCAATCACTAAACCATTGGCAGAGGCTAATACCGTTAAGTTGTATTTCGAGGAATTAAAGCCCAAACCGCCGTTTCCTTTTCCCTGGACAGCCGAACAGTTTTTTCAGGCTTTCCCGGAATCAGTAAAAACAATACCTTGCGATCTTGAGCCTTTAAAAATCTCTTCTGATCAAGATTTCGATTTGGTCATCATAGCCTACCAACCATGGTATTTGTCTCCTTCAATCCCCTTTCATGCATTTTTTCAATCGGAGGAAACAAAAAGGCTATTGGCAGGGAAACCTGTAATAACAGTTATTGGATGCCGTAATATGTGGGCTATGGCACAGGAGAAAGTAAAGCAATATATTAGAGAAGCAAATGGCCAACTGGTGGGCAATATCGTGCTTCGTGATAAAGCTCCGAACTTATTAAGCGTTGTATCAATTGTGAGGTGGCTGCTAAAAAATAAAAAGGGAAGATATTTAAAAGTCATTCCTCCAGCCGGAGTTTCGCAGAGTGATATTGTAAATGCCGAGCGCTTTGGCAGGACAATTTTAGGTGCATTGAATACGGGTTCCTTTGCAGGTTTGCAAGAAAACCTTTTGGTGCAGGGGGCAGTCGAAATATTGCCAGGTTTGGTGATGATTGAAAAGAACGGTAGTCGTATCTTCAACATCTGGGCATCATTTATCCTTAAGAAAGGGGGTTATGGCGACCAGGCCAGAAAGTTGAGACTAACATTCTTTAAATACTACCTATTTGCAGTTATTTATCTAATATCACCTTTAGGTTCATTATTTTTTATATTAACTAAGCCATTTAGGATCAGAGCTATTAAAAAACAAATAGCTTTTTATAAATCTATCAACATGTAAGGGGCCATTTGTTGATAGTTTCTTCAGAATGTTTTTTCATGAACCATCCATGAAACCAAACCACAAAAGAATTTTGTAAATCATGGATGTTCCATTAGACCAATAAATTAAACAATATGTACTGATGAAATAAAAATATCCTAAGTATTTTTTTTAGATTTGCGATTTTATTTAATTAATACAGAAGCTGTAAGTTTTATTCTATGCCATACGAAGTTTATATTACAAAGCTAGCCAAATTTCTTCCCAACAGGCCAGTATTGAATGATGAGATGGAGGATTATCTGGGGATGATTGATAACAAACCTTCGAAAGCGCGAAGGATAATATTGAGAAACAACGGAATTAAAACCAGGTATTATGCATTAGACAAAAATGGGAAATCCACACATACAAATGCTGAAATAGCTGCAACTGCAATTGATCGGTTGTTTGACGAAAGATTTACCCGCGATCAACTGGAATTATTGGCATGTGGCACTACTTCACCCGATCAGATTTTACCTTCTCATACAGCAATGATTCACGGAAATCTTAATGTGCCCAGTCTTGAGCTGGCCTCTTTTCATGGGTCATGTTGTTCGGGAATGCAGGCGATGAAGTATTGCTTTCTTTCGATTCTTTCGGGGAATACCAATAATGGAATTTGTGCAGGTTCGGAGCATCTTTCGAGATGGATGCTTGCAAAAAATTTTGAAAATGAGTCTAAAAAAATTCGTTGTCTCGAAGCCAATCCTATAATTGCTTTTGAAAAAGAATTTTTACGATGGATGTTGTCCGATGGGGCTGGCGCTGCATTACTTGAAAACAAACCCAATGGAAATATTTCATTAAAAATTGAATGGATCGATATCCGTTCGTATGCCAACCAGTTGGAAACCTGTATGTATGCGGGTTCCGAAAAAGACAAAGATGGTAAATTATTGGGATGGACAGAGTTTGAGGCTGAAGACTGGCTGCATAAGTCCATTTTTTCGCTTAAACAGGATACCCGATTGTTGGGAGAGAATATTGTAAAAATGGGTGGATTATTCTTTAAAGATATCGTTGAAAAACGAAAGTTCGATATCAATTCAGTTGATTACTTTTTACCGCATATTTCTTCCGAATTTTTCAGGGGAAAAATATTTGACAATTTTGAACAACTAGGATTTTCTATGCCTAAAGAGAAATGGTTCACTAATCTTTCTGACGTAGGAAATATTGGTGCAGGTTCAATTTATATCATGCTTGAAGAATTATTTAATTCAGGAGAACTTAAAAAAGGTCAGAAACTTTTACTGATGGTGCCGGAAAGCGCACGTTTTAGCTATGCCTGGGTATTATTAACCGTTTGTTAATCATATAGAGATGCATGGTGTTTGTTAATGTTATATACAGTATCTTGTTTCTGCCTGTAAAAAAAATTAAATTACTTCTAACTTTTCATAGCCATGAAAACCAACGAAGTGCCGCAAGACAAAGCCTTTTTTGAGGAAGGAAAGATCAGGGATGTATGTTATGCCATTGACGAAAACGGACAATACACTAAGGTTTTAAGCTTAGGATGGGAACCTAAGAATGAGGCTATTAAATTGTCGTGGGATGTCGTGTATAAACGCGTTGAGGAAGTGCGCAACGAGGTGATGGCCGGAAAGCTTAGTCCTATAGCATTCTATATGGAACTGAATGTTATGGATGTGTCAATAGTTTCCGCTTACACAGGCATACCCAAAAGAAAGGTGAGAAAGCACCTGAAAATGAAAAAATTTCAGGAACTTATACCTATAGTTCTGCAACAATATGCCACAACCTTTAATGTTACTGTTGACGAATTGAAAGATTTAGAGAAAATACAACAATTTTCGATTAAGATATAGTCATTATAAAAGTTAGATTTATATTGTTTTATTTTTTTTCTAACCTCCCAACCCTCCTTAAAAAGGAGGGATAATTGGTGCAGTACGATGCACGAGTTATTGTCCCGCAATTGCGGGATTGGGGTTATAATATATTAACTCTAATGAAAATTAATTTTCAGCATAGTATGTCGGCCCATTGTGAAAATGGGGTTACATCCAATCTTTTAAGATTTTATGGGGTCAATCTTAGCGAACCAATGGTTTTTGGGTTAGGCTCAGGATTATTTTTTTCGCATATGCCCTTTATTAAGCTTAACGGCATGGCTGTTACTTCGTTCAGGCCTTGGCCTGGTGTCATTTTTAAAAGGGTTACCCGGTTACTAGGTATTCAATACGACCGAAAAAAATTTGCCAACAATAAGCAAATGGCTATACAAGAGCTTGATCGTCTTCTGGCACAGGGTACTCCAGTAGGAATGCTAGTGGGGGTATTCAATTTATCTTATTTTCCAAAGGAATATCGGTTTCATTTCAATGCACATAACATAACAGCTTTCGGAAAAGAGGGTGATACCTATTATATCAGCGATCCTGTTATGGAAAATGTAGAAACACTGAGCACTGATGAACTCTTGAGGGTAAGGTATGCAGAAGGGACCTATCCACCTAAGGGACGCATGTATTATATTACCAAAGTGCCTAAAGATATTGATCTTAATACCGCTATTGTTAAAAGTATACAAAGAACATGTAAGGATATGCTTACTATTCCAATACACATGTTTGGTGTAAATGGCATTCGGTTTCTTGCTAAGCGAGTAAGAAAATGGCCTGCAAAGTTTGGCCCCAAATTGGCCGCTTTAAACCTAAGCCAGGTTATTCGGATGCTCGAAGAAATAGGAACTGGCGGTGCGGGATTTAGGTTTATTTATGCAGCTTTTTTACAGGAATGCTCCGTAAAATTAAATCAGGCATGGCTAAATGACTTATCAAAGGAAATGACCGATATTGGTGATAAGTGGCGTGAATTCGCGTATCTCGCGGCGCGTGGTTATAAAGGGCGCGATAAACAAGAAATATCTTACGATATGCTGGCCGATTTACTCCTGGCCATTGCTGATCGTGAAGAAAAAGTATTCCGGCAACTAAGGCAAATTAAGCTATGACAACCAATGGCATAGCCATCGATATACAAAATCTTACCAAATTTTACCGGGGCAATACCAAACCAGCCCTGGATCATATTTCGCTTTCGGTTTCAGAAAACGCAATATTTGGATTGTTAGGACCAAACGGCGCAGGTAAAACTACAACCATTAAAATTTTATGTGGTTTGCTCGCATTAACCGGAGGTGAAGTAACCATTGGCGGGTACTCACTGGTTCACGATTTTAAAAAGATACGCCGGATTATTGGTGTAGTTCCGCAAGACATTGCGCTTTACCCAACCCTTACAGCACGCGAAAATCTGTCAATTTTTGGAGGGATTCACGGGTTAAAAGGCAAACATCTTTCACACCGTATCGACGAATTGTTGCAGGTTTTTGGCCTTGAAAAAAGCCAAAATACCCAAGTACGCCGCTACTCAGGTGGCATGAAACGACGTATTAACCTGATTGTTGGTCTTTTACACAACCCCCACATACTTTTTCTCGACGAACCCACGGTTGGGGTTGATGTACAATCGAAGAATGTGATTCTCGATAATCTTCTGGCAATTAACAAAAGTGGTACTACTATTATTTATACCTCACATTATCTGGAAGAAGCAGAAAATATTTGTAGTCGTATCGCTATCATAGATGAAGGACGGATTGTCACTGAAGGTACACCAAAGGAACTTGTACGCTCTAACCAATCTTTCACAAACCTTGAAGATGTTTATTTACATTTAACCGGTAAAAAACTAAGAGATTAACTGATGCCAAACTTTTTTAAACTGGTATATAAGGATTTCCTGCTTCTCATTCGCGATAAAGGCGGATTGGCCATGTTATTTTTAATGCCTGCGGCTTTGGTTTTGATTATGACTTATCTTCAGGACAATACCTTCCGTTCTATTAATGAAAGCGGTATACGCCTTGTGCTGCTTAACCAGGACAATGATTCGCTGGGTATCATCATTGAACGTCAACTTGAAAAATCCAATATATTCAATATATCTAAAACAATAGGCCATAAACAGCCTACCGGGGAAATGGTAGAAAAGGCCGTTGCATCGGGCGATTACCAGATTGGAATCATCATTCCCGAACACGCCACGAAAACTATCCGTAAAAATGTCAAATATAATGTTGCTCTTGCTTTTGCCGGTATACCTGCTGATCCTAAGAAATGTGACTCTGTTCGCTTTACTATTTTTATTGACCCTACTACCAAAACTTCATTCAGGACTACCTTACTAGGCTCTATACGCGAATTTTCGGCCAAAGTGGAGAATGAAATAACCTTAAATGAAATCACCCAGGAAGTTAATAAGCGTGTAATTTTGCCCGTTTCAAACCTTGGTTTAGCAGGCAAAGGCGCCGTATATTACAGGGAAGAATACGCTGCCGCCGGGATTCATAAAATTATTCCAAACTCGGTACAACATAATGTTCCGGCCTGGATGCTGTTTGCCATGTTTTTTATAGTCATTCCATTTGCCGGAAATATGATTAAGGAACGTGAGGAAGGTAACCTGGCGCGATTACTTACAATGCCGTGTTCCTATTCTACGGTTCTTTTAAGTAAAATAATAGTTTATTTAATCGTGTGCCTTCTGCAATTTATATTAATCCTGTTTATGGGAATGTATTTGTTCCCTCATATTAATTTGCCTGCATTAGTTATCGGAGGAACTTGGATTGTACTAATGCTTATGGGATTAGCTTCTGCACTGGCGGCTGTTGGTTACGGAATAGCAATAGGCACTATTGCTCAAAGCCATCAACAAGCCTCGGTTTTTGCTTCTATATCCATAATGATTCTTGCTGCCATCGGTGGTATATGGGTTCCTGTATTTGCTATGCCACCTATAATGAGGCACCTGAGTGTGCTTTCGCCACTCAATTGGGGTTTAAACGGATTTTATGATATTTTTATACGGAATGCTGGTTTTATGACTATTTTGCCAAACTGTATTTGGCTGCTGTTATTTTTTGGTTTCTGTTTGGCCCTTTCGGTGTACTTTAATAGAATAAAACGGGAATTTATATAAATAGGCTGTAGGCTTTAGACTATAGACCGTTAGGGCATAGGTGAATTTCTTAAACCCTACAGCCTACAGTCTAAAAGCCTATAGTCTATATTATGAGTAACCTAAATATTTACGGAAGTTTTATATTTTTGGGGAATAATTGATTGATTTATATTATAGTTTTTATGGACGAATTAATTGCAAAACTTAAGGTAGAAATTATCCAGGCGTTGTCTTTAGAAGACGTGAAACCGGAGGATTTTGATGCTGATACACCACTGTTTGTTGAGGGTTTGGGTTTAGATTCGATTGATGCTTTGGAGCTGATTTTATTAATGGAACGGAATTATAAAATTAAAATAGAGGATCCAAAAGAACGGCGAACAGCCCTTGCGAATGTACGGGCAATGGCCGAATATATCATGGAACATCAGAACGTGAATAATTAATGTCTAGAAAGGTTGTTGTTACAGGCATAGGAATTATTTCTGCAATTGGCAATAATGCTGATGAAACGCTTGCGTCTATATATTCATTAAAATCAGGTATTGGCAGGTTATCTCTATTTGAATCGATACACAACAATATTTCTGTAGCGGAGGTAAAGGTTTCAAATGACCAATTGTTGAATTTGGCAGGCATAACAACCGAAAAAGAATTTTATACGCGTACTGCCTTACTTGGTATCATTGCTGCCCGCCAGGCAGCATCAAATACCGAACATTCCAAGCTTATTGATGCTCGCACCGGACTTATTTCAGCAACTACAGTAGGAGGAATGGATTTAAATGAGCAGTATTACAAATCATTGCTTGAAAACGATACATATAAAGAATATTTAGGTGTATTTGACAGCGCTGATAGCGCTGAAAAAATAGCCAGATATTTTGGCATAAAGCATCATATTACAACAATTTCAACAGCCTGCTCATCATCTGCTAATTCTGTTATGTTGGGAGCACGGCTTATTCGGAACAATCAACTTGACATGGTTTTGGTAGGTGGCACGGATTCGCTCACTAAATTTACCCTGAACGGTTTCTTTGCCCTTGAAATACTTTCGCCCACAGGTTGCCGCCCTTTCGATCAGAATCGCAACGGTCTTACAATAGGGGAGGGGGCTGCATTTCTATTGTTGGAAGGTGAGGATGTAGCTGATCAGGATAAGATAATATGCGAACTTTCAGGGTACGCCAATACTAACGAGGCCTTTCACCAAACAGCATCGTCGTCCGATGGTTATGGTGCCGTCATGGCTATGAAAAAGGCGCTTAAGGTCAGTGGCTTGCAGCCTTCTGATATTAATTATGTGAATGCCCATGGAACTGGTACGGTGGTAAATGATCTTTCAGAGGGGAGGGCAATTGAAACTATTTTTGCACCAGCTATTCCCAAATTCAGTTCTACGAAGTCATTTACAGGACACACGCTTGGGGCCGCCGGTGCAATAGAAGCGGTATTATCTGTCCTTGCTATTAAATACCAGGTTGCATTTCCAAATTTAAATTTTAATCAGCCCATGAATGAGCTTTCATTGAAGCCTCAGATAGAGGTGACCAATGCAAACATAAACCATGTAATGTCCAACTCTTTTGGGTTTGGTGGAAGCAATACTTCTTTAATATTTTCAAAGGTCTGATATGCATTCATATATAACGTCAATAGGTAATATCTCACCCCAGAATACTTTAAAGGGGGTTGGTTTCCCGGACGAATTAATTAGCCGGGAATCCAATTGCCTTGCATGTATTGAGCCTGATTATCGTGAACTAATTAATCCTGTTCAGTTACGGCGTATGCCTCGTATTTTAAAAATGGCACTCGCGTCTTCTCAAATTTGTATTAATCAATCGCCTGTCTCTAATCCCGATGCAATTGTAGTTGGAACGGGTTTGGGGTGTCTTGAAAACCTTGAAAAGTTTCTTTTATCGGTGCTGAAAGATAATGAGCATATACTTAGTGTTTTACCATTTATCAATTCTACTCACAATGCAGTTGCTGCTCAAATTGCAATGATGTTAAAGAATTATAATTATAACATTACATACTGTCATCGTGGGTTCTCATTCGAAAGTGCCTTATTAGATGCATTGATGCTGATTGACGAAAAAGAGGCTGAACATGTATTGGTAGGAGGGATTGATGAATGTACCCCCAATTTTATATTTCTGCACAACTATTTGGGATATTGGAAACAGCCGGTTGACAACCTTCAGCTTCTTAAATATAAAACATCAGGGACCATTGCAGGCGAAGGATCGGCATTTTTTATGCTGTCTGCCAAACCTTGCGATCAAACCTATGCCAGGATAGACGCTGTTTCTACATGCTTTAATTTGGCCAATACCGATGAAGTCGAGTCAGAAATTGACACATTCCTCCGGGGAGCACAAATAAGTAAGCAAGATATTGATCTTGTTATTTTCGGTATTAATGGCGATATTTATTATGATAAAACATATTATCATTTGCAGAAGTCGTATTTCGATGCTTCTTCGATGTATGGATATTACAAGCATTTGTGCGGGGAATATTATACTTCTACTGCTTTTGCATTATGGCTGGCGGCAATAATTATTAAGAGCCAGAGCGTTCCGGCAGTAGTACGGTTGAATTCGGCAAATCGTCAGGCTATAAAACGTGTGCTGATATATAATCACATCAGAAACATGGAACATTCAATGATATTGCTTTCAATGCCGGAGTAAAATACTTTACTTTGAAGTATGCAGATGAGAATTCAAGAGTATGCAGAAATTTGATGTTGTGGTTATAGGTAGTGGCCTGGGAGGGTTACTTTGTGCTAATATCCTGTGCAAAGAGGGTTTTAGCGTATGCCTTATTGAAAAAAACCACAAACTTGGGGGTTCGCTTCAAACTTTTGGGCGTAGGGCCTGTTTTTTTAATACCGGCCTTAATTATACCGAGAGTCTCGATAATGGACAAATTCTGAATCAGTACTTTCGTTATTTTGGATTGATGGATAAGCTTAAACTTCGCAGGCTCGATACTGACGGTTTCGAGGTGATTAGCTTCAATGACGGAGTTTACAAATTTGCAATGGGCCACGATCATTTTGTAGATACCATGGTGTCTTATTTTCCTCATGAAAAAGAAGGCTTGAAAAAGTATGTTCAAAGCATCAAAAGTATTTGTAAATCTTTTCCATTATATACGCTATCTGATTTTCAGCCTAATATCTATAATAATGCTAATATTGGCATAGGCGCAGCTAATTTTATCCGGTCAATCATCTCTGACTATCGTCTTCAAAATATACTTGCCGGAAATAACATGTTGTATGCAGGTGTTGAAAATAAAACACCTTTATTTGTTCATGCCCTGATTAATAGTTCGTTTATTGATAGTGCATGGCGATTGGTTGACGGAAGTCATCAACTGGTAGATATCCTGGCCGATAATATAGAAAGCTATGGCGGGATTATCATAAAAAACAGTGAAGTAAAAAAGTTTATTTTTGAAGCCGGCGTACTTAAATATATTGAAGTCAGCAATGGAGAGCATATCGAAAGCAAGTATTTTATATCCAATATTCATCCTGAGAAAACGCTTGAAATGATTGAGCCAGGTAAGATTAAAAAGGCATTTTTAACGCGTATAAAGAACCTTGAAAATACAATGGGGATGTTTACCGTTTATATTGTGTTTAAAAAAGAAACATTTCCCTATCTAAATCATAACTTTTACCATTTTAACCAGGATAATGTTTGGGTTGCCGGACAATACTCTCCCAAAAAGTGGCCGCAAAATTATCTTTTAATGACAACAGCTACTTCAACTTCTGTATCTTATGCCGATTGTTGCTCTATTATTACATATATGGATTATAATGAACTCAGACAATGGGAGGATACGAGTGTAGATAATAGGGGAGAGGCTTATGTGGAATTTAAAAAGCAAAAAGCCGAAAAGTTGTTATGTTTTGTTGAACAGCAATTCCCCGGAATACGAAGTTGTATTGATGCTTATTACACTTCAACTCCCCTGACTTGGCGCGATTACACAGGTACCAGGGCTGGGTCGGCATACGGAATACTAAAAGATTTTAATCGTCCATTGGAATCGTTTATTTTGCCCAAAACTAAAATTTCCAATTTGTTTTTTACAGGACAAAATATTAATATTCATGGAATTTTGGGGGTTACTATCAGTTCGGTTTTAACCTGTGCCGAATTAGTAGATATTAAATCCCTGATTAATAAAATAAGGAGTGCATAGTAATTATTCAGGTTATTTAGACCTGCCTACGGCAGGTAGGCTAAAGACTTTCAGGGATTTAGACTGTAGAATGACAGGAATTTAGACTGTAGAAACCCCCTAAATCACCCAAAACGGGGGACTTTAGAAAAAACTCAAAGCTAACTATGTTAGTTAAGAGACTGTTATGGATTTAGAAAAATGCAAATCAAAATCTCTTACTAAGTTTTTCTACAGCCTAACAGTCTATAGCCTATAGTCTTTTTTAACAGCCTACTGCCTATCTACCTGGATAGTTACAGTACTTAATATTAAATATATCTTTTATAATGAAATATGATGTTGTAATAGTAGGTAGCGGGTTAGGTGGATTGCAATGTGCTTATATTTTAAGTAAAGAAGGATATCGAGTTTGTGTTCTTGAAAAAAATTCACATATAGGTGGTTGTTTACAGACATTTAAGCGCGATGGCAGTATTTTCGATACCGGCATGCATTACATTGGTAGTATGGACGAAGGACAGGTGCTTGAAAAATATTTCAGGTATTTTAAGCTTTCCGGTAAATTAAAACTTCAAAGGCTCGATGAAAATGGCTATGATATCATTCGTTATGGTGGCAAAGAATATAAATATGCCATGGGATATGAAAGATTTATCGAAATCATGCTGGAGTATTTTCCAAAAGAACGTGAAGCGCTTACAAAATATATAGCAAAAATAAAAGAGGTTAGTAGCTCAGTTGATTTGTACAACATGCGTGAGCTGCAAGGTATGAATACAAGCTATTTTGAGTTTTACAGTTTAGGGATTGACGATTTTATTAATTCAATAACTTCTAATCATACGCTTAAGAGTGTTTTACTGGGTACATTATCTCTTTATGCCGGTGTCAAAGACAAAACGCCCTTGTATATCCCTTTAATTATTCATTCTTCATATATTGAAAGTGCTTATCGTTTTATCGAAGGAGGATCACAGATTAGTGATCTATTGGCCCAATATATTGAGGAAAATGGCGGGACAATACTAAAAAGGGCTGAAGTCACAAAATTTTTATTTAACAATGACAAACTAGAAGCAGTCGAAATTAACCATAATGAGCGTATTGATGGCAAATTTTTCATTTCGAATATACATCCCAAAGCTATGCTTTCAATGATGGATACTCCGTTGCTAAAACCAGCATATCGACACAGAATTGATAACATCGAGGATACAAGCGGGATTTTTTCTTTATATATAGCTATAAAAAAAAATTCTTTCAAATATCTGAATCATAATTATTATCATTTCGACACTGATGATGTTTGGGAAGGTGAAAATTATACGGAAGAGACATGGCCAAGGGGATATATGATGCACATCTCACCCTCATCGCAAAACATGGAATATACCGATGCTATTATCATCAATACTTACATGAAATGGGATGATGTTAAACAATGGGAAAACACTACTGTTGAGAAGAGAGGTGATGCTTATAAAGCATTTAAACAACAAAAAGCAGAAAAAATGCTCGATATTCTTGAACGGGACTTTCCGGGTTTACGTAATTGCATTAAATCGTATTATACTTCCACTCCTTTAACGTACCGCGATTATACAGGCTCAATCAAAGGCGCCATTTACGGGGTATTGAAAGATTATCATAACCCGCTTAAATCAATGATATTACCTAAAACTAAAGTGCCTAATCTATTATTAACTGGCCAAAATATTAATATTCATGGGGTTATTGGAGTTACAATATGCTCATTGCTAACATGTGCAGAGCTTTTGGGTATGAATTATTTAATTAATAAGATGCGCAGTGCCTAAAAATCAAAAACGAAGGTTGAAACGTAAGATTCTTTTAGCAATCTTATTGCTCCTTTTATCAGGGATGGGGGCTTTTATGCTTTACTTTAGTAAGGTTGCCATTGAATATCCGCCAATAGTCAAGGATACTGCCTGTTTAAAGCTTAAACGGATAAAAATCAACGATAGTACTTATTTATATGGAAATAACTGGCTTCGTAAAAGTGAGAGCGGTTTATGGGAAATGTATGTTGAAGGCAAACCTTTTGAGCGTGGAGTTGCGTTTGGCCGTTTAACCTCTGAGCTACTTGCTTACCAGGAACAAACTTTTGTCGATCAGATTTATGAACTGGTACCTTCCAAATCGTACCTGAATTTTCTTAAATATTTTGTGGCTTGGTTTAACCGTAATCTTGACGGGTATATTATAGAGGAATACAAGGAAGAAATTTATGGGGTATCGCTCTCGGCAAGTCATGCTTTTGATTATATAGGTTCCGGTTATCAACGCCAGTTGAATTATCACGCAGCTCACGATATTGGCCATGCGCTTCAAGGATTAAATATGGTAGGTTGCACTTCTTTTTCGTTTTGGAACCAGAAAAGTGCAGATAAAACATTGGTTGTGGGGCGGAACTTTGATTTTTATGCAGGTGATAAATTTGCAGAAAATAAGATAGTTTGTTTTTATAATCCTTCGGCAGGTTATAAATTTATGATGATTAGCTGGGCTGGTATGACCGGGGTTGTATCAGGCATGAACGAGAAAGGGCTAACCATCACCATCAATGCCTCCAAATCGTCAATACCCACCAGCGCAAAAACACCTGTTACGCTGCTTGCAAGGGAAATATTGCAATACGCTTCTACCATTGATGAGGCATATACCATTGCCCAAAAACGCAAATTATTTGTTTCCGAATCATTGATGATTGGTTCGCTAAAAGATAACCGAACTGCGATTATTGAAAAGTCGCCTGGCGCTATGGATATTTTTTTATCAGATACGTGTTATATAGTTTGTGCCAATCATTTTCAAGGTGCTGCTTTTGCCCATGATAAGACCAACCTGGAGAATATTCGTACAACCGACAGTTATTACCGCTTCAGGCGCGCTTCAGAATTGTTAGCTCAGTATCCTGTTATGGATGTGCCCAAAACCGCGGCCATACTCCGTAACAGGTATGGCATTGGAGGCATTGATGCAGGCATGGGCAACGAAACCCTCAATCAATTGATCGCTCATCATGCCGTCATCTTTAAGCCTTCTAAATTGTTGGTTTGGGTGTCCGCTCCACCTTATCAATTAGGCAAATTCGTGGCTTACGATTTAAATAAAGTCTTTCACCTTGATAAAAAAAGTATCGTTGAGAATAAGGAAATATATGAAAAGGAACTCACTATTCCTGTCGACTCATTTCTATATTCTGTTGAATATAAAAACTATCTACGCTACAAAGAAATGACGCGGATGTTAAAAAAATACAAGGGTACCAAAGAGGTACTATCCCCACATTTCGTGAATGAATATATAGCCTCCAATCCAAAATTCTATCAGACGTATTTACACTTAGCTGAGTATTTCGAGAAGAAAGGAGAGAAAGATAAAGCTATTTATTTTTGCCAACAGGCGCTTGGAAATGTAATACCACGCCTTGATGAAAAACTAAAAATTGAAAAAAAATTACAAAAATTAAAAAAATAGCATATCACCATGGTTATGTCTGAACTTGAAGCCAAAAGCAGGGAGGAAATCCAAAGATTTCAGGAACAGGAGTTGCAGAAGCTGTTGGTTTATCTTAACCAACATTCGAAGTTTTATGCCGATTTGTTCAAAAAACATAAAATCGACATATCGAAAATAAAATTGCTCAGCGATTTATCGCATATTCCGGTGACTACTAAGGAAGACCTTCAGGCCAGAGGTAATGATTTTATTTGTGTAAGCCGCGATAAGATTATAGATTATATGACTACTTCCGGCACCTTGGGCGAACCTGTTACTTTTGTGTTGACAGAAAAAGATCTCGATCGTCTTGCTTATAACGAATATCTGGGCTTTCGGTGTGCAGGTTGTACTTCTCAGGAAATTTTTCAATTGATGACTACCATCGACCGTAGGTTTATGGCTGGCCTGGCATATTTTCTCGGTTCACGTAGGCTTGGTTCAGCTATGGTGCGTGTAGGCAATGGTATCCCTGAATTACAGTGGGACACTATTAAGCGAATTTCGCCTACAGCCTTTATAGCAGTACCTTCATTTTTGCTTAATATTATTGATTATGCTGAAAAGCAAGGCATTGATTATAACAGTACAAGTGTTAGAAAAGCAATATGCATAGGTGAGACCCTTCGAAATACAGATTTTTCGTACAACACCCTGGGAACAAAAATTACAGAAAAGTGGCACAATCTTCAACTATTATCAACTTATGCTTCTACTGAAATGGCCACTTCTTTTACAGAATGCGGGTATGGAAAAGGCGGACATCATCAGCCCGAACTGCTGATTGTTGAATTCCTTGATGAAAACGACATACCTGTTTCCGAAGGCGAAGCTGGCGAGGTTACTATTACACACCTGGGAGTAGAAGGTATGCCATTGCTTCGCTTTAAAACCGGCGATGTTTGTTACCATTTTCTTGAACCCTGCGAATGTGGCCGTAAAACTATGCGTTTGGGACCAGTGCTTGGCCGTAAAAAACAAATGATAAAATATAAAGGTACTACGTTGTATCCTCCCGCTTTGTACGACATACTGAATAATATAGATGGTGTAATTAACTATGTGGTTGAAGTATTTACTAACCAAATTGGCACTGATGAGATTTTAATTCGCATAGGATGCGAAAATTCCTCCGTAAATTTTGAGAAAGTCATTAAAGATCATTTTAGGGCTAAACTTAGGGTTGCCCCTAAAATTTCATTCGAATCAGTAACCTACATCAATAATATTCAGTTTCCAAGCATGAGCCGCAAGCCAATTAAATTTATCGATCGCCGTGAATCTGTTAAATGAAATAAGGGTAAGGCTACAGGCTTTGGGTTCAGGAATTTCTGAGCAGGAGCTGTTTTCGAAGTTATGAAAATCTGGAGCACAAAATAGGAGACGAAAGGTCACTATCCGATTTTTTTGGGATCATGAATGAGACCGAAGGCGATGAGTTTAAAAAAATTATAGATGGTATTAAATTAATGCAAATAGATTAAGACAATTGATTATAGAAACAAAAAAGCCTGGCTCTCCGAACCAGGCTTTTAGCTTTTTAAGAGTTTGTTTATTTAAACTCTATAGTTAAATCATTGAGTGTTTTTGGATTGTAAGGAGCCAGAGTGCTGATACGGGTTACTAACGGATCGTATTTTACATCAGGTGACTTGCCAGCTTGAACAAAGCCTCCGTCGTTAAAGAATCCAGGTGCATCGGCATTCTTTAACAATTTTGCAAGGTCTGAGGCATCTGGGCGAACACCGAATGCAGTAAGAAACCACTGGTTGATTTGATCGGTAAGTACATTCTTGATTGAGTAATCGCCAAGTAAAACTTTCCGTGTACTGTTATCAAGAGTACTCGGTGGAAGGCCAACTTCAGCAACCCCAATATCTTCTTTGGTATAACCGGATGCTACGAATGCCCAGTTGAAGCCTGTTGTATTAGTGAAGAATTTTGCATTAGGATGATTGGTGTTACCATACACATCAACTTTATCATCCTTTTTGCCAACAAACATCTTCAAGGTGCTCACTGCGAACTGGTCAACCTTTGGATCGGGCATTGGAAGGTTATCAATATCAACTATCATGTGGGAGTCGTAATCAAGCGTTGGAACCTCTGAATATTCTATGCGGTATAAGGCCTCAAGAGATGCGCTGTTTTTTACCCTGTCGCAATTGTAAGGTTTTATTATTGCAATACCTTCAATTGGCGATGGATTCCACAATATCTGCAACGCTTTGCCTCCATCGGCATTGCTTTCGGATTGAGCATCGGTAATAGTAAGCATGTATTTCCATGATCTTCCGTTATATTCCGCATTTTCAACTACTACCAGATTTTTGATCCTATGATCGTCATTACTTTCGTAACTAATTGTCACGGGTTTGTCGATGTGGTAAATAACAATAGCCCCAATGATGCCCTGAACAATATCGCCTGCGCCTTCACCTATGGCTATAAATACCTTCAGCATTCCATAAATTTCATTACCTTTTAAGGTATCAGCCTGTGCGCTTTTTAACATAGATGATTTAACTTTAGTGTCGCTGCTGAGAGAGCTGGGAATGTCAACTTTAAACCTTTCAGGGAGTATTCCATTGTCGGTTGACTTGTCCACGTTAGTTTTGTCGCAACTTTGGATCATAAATGCGATCAGGAAGAGCGCTGTGCTGAGAATTAATCTATTTGTTTTCATGACTTTAAATTATTAATGGTTAGACATTGAATTCGTTTTATGAACTGTTTTCATCAATATCACACCAAGAATTATTTTTACCCTGATAGGAAACTGAATATTTTTTAATTTTTTTTTAATAATGCAATACAACGCAGTTTTTTTGTATAAAAATTTTAGAAAGATAATGAAGCATATTTATTAAGTAAGGGATTGTAAATCTATAAACGATTACTGGTTAATTAAAAGGAACAGAAAATATTAACTTCGATTGTCTATATTCCATTGAAATGTTCGTATCTTTGAAATAAGATTTATGGCAGCAACTCTTCCTATAAAAATTTCACATTCTGTGTTTGTCTGGGCAAGGACATCAATGGGTTATTCTATTGATGATATAGCTCATAGATTGAATATGAGGCCAGAAAAAATAGAAGCATGGGAGAATGGACTGGCTTCACCAACGTACACCCAACTTGAACATTTGGCATACAAAGTTTTCAAAAGACCTCTTGCTGTATTTTTTCGAACCGAACCACCAGAAGAAATACCAATAGAAAAAGATTTTCGCAATCTAACAAGTTTTGAAATAAGCCACTTATCAACTGAAATGCGGCTTGTAATAAGAAAAGCAAAGAGGCTACAAAATCTTGTTCATGAGCTTAGTAACGACAACGAAACAGAACTTATATACAAGAAATTTCATGTATCAATTAAAGACAACCCTAGTTCAGCAGCAAATCGATTCAGAGAATTTTTGAACCTATCAATCGAAGAGCAAAAGAACTGGAAGTCTGAAAATTCTTTTGATCACTTCAAAGAATATATTGAGAAAATTGGAATTTACGTCTTTCAATTCCAAATGCCCTTTGAAGAAGCACGAGCATTTTCACTGACCGATGACTACGCTATTATTGTTTTGAATACTGATGATGCAAAAAATGGCAGGATATTTAGCCTATTTCATGAAGTATGTCATATTCTTTTCAATTTTGGTGGAATATTTAAGGATGTTGAAACTAAAAATTTGAATGCGGATTACCATGCCATAGAGGACTTTTGTAATCGTTTTGCAGCATCATTTTTAGTTCCAGAAGATCATTTTAAAAAGGACATTGAATACAACAAACAAAGATTACAGGAATGGAGTGAAAAAGATTTGGAGAAACTATCTAAATTGTATAGTGTTAGCAAGGAAGTGATTCTGCGCAAACTTATAGACTTAAATCTTGCTTCAAAATCTTTTTACTTCAACAAAAAGAAATTTTGGGACAGTGAAATAAGACGAATTAAAGAAGAAAAAAAGAAAAAGCTAAAAGAAGAAGGCAGAAGTGGAGCAGAGAGCCAAGACAGTAAAGTAGTTAAGGAAAAAGGGAAGCTTTATATTTCAAAAGTTCTTGAAAATTTTGAACAAGGCAAATTAACATATGGTGATATATCTGAATTTTTAGAGGTTAAACTTGACCATCTTCCCAAGATTATTGAACGTATCAACAAATAATGGCCGGACTTTTCGATGACCCATATAAATATATTATAGATAGTAGTGCTTTATTTGACATGAAAAGAAACTATCCTCCGAATGTTTTCAAGGGAGTTTGGGAAAAGTTTAATAACCTTTGTGATGAACAAATTATAATTTCTGTTCGAGAAGTTTATAACGAAATTAAGCGTGGCTCTGATTGGCTTGTTGAGTGGGCAGACAAACATAACAAGATATTTTATGAACCAATTTCAATTGCTGAATTCAAACTTATAGGAGAGTTACAGGATAAATATCCGTTTTGGGTCGATATATACAGTGATAAACCAGCAGCAGACCCTTTTGTTATCGCCAGCGCATTCACTAAAAAAATTATAATAATTCAACATGAGCTTCCCCATAGGAATTTACCACGAATTGCCGAAGAACTTGGACTGACTTGCATAAGACTTCAGGAGATGTTTGAACTTGAAAAGTGGGAATTTCACTAGCATCAACCAATAAAGGCTTTAGCTCTAATTACTTTATTAAGTTCGATTGCTTATAATAGTCTCATTTAACTACCGTAGTATCACTCAACACCATACATGCCCCAAAAAATCCCCTTGCACCATTGCTGATGTTGGTAGATACATTGCCTTGCTGCACATCAAAAATACCTCCCCGCCATTCGGTTTCCATGAGAAGTGATCTTAGAAAGTCCTGGTGTTCTTCGGAGAGGCTGTATTTTTTTCGAATGATTTTAGTTCCTTTTGGGAAAAATATAGTGTCTTTGGACGGTCCAAATTCTTTGTTTACATCTACATTGTTAAGGACATAAAATGTTTCCTGAGCCTGGCAGCTACCATACGATGAGCAATAAGCAGTATCGGACGACCAGTCGTAAAAGACTTCAATCATAGCAGGATTGCCATATTTCACATCATTATACCTGTACAAGTTTTTATCCCGGATAATCTTAATCTGACCTAATGCAGTAATTGCAACCATGTATGCACTTGCAGTGTAGATGGATGATTGTACCCCAATTTTTAGAACATAATTTTTATCAACAACTGCCTGAAAGGGAGTAGAATAATAGCTTCCAGGTTCCTGGGAAGATTCACTAAATATATAAAGATGCGTGTTGTCAGATACGCTTATAGCAGCTCCTGAAACGGGCTGGTAAGGCATATTAATTCCTGGGTTGACCAGCGAGAGCTTGATAATTTGGGCTTTAAGCTCGTTTGTTAAAATACCATCAACCACTAAGGTTTGTGTATTGTCTGATTGCAGTTTCCAGGGGTATTCAACCTCGCATCCAACAATTAGTAAAACAAGAAAAATAAAAGTACCAACTATTAATGGCAAGCATTGAAAACAGGCGCCCAATATGATAGACGCACTCGTTGCAAACGAGCGCGAGCAATTGCGAACCTTCATCTCCTTTGAGGAGAGGGAAGGGGTGAGGTCATATTTTAGCCACTCTTTCATTAAAATTTAAATTGATAATTAAATGATGGTATTACACTGTACGTATATCTCATGGATGACGTTAATTCCTCCTGGTTTAACCTGTCCATTGGTACAACGAGCTTTCCATCTTCGTTTTTATACTTGTTAAAGTAAAGGAATATTGGGTTTTTCTGGTTTAACAAGTTTATAATAGAGAATGTAATACTATGGTTGAAGCGACGGTTTGGTTTATTTAACTGGAGCGTGGTAGAAATGTCAAACCGGTTGTACATTGGCATTTGATCATTATTTTGTTCGGTATAAACGGGCACCTGGTAACCCCTGTAATAATAAAATGAAGTAGGTGAGGTGAATCTTGAACCCGATGCCAAACTATAATCTGCCGTAAACAGCCACCTATAGCCAGCTTGTAAAGCAAGGCTTACATTAAAATTATGGGGCCTGTCATACATGGCAGGAAAACTTCGATTCGCATTAAGTTCGTTTATTTTCAAGAATGACCTGGAATAGGTGTAATTCACCTGTCCCGTGAACTTTCTGCCCTCCTTTTTCAGCGCTATCTCAAAACCATACGACCATCCCTTGCCTTGTCTCAATTCTCCCTCTATGGCAGGGTTTACAAGCATGCTCGCGTGGTATTTATATCCGATTTGGTTGTACATCCATTTATAAAAGACATCGGTTTGCAGGTTGAGTTTGAGCGATGAAAACGAGCGCACGTACCCCATATCTATAATGTCGGCATATTGTGGTTTTATGTTAGGCCCTGCGGGCAACCATACTTCAAGCGAATTAAATGGGCTTATAGAATTGGTAATTAGATTAATGTATTGATTGGTACGGTCATAGCTCGCTTTTAAGCTGGAAATATCACTGGTTTTAATAGATGCTGATATTCTTGGCTCTAAACTGGAATGCTGATAATACCTTTCATTTTTCTTATAATCGGTTCTCCCGATTTGATTATGGGCACTATCATATTGAATAACAAAAGCTTCGCCCGAATTTGCCCAGGTAGTTAAACGCAAGCCATAATTGAGTCTAAGCCATGAAAAAATTTCCTGCTCGGCTCCACCATATATAATAGCTTCTGTTGAATTAACCGGCGAAACCTGGATATCATTTTCATTTGCTGGTGAAACATAATTACCGGGATTGAAATTATAACTAGCCAGCTTAAAACCATAGCGCCATGTCATTCGGGGCGTAGCAAAAAATGTTAATTCTTCTTTCAGACTGGTGTTGCCGATACGCGAATTCCAATATTCGTTGGAGTTTACAGAGGAGTATAAGTAGTAATCGTATTTGCTGGTGTAAAAGGAGGAGTTTAGGAATACCCTTGAACCGAAAATATGGTTCCATCGTGAAGTAAAACAGGTATTTCCCCAATTAATGCCATTCTCATCGTCAGTATTTATCTTATTTCGCAGGACATCCTTTCCGGTATAAATGGTCAAAAACAGGCGGTCTTTTGGGCCCATTTTCACATTAACCTTTGTAGTGAAGTCATAAAAGTAAAGTCCTTTTAATGACGGCAGAAAGGGTTTCATATATTCATCGAAATACGATCTGCGGAAGGAAACAAAATAAGAACTTGCATCTTTTTTTATCGGTCCCTCAATTGTACCACGGGCAGAAATTAGTCCCAGACTGCCTGTGGCAGAGAACTTGTTTTTATTACCATCTTTGGTGCTGATATCAATAACGGACGAAAGCCTTCCCCCATAATTTACAGGGAAATCGGCCTTATAGATATCCACACTTTTGATAGCATCCGGGATAATGGGAGAAAAAATACCAAAAAGATGTGATGGATTGAAGATTATTGCTTCATCAAGGATAATCAGGTTTTGGTCGTAATTTCCACCGCGAACATGAAAATAACTTGATCCGTCCCCATAAAAGACGATACCAGGTTGAAATGCAAGTGATTTGATGACATCAGTCTCACCCATCAGGGATGGTTTTTGTTCGACAAAGGCAGGTGAGATACGTGACTGTGAGGCATGCATTTTAAAAATCACATCTTTTTCCTGTAAAGAGGAAATGATCACTTCTTCCAATTTTAAAGGGCGATAATTCAAGGTGAAATCAGCCTTAAAATTGCTTTTTAAGGCTATATTTTGAGCTGAATGTTCGTACCCGATATACGAAATTTCCATGGCATGCTCTCCAGGCGGAATGGTCAAGGAAAAGAAACCGTAATTATTAGTAGTCGTGGCCAGATTGAGATCCTTAATATAGATTATGGCGCCTAGCAGGAATTCTGATGTTTCTCTGTCTTTGATGAAACCACTAAATGTAATATTTTTGACTAATTCTGGTCTTATTTCCTGTGCATCATCCGATCCTTTTTTCAGTACAACATAATTGTCGACCACTTCATATTTGATAGGAAGGGTTTTAAAAACCTGGTCGAGGGCATCATACAAAGGTGTCTGCGAAAATGAAACAGTAATTTTTGAGTCCTCGGGAATTTTTTTCGGACTATAGGAAAACCGAACATTCGTTTTTTCAGTGATGTCGCTTAAAACTTCCTTCAAAGGTTTGTCAACATATTTTGCGGTAAACGGTTTGTCTAAGAGTAAGGTTTGGGCGTGAACTGAATTAGCCGATATGAAATTCAGTATGTATAAAAAAAACCAAAGCTTCAGGTAAGTTTTGAAGGTTTGAACATTTGAACATTTGAATGTTTCGTCCATTGGCATATTGATGGATTGGCATATTGGCACATTATTTAACATCCCTTACCTTTAATATAAATAGTTCCATCTTTTTCCTCAATTATTATATCAAGGGTGGATTTCAACACATTCAGCACAGTCTGGAGGTCCTTGTTATCAAAGCGGGTTGTTACAGTGCACCGATTGAGTTTAGGGTTTTGCACAATGATGTTTTTATGATAAACATTGCTCAGCGTCTTGGCAATGATGGATAGGCTATCATTTTCAAAGATAATTGAACGTGTTTTCCATGCTATGAAATTGCGGTCGTCGTTCAATTGTTTTTGTACCACCTTTAGTTGCTTGTTATAAATAGCTTTTTCTCCCGTAATAACCATGACCTTCTTGAGTTCCTGGCCTTTCTCGTAAAGGGTTACTTTACCTTCGGCAACAGTTACCTCAATCTTATCCATTTCTTTGTATGCTTTGATATTGAACGAAGTGCCAAGCACCTTTACTTCAGCACCATCGAGTTTGATGATGAAAGGAACTTGAGGATTTTTCATGACTTCAAAAAATGCCTCTCCTTCAAGTGTAACAATTCGCAATTCTTTGCCGAAATTTTTCTTGTATGTTAATTTCGAACCTGCATTAATAGTAACCCTACTGCCATCTGGCAGGACTATGGCATTGGTTTCTGCCATGTTTGTTTTTATTGATTTTTGCGATAAATAGTTCCATCCAAAATAGGAGAAGCCTATGATGAGTAGTATTGAGGCAGCAATTTTGAAGACAGTGGTTAAGGAGACGGATTTATGGGTGCGCTGAATTGAAGGAATGAAAGTTGTTACATGGCGATTCCATTCAGCATCAATATCAATATTGTGGTGCAAAGCGGTTTTATCCATAGCTAACCATACTGCCATGAGCTCGTCATAAAGCTGCTTATTAGTATCCGAAGCGTCTTTCCATTGCTTGACGTATTCCTGCTCTTTCCTGTTGGTTTCCCCTGCCAGGTTGCGCGTTAGCAAATCAATTTCAATATGTTTATTATCTTCATTCATGGCTTTTCACTATTACCACACATAATATGTTGTATACCCTGATGCTATCATAAATTATTTAATAAAGTATTTTATAATAAAAAGTATTAAAATGTGAATATAATCTTTCAGGCCATCACGGAGGATACTCAGTGCTTTTGACATTTGGGTTTCCACTGTTTTTATCGAAATGTTAAAGTGCTCGGCTATTTCAGCATATTTCTTGCCATCGAACCTGTTTAAAACAAAGATATCCCTGCATCGTTCCGGCAATGTATTTATTACTTTCCATATCCGGCTTTCCAATTCAGCAGCTTCCAAATGGTCGGTATTTATAGAAATATCGTTATAGTTTTCGTAGTAATCCAGGTTGCCATCAGTTATAAATTTTTTCTGATCCCGGATATGATTCATGCAACGGTTATAAACTGCTGTGAAAAGATATGATTTGGCAGGTTTTTCGAAATCGAATTCTTCTCTTTTTTCCCAGATATTAACAAATACCTTATGTACAATTTCTTTACAGGAATCGAGGTCAGCAATGTACTTCTGGGCAAAGAAGCATAACGAAGAAAAATAAGTCCGGAACATTTCTTCGTATTTGACGCGATATGTATCTTCAGATGCTGCCAACAAAATAGATCATTCAGGTAGTTAGAATAGTAAAAATAGGAAGAAATTTTAAGAGTATCAAAGAAACCTTTTGAAGTGATATGCCAATGTGATTAAGAGATTCAGTTATTAAGGGATTAAGTAAAGAGGCATCAAATGTGGTTGGCGTTCTCTGCGAAAGCTGTTTATCAAGTAAGGAGTGTGAAAATATAATAATTAGATATTTGGACTTTAAATTTTAAATATTTATTTTGTGCATGTAACAAGTAAAAAAATGTGATATTACTATGATATATGTCTATTTGTTATAATTGCCTGATTTTTTAACTTTATAAGATCAAATAACTAAATCAAAAAGCATGAAAACAAAAAAAACACTGACGACTTTTATTGGCTTGCTATTGGTTACTTGCGGAGTATTTGCCCAGAATAGCGATGACCAGCTTGTAAAACAAGCCATTATTTTTGGTAATGAAAATGATTTTAGAGCTATTAAGGCCGAGGGGGTTGCATACGACAATGCTTCCGGCGAAGTTAGGGTTTGTCTGATGGAGGTAAACTATGCCAGCAAACTTAAAAGCAAAGGGATGTTTGTGGCTGGCACAAGTTCAACTCAATACAACAGGCTGCTTTTATTTAATTTTGGAACAGGATTGGTATTTAAAGGAATTACCGGCGACGCATACACACTAAGTGGTGGGGAACTTGATAATCTCAATAGTGATATGTCCACCAGTAAAATAGCAACTAAGTCATTTACAGATATTAAACAAAATTATCCTGCCTTTTTCACAGCGCCTGCCAATTATACGGTAGTTACATCTTTGCCTTATTTATTTGGAATGTCCAACCAAACAAAATCGTTTGATCAGGGGGTAAATGAATATATGGTAGATAAAGAAGCAGAGATAGTTACACTTAGCAAGAAAAAACCAGCTGAGAACCTTTCGCCTTCACAAAATTATTGCATTGATAATACCAACCAAACCGTTACTACTTATTTTGGGAAAAAAATGGAGGAAAAATACAGTGACCAAAAGTATTTGGTATTTGCAACCTACGATCAGAAAGGCAACATGCTGAATACTTTCGAGGTAAATTTTCCTTTTCCCCGAAATTTGAAAGCTTCGTTTTTGTTAAGGTCTAAAACAAATCCCAGCGAAGTAGCAGGTAAAGTATTTTTCTTTGAAAGAATGATGATGTTTGGGAAGAAATTTAACGATCCTGAAAAAAACAACTACGAAATTGTAGCTTGTGATGCAAAGGGGAAACTCATCCTCCATAAAACATTTAAAGTTGGGGATCCTGATAAGAGCCAGTTTTTGCCAGTTTATACTATTCTTGATGGTAACAAAGTTTGGGCGCTTGCACATTATAGAAATATTGCCACTTACGGACTAATCATTAAAACCTTTGGGCCAGACAGCGCTGAAACAACCAAAGAAATTGATAAAGATGCCGTCATTAATAAAAGGGTTTATGATAAAAATGTTTCCCAACGCAGCTCAAGTGCTTTAGATAAGGTGGGTTTTTCATTTAGTTTGTTCGATCAATTTTTTGGTATGGGCAATATAATGGCAGCTAATGGCGACCTTTTGATTTATGGTAAGACAACAAGGGACATAGACGATCCGAATTATAAACCACAACAGGGACAATCTACCTTGATGAAGCCCCAGGTTACACAATATCGTGATTTTGTGTGTTTTCAGATAACACCAACATCTGATATTGCAGCCATTTATAATTCAATTATGCCTGATGCTTTTGAGCCAGGCTCAATTAGCGTTACACCGGCCAATGATAAAATTATAATTTCAGCTGCAATGCCGAAAAGGCCTCTTTCTCCATTAGAACTCCAATTGTTTAAGGTGCCATCTATTGCTTCAAGCCAAACATGGGAATATCCTTATAAGTCAATGTTTGCCCCAAAATTTATGGCAATTACTCCAACTGCAGGCAAAATTAATAGTCAAAGCTCGAGTGATGGCAGTTTCGCATTGTTTATACCTGAGAAATATTATGTGGTAGTTCCTGAGAAGAACGTACTTTATTATTATGGCTTTGCCCTTGATAAAAAGAAGAAAGACCAATTGAATCTCTTTATTGACGAGTTTAAGTTTTAATAATTAGCTCATCAAAAATAAATAAACCCAAATTAATCTATAGGAGGCGAAGATGGAACCGAACTATCTGATTTAGTTGGGTAAATCTGGGATAAACCAGGCAGGCATAAAGGAGTCATTTTATATTGCCTGGTTTACTATTAATTAGACAAAAATAATAAAAGGCTTCCAAATTTTCAAGAAGCCTTTTATTTTACTTAGTCGGGGTGAGAAGACTCGAACTTCCGACCACTTGCACCCCATGCAAGTACGCTAGCCAACTGCGCTACACCCCGAAATAGTGTGTGAGTGTGAATTAATAGGAGTGCAAAAATAATCATCTTACCATAATCTACAAATTTTTTTGGATTTTTAATGTTCCATTCCGCTAGCTATCGAAAGCATTATAATTGCTACTTAGCGCTTCAGAACCTATGGCTTAGCGCGGGTAATCCCGTGTCTGCTACCCAGCCAACGTGCCGGGCTTTTTTATTCCCTTTAAAACACCAAAGCCATTCGGTTCACCAATATTCGGGAAATAGCTGAGACAGAAACCATCTTGAAAGCCTATATTTATGAAGCCATTGAAGTGGAAAAAGCCGGTTTGAAAGTGGAATTTTAAAAGCCTATAGAATTCAAAATTTCAGAAGAATTTCAAAATAAATTAGATGAAATCCCTACCTTGAAAGCTTCTTTTGATGCATTGACACCAGGACGGCAAAGAGCTTACCTTCTTCATTTTTCTGCACCCAAACAATCCAAAACTCGGGAGTCAAGGGTTGAAAACTGTATGCAGCAAATTCTCTATGGAAAGGGATTAAATGATTAATACATTTGATGGGGAAATAAATTATCAACACTGGAATTGCCTTGGCAGTAAATTCGGCGCTCTTTTGCATCTTCGTTTTATCTATCTCATCAACAATACTGTACCTTTCTTTTTAATGATTTCGTCGCTGTAGTTTTTTACAATAACTGTCCAGACGTATGTGTCAATGGGCTGGTCCTTGCCCTGGTATTTACCATCCCAGCCTTTTGAAAGGTCAGTAGATGAAAATACAAGGTTGCCCCAACGGTTGTAAATTTTATACTCCAGCAATTCCCTAATGCCTCGCCCTCTTACTTTGAGTACGCTATTTATATCGTCGCTGCCAGGTTTAAAGGCTTTAGGAACATCAAAGTCGAGCTTAGTCCAGTCAATTTTGATCTTGACTTTTACCGTATCGATAAAGCAACCGCTTGGTTCGTGGAGTATAAGATTGTATATGATGTCTGCCGAAGGGCTGGCTATTGGATCCAAACGATTGGTGTCGCTTAAATAGGTAACCGGGGTCCAATGAAATGATTTAACGTACGACGAGTCCGTAAAATAGATTGGCACCTGATCGCCAATTACTGCTGTGGTGTCAGTGGGATGCAACGTTACATTTGCCCTGGTCACTAATAATGAATCGATTTTGAAACACCCGGTGGAAGTATAAATAGCTTTTGCTTTATAATACACAGTGGACAATGGTTTTGCTTCCGGATTATTGCTGGTTGAGTCGTTTAATCCGTTTTTTGGATACCAGGCAACTTTATCCCCTCCGGCAGCATGCAAAAGCATAATGTTTTGAGAACATTTCGATTTATCTAAACTAACGGTTATGGCAGGGTTTGGATGAATGGTCATTACGCGAATGGCCGTATCTTTACAACCTGTTGCATTAGATACAGCAAGTATTACCTTAAATGATCCCGTATCTGCAAACGGATGCGAGGGGCTTACTGCAGAGGTATTCGTGCCATCGCCGAAATTCCAGTTTTGCTGGTTATTGCCTTTGGAGGCATTGATAAAATTAATAGGGATAAGTTCGCAGACTGAAGTGTCGATCACCGAAAATTTAGCGATAACTTCTACCAGATAAATACTATCCGGAATGCCTGGAGCGTCGCAGGTGCCGCTATGAAGAAGCAATGTAACGTATTTTTTTCCAACAGAAGAATACCGGTGTTTTTGTATGAGAGAATTTCCGTTAACTACATTTCCATCACCGTAATCCCATTCGAATTTGGTAACATTTGTGGTATCGTGCAGGGTAAAAATGATTTCGTCCTTCTTGCAGGCTGTGTCGGCGCTAATATTGTAGTATGCCACAGGCCCTTTAACCTTTACAATCTGGCTGAACGAAGCTTTGCAAGAGAGGGGTGGTTTGGTTGTTATGCTTAAATGGATGGTGTCATTACCGGCTCTTAAATAAGTATAAGTCTTTGGAAGTGAATCATAAGGATATGTTTTTTCAGGAAAGCCAACACTCCAAACGCCTGATGCAATTTCAGAGGAAGGGTTACTATGGGTAAAAGTTATATTTTTCGGGGGACAGTCGAGAACCGAGTCTGTGAGGGTAAACTTCGCGTCCGGCCTTAACACATGTACACTATCAGGGCTAGATTTCGGGCAACTATATTGATACATCGTAATTGTTACAAGGTAGCCTTGAAATTTGTTAAGGCTATAGGGGATATATTTATGGCTTATCTGGCCTATCTGAGAGGTTAACGCCCCGCTTTTTACTCCATCGCCAAAGTTCCACTCCAGGCTGTCGCCGCCATTTAAGTTGTAAGAGAAGAATATGCTATCGTAAGCGCAAATATTTGCAGGATCAATAGTAAAGGAAGCATCCGGTGTCCCAATTCTTATATATAGCCCTGCTGTATCGGTACAGGTTTTTGAATCGGTAACAGTTAATACGGCAGGATATATGCTTGGATATGTATATGTATGAGGTGTAAAAATATGACCTTGTATAATTGTACTGTCCTTGCTCTGGTCACCGAAATCAAGAACAAATTTGCTAAGCGGATTGTCGTCAGGTAAGGAAGTATCGGTAAATATTACTTCCAAATTTATACAACCCTGGGTCGTATCGGCTGTTACACCAGCATAAGGCTGGTAAATCCTTATGCGATGAGATAAACTATCTGTACACCCATTGTCATAGATAGCGGTCATGAGGACCTTATAGCTACCTCGGTTTGTAAAAATATGTTTAATACTATCATGATCTGTCCTGATAAGCGGTGTGTTATCTTTGAAATCCCAAATATACTTATCGCGGCAAAAGTCAGTCATAGGGTGCGATCCTGTACCATTAAAACTGATTGATTGGTTGGCGCAACCTTCAGCTGGTGAAGGTAAAGTAAATTGGGCATTCCTCAGTCGTACCCGTACGGTTTGTATTACAGTATCCATACAAGTGCCGCCGTCAGATGTTATAAATTTTACCGTGTAATTACTGTTGGCAGATGCAAAGGTATGAGTAGGATTTAATAATGTGCTGGTGGGGAGGTTGCCAAAATCCCATTTAACCACGGTGCCGGTGGTCGAACCCTTGAAGGTATAATCTCGTGGGTTTGCACAATCAGTGATAGAGTCGCTAAACGAACTTTTTGGGCCATTGTTGGTAAGCGCCCTGGTTGTTTCGGCATAGCACCCGTTGTTACCTGCAATAAGTTTAACCGTGAGCGCGCCAACATCGGGTTTAAGTTTAAAAGTCGGGCTGCTTTCGTCGGGACAGGCATTAATGCTTTGTCCGTTAATAGTATATTGCCAATAATCAACATTATCTCCTGAAGAAGGATCGTATGTTATCGAAACCAGGTCTGATGAACATACAGGGTTGGTACCGGTTGAGAAATGAAAAGCAGGAATGGGAACCTTACCTACCGTAATTGGAATAGAATCCGAAGTATCAGTACAGCCCTTATTATTGGTAATAGTAAGCCGTGTTTGATAGGTGCCATTGGTTAAATAGGTATGAGGTGCAGATATGATGGGAAAAGTAGTGGTAGTGTCTTTGCCATCACCAAAATCCCAGTAGCAGGAAGTAATTTGAGACCCGCTCTGACTTTTGCTGGTAAAAGTCACCTTTAAAGGGAAGCAACCTTTGGCGGTATCAACAGAGAATAATGCTGTGGGGCGATTGATTATAAATGTCCCGGAAGTAGTACTTGTACAATTATGAGTACTGGTAACATTTAGTGTAGTAATAAAATTTTCAGGAGGTTGGTGAATGACGTATTCATCTTTATCGGCCGATGCAGTGATAAGCTTCGAAGTGTTCTGGTCAGTACGGGTGTTGTTATCGTAAAATGTCCACAAATATGAAATAATACTGGCACTTGTTGATGATGTATTAGTGAATTGCACATTAACAGGGGATGAACAGGACTCAGTAGGCGAAAAAGTGAAATTAGCGGTTACTTTTTCAATATTAATTGTCCACATTGCAATGTTGACGCAATTAATACCTCTTGCAATTAATTTTACTACGTATGTACCGGCGGTAGTATAGGTGTGTGTTGTTGGGTTGGGTGGGTTATCATCGAGATTGGTTCCGTCGCCATAATCCCAGGTAATTGAAGGGTTACCTGTGGATTGGTTGGCAAAACTAACCCCTACGTCAGCGCAAACATAAGCGCCGTCGGTGATTGTGTTTCCTCCCTGCGTTAATGTCCCTATCGCTTTTACTTCATATACGGATATTTGAGTTGCAGAGGACGTTACATCACATCCATAATCTGATGTAACCCTGAGAGTTACATCGTAGTTACCCGAATTGTGATAGATATGGGAAGGGTTTTTAATAGTTGAGCTTGGATTCTCGCCAAAGCTCCAGTAGTAATTGAATACCCCTAATCCTGAAGAATTATTCGTGAAATGAACGGTATCCGGAATTTTACATGAGCTTTGATGATCAGGATCAAAGCCCACAAAGGGAGGATTGGCAACATCAATTAAATCTGTTTTTTGAATAGATGCTGTACAATTATTATTATCGGTTATAATAAGGGATATATCATGTTTATCTTCTGTTTTGAAATCAAAAGTAGGGTTAGGTTCCGTCTTAATATTTCCTGCTATATTCCACTCGTAGCTTTTGAGGGTAGCATCGCCTATAGTTGATTGATCAGTAAATTGAACTGTCAAAGGGGCCGAGATCGAAGCACATCCTTTCGTGGGACTGGCAGTAAAATTAGCCACAGGCGGATGAAAGACTGTGATGGTTTTAGTATAAGGAGCCGACCAGGTAGTTCCCCCATCGGCTGAAACCCTTAGACTTACAGTGTAAGTACCAGATAGAATATAACTTGCTGATGGATTTTTTTCAGTGGATGTATTTAAGTTACCAAAATCCCAACTATACGTTAATCCTGTTGCTGGTGTACTTGTATTGGTGAAACTAACTGTTAAGGTGGGACATCCTGAGGTTGGACTAGCATCAAAATTCGCAACCTGTGCAAAGGCATTTCTTTCCCAAAAACTTGCAAGTGTGATGATTAAAAAAATTAACGTAGTATATTTCACAATTAATATAATTTTAGTTTCTACATTGGTATTATAGCAGCGAGGCTGTTTTAAAAGTCTGTTTTTGCGGTTGAATTGCAAATTCCGCCCAAAATTGCAACTTTTAAACCTCTTCCATGTATAATGATTTTTACGAGTACTTAGGACGGAAGTTTCATAAGCTCTTGATTAGTAAAAAAATGTTTTTAACCTGTTTAATTCATGAATTTCTGTAACCCTCACCCTAAGTCCCTCTCCCAAAAAGGAGAGGGACTTAAAAGTACTTCGATCCAAGCTCCCCTCGCCTTTAGGAGAGGGGTTGGGGGTGAGGTAGTTAGAAAAGCCCTTAAATTATTCAGCTTAAATTGATTTCCAGATTTGTAAAAAATATCTATATTAGTCATTGCATTCTGATTTACAATGTTAAAAGACCATAATTATATCAATTAGTCAATGATTCAAATAATTACGGGATGAATCTACAAAAAAGAATAGAATTTTACTACATAAAATTAATTATTTTGCAGGCTATTACAAAAATATTGATTACGTTTTTGCTTATTGTTACGGCCAATGTATTGAAAGCGCAGGATATTCACTTTAGTCAGTATTTTAATAGTCCGTTAAGTTTAAACCCTGCACAAACAGGTAATTTTGATGGCAACTGGCGTATTGTTGGTAACACCCGTGATCAATGGAGGGCATTGAATTATCCATATACCACGTCTTTGGCTAGTTTCGACAGGCAATTGTTTATGAACAGGCGTCATTTCGCGGTTGGAGGTCTTCTAATGCACGACCGGTCGGGTGATGCACTTTTAAATACCAACGAAATATGTCTATCCGGCGCTTATCATAGAACAATTAATAATCACAACCTTAGTGTAGGCTTACAAGTTGGGTATGTCATGAAAACTATTGATCAGTTTTCGTTGCCTGAAGATTATAACCCGGCTTCGGGTCAGTTTGAACCCAAACCCAACGCTTCCGAACATCTGTCATATTTAGACGTGAACGTAGGTGTAGGTTGGAGGCGTAAAATCAATAAATACGAGCCTGAAGCAGGATTAGCATTTTTTCATATAAACCATCCGAAAGAATCGTTTTTTGATGACAGGTCGTCGAAAACTCCGATACGTAGTGTTTTGTATGGTTCGGTAAAAACCGAGCTGGCTTCAGACCTTTATGTTAAACCAGGCTTTATGCTTTATGCTTTGCGAGGTTCACGCGATGCAATGGTGGGCAGTCAGGCTGGGTTTTCTATGGCCGGTAATCGGTTTAATGTACAGGACATTTATGGTGGTTTGTACTTCCGGGCTACCAGTCCTTCCGATGCCCTGATGGCTATGTTAGGGATCAAGGTCAGGAACATTGAGGTCAATATATCGTATGATATTAATGTTTCCCCTTTGAGGGCCTACACTAATAACCGTGGGGCATTCGAAATTTCATTTATATATAAGAGTATAAGTACAATTATAAAAACATTTACCATACCCTGTGAAAGAATTTAAATTTTTGGTATTGATCTTTTTGATGGTGTTAATTTTATCGCCGGTTGCGGGGCAGGGTAAAGTTGATACACGAAATTTTTCTGCCAAACAGTTAAAAAATTTTGGCAAGGCTGCCGATCGGGTGGGCGATGTATATTCTGCCATCGATTTTTTAGAGCCTTATTGCAAGCTTCGGCCTAATGATGATGTTTTGAATTACCGGTTGGCACAACTTTATTTTGCTTCGCGCGATTACCAGAAGGCCGAAAAGCAGTTCGCCAAAGTATATAAAGAATGGGGTAAAGATTATCCACAGGCTTTATATTACCAGGCCGAATCGATGAAATCGCAGGGAAAATATGCAGAAGCTAAAGAAGTGTTTTCAAAATTTCAGCGGAAGCTCAAATCTGTAAAAGATCCAAATATTACTTCATCATTGCTAAAAGATGAAATGACAGGGTGTGATATAGCTCAAACATTGATCGACAATCCATTGAAAGTTGCGATGGAACATCTGAACAGCAGTATCAATGGCATGCATATTGAACTGTCGCCAGTTGCACTGAGCGATTCTTTATTGCTTTATTCGTCTTTAAAAATAGACACTTCATTCTATTTTAACAGAGACGACACTACCCATATACCTGTTCGGCAATTCTATACTGCTAAACGTGAGGGTGCAGACTGGACAGGAGGAAAATTGTATGATGCAACCATTAATATTCCAGGTGTAGAAACTGGTAATGGCGCTTTTTCGCGCGATGGGAACCGGCTTTATTTTACCCGTTGTGGCAAGGACTGGGAGGGAAAGATGAGATGCGATATTTATGTTAGCCAACGCGCGGGCAAAAAGTGGCAGGAACCTATAAAATTGAATGCTTTGGTTAACGATCCTAACTATACCGCCACTCAACCTTCTGTTGGCTACACATCAAAATCGAACTTAGAAGTGGTTTACTTTGTTTCCAACAGACCAGGTGGGCATGGTGGGTTAGATATTTGGTACACCATTTATAACCCCCGGAAAAAAGAATATTCTGCTCCCCGCAATGCAGGATCAAAAATAAATACAGCCGGCGACGAAATAACCCCGTTTTATGACCATATTACACGTACCCTGTATTTTAGTTCCAATGGTCATGCTGGTTTAGGAGGTTTTGATATTTTCAAAGCCATGGGAGAGCTCCGCAAATGGTACGATCCTCGAAATATTGGTTACCCGGTAAATTCAAGTTATGATGATCTGTATTTTACCATCAGCAAAAACAGGGAAAATGGCTTCCTGGCTTCGAACAGGCCAGGTGGCAATAGTTTTCGAAATCCAACCTGCTGTGACGATATTTATCTATACCGTTGGACAGATTTCATTCGCATTACTGTGACAGGAGCCGTTTATCCGGCCGAATCCAGTAAATTGAAGAAAAATATGGACCAATCGCAATTATTAGCTTTGATAAATACCGTTAAGCCTTTGAATAAGGCTGTACTATCGCTTTATATGATTGATAAGGAAAGCAAGGAGAAAATATTTATCGATCGCGATACCACTCCGGCTAGTGGCGTTTATTTTTTCGACCTGATGCCCGATCGGGAATATAAATTAGAAATGGAAGGTTTTCAATATTTTAATGAGCAGGTAAACATTTCCACCAGTGGAATAGATTTTTCGTATAATATTGAAATGCCCCCTATATGGGTAAGTATCCTTAATGATAAACCGATAGTACTGAAAAATGTGTATTACGAATTTGACAAGTCAGAGCTTTCTGCCTTGGCTAAGCAGGCAATTGATACTACGCTTCTTGAATTAATGGATAAAGCTACTGATATTATTGTCGAGGTAAGCGCACATACGGATAGTATAGGTAATTTCGAGTATAACAAGAAATTATCGCAGGATAGGGCCGATAATGTAGTGAAATACCTTGTTAGCAAAGGCATTAGTAACAAACGATTAATGGGTAAAGGGTATGGAGCCGAAAAACCTGTAGCTCCAAACTATAAACCCGATGGTTCGGATTATCCGGAGGGCCGCGAAAAAAATCGTAGGACCGAGTTCCGCGTGATAGGAACTTTAAGTTCTAAAACGGAAGATGTTGATATAGAAGAAACTCAATAAATTATATTAAGACGCAATAATCAATGCCAAAGGCATCCCTTTGGGAGAGCCAGGAACCAAGACTAAAAATGCTTAAAATCATAATATTATAAGTTTATTATGTCAGATTATTAAATTCGTTGTATAAAATTATGAGCAAAAAAATTTATTATTCAGCCCTGTTTTTCTTATTGGGGATAAAAATTATGCCGGTTGTTGCACAAGGAGGTGGATGTGGTACTTATGTGAATGCCGCTCAAATTGCATTGGAAAGTTTAGTTCCCATCACTGATGGAAATCCTACCCAAAGCCTTCCCCAGGTTAACCGGACTTTGTCAATTACGGTATTTGTGGTTAAAGATGAATTGGGGAATGCGGGCATCAGCGAAGCTAGTATTCTAGCTGCTGTCAGTACGTTGAACCAATATTTTAGTCCAATTGCACTAAGTTTTCGAATATGTTCTCCTATTCATTATATTGATAATTATAATTTTGATGCTCTCTATCCTGAAAATGATGTTACGCATTTTAATGCAAAAGCATTGGTTACTTCAAATTTCGAACGGAATACTATTAATCTTTACCTGGTAAACACTCTTTATGACCAGAATACAGATGTTAACGGATATACTTATATGCCCGGCTCGGCAGGTAAAAATTCAATATTTTTGAATAAGGGTTCCATTGGAGGTTCTACTTTGGCGCATCAGATAGGACATTTTTTTAATTTATATCACACGCATGAGGCTGTTGCTTTTGGTTCGGAGAAAGTTACCCGTGGCGCAGGCGCTAATTGTTCAACTGCGGGTGATCGATGCTGCGATACAGATGCTGACCCAAATTTAAATTTGAATGGTGTGAGTAGGGTAAATAGTAATTGCATTTACACCGGTACATTTAAAGATAGTAATAATGAGCTATACTATCCCTCTGCTAAGAATATAATGTCATTCAGCAATGATAATTGCAGGTGTTTTTTTTCACACACACAATATTTAAGGATGGTTTATGCATTGAATCATTTCAGGAATAATTTGCAATAACGGCTAATCTTCCCTACTATTCAGAGCAAATCATAATAATCATTTTGCAGGAGTTTGTGTTTTCTAATTGGCATGACTTGTGGAAATAGAGACAGGCATTTTCTACATCATTCATTTTGTTGTAAGCCATTCCCAGATTATAGAAGGTAATAGGATTACTAGGGCTCAAATCTGATGACTTCAGAAAATTGTTTACAGCCTCCTGATAATCACCTTGCTCGTAATAAACCAATCCGCGGCTATGGTAAGCAGAGGCGCTTTTGGGATCGAGTTCTATGGCTTTATTAAAATCGCCTAATGCTTTCTCCAATTCCTTGAGGTTCATGTAGGCAACACCACGGTTAAGATATAATCCGAAAGAGTTAAAACCGGGATTCAAAGAAAATGCTTTGTCGAAATCCGGAAGGGCTTTGGAGTATTTTTCTTTGGTATTATTGAGAAGTCCCCGTGCATAATAAAATTCAGCATTTGTAGGTTGTTTAAGAATAGCTTCATTAAGTATCCTGAATGCTTCTTTATTATCTCCCAGCTGGTTCATTACCTTGGCCTTACCTGTAATTGCCTGTGGTGGTGAATTAGGCAGCTGAGATGCATCCATATAAGCCTTCAATGCTTTAAGATATTCTTTTTGATAAAAAAAGATATCACCTATTAAAATATAAGCATGTGCATTATTTGCGTCAAGGGTCATGGCCTGTTCGGCATCTTTCTTAGCGTCTGAATAATTCCCCAGGTAAATTTTAGCTTCAGCCCGTCCGCACAAAGCTTCTATATCAGTGGGATTTTTTATTAACACCTGGTTAAAATCCTGGATAGCGCCTTCGAAATTACGTTTGGAAAGTTTATCGCTACCCGCTTGTGTCAAAGGGTCAACCTGGGCATAAGCATTGATATACCCAAACCAAACCAGCAGAATGAAAAGCAAATACTTAATCATAGCGAAACATTTTGTAATGATCCGACATTTACAAATAATGATAGATAAAATCTAAATATAATGCATTTTTTGCAAAAAATCATTCTCCGATAATTTTTAAAAGATGACCAGCATAATATAGTGTGATGTTTCTCCAGTAGTTATACGATGTAAAAAACCGTCAGATTTTATAAATTTATAATTGAATTGTTTACATTTGAATAAACAAAAATAAAGTGAGACTTATTTATAAAAAATCTTGTTCTATACAACCAATTTTAGCTGTATAGAACAAGATGGATAAATCTATAAATTAAGTTATGGGCTAGTTTATAAAACGACAGATGCATTAACAAATTAACAAACTGATAATATTTTGATAATTCTTAATTGAAAATAATTACTGATAATTGAAAACAAAATGGATACCAGAAACCATTAATAAAAACGGGGTGATATCGAAAAGCCATATGAGTAGGAATAATTAAAGACTGAAAAAATGAAAAAGTTATTAAGCATAATAATTTTCTTTTTGTTAAGCATTTTAATTCTTAATGCCCAACATTTAAAACAAGATGGGACACCTGATAGGCGATATAAGGAAAATAAGCAGACTTATTCTACACCCACTACTACGTCTATACCCACACCCACTACTACCACGTATTCTACCTCAAATAATTCAGGAACTCATTTAAAACAAGATGGAACACCTGATAGGCGATATAAGGAAAATAATCCTAAGTATAATACCCCTGTACAAAGAGATAAAAATGGTAAAATTATTAGAAGCCAAGCTGCAATAAATGAGTTCAAGAAACAAACACGCTATCCAAATGGACGACCAGGATATGTTATTGATCATATTATTCCATTAAAAGAAGGAGGATGTGATTGTCCAGAAAATATGCAATGGCAAACCATTGATGATGCTAAGGCGAAAGACAAATGGGAATAATATTTTTTAGTAATTGGAATAATGAAATGAAAAAAAACCAGCCCATAACGCGCAGTATAGCCAATAAGGGTTTCAGTGGTATGTGAAGGTCATCTCCCGCATCAAAGTTTCGTCTCAGTTGATAGGAACGTAGCTCCGAAATCCCTTACTGGCCAACGTTGGTAACAAGGCGAACAGACCGTACAAATTGATAATCAGGTGATGAATTGTAAAAAAAAACACAATTAAAGAGTTGCTTAAAATGTAAGGTTCATTAATGTTTTAATGGTAAATTGTAATTTAGTAAATTATTGTATTTTTGCTTTTGTGGAAAAGAAAGGACACATAGAGATAAGGATTACTGGGAAAAAAGGCAACTTGGATTTAAGCCCTGATAATTTTGATATCAAAGAGATTATGGCAGTGCTGGAACAGGTTGATAGTCTTCTTTTCCCTAATGACAAAAGCAATCGCCCTGTTATCAGCTATGCAATTGAAGAAGGATCAGTAAAACACCTGTTTAAGACAACAATCCAAGCAATTATTGGATTTAACGCTATTTTAGGACAAATAAACACAAACCAAAATATTGATTTTTTAGATTTACCAACTGCCCAAGCTATAGAAGCATTCCAAAATACTGCTGTAAAAAAGGATTACTCGTTTTCAATAAATACATCTTTAGCTGAAACTACCGAATTACGAATTGACAAGTCAACTCATTTTTATAGAAATTCTGCAACTTGGGCAGATGCTGAATTTTATTTTTATGGCAAAGTTACTAATGCCGGTGGCAAGGATAAAGCCAATATACACATATTAACAGACGATTTGGGCAGGGTAATCATAGAAACTCCCATTGAATTTCTTGAAAAACAAGAAAAAAATATTTTATACAAAGTATTTGGGATAAGGGCAGTTGGCAAACAACATTCAGAAACGGGTGAGATTGATAAGTCAAGCCTTAAATTTGTTGAAATAGTAGATTATCGCGCAGATTACGATGAAATCTATTTAAAAAAGCTTAGGCAAAAAGCAATCTGGTTAAAAAAGATTAAGCCGGATTCATGGCTAAACGAAATTCGTGGTTACGATGCGTAAAGCAGTATTGTTAGATACCAGTTTCTTTCTGAGATTTTTAAATGAGTCTGACCCTTTGTTTGAAAATGCTGATGGTTACTTTAAGTATCTGATTGAAGAAAAATTCGACCTTGTAATGTCGACAATTTCGATAGCAGAATATTGTTCGGGTGGAGATATTTCAGAATTACCTTTGAGAAACCTTCAAATATTACCTTTCAATCTGAATCATGGAAAACGTACAGGAGAATTTGCCAGAGTTGCGTTTCAAGCAAGAAAAGAAAAGGCACTTGAACTTAAAGAAAGGTTGTTAATACCAAATGATACAAAATTATTTTCACAAGCAGATTCAGAAGAATATATTCAATATTACCTATCATCAGATTCAGAAAGCCTAAAAGTATATAACGTTTTAAATGCATCTTTAAAACTTAATTTTAAGTTTATTGATTTAAATATTAAGCATACACAGACTTTTGGATTGTTAGACTTATAGCGATTCCGATTAGTAAGTTATGGACTGTGTTAAAATGGAGACAATTGGGAAAAACGCCCAGTTGCTAATATGTTGTAGCAATAATAAGGGTTTTGGTGGATAGTAATTAAACTCAATTATGAAATCATTCAGAAAAGAATTATGGTTTGAAACACCGCACAGGCGTGATTATATCAATATCACACGAGAAGTTGAGAAGTGCCTGCACGAAAGCGGCATCAAAGAAGGTCTTATCCTTATCAACGCGATGCATATTACTGCAAGCGTTTTCATTAACGATGATGAATCAGGCCTTCATCAAGACTTTGAAGTATGGCTCGAAAAGCTGGCTCCTGAAAAGCCTCACTCACAATACCGTCATAATGGATTTGAAGACAATGCCGATGCCCACATGAAACGTCAGGTTATGGGTAGGGAGGTCGTTGTTGCTGTTACCGAGGGGAAACTAGACTTTGGCCCCTGGGAGCAGATTTTCTATGGAGAATTTGACGGGAAACGAAAGAAAAGGGTACTGGTTAAGATCATTGGTGAATAAAAAAGAGGGACTAAAAAGTTCTTTTCAACTGTCATTCTGAACGAAGTGAAGAATCTATATTTCTGTAATACAGATGTTTCGCTATCGCTCAACATGACAAAGAGAATAATTAAATGACTTTTTGGACACCCTCCTAGTTAGTTCAACTTCAAATCGGCAATAATATTTTTAATTTTTTGTTCGAGCGCCTGATTTACTTTTTCGAAATCCTGAATGCTGTGTAACGATGCATGTACCCCAAAATAAAATTTAATTTTAGGCTCAGTGCCGGAAGGTCGTATGGAAATTTTTGACTTGTCTTTTGTAATGAATTGTAATACATTTGATTTCGGCAGATCAATGTCTTTTTCAATGCCTTTGGAAACATCGAAAGATTTTCGTTTTTCGTAATCAAGAATTATCAGGACGTCTGAGCCATTAATCTTTGCAGGAGGATTTTGGCGAAAATTATCCATCATTTTTTGAATTTCTTCGTTGCCTTCTTTACCTTTCTTGGTAACCGAAAGTAACGATTCTTTGTAGAATCCGAATTTCTGGTAAATATCCAGCAGCAATTCAAACATGGTTTTGTTTTGACCTTTTGCCCAAGCTGCAGCCTCAGCTATAAGTGCGCATGACATTACGGCATCTTTATCCCTGACGAATTCACCTGCAAGGTATCCGTAGCTTTCTTCGCCACCACCAATAAATGTTGCCTTCCCCTCGTTTTGTTTGATGATTTCTGCAATATATTTAAAACCTGTTAGCACATTATAACAAGTGACATTAAATGTTTGGGCCATGTCGGTGATAAGTTCTGTGGTAACAATTGTTTTTACAAGGTATTCTTTACCTTTGAGCTTTCCATTTTCTTTCCATTTGGTAAGCAGGTAATAGATTAAGATCGAAGCTGCCTGGTTTCCATTGAGTAAAACCATTTCGTTGTTTTTATTACGAACTGCAATACCAACGCGATCTGCATCAGGGTCGGTTGCCATTACAAGATCGGCGCCTGTCGCTTTGGCTTTTTCGATGGCCATGTTTAGTGCTGCCGGTTCTTCAGGATTGGGCGATTTAATTGTGGAAAAGTTACCATCTGATATATCCTGCTCAGGTATATGTATAATGTTGCGAAACCCCATTTTTTGCAGTATCATTGGTACCAGTTTCACCCCGGTTCCATGTAAAGGGGTATATACTATTTTCATGTCGCTGTTTTTTGCAATAGCTTCGGGTGAAAGCGACAGTTTTTTAATTTTGTCTGTGTAAATTTCGTCAATTTCATTGCCAAGTATTTGGATTTTATCCTTTGGGCCATTGAATTTTATCTCATCTATGCTTTTAATTTTATTGACTTCATCAATAATGTTTTTATCGTGAGGTGGAACCACCTGGCCTCCATCGTCCCAGTATGCTTTGTAACCATTGTATTCTTTAGGGTTGTGAGATGCGGTAATAACAATACCGCTCTGGCACTTCAGATAACGGATTGCAAATGACAATTCAGGTGTGGGCCTTAATGCTTCGAATAGATATACTTTAAAGCCATTACCAGTGAAAATACCTGCAGCAGTTTCAGCAAACAAACGACTATTGTTGCGACTGTCATGGGCAATGGCAACTTTGATTTCAGAGAGGGATTTAAATTCCTTTTTAAGACAATTTGAAAGTCCCTGGGAAGCCATTCCTACCGTGTAGATATTCATCCTGTTGGTGCCAACCCCCATAATTCCGCGTAGTCCGCCTGTACCAAATTCAAGGTTTTGGTAGAAACATTCAATCAGTTCATTGGGGTTGTTGTCTAGCAAATATTTAACCTGGTTGCGTGTTTCCTGATCGTATTTTTCCGAAAGCCAAACTTTAGCTTTGTTTTCCACTATTTTAGGTATATCTTCAGTGCTCATAAAATTGATTTCTATTTTGTCTTAATTAATGCGTCCAAACATCTGTACAAACTTGTTTTCCAATAAGGTATTTCGATATGAAACGTTTGTTTTATTTTGGTTTTATTAAAAACGCTGTAAGCCGGTCGTTTCGCTGGAGTAGGGTAGTCCTTTGATTCGATAGGTATAGCCTTACATTTGCTATGTGTGAAGTTAAATATTTCCCAGGCAAAATCGTACCAACTGCAAACACCTTCGTTAGAAAAATGATAAATGCCGGGCTTTACACCTTGTTTTTCGGTATCATCGATAATTGATAAAATGGCAACAGCCAGGTCTGCTGCATAAGTTGGTGTACCAACCTGATCGAATACAACCCGGAGCTCGTTACGTTCTGCTCCTAAACGCAGCATGGTTTTTACAAAATTATTTCCAAATTCAGAATATAGCCATGCAGTACGAATAATAACCGACTGACTATATTTCAATGCTTCTTTTTCCCCATCTGCCTTGGTCCTTCCGTAAGCTGATTGCGGATTAATGGTTTGAAACTCGGTATAAGGTTCGCAAGATGTACCATCAAAAACATAGTCTGTGGAAATATGGATCAAAATGGCATTGTGTTGTGAGGCAATGGTCGCCAGGTATTTCACGGCGTCCCGATTAATCAGGTATGCCATTTCAAGTTCCGTTTCGGCTTTGTCCACAGCAGTATAAGCGGCACAATTTATGATGTACTGAAATTTCCGACCTGTACAGAATTTTTCAAGTGATTGGAGATTGGTTATATCCAATGTATCAATATCTGTAAACATGAAACTCCAAGAGGGATAACGAACCGATAGCCCCTGCAGTTCGCTGCCAAGCTGTCCCTTTGCCCCTGTCACTAAAATTTCGGTCATAATTTATTATGTAAAAGAAAATGTCAAATTTGCGTTTTTCAACAAAGGCAGCACTTTGTCTTTATCAGATAATATTGCCTTTGCAGGGTCTACTTTCCAGTCGATACCCAAATCGGAATCGTTGTATAGAATTCCGCCTTCAGAAGCAGGATTGTAAAGGTTGTCGCATTTATAAAGTATCACAGCAGTCTCGCTCATGACCGAAAAACCGTGAGCAAAACCTTTAGGAACGTAAAGTTGCTTTTTATTTTCACCCGAAAGTTCAATGCCAAACCATTTACCGAAGGTCGGTGATTTTTTACGAATGTCAACGGCAACATCGTAAATTTTACCTTCAAGGACACGAATTAATTTGGTTTGTGCGTGAGGCTCTGCCTGAAAGTGCAATCCCCGGATTACCCCAAACAATGATTTCGATTGATTGTCTTGGACAAATTTGGTTTTTATGCCATGTTGACTTAATTTTTCTTCATGGTAACTTTCAAAAAAATATCCACGGTCGTCCTCAAATACTTTAGGTTCAATCACAAATAAACCGGGGATATCTGTTTTAATAATGTTCATGTTTTATTGTTCAATTGTTAAAATTTCTTCGTTTGCTATTTTAAAAAGGTATTCGCCGTATTGATTTTTTTTAAGTGGCTCGGCCAATTTTAGAAGTTCTTCCTTATTGATGAAACCACGATTGTAAGCAATTTCTTCAATACAGGAAACTTTTAACCCCTGGCGCTGCTCGATAGTATAAATGAAGTTCGATGCCTGAAGTAGACTTTCGTGAGTACCCGTATCGAGCCAGGCTAATCCCCGTCCAAGAAGTGTGACTTTTAGGCGGCGTTCGTTCAGGTAAAGACGGTTCAGATCGGTAATTTCGAGTTCACCCCGGTCTGAAGGCTTTAAAGATTTTGCTTTGGCTACCACATCATTGCTATAGAAATACAAACCTGTAACTGCATAGCTCGATTTGGGTTGTTTGGGTTTTTCATCGAGGCTTAATACATTACCCTTATCATCGAACTCAACTACTCCATAGCGTTCAGGGTCTTTAACAAAATAGCCAAATACCACGGCGCCGTCGTTAAGTTTAGCCGTGTCGAGTAGAATTTTGCCAAAACTATAGCCATAAAAAATATTGTCGCCTAATACAAGGCAAACATTGTCACTTCCAATAAATTTTTCTCCAATTATGAAGGCTTGTGCCAAGCCATCCGGCGAGGGTTGAATAGCATACGAAAGTTTTAATCCTAATTGCGAGCCATCGTGAAGCAATTCTTCATAAAGGTGAATATCTTTAGGGGTGGAAATGATTAGAATTTCTCTTATGCCCGCCAGCATAAGCACAGACAATGGATAATAAATCATAGGTTTATCATAGACCGGAATAATCTGTTTGGAAATGCTTTGGGTTATAGGGTATAGTCGTGTGCCAGATCCTCCGGCAAGAATAATTCCTTTCATGGGTTTAGTTTTCCGTTTTTATTAAACAAAGAAACGCAAATAGTGTTTGATTTAGCGTGCTTTGCCTGAGAGTTTTATGTACTTTGTATAAATTATCATCAAACATTTAACAATGCCCTAAAATAAGCTATCGTCCTCACTAATCCTTCCTCTAATGGCACTTGAGGTTTCCAATTTAGTTTTTTCTTAGCCAGGGTAATATCAGGCTGACGCTGAATAGGATCGTCTTGTGGTAGCGGAAGGTAAACTAGTTTAGATTTTGAACGAACTAATTTAATGATTTGTTCGGCGAGTTGCAAAATAGTATATTCTCCTGGATTTCCAATATTTACAGGCCCTATAAAATCGTCAGCCGAATTCATCATCCTGATCATGCCATCCACCAGATCGTCTACATACTGGAAGCTCCGGGTTTGTGAGCCATCTCCATAAATAGTAATGTCTTTATTTTGCAGGGCTTGTACTATAAAATTTGAAACCACACGACCATCGCTAGGGTGCATACGTGGCCCATAAGTATTGAAAATACGAATGATTTTTATAAGAACATTATTCTGATGATAATAATTGATAAAAAGGCTTTCGGCACAACGTTTTCCTTCATCGTAACATGAACGGATACCAATGGGGTTCACATTACCCCAATAAGCCTCGGTCTGAGGATGGATCGTAGGGTCGCCGTACACTTCACTGGTGGAAGCCTGAAGAACTTTGGCCTTGGTGCGTTTGGCCAATCCCAGCACATTGATGGCCCCCATCACCGAAGTTTTGATGGTTTTTATTGCATTGTATTGGTAATGGATTGGTGAGGCAGGGCAAGCCAGGTTATAAATTTCGTTCACTTCAGCATAATAAGGCGTTGTAACATCGTGTCTTACCAATTCTAAATGAGGATTACCAATTAAATGTAAAATATTGTTTTTATTTCCGGTAAAAAAATTATCAAGACAGATAATATCGTTTCCTTCATTCAGCAGACGCTCGCACAAATGTGAACCAATAAAACCGGCGCCGCCGGTAATTAAAATTTGTTTCATTTAATTGTCATGTTATTGTATTAAACTATTTGTTGGCCAATGCAATAATATATGAACTCCCTTTCTTTCATTTCACCAGGCTCGTATATATTACAACCATCAAAAATAAGTTTATTTTTTAAAAGACGGTTCACTAAAGTAATATGAATTTAATACATTAAATTATCGTGTGTTAATAGCAATAAATTATGTTATTTATACTCAAAGTTTGAAAAATCAATTTAAAAGTGTTTAATTTAGTAAGATTTTTTAAGTATATTAGCTTATAGGTTTTGTAATATTTTGGTGATATTACAATTATATATATCTATGAAAAAGAGGGTTTTGGTTATTGACGATGATGCTACAATAAGGTTTTTATTACAAAACATATTACTTGATTATGAAGTCATATCTAAGGAAGATGGGTATGAGGCGCTAACATGGCTAAATTCAGGGAATGTGCCGGATCTGATTTTGCTTGATATGGAAATGCCTAATATCAATGGACGCGTTTTGATACGCAGGATCAAATCGAGCTATAAACACAGGCAAGTTCCAATTATGGTCATGTCAGGAACGGATAGCAATCTTATTAAAAATAGTTTTTTGAAGCTTGGTGCCTCTGATTATGTCATTAAACCATTTGCAGATTTGGATTTTTTGGAAAGGGTCAAAAAAGCTTTAATTGTTGGATAAAGAATTTTAAGTGTACATTTTTCACATTTTCTGAACTTTATTAAAAATAAAATATATAATTTTGCAGCTTAATTTAAATATAATGTCTAACTTATTAAGGATTAATTTAATTATTCATGATTAACAAAAACAATGATTTAGAAAATGAGCTGATTGAAAAAGAGAAATTAGCTGAACCTGAAGCTGTCATAAATGATGTTGAGGTTATTGATACATTGGAAGTTGATGACGAAGATGCTGAAGAAGAATTAATTGAAGAAGATGCTGATGAAATAGCAGCAAACATTTTGAAAATGAAGAGCGAACAGATTTCGCTCGAAAATTTTGACTGGGGTAAGTACAACAACAAGTGGGATGTCTATTCAGTTGACGAACGTTCTCAACTTGAAACAATGTACGATAAAACTTTATCGACCATTGTTGAGAACGAATGTATTGATGGTACAGTTATCGCTATGAATAAGCGTGAAGTAGTCATTAATATTGGCTACAAGTCCGAAGGTATGGTTAGTTTGAACGAGTTTCGTTATAACCCCGATTTGAAAATAGGCGATAAGGTTGAAGTTTACGTCGAAAGCCAGGAAGACAAAAAGGGTCAGTTGATCCTTTCACACAAGAAGGCGCGTGCAATGCGTTCCTGGGATAGAGTAAATGCAGCACTTGAAAATGACGAAGTCATCACAGGTTATATCAAATGCCGTACTAAGGGTGGAATGATTGTCGATGTATTTGGTATCGAAGCTTTCTTACCAGGGTCACAAATAGACGTTAAGCCTATACGTGACTATGATGTATTTGTGAATAAAACCATGGAATTCAAGGTTGTCAAAATCAATCACGAATTCAGGAATGTGGTGGTTTCGCATAAGGCGCTTATTGAAGCCGAACTGGAACAACAGAAGAAAGAAATTATTGCTAAGCTTGAAAAAGGTCAGGTACTTGAAGGTACCGTCAAAAATATCACCTCTTACGGAGTATTTATCGACCTGGGTGGTGTGGATGGTTTAATTCACATTACCGATTTATCATGGGGCCGTGTTAATCATCCGGAAGAAATCGTTCAGCTCGATCAGAAACTGAACGTAGTAATTCTTGACTTCGACGATGCAAAGAAGCGTATTGCCCTGGGATTAAAGCAACTTACGCCACATCCTTGGGATTCTCTCAGCGCCGAACTCAAAGTTGGCGATCAGGTAAAAGGTAAAGTAGTGGTCATTGCCGACTATGGGGCATTTATTGAAATAGCCCCCGGAGTAGAAGGCTTAATCCATGTGTCGGAAATGTCATGGTCGCAACATCTGCGTAGTGCCCAGGAGTTTCTTAAAGTTGGCGACGAAGTTGAAGCTATTATAATTACTCTAGACCGCGAAGAACGTAAGATGTCACTTGGAATCAAACAACTCAAACCCGATCCATGGGAAAACGTTGAGACCCGTTATTCGGTTGGCTCGAAACATAAAGCTAAAGTACGCAACTTTACCAACTTTGGCGTATTTGTCGAAATCGAAGAAGGTGTTGATGGCCTCATTCATATTTCTGATCTTTCGTGGACCAAGAAGATTAAACATCCGGCTGAGTTCACCCAGGTAGGAGAAGAGATTGAAGTGGTAGTGCTCGAAATAGACAAAGACAACCGTCGCTTGAGCCTTGGTCACAAACAACTTGAAGAAAATCCATGGGATGTTTTCGAAACTATTTTTATAGTTGATTCAATCCATGAAGGTACGGTAGTTGAAATTTTTGACAAAGGTGCTATTGTAGCCTTGCCTTACGGTGTTGAGGGTTTTGTTACACCTAAACATCTGGTAAAAGAAGATGGCACTCCTACTAAGGTTGACGATAAGCTTCAATTCAAGGTCATTGAATTCAATAAGTCGGCAAAGCGTATTATTCTATCACATAGCCGTGTATTCGAAGATGTGAAGAAAGCAGAAGATGCTGCCCATAAAAAGGGAGCTTCCGATGAAAATAAAAAAGCCGCTAAAAAGGTAAAGAGCAATATGGAAAAGACAACTCTTGGAGATATTACAAACCTTTCTGCCCTGAAGGAAGAAATGGAAGAACAACAGAAAAAAGCACAGCAGAAGGATAAAGAATAATCATTAAGTTTCATAATTAAATAATAATGCAATGGAATTTAAGATAGAAAAACTGGAAAATTATACCTTGATTCAGGTGCTTGAAGAAAAATTGGACACGCATATTGCACCTTCATTAAAATCAGAACTGGTTTTAATTTCAGGCAATGGCGAAAAAAATATAGTCCTCGACTTGAGCAAATGTCGTTATTGCGATTCTTCCGGTTTGAGCGCTATTTTAGTAGCCAACCGCCTATGCAAGAATGCCAGTGGCATATTCATCCTTACTGGTTTGAATGATGCTGTTGAACGCTTAGTTACAATTTCTCAGTTGGATACGGTTTTGAACATTACAAGTTCCATTGAAGAAGCTGTTATTTTGATTAACCGGGAAAATTAATAACCGGGAATCTTGGTGCAATCATGTCTTTTTCAGTTACTATACTGGGGAGCAGTTCTGCTTTGCCCGCTTCAAATAGAAACTTACCCGCTCATTTACTTAATGTAGATGAGCGGTTTTTTCTCATTGATTGTGGAGAAGGCACGCAGTTGCAGTTACGCAAATACAAAGCCAAATTTAGCCGGCTCGATCATATATTTATCACACATTTGCATGGCGATCATACCTTTGGCCTTCCGGGATTAATTTCATCATTCAATCTCTTGGGCCGTAAAAATGATTTGCATATCTATGCCAATGCCGACCTCGAAAAAATTCTCAATCAGTTTTTGTCCCACTTCTTCACAAGGCTCGACTTTTCAATTGTGTATCATCCACTGAATGTCAGCGCACCGGAATTATTATATGAAAACAAAAAAATTACAGTTCACAGCTTTCCTTTGAAACACAGGGTACCCACATGTGGTTTTGTGTTCAGGGAAAAGCCCAGGTTGCGGTACATTCGTAAAGATATGATTGACTATTATAAAATACCTGTTAAAGAAATAGTTAATATTAAGAATGGCGATGATTTTATGACCGAACAAGGCCTAGTAATATCTAATGCATTAATTACTAACGATCCTGAGCCTGCTAAATCGTATGCTTTTTGCTCTGATACAGGATATACCGAAAAAATCGTTTCATATATTAAAGAAGTGGATTTACTTTATCACGAAGCTACCTATTCCGACGAGGATATAGAGCGTGCGAAAAAACATTTTCATTCTTCTGCCTCCGAGGCTGCTGCCATAGCCAAACTTGCCAATGTAGGGAGGTTAATTATCGGGCATTTTTCCGCCCGATATAAAGATATCGCCCCACTTGTGGAACAAGCCCGGAAAATATTTCCAAATACCGATGCCGCAGAGGATGGAATGGTGATAACAATTCAGGATTAGGTTAAAATATAACAAAATACTATAAATTTTTCCATCAAATACCTTATGAATAATCCTTATCTTTGCAGCATTTTAACACTGCGCTATAATGTTGGAAAAGATTATCATCCTTGACTTTGGTTCACAATACACCCAGTTAATTGCACGACGGGTCAGGGAACTTAATGTTTACTGCGAAATATATCCGTTTAACAAAAAAATAGAGCTTAATGCCTCTGTTAAAGGTATAATTTTATCAGGTAGCCCTTTTTCAGTGCGCGATTCCAATGCTCCAATCCCCGATTTGAAAGAGGTCAAAGGACGCCTGCCATTGTTGGGTATTTGCTATGGTGCACAGTATCTTGCACATTATTATGGAGGAGAGGTGTTGCCCTCTTCAACACGCGAATATGGACGCGCAAGGTTACAGTTTATTAATGAAAAGGCACAGTTGCTAAACGGTGTTTCCGTAAACTCGCAGGTTTGGATGTCACATGGCGATACTATTGCCCGTATTCCCGAAAATTACAAAGTAATAGCAAGTACTGCTGATGTTAAGGTTGGCGCTTATCATGTAGAAGGCGAAAATACCTTTGGATTGCAGTTTCATCCTGAAGTTTATCATACTACCGAAGGATTGACCATATTGAAAAATTTTGTGGTTGATATTTGCGGTTGCCAACAAACCTGGACGCCTGCATCTTTTATTGAATCAACAGTTCAAGGTCTTAGGGAAAAGCTCGGCATGGATAAAATAGTCCTTGGCCTATCGGGCGGCGTCGATTCTTCAGTAACGGCTGTGCTTATTCATAAAGCTATTGGGAAGAACCTTACCTGCATTTTTGTTGACAATGGATTATTGCGTAAGAATGAGTTTCAAAAGGTGCTGACATCTTATGAGCATTTGGGTTTGAATGTAATAGGGGTGGATGCTGGTAAAAAGTTCTTAACTGAATTGAAAAGTATCACTGACCCTGAACAGAAACGGAAAATTATTGGCCGGAATTTTATTGAAGTTTTTGACGATGAGGCACATAAAATACAGGATGTAAAATGGCTGGGTCAGGGTACAATTTACCCTGATGTAATTGAATCGGTTTCGGTGAATGGGCCTTCGGCGACTATCAAATCGCATCACAACGTCGGTGGACTGCCCGACAAAATGAAGCTTAAAATAGTAGAACCATTGAACTTATTGTTTAAAGACGAAGTCCGCAGGGTAGGAAAAGCATTGGACATACCTCCTGAAATTCTTGGCCGCCATCCTTTTCCCGGGCCAGGTCTTGGAATTCGGATACTGGGTGAGGTTACTGCCGATAAAGTTAAAATTTTACAGGAAGTTGATGATATTTTTATTGAAGGGCTCAAATCGCATGGCTTATATGACCATGTATGGCAGGCTGCTGCTATTCTTTTGCCTGTACATTCCGTCGGCGTCATGGGCGACGAGCGTACTTATGAAAATGTGGTTGCCCTCAGGGCTGTGGCCTCGACCGATGGAATGACGGCCGATTGGTGTCATCTTCCTTATGAATTTCTTGCTAAAGTATCCAACGAGATTATCAATAAAGTGAAAGGCGTGAACCGCGTAGTTTACGATATCAGTTCTAAACCTCCTGCCACCATTGAATGGGAATAAGTAAATAACTGGTTCCTTGTTTCAGGTTGCAAGTTATTAAGAGTTTTTAACCTGCAACTTGTAACTTGTAACCTGAAACTTGAAATATTTATTTACAAACATGATTAAAAGATTACAGTTTATAGTTGCTTGTTTATTTGCATCGATGCTGATGGATATCACTCCTGTCCAGGGACAGTTCACCGATGAGGGGTTTAAGTTCATTAAGCTTTTCAGTTTAATCGAGTCTCGTTATGTTGATAGTGTGGACCTCAATAAACTGAGCGATGAAATGATTCGTGATATGTTGCATAAGCTCGATCCACACTCAGTTTACATTACTAAGGATGAAGTTGAAGCAATGAATGAACCTTTAGCAGGGAATTTTGAAGGTATTGGTGTTACTTTTGATATACTTAACGATACCATTATTGTCATTTCGCCCATTGTTGGTGGGCCATCTGAAAAGCTTGGAATCAGGGCTGGCGATAGAATTATAAAAATAGCGGATGAGAATGTGGCCGGTACCGGTATTACTACAAAACAGGTACTTGCTAAGCTTAAAGGGAAGAAAGGCACTGTTGTGAAGGTCGATATTAAACGTCGGGGAGTTAATGCTTTGATTTCTTTTGACATTGTCCGTGATAAAATACCAATTCATAGTGTTGACGCTGCTTATAAAGTATCTTCAAACACCGGTTACATCCGTTTGAGTCGTTTTTCGGCAACTACTTTGACAGAAGTAAACGAAGCCCTTGAAGGGCTTAAGAAAGATGGTATAACGGATATTATTCTTGATCTTAGTGGGAATGGGGGTGGTTACCTTGATGTCGCAGTTTCGTTATCAGACGCATTCCTCGAAGCGAATAAGCTGATTGTATATACATTAGGCTCTCATGCGCCAAAAAAAGAATATATTTCCACTTCAAAAGGGATTTTTGAAAGTGGTAAACTCGCTATCATCATTGATGAAGGTTCGGCTTCGGCAAGCGAAATTGTAGCAGGCGCTATACAGGATTGGGATAGAGGGATTATCATAGGCCGCCGTTCTTTTGGAAAAGGTTTAGTTCAGTATCCATTTGCTTTTCCCGACGGTTCTATTATTCGACTAACAGTTGCCAGGTATTATACTCCTACCGGACGTCTGATTCAAAAGCCTTATACGGAAGGATACGAGGAATATTCGGAAGAGCTGAACAAACGTTTTACTCATGGGGAGCTATTAAGTAAGGATAGTATTCATTTTACAGGCTCACTAAAATATTTCACCCTGGTGCGAAAACGTGAAGTATTTGGCGGTGGTGGCATTATGCCCGATATTTTTGTGCCATTCGATACCTTATCCTATAATGATTATTATCAAGGAATGATTAACAAAGGCATTGTAAATGATTTTGCACTTATTTATGTGGATAAAAATCGTGAAAATTTAAGGGGAAAATACCCTGAATTTGAGCAATTCAAAAACAAATTTGAAATAGACAGTCTGATGCTGAAGGATTTGATAACCTATGCCAATCAGAAGTCATTGCCATATAAGGCTGTTGATTTTGGGCAATCGAAGCACTTGGTTACAATTATTTTGAAAGCTTCTATTGCACGTGACCTATGGAGTTCTAGCGAATTCTACGAAATTTTTAATTCTGCCGAGGCCGGTTTCAATAAAGCGGTCGAGGTGTTTGATAATTGGGACAGTTATTTTTCAAAGTAAAAATTGAATAACGAACGATGTTGGAAATAACTAAAGATAATTTTGAACTGGTGGCTAAAACATTTAAAGGACTTGAAAATGTTCTTGTCACCGAATTGACTAACCTGGGTGCCATAGATGTAAAAGTATTAAACAGGGCTGTAAGTTTTAGAGGAGACAAAGCATTTATGTACAAAGCTAACCTTTGCCTTCGAACTGCCTTAAAAATTTTAAAGCCAATTCATAGTTTCAAGACCAGAAACGAGATTGATTTATATAAAGGCATTGCCCAAATCGATTGGAACGAATATTTGAATGTCGACGATACGCTTTCCATCAATACGATGGTAAGTTCACCATTTTTTAATAATTCTCAATTTGTGGCGCTTAAGGCGAAAGATGCCATTGTTGATCAGTTCAGGAATAAGTTTGGCAAGCGTCCGTCAATTGATACCGCTCAGCCTACTATATTGCTGGACATACACTTAACTAACGAGGAATGTGTGGTTTCGATAGACAGTTCCGGCGAATCGTTGCACAAACGGGGGTATAGAATAAATTCTACTTTGGCCCCATTAAATGAAGTACTTGCCGCAGGCATGATTTTACTTTCAGGGTGGAATGGGAGCAGCAATTTTATTGATCCTATGTGTGGTTCTGGTACCTTGCCAATAGAAGCAGCACTTATTGCTTATAATATTCCTCCAGGGATATTTCGTAAGGAGTTTGGCTTTGAAAAATGGAAAGATTTTGATCCCGATATATTTGAGGCAGTTTATAATGATGATTCAGGTTCACGCGATTTTCAGCATGAGATTATGGGTTCCGATATATCGGCAGGGGTAATACGCATTGCCTCTGAGAATGCTAAAAATGCTTTTCTTGCTAACAAAATCAATTTTCAGGTGAAGCCCTTCGAAAGTTTAATCCCTCCTGCGGCTGGAGGTGTAATCATGATCAATCCTCCTTATGGTGAGCGTATTAAAAAAACAAACATTGAGGTATTTTATCAGTCGATTGGGAACCAGATGAAACGGAATTGTGCAGGCTTTGATGTTTGGATTCTTAGCGGAAATAAAGAGGCTATGGATTACATTGGGCTGCACCCTTCGAAAAAAGTCACACTTTTCAACGGAGCTATTGAGTGTAAATTCCAGAAGTTTACAATATATCAGGGTTCGAAAAAAACAAACAAATTGACCAAAGACGTAAAAAGTTAGATGAAATTCTGTTATATTATGCTTGTTTAAGAATCAAAATTATTAGTTTTGATAAAATTCTGAATAACCCTTTTTGTATAAGATATTTCTATTTTTGTATAAAATCGCTATCTTTATATAAGCGAATTGTCCAGAAAAACTTTATACAAATTAAATAAGATGTTGTTTTTCTTAGGTTATACTTTATTCAGAACTGATTATTAGCTAATGTTTGTTTTTTTAATATATTTGTTAATTACAGCAAAATGTTTGTGGTTGAAAACCTCACAAGTAATAAAAGCCTTGTATGAGCTTTAACGTAACTGAGTATTATTCGCAACTGAAAGGCAATGATGTATTGCTCTCTCATCTGGGGAGTATTACTTCTGATGTCATTAACAGAGTTTTAGAAAGCATTGAAAATAAACTTATTGAAATAAATGAGGAAATAAAAATACGTAAAAAGATTTATAATGTTCTGGTTGAGAGTTTACAAAATCTTTATCATCATATTGAAGAATTGCCTAAGAGTTTAACTGGTGTAGAGGAGAGCAAATTAGGATTAGTGGTTATAAAAAAGCTTGATAATGGATATAAAATAATTACAGGAAACTTTGTCAAGTCGGGTCGTATTAAACCACTTAAAGATAAAATCGATAAAATTAATTCGCTTTCACAGGATGAATTAAAAGACATGTACAAATTTATCCTTAACCATCAGAAACTTACGGCCAAGGGTGGAGGTGGATTAGGATTAGTTGATATTGCACGTAAAACTGGTAATAAGCTC
>Ga0182027_10000574_pt1 | contig 63431 bp, 60 predicted proteins | sample 712E1DmetaG_FD_121300 | JGI IMG/M metagenome (GOLD analysis project Ga0182027, IMG submission 121300) | Permafrost microbial communities from Stordalen Mire, Sweden - 712E1D metaG (Illumina Assembly) | ecosystem: Environmental > Terrestrial > Soil > Wetlands > Permafrost | place: Sweden...
CGGGAGCGGCAGGTGAGAAAGCTGGCCCATCTCGACCTTGGCGCCCTTGGCGTCGAAGCCGTATCCGCGGGCGGCCCTGACGATGGCAAGCGCATTGGCCCCGTCGCGCGAAACGCCGCATGCTTGCCGCACCTCCGGAAGGCTGGCATGGTGTCCGTGAAACGCCAGCACCATGGCCAAGCTGGCGGCCCCGCACTCGGAAATTTCCATTTGAGGAACGTAGGCGACGCGTTTTTTAAAGATCCGTAGGTTCGTCATCGAAACCACTTTCGCAGCGGGTCGAGCACGAGCGTAATGAGACGCTGTTTTCTCAGCGTATACCGCACGTTCATGAGCATGCCGCTTCTGAGTTTCACTTTTGCCGCATCAAGGATTTTCCCGTCGGTAATTTCAAGCTCCACGCGTAAACAGGGCGCGTCGAGCTTTTGGTTTTCGCCCAGCGCTTCCTGGATTTCGAACGGGGAGGCCAGATCGTCGCTGATGCGAACGACTTTCGCGCGCAGGGTCCCGAATTCGGCGTAGGGCAATTGGTCGAGTTCCAGACGGGCCTCGTCGCCGACCTTTACAAAAGCGCGGTCTTTTTCCGCGAGAAACGACACCACCTGCAGGGGAGATCCCCGCGGGATGAGTTTTCCCACGGCCTGGCCCGGCTGGACCACTTCGCCGGGCTTTACCATCATGGCTTCCACAACGCCGTCTTCGGGGGCGCGGATCTCGGTTTGCTCCTGCATGAAGGACAACGCGTCTTTCTTGACTTTAGCGTTTTGAATGATTTGCTTGCTTTGCCACAGTTCGTCCTGGCGGCGGCTTTCGAGGGCCGCCCGCTCCTGGAGCGCCTGATCGAGCGCCTGCTGGGCGCTACCTACCTGGCGCTTGGCCTGGGCGAGCTCTTCGCGCGCCGCGTCTACCTCAATGGGGCTCATGATGGAGTCTTTTTCAAGCGTGAGCTTGGATTCGAGCCTGCGCTCGAAAATCCCTACCGACTGGCGCTGGCTTTCAAGTTGCTCCGTGAGTTGCGCGATGCGGTTTTTAAGGCGCAGGGATTGCTCGTCGTACGCCGCGTTTTGAAGCGCGGCGGTTGTTGTGTAATACGTGGAAACCGCGTCGATCTGGCGCTGGGCCGACAGAAGTTCGCTCTGCACGCTCGGCGTGTTGACGCTCACGAGAACCATGCCCATCTTGACCTCGCGGCCCGACTGCGCTTCGATACGGCCCGCCACGCCTCCGGTTTGGCTTACCAGAAGCCTGATCCCGGTGGTCGGCCGTACGATTCCCCGGCCCCGTCCGTTGACCTCGACGTGCCCGGCGATCGAGGCGATCACCGAAAGCCCCACGGCGGCCGCAAGCACCCATAAAAGAATCCACGTCCATGGCGGCGAAACCCTCAGCAGCCCCATTCCTTCATCCGCCTGAAGGTAATGTTTCAGGGCTTCTTGACGATAGATATTCGCGTTCGGTTGATTCATCCAGTTCCTTTTCGCTGTAAAAATCGGACGCGCGCCGAAAAACCGGCGCGCGTCCTCCCGTGTTATGATGTGATGGGTGAAATTGTGTCACCAACCGTTTTTGGCCATGTCGCGGCCGATATCGTAACCGACCTTAAAAAGGGCGATGCAGAGTCCGGCAATCGCAAGAGGGTTGCCGCCTTCAACTTCATTAAGCGCTTCGTCGTTCAGTAATTCGACGTTGTTCATTGTGGTCTCCTTGAAAAAGGTTCGTTGTTTGTTGCATTTCCCGTGAGCCTCCGCACGATCGGAATACTGAGGGCGCACGGAGGCGCGCGCCGATATTTCAGCGCGTGCGCCGCTGTCTCAAAACCGGATCATGTTAGACGCTGTATCTGATTTATCTACGCGGGAAGCGTAGATAAATCCTGATAACAGCGATTTATCCAGCTTGTGGGTTAGCTGTTGATTACGTAACCGACGGCCATTCCCAAACCGAGAGGCGGGCAAATGATGTACGCCGCGCCGATGATCGCCCAGGCTTTCCATGTTCCGCCGTCAACCGACGCCAAATCGGCGTCGCTCATCATCTGAATGTTTTCCATGATACGTCTCCTGTTTTAAAAGTGTGATGGGTGAGAAAACGTTACCAACCGTTTTTGGCCATGTCTTTGCCGATATTATAACCGACGGAAAAAAGAGCGATACTAAGTCCGGCAACGGCAAACGCGATTGAAACGGGATCCATTCCGGCATTGACTTCCTCAAGCTGCGCGTCATTCAATACTGCTACGTCACGCATGGTAAACTCCTTGTTCGTTGGTGTTTTGGCGGCGATGGGCCGCCGGTTCTCATGAAATGTAAAGTTGCATTCATCAAACTTGACATTGGATGCCTTTAAATTGGCGCTTTAGTCGATCAATCTCGCGATGATCCCGTAAAAAGCGATCGGAAATATTCCGTACAACAAAACAATCCTGGCGCCGGCGCTGGCCGCATCGACGAATGAAGCGCCGCCGGTCATTTCCATAAGCTGTTCATCCGTCAATTCGGCCCCGACGTTTTTTTCCTGGTTCATGATTTCACCTCCTTTCTTAAGGGTTGAAATGTGAAGGTACAAACGATTTTTCGTCGCGCGGGCGCGCGCCCGCGCGACGCCGTCGATAAAATGCAATTTAGCTGTTGATGATATAGCCCACGGCCATTCCGATGCCCAGGGGCGGGCAAATGGCCGTTGCGATGTCGATGACCAACCAGGCTTTCCAACCGCTTCCGTCAACCGACGCCAAATCGGCGTCACTCATCGTCAGAATGTTTTCCATGATAGGGCTCCTTTTTGTGATGTGATGGGTGAGAAAACGTTACCAACCGTTTTTGGCCATGTCGCGGCCGATATTATAGCCTACGGAAAAAAGGGCGATGCCAAGCCCGATAGAGGCCAGCACGATCGATACGGGTTCCATTCCAGCATTGACATCCGCAAGCTGTTCGTCGTTCAATACCGCTGCGTTTTCCATTTTTTGGCTCCTTGTGTTAATCGTTGTTTACGTTAAATCGAGACTAATCGATCGCCGGAACGATTCCATAGTACGGCTGAATGCCGTATAAGGGTTTAATTCCGTAGAGCGGTACGATTCCGTACAACGGCTTGACTCCGTAGAGAGGCATCGGTTTTCCAATACCAAGACTCGTGTCCACGAAAGCGCCTCCGGTCATTTCCATAAGCTGCTTGTCGGTCAATTCAACTCCGGGGTTAATTTGGTTGTTCATGTTTTCACCTCCTTTCCAAACGGTTAATGTGTTATCGGAAAACACAAAGTTTGTTAGTATCCTTGTTACCGCGTCAGTCCTCCCTCAGGCAACCGATTATCGTGTCGATCAACCCCGCGGCAAATCCCACGCCCGCGATCGCCTCGATAACCTGGTACACGGTCAGGGTGTTGTCGTTAAGCCCCGTCATGTAGAGCGTATTCGCGACGGTCAACTCGGTCAGGGTCATGGCGCCCGCGTCGTAGCGGATTTGCGCCGCCGACAGGGCCTGCCGGGCCGACTCCAGTTCGATCGTCGTGGCCCGCGTCTGATCGAGGGCCGTTTGGTAAATGAGCAAGGCCTGACGGATTTCGGAAAGGGCCTTGAGCTTTAGTTCCTGAAGGTCCGCGCGATTTTGCTCGAGTTGCAGTTTCGCCCTCGATACGGCGAACCTGACTGAATCACGATCAAAAATCGGAACGCTTAAACTTAACCCGATCGAGCTATTAACATTTTTGTCTTTAAATTGATTTCGAATGGAAACGCCGGTCGGATCGGGGCTTGAATAGCCGGATTGGGCTTGAGCGGAGGCGGCCAAAGTCGGCCATGAGGCGTTTTGCGCAAGGGCCAACGCGCATTCCGAAGCCTTAATCGCGTACCGGCGGCCCAGGATGTCCTTTCTTTGATCGAATATTTTCGAAAGCAGGGAATCGGTTTGCAAGTAAAAAGCGACTTTTATTGAATCAAAATCCGGCCTTTTCAAGGTGAACTCCGCCGAGAGCGAGCTGTCGCCCGTTATTTCGACGAGCTGAAGCTTTGCCAGTTCAAAATCATGCCGCACGCCCGCCAGACGAGATTCCTCGGAGGCGACGATCGCTTTCTGCGTGAGCCAATCGCCGATGGGCTTTTGCCCCGCCTTTTTAAAAGACTCGATTTTTGCCAGCAGGCTTCTTTGCTCGCCGACGTTTTTCTCTTCGACGCTTACTATCTCACTGTCAAGATACAGTTGGATATATTTCGAAGCGACCGAGAACACGATCTCCTGTTTTTTTACAATTTCATCGCTTTCGGCCGCCATCCAGGAATATCGTGCCCTTTGCACGTTCCGGAAAGAATTAAAACCGTCGAATAAAGTCAGCGATATCGAGGCGCCGGAGCTGAGTTGTTCCTGGTACGTTAAATTCTTGGTCCCAAACTCGGCGTTTGAATGCGTGCTCCATGCGCTGAGCGACGGCAGGAAATTGGCGTAGCTCTGACGCACGTCCAGCAGGGCGGCCGCTTTTGACCGGCCGATTCTTCCGATATCGCCATTATAGAGAAGCGTTCGGGATATGAGGTCTTTCAAAGTAAGGGTTTTATATGCATTGTCGGCTTTGACGTGCAGCGCGCCAAAGAGAGCTGAAAAAGCGATAATGGAAAACAACTTCATCGGTATCCTTGATCAACATTAAGGGAGTCTAACCGGCACAAACTCTTGCTTTTATTAAATTCAATTTTGAGCGTTTGAATAATATTAGCGCTTGATTAAGTTTTTATTAAGAAAATGAAAATTGGGAATAAGAGTTGACTTATGCGATATTAAGCAAGCCCTGCCGTCAAGTTGATTCATTGGAGAGGGCGAGCGCAACGTGTTTGCCGGGCAGAAAAAAAAGCGTGGAGGCGGGCGCAGGCAGAAAAAGATTAAATAATTGGAACACGTTTTGCTCAATGAATCAAATACGCGGAGCAAAAACGTAGCAAGAGGGCCTCTTCTTGCTTATAATTCAATTGGCAATAAACCGTGCGCCGATTACCCTGATCAATTCCGCCAATTGGACCCCTTGCCAAATCGGTTCGTTAAAGCGCCCATAGTGGGTTGGCAACGCTTCACTTGCCAAATCCCTGAACTTGCCGAGGCCGCTTATATAATTGTTGGCAACGAAAAGCGTGCTTCTCTCCAAAGAGGGGTGCGTAAGACGCCGCGGACGTTCACCGGTGGGAATGGGAAATCCTAACCCGTTCTCGACATTAAATCCCCGCGCGGTCAAATAGTCGACCAGATTTCGGCCCTTGGTGTCGATGCTCATGATCGGTTCGATACGTTTACCACGGTCCCGTTTTCGATTTTCATGAGTCGTGAGGCGCGCGCCGCGACCGACGCGTCGTGCGTGACCATTAAAACGGCCCCGCCGTCTTTAACGAAAGCGTCAAAACAATCGCAGAGTTTCGAGGCGTTTTCGGCGTCGAGGTTACCCGTGGGTTCGTCGGCTAGCAAAAGGCTTGGGCCGTTAATGAGCGCCCGGCATAGCGCCGTGCGCTGTTTTTCCCCGGTGGAAAGCTTTTCCGGAAGAAGGGTGGCCCGATGGTTTATAGAGAAACGGTTGATGAGTTCCCAGGCCCGTTTTTCGGTGTTTTGTTTGTTGTCGATCGCCGAGGCCGCAACCACGATATTTTCAAAAACCGAGAGATACGGCACGAGGTAAAATTCCTGGAAAATGAAACCTATTTTTTCGGACCGAAACCTCGTACGCCTCGCATCGCCCATCAAAAAGACGTCTTTATCGTCAATAGATACCGAACCTTCCGACGGCCTCAGCAGCCCGCCTAAAATAAGCATGAGCGTCGATTTGCCGCAGCCGGAAGGGCCCTGCACGGCGGCGAAATCTCCGCTTGAAAGTTCCATATTGACATGCGTTAAAACTTTCACGGGGTTATGGATTTCGCCGAACGATTTACCGATATTATGGGCCTTTACCATGCATTATTCTCCTTTGACGATGATGGCCGGGTCGTCGCCCATGACCATTAATGCGGGGATCCACGCGACGATTACCGTAAACAGCGGGGTTGCGCAGAGCACAAGACCGAGCAGGAGCGGGCCGGGCAGCGCAGTGCTTGCTTGGGCCGCGTTTTGCGCGGGGGCGGGAAGCGGAGCGTAAACAAGACCGATGACGATCCCCGTCAAAGCGCCGATGCAGCCGATGATCAGCGCCCGGCCCACGACGAGCAGCGCAACGCGGCGTTTTTGAAACCCGATCGCCCTGAAAATCCCGAATTCGCCCCTGCGGCCGCGGGCGTTGATGAAAAACATGACGCCCGCGAAAAACGCGCAGGCCAAAGTCACGAGCGGGACCATGACCGCAAGCAGGCGTTGTTTTTGGACGCGCACCTTGGCTTGGTCGTTTTTAATCATTGACAATGACGAGTCGGCGAAGGCCGCGGCCTTCGCGCGCGATTCCGCCCGTGTCAATGCTTGCGAGGCGAATTCAACGACCTGCGTTCCGGGAAGTATCGCGCCGACTTCCTTGCGGATCATTTCCGGCTTTGCCATGGCGCAATTGCATTCGAGGGCGAGTATGCCGTTGATTTGGCCGGGCCTTTTAAATAATTTCTGGGCTTGCCCGAGATTTATCCACACGGTGATATCGTCTTTCGACCCGCGCTGCGGATAACATGCCGCTACTTTCAAACGTTCTCCCATGAAAACGATGGTTTGCCCCACTTTGAGATTATAACTCGAGGAAAGTTCGTGTCCCACATACGCCGTGCCTTCGGCGACGGCGTCCTGTAAAGCCTTTTTCTTTTCCCCGAAAACAAGGGCGACCTCGCCGCGGGTCCCGACGACGATAATCGTGCGCTTTTTCTCGGGCCATATCGCCTTTTGCTGAAGCATCGGAAGGAGGTGCTGAATGGTCACGATTTTGGAAGCGGCGAGGGTGTCGACGTAATTTTCGGGCATGTAATGCGACGCATAGTCGTTGGCGTAGAGGTCGCTTAGTTGTTGGTCTTTGGGAAGAATTAAAATATTGAAACCCATTTGCGTGCCGATTTTACGGTATTCATCCTGAAGCAGCGCATTTTGCTTTTGGACTTCAAGTTCCTGGTTTAAGATTATCCGATTGGTCTCGACGTCGAATTGCCGAAGCTGGCTGATGGAAATAATGACGAACGATACCGCAAGCGCCACGCTGAGGCACGTGGCGATGGTTTGCCAGGGACGATGGAAAAGCTCCTTTAAAATTATCGCGAAAATCGGCATAATGTTAAACCTTCTCCCGTTTGACCCGCCGGACTAAAAATATCCGTCGGCTTGAAGCGAAGGCCTTGTGTTTTCAGGCCGTATCGGTGTGTTTTTATACGCGCATAATACTCCGTCGATGCCGTGCACTAATTCAAGGTCTCCGGCAACCATGATGCCGGAGCACGATCCGCCGGACGCCGTGCGCTGCAAAATTCTTCCGCTCCGAGCGTCGAGCTTGACTAGAATCCCCTTTTCCGCGGCTTCCGAAACATAGAGAATATTCCCGTCGCAGGTAAGCGGGCCGCACCCATCGATGGCATGCGTCCACCGGCAGCGGCCGCTCGCCTGGTCAAGGGCGCGAATGTCGCGCGCGCGAATGAAAAGATGCTCGCCGGACGCGACCATGGACCGGCATTCTTCGTTGTCCCTGCGCCAGACAAGTTTGCCGGTAAGTAAATCTATACAGAAAAGCGTCGAATTCCCTAAAATGGAGCGGTGCGCGGCGAAAAGGTATCGTTTGCTTATCGTTACCAGCGGGGCGGGAGACGAAACCATGGGTTCGGGGTACGTAAATTTCCAGACCGGCTTATTATCGAGCGTTAGGGCATACACATGTTCCGAACCCGCCACGTAAACGGCCTTGTTCCCCGGACAGGGGGCGCTTACCGCTCCCGCTTCGCGCATCGGGCGCCGCCATTGCACCGCGCCGCTTACACCGCTTAAGCAATAAAGCGAGTCGTTTTTCGTATACAATAAGTCGTTTCCCGCAATAATCGGGGCCCGCAATTGCCCCGTGGTTTTTTCGGGATACGCCGCTGTCCACTGCATGCGGCCTTCTCGCGCTTCCCAGGCGCAAAGCCGGGTTTCGGCATGGTCCCGACGCAAGGCGTAAACGCGCACGGAATCCGCGGAAATAAAGCCCAAAAGCCCCGTTTCCGATCGCCAGAGAGTCTTGCCGGTGCGTATGTCCACGGCCAAAAGTCTGCGACCCGTTTGGTCGTCTTGAACGCCGTAGACGTTTTGGCCGAACACGACGGGCGATTGCGCGACGGATTCTTTAAACGCCGTAATATTGCTTAATTTCCAAACCGCCGGGATTTGAGCGGCGGGGAACGGTCCCGGCGCGCTCTGATGAATGAGGAGGGGCTTTTTTATGAGTATAACGGTAAACAAGGCCGAAACAATTACAACGCCGAAAACCGGGATCGCCACGGCACGCTTTATATTCCGGAAACGGTTGCGCTTGCGTTTTCTGTTGATTTCTTGCGTCAGCGTTTGCTGCAACTTTTTCTTAAAATCAGGCGGAATACTTTGATTAAGGCATTGTGCACGGACTTTAAGGAAGACTTCGCCTGCGCCGCCATAAAGGTCGCGGCATGATGCGCATCCTTGCAAATGCGCCGAAATGCGGTGTTTTTCAAGGTCGCTTAAACGTCCGGCCTTAAAATCGAAAAATGCAAGTTCGATATCCGCGCATCCGGAATTGTGGGTCCGTGTCGTTTTTCTTTTTTCCGTAACCGAAATCATGTCCCCGTTACCGTCGCTTCGGCTTCTTGCTTATGGGCCTGTGTCCGCAGACGTCCAAGGGCGCGCTGGCCGCGTTTCTTGGCCGCCTCAACCGAGCATCCGACGATTTTAGCGATGTCCTCAAACGTCAGATCGTCAACGATTTTAAGGAGTACGATCTCGCGTTCCTCATCGGTCAAATGCCGAAGATATTCAGTGGAAGCCGAGGCTTGTTCCGGCGCCTGAATAATGGATTCTTGCCTGGTTGTTTCATATTTTTCAAGGTATTCATCGTATGTTTTTCGTTTGCGAAGCATGTCGAAACACGTGTTGCGAAGAATGCGATAGAACCATGGGGCGAATTTGCCGCCCGAATCATAGTTTTCACATTCGCGGAAAATTTTAATGAAAGTCTCCTGGACCGCGTCCTGGGCATTCTCGCGTTCGAACAAAAATTGCCGGGCGAAAATAAGGGCCGGATTGCCATAGCGCTCGGTCAATTCCTCAAGATACCGGTAATCGCCGTGGTCACGGAAACAGGACATCAGGTATTCGTCGGTATGTTCTTTATTCATAATAATCACCTTATTTATTCACGCGCCTTTTGTTGCGACGCGGTTAAATCGTTCTTATTGGTTTCGCACTGTTGGCCCGATGACATGCTTCTGAGCATCGGCGCGCCATTTGATTGGGCGACGACGATTTTGGAATTCGCCGCGTCCCAGGAATATGCCGTCAGAATGTCCTTGCCCGGGTTTTCATCCTTGATCGTACAGGCGCATGGACCGGTCAGAAACCCGTTCGCTTCACGAATATTTTTTACGTTGATTCCTTTTCCCGCAAGCGTATACAAAATGCGTCCGCGTCCGAACACCGGGAATGCCAGGGGTTCTTTTTCAAAAGCCCCAAGCCCACGCTCGGAATAGAGCAGCATTTTCAGGAATTGCGCTTCCTTGGGATCGGTCCGCGATATTTTAACGACGGAAAAAGACAATTTCAACCCGTCGGCAATGCTGCCCAATTGCTCCCGGTCTTGCTTTGCAATGACCGGCAACTTGAGGGAATCGCGGCTTTGTTTCAGTCCGCCATCGAGCATTTTCAGCGCCGTTTCGTCCTTGGCTTTGTCGCCGCTTTCCACGAACACCCATACCGCGGTCTCGCCGGCCAAAAGCCGCTTATGCAACGTTTCCCGCGCGGGCGAAGCCGCGAGTGTTTTGGCCGGAAGGCTGTCGAGGACGCCGGCCCACACCGGAATGGGGACCGCATTACTTTTCGGAAACATGAGGGCGGCCCATGGAAAGGGCAGTTTTGCGTAATCTTTAATTACCATGCCGTATTGTTTGGCCGCGCTGTCGTCGGGCGACATTACCTGCACTTCAAGAGACTGCGCACGGCCGGACCTGTTGCCGTTGTTTTTCGGGAAAAGCGCTTTCATGTCGTCGATAATCTTGTTTTGCGCCGCCGTCAAGGGCGCTTTTTGGAAAACCACCAGCCTGTAGGCGTCCACGTCCCATTGGGAAATTGCATAGCGGTATACGGGGACCGAGCATGCCTGGGCAAGACCGAAAACAAGCGAAACCATCAAACATAAACGCGCTAACATTGGATACCTCATAGAAAGGGTGAAGGGAAAAAAGGGCCGCGCCTTGCGGCCCCTTTTGTAAATAAAACGTTACATTTGCTGTTTTGCGGAAAAACCGCAAAGAATCGGTTTGCCCGCTTTAGGCGACAGCGTGACCGTCAGCGTACCAGTGACCGGAATACCGCTGAATGTCTTGACAACCGAAACATTGGGACTTCCCGCGTCCTGGACAATGTCGTACCCGCTCAATACAGTGTTGCCATTGACCGCAACGTCAAAAACGCGGTCTCCGACTTTTGCATTGAGATTAGGTTCCATAAACACCAGTGAAACCGTGTAGTTCTCGGTGGTTACGGGAGTGGGAATGACCGTTGTTCCCGAAAGCGAGTCGTATATCATTTTTACGACGACGCTGCTTGCATTTTCAACACCCGACGCGCCCACGAATTTCATGTTCCCGCCGATGGACACCGAATGGTGGCGGAAATAATTCATTGAGCTGTCGATGGGCGTCACGGTGATCGAGAAAGGAATCGAATAACCCGTGAATCCCGCGGCGTCTTCTCCATAGGGATACTCGCACCACATTGTTCCCGTGGTGTCGCGATGATCGCCGGGTGCGCCGAGGCAGATTCCAACGTTGGTAAGCTTGCCGCCTTGGGTCGCGAACTTCGTGGCATATCCCTGGTTAAGCATCCATGTTTCAACCTGCGGATTGTAGACAAACGCGGCCGAAGTCTGGACCTGGTAATTGCAGGAACAGGTGCGGGTGTATTCGGAGTTGGTCAGTATACCGTCGGCAGGGACAAGGCTGGGCGTGCAACCCGTTTTGAAACCGCCCATGTTGATCGTACCGTCGATGGACGTGGGGGTGATAGGGAGGTAGCTGCCCGAACCCGAGCGTACCGCGATCAAATTGACCGCGCCCAGACCGTAGTTGCAGCCGTAATGACGGTAGGAATAGGCGGCGGTAGTTTTGTTCGTCAAGCCGAACTGCATTCCATGCCAGTTGCCGGTCTTAAGATCGATTGCGCCGAAGGAATTCCCGTTCTGCGTGTAAATGACCGTGTCATTAAGCACGTAGGGGCCGCCGTAATAGCTGGCGGTCGTGGTCCATTGGACCGCTCCGGTCGTGCCGTTAAAGGCGATCATCTTATTGGCGCTGATATCGCCGGTCATGACGTCGCTAGAATTCCTCGACCCCTCAAGAAGAATGTCGTAGTCGGGGGAATACGCGAGATACCGCGCGAAAGCGTTGACCGAGTCCGCCCACAGCATGTTTCCGGTATGAAGGTCGAAAGCCTTGACTTTGGGAGAGGCCCCGGCGACCGTGTCGACCATGCCCATGCGGTCGATATACCCGATGGTGGCCTTTGACGTTTTATCGATCGCGAAAACCTTGCCGTTGCCGCTGGCAACCGATAAGTTGTAAAAGCCTTTTTCGGCTTTATAGTTCCAAACCATGGCGCCGGTAAAGCGATTGAAAACGACAAGGTGCTGCGCGAAAGCGGCATTCATCGTGCTGACGCCGCCGATGCCGATCGGAACGGGACCCGCGGTACCGGAATACCAGTACACGTAACCGTTGCCGCCCGGAGGGACGATCGTGTCCTTGTCGAACTTGAGCGGTTCCGACGTGGCCACGATAAAGCTGTCTATGACCGAGAGCAGGCCCCATCCGCCCAAAGAATCGGGCATGGTGATGGTGTTGACCGTTGCGCCGGTGGCGGGATCGAGAACCAGACACTGTTTAGGAGGCTGGTTGATGTCATGATCGCCCAACGCGTAGACCTGATTGGCCAATGAAACGAAATTGTCTCCGAGCTGTGACTGTCCGGCTTCATGTTCGGTAAAATCCGAAAACTCGCCGAAATTGACAATGGAATGTTCCCACAACAAGCGTCCGGTATAGGCGTCCACGCAGCGCAGCTTCTGCTGGCCGCTCATATAATAATGACCTGCCGCGACCTGTTCGGTGGACCCGTGTCCGTGACGGGAGTTCATGCCGTTGTTGATATTGTCGGAGCTTCCGCCGAACCACAGAACGCCGAGCGGGCCCTTGACAAGAGAGTCTTTCACGAAGTTCGTGTGCGACGCGTTGGCCATTTGGCAGTTCCAATCGGCGGAACCCGGAAGGGCGCCGACTTTTTGGCACAGCGTATAGCCGCTGACCATCGATACCTGGGCGCTCTTAAGGCCGCGCGCGGAGATTGCGTCGTTAAACAGGCCCTGGTCGGCCTGAAGAATCATTTCTCCGCCGAACGGACGAAGCATGCCATACATCGTTGCGATATAGCTTCTGATCGATTCGTTATCGGAGGCCTTCGAAAAACCCGAAGCGATATTTTCCGAAAGAATCAGTGACGCAAAATAAGGGGGAAGACCGGCGCTTAAAATGTCGCCGCACAAAAGCTGCACTTTTTGACCGTACATGCCTTCTTTATCAAGGCGGGCGCGGATGGCGTCGATTTTGTTCTGGTCGGGATCGATGCCGATGACCGTCAAGTCGGATTGCAGGGTCATTTCTTCGCACAGGCGTCCGTCGGAAAGTCCGATCACGAGGCAAATGCCTTTGCCGCCTTGCTTGTAGCTGCAATTGGCAAGGACCTGCTGCGCGAAGCTTGTCGTGCCGTCAACCGGAGGATTCACCGTTTGGTAGGGATAGTCGACCGGGTTGGCAACGGAATCCGCTCCGTAGCAATAGATCTTACCGGTGGTGGTGGTCACGATCAAGTGTCCGTTTGCCGCAACAATTGAGGCGGGAATGCCGTCGACGGTTGCGGAAAAGCTTCCGCCGCTGACCGATTTTGCGCCAGTGTCGGCCGCGTAAACAACGCCGCCGGCGGTAATTTGGAGATTATTGACGTTATATTGGGCCGGCGTTGAGCCTGAGGACGCGCCGGTCGACAAATTGCAACTCGTGGCCATGTTGTAGAAATAATTGCCGCTCGACGTTACGCCATAACCGCCGCCCGAAGTCTGACCGAGTTTGTAATAGAGCATTTTTCCCGTGGCCCGGTCGAAACAAGCGGGGACCGCGCGGCCGTTGGGAATAAGGAGCTTGCCACTGTCGGCCAGGCAAAGATATCCCTGGGGAGCGACGCCGTTATAACCGTCGGCTGTGCTATGCGGGTTAATAGTGTATTTCATTCCGCTTCCGTCGTTAAGCCATTTGCGCGCGCCGGTAGTAACGTCATAGCAGAAGATACCGGTCCCTTCAAAAGCATACAATCCGCACGCAAAATAAACGCAATTGCTGTCGGCGCCGCCGCTCGACATAACCGCGCCGCCGCGAACCGGCCATATCGAAACCATGCGGTCGTTACCCATGACTTTGCGGCCATAAGGCGCCAAGTCTATTTTTACGATGAGCGAAAGGTCCGTTGCGCTGAGCGCATACATGCAGCCGTCGTCGGCGCCGAAAATGATTTCGCCGTTTTTGGCAATGGGAGCAAAACGGATGGGGCCGGCTGCGTAAAACCTGTGCAGTTCAGCGCCCGTGCTCACCTGGATCATGGTGATGCAATCGTTGGTGTTCGATCCGAAATACATGTAATCGCCAACCACGATGGGCTGGTAACCTATGTCAAACGAAACCATCTGAGGCTGGCGTACGCCGGGACCGCCGTAGACATATTCTTCTTTTTGATTGTCCCAGGCGGGAGAGGGCGCCGGATATTCATGCACCCATTGAAGGTTGAGCTGAGCGGGAAGTTGTTCGGTGGTAACGCCGCTACGATGGTCGTCGTAGCGCCACTGAGGCCAATCGTTGGCCGACGCCGACTGGAAACCGATTAATGACGCGAGTCCCGTCATTAGAGCAGACCCGATAAATGATGCTTTTCTTGCTTTCATGTTTTTTTCCTTAAATTTAAAGATAACGTTCCCTTCTCACAGGATTGTTCCATATACTATCGAACGACTACATTTTTTATTCAAGCACCCCCTTCTTTAATTAAAATGTGATAATAAAGTCTTAAAGTTTAAGAACCCTGCGGCAACACCGCAAGGTCCTTAAAAATTTATCGAAAATTTATTTTTTTAAACTATCATTCATTGAATATTCGGCAATTAATAAAGCTGCACATAAAAATACGGCCTTATTGTTAGGCGCTTGTTACGCTTCGATTCGATTTTAATTACGACCTGTATTTTTTTAGCAAATTTTATTATTTAACGAATTTAAATGCGGCCTTGCAAAAAGCCATTCTAAAAAGTATACTTAATTAATAGAAGATTTATTTTTGTTCTCGGCTTTTATCACGATTTCAAAATATTTCAAATAAAATTGTCCCCGAATTGAACCCACGCACGTAAACATATACAAGAGCAGGATACACTTCCCTTCTCACAGGATGGTTTCCCTCACGGGGAACCTTGTGTACTCCTGCCATATGCCTATCCGATAAGCCTCATTTTTTATCTTCAAGTAATTGTTCCGATAATTTTTAATCTTGCATTCGCACCCTAAATCCACCTTCGGGGAGGGGGCGAGAATTCAAATCAGGGAAAACAAATATGTCAAAAAAATTTACGCTAAGCCTTTTAATATTTTTTTTAACATCACAGCTTATCCAATCCGAACCGCTTTCTACTAATAATAGCAAGACGATCAATCAAAATGGCGTGTCGTTATTGGTCCATTGCGCCGCGGGTATGCGTAAACCCATTGAGCAATGCGCAAAAAAGTTCGAGGATTCGCTGGGAATAAAAGTCGAGCTTTCGTATGATGGGTCGAACCGGCTGCTCGGTCAGATCGAACTTACGCGTAAGGGCGACGTCTATATATGTGGAGACGCCGAATACGCCGATAGCGCCAGGGCCAAAGGGCTTGTTGATTCCATGAACACGATTTGCTGGTTTACCCCCGTGATACTCACGCTAAAAGGAAATCCTAAAAAAATCCTTTCAATGAGCGATCTGACCGGATCTGGCGTCAAAATAGGGCAGGGAGATGAAAAATCTGCGGCAGTCGGCAAGATCATCCCGAAAATATTGGCTTTAAACCATGTTGATGAAGCTTCCTGGAAAAAAAATGTCGTGCTCATTACTCCAACGGTCACGGAGCTTGGTAATGCGGTAAAGCTGGGAACGGTGGACGCCGTTATTGTTTGGAACAGCATTGCATTGTCCTATAAAGATGTGGGTGAAATAATTCCTATCGCGCACACTGTTGTCGCTTCAGTGGAAGCGGTCGCGCTTTCGACGAGCGCCAATAAACCCGCGGCAAGAACATTTGTTGATTTTCTTAAAGGCAAAACCGGAAAAAAGATTCTTACGGACGCCGGATACGTGGTGGAAAAAAAATAAAAACAAATCGGATAATGCAACGAATGAAAATAAAATCCTTTCCCATATTTTTTTCCATACCGCTCGCGCTTTTAACCGGGGCAATTGCCTGCATTATCGCGGCCGACGTTGCCTATGTGCACAGAAGCGATATCATATCGACTCTGCTTTCCAAGGACATCATAACATCAATGCTTTTGACTCTTGCAACCTCGGCCGTAACAACGCTCATCTCCGTTATTATCGCGGTCCCAAGCGCCTATGCACTGAGCCGGTTCAAATTTCCAGGGGCCATTGTTTTAGACACCTTGATAGATTTACTGATCGTAGTCCCGGTGCTGGTTGTGGGCGTCAGCATTCTTGTTTTCTTCCGCATGGGATTTCTTTTGGAAACAAGTCGCTTCCTTCCCGCGTTATTAATTGGAAAAGCCATACAATGGCTCGGCGACGTCTTTATTTACCAACGCGCCGGCATCGTGCTTGCGCAATTTTTCTGCTCAGTGCCCTTTGCCGTTCGTGTCATAAAAAGCACCTTTGACGATATGAGCCCCAGGACCGAACATGTCGCGCAGACGTTGGGCTGCACCAAGTGGCAGGCCTTTTTCAGGGTCAGCCTTCCACTCGCCCGACAGGGAATTTTCGCGGGGGCGGTACTAGCATGGGCGCGCGCTTTCGGCCTTTTCGGTCCTATTTCGATAGTAGCGGGCGCGGTCAGGCAAAAAACCGAAGTGCTCTCCACGTCGATTTTTCTTGAAATTTCCATCGGTCAACTTGAAACCGGCATAGCGCTTTCGCTTTTAATGGTGGCCATCGCCAGCGCGATTCTCCTGCTTTTTAGAGTAGTCTCCGGAAAAACGCTTTTCGGGGGGGCCGTGCAAACATGATTGAAATAAAAAATCTTCGACACCGGGCCGGCGAGTTCAAACTCGCCATAGACTTGACAATTGCCGAAAGCGAATACTTCGTTCTTCTCGGCAAGACCGGATGCGGCAAAACTTTGCTTCTGGAATGTTTGAGCGGTCTGCGCGCGTGCGATAGGGGATCTTCCATTGCAATAAACGGCCTCGATATAACGAATGCCGAACCGAGAGAACGGTCCGTTGGGTACGTTCCGCAAGAGGGCGCGCTTTTTACCCATTTGAACGTTCGTGAAAATATCGCCTTCGCGCTGCGGGTGGCGCATGTTTATAAAAACAAAATTGATAAAGAGGTCAATCGGTTCGCCGAACTTCTGGGAATAACCCACCTCCTCAAGCGAGAGGTAAAAGGCCTTTCGGGCGGCGAGCGTCAGCGCGTTGCTCTGGCGCGGGCCCTTGTCCGAAAACCGTCGGTATTGCTCCTCGACGAGCCTGTAAGCGCGCTCGACGAGGGTACGCGCGACGCCGTTTGCCGGGAGCTCCTTACAATGCAACGAGAAATGAAAATCCCGGTAATTCATGTATGCCACAGCTTCGACGAAGCCGCCATACTTGCGGACCGCGTGGGAATCATGCGGGAGGGCGCCATTGTCCAGCGGGGAATCCTTGACGAGCTGTTCGACAGGCCGGTCGACGCTTACGTGGCAAAAATGATGCGGCTCGACAATATTTTTACCGGCGGCCTGTCGGCAAGCGGCAATCTGGCGGTCAACGGCATGGAATTTTTTACAAAACCCATGAACGGATCGCGTACGTTTATCGTCAATCCGCGCCTCGTACGCATCGCCAAAAACGGCGACCCGCCTTTCCCCGCGGGGGAATCGAACGTGATGCGCGGCACGGTACGGGAAATGCGCCGCAGGGGACCAATAACGGGAATCGTCGTGGAAGGGCCGATCGCCCTCACGCTGTACGCGGCGCCTGACGAAGTTGACGAATTATCCATCGGCAAGGGCGCGAAGCTGACCGTGGCGTTTCCGTCGCGGGCGATACATATGTTGAAGGAATGAGCCTCCCCCGGGGAGGCGTCTTCACCCGGGAAAAAAGCGCCGAAAACCAATACTCATCAAACCGGAGGAAATAAAATGAAGGCATTCTCGATGAAGGCGGCACTGACTTACTTGACAACGGCGGCAATCGCCCTTATGCCTGTCTCCTGCGCTCGCGAAACCGGGGACAAGCCTCTCTTGTGCTTCGTGGGCGGGACCATGCGGCCCGCCATGGAGAAACTCGTCAAAATGTACCAAGAAAAACATCCGCTAAAAGTGGACATCGACTATGCGGAAAGCGGAGAACTATACGTGCGCATCGACCAAACGCATAAAGGCGACCTGTTCATCTGCCATGATCCCTTCGGCGGGGCCGCTTTGAAGAAAAAACTGGTCACGAAATCCTTGCCGGTCGCCACGCTTGACCCGGTTATCGTGGTGGCCAAGGGAAATCCTAAAAATATCCACGGGCTGAGGGACATGGCAAATCCGGGCGTCAAGGTCATTTTTACCCATGAAATGTACAACGAAATGAACCTCATTCCCCGGATGTCCGAACGCGCCGGTATTCGCAAGCTGCTGGACAAAAACTGCGCATCATTCTCCTGGGGCGGGGGAGAGTCGGCAAATGAGTTGTCCCTCGGCGCGGCCGACGCGTCGATCGTATGGAACGCGGTTGCCGCCCTGCGCAAGGACATCGTGGACATGGTGCCTCTGGAAAAAGGTTTGCATTTGCAAAGCAATACCGACGCCATCACCTGCGCAACCTATGGGACCGTGGACCTTTCGACCATTAAGGTGACGGCGAATGTTCTTCGCTGGTCGAAAAACCCCGAAGCCGCCACCGCGTTCGCCGAGTTTTGCGCATCTGACGAAGCGCAGAAAGTTTGGACCGATTTCGGTTTTTCGCCTAAACGGGAAACGTACATTGAGTAAAACAAGGAATTATCATTTTTAACTTTTAAATTTGGAGAGGCGCTCATGAAAAAATTCACGATTGTACTGCTTTGTTGCGCTTCGTCGCTTTGTGCCCAGATGACCGTTGCCGCGGCGGCGTCGATGCAAATTGCACTTAAAGAGATGCAGACGGAATTTGCGAAGGAAACCGGTAAAGCGTTTGGCACGGTTTATGGAGCATCAGGAAAGCTCACGGCCCAGATAAAAAACGGCGCGCCGTTCGACGTTTTCATGTCGGCCGACATGTCGTTTCCGGAAAGCCTGGCCGTCGCAAAATTGACCGACGGGAAGCCTATGGTTTACGCTCGCGGAACGCTTGTGATCTGGTCGCTTAGAATCTCGGACCTGTCGGATTATAAAAAGGTCTTGCTCGATTCGGCGTGCAATAAAATAGCGATTGCCGACCCTCGCACCGCGCCTTACGGCAGGGCTGCGGTTGCGTTTTTGCACAATGAAAAGATTTTCGGAAGCATCGAGCATAAGATCGTGTACGGGGACAATGTCTCCCAAACGGCCCAGTACATTCTCACCGGTTCGGTTGACGTAGGGATCACGGCGAAATCGCTGGCAGTGGCGCCGGAGGCGGCGCAAAAAGGCCATTGGGTCGAATTGCCCAACGCCAAATATCCGCCCGTCGATCATGGCATGGTAGTGCTGTTGCACGGTAAGGACAACAATCCCAAAGAAAGCAAAACGTTCCTGGATTTCGTTCTTTCCGCAAACGGTCAGAAAATCCTGGAGCGCTGCGGTTTCATGGGGATTAAATAACCCCGTGGCAGGAGGACTTATGCGTTTGCAGGCGAACGTTTATTGGAGTTTGGTTTGTGCAATAGGGCTTTTCGGGGGGATACTCAACGGCGCTCTCGGGGTTGGGGCGGCGATATTCATGGTTCCCCTCATGACCATGGTCCTTGGTCTGCCTCAGCTCACGGCCCAGGGGAGCGTTCTGTGGATCATGATTCCAATGTCCCTTATGAGCGCGCTGCGCTATTCCACGCAACCGGGAATGGCCCTTGATTACTCGGTGATTTTCCTTATGGCGATCGTGGCCGTGGTCGGCGCCAACATTGGGAGTTCCATTGCCTTCGCATTGCCCGCCGCAGTGCTTAAAAAGGTATTTGGGGCGTTTGTTGTTTTAGCGGGAATACAGATGTTGGTAAGCAAATAAGTGTAGCATGGAAATTTCAAGTCACCTCACCCCTCTGTCCCCTCTCCTTGACAAGGAGAGGGGAAGGAGCAAAGCGACAGGGGTGAGGTGCGGTTGAACGATAAACGTTTTACTTAAAGGAGCCATTATGCAAATTACCGTTGAATTCGCGGCCCAGGCAAAAGCCGCGGCGGGCACGCAAATCGAGAACGTCGACGTTGCCGCTTCCAGCGGCGTGCAAGAAATAGCCGAAACCGTTTGCCAAAAATTCGGCGAAAAACTCCGTGCCATACTCATGGACGCTCAAGGAAAGCTGCATCGGTCGATTTTAGTGTCCGTTAATGATTATCATATTTTTCACCACGAAAACCCAAACCTTAAGGATGGCGACCGGCTCATTTTCTTGTCGCCGGTTTCGGGAGGATAATGGGAATTATCGACGCTATCGGCGATTTGACCGAGGAACAAACGGCAATTTACGAGTGGCAAATCGCCGTTCCCGGCTTCGGCCTGGAGGGCCAGAAAAAACTCGTTGCCGCTTCGGTCCTCATTTCAAGGGTGGGCGGTCTCGGCGGGCTTGTCGCTTATGAACTTGCGGCGGCGGGAATCGGAAAACTTGTCTTGTATCACGCCGGAAACGTGCGCCCAAGCGACTTGAACCGTCAACTGCTCATGACCCGCGACTGGGTGGGAAAGCCCCGCATCGAATCGATCGAGCGGCGCCTACTGGAACTCAACCCGGACCTCGAAATTATCGCGGTCGGGGAAAACATTTCGGAAGCCAACGCCGAGGCGGCCGTGGCTGAGGCGGACGTCGTGGTGTGCGCGGCCCCGCTTTTTTCCGAACGCTTCGCGATGAATTATGAGGCCGTGAGGCAAAAAAAACCGTTCGTCGATTGCGCCATGTACGAAATGGAGGCGCAAATATTAAACGTCGATCCGGGGAAAACCGCGTGCTTGCGCTGCCTCTATCCCGAAGAGCCTCTTGGATGGAAACGGCAATTTCCCGTGTTCGGAGCGGTATCGGGCTCAATCGGCTGCCTGGGCGCCATGGAAGCCATAAAAATCATCGCCGGGTTCGGCTCGCCGCTTTACGGAACGATGCTGAGGATAAACATGACCGACATGACCATACGCCGGCTTTCCGTGCGGCGTAGTGAGAAATGTCAATGCTGCGGAGATAAACCATGAACTGGCTTAAATACGCGATTGATTACGGCGTCATGGGTCTCCTGGCGCTTATGAGCGTGATCGCCCTGGGCATCGCCCTCGAACGCTGGAGGACGCTCGCAAAAATCAAGGTCGCCGATTTTCCCAACAAGCAAACCATGGAACTGCACATCACCGGCAAACTGCACCTGATCGCCACGATCGGCAGCAACGCCCCGTATATCGGGCTTCTGGGGACCGTGCTCGGAATCATGCTGACGTTTTACACCATGGGGGAACGCGGGTTCATGGATTCCGCGAAAATCATGACGGGCCTGGCCCTGGCGCTTAAGGCCACGGCCATGGGCCTCGTCGTCGCCATCCCGTCGGTGGTTTGCTATAACCTGCTGCTCAGAAAAGTCAAGGTACTCCTTATGGAATGGGACAAGCACCATGGACGATAAGGAATTCGATTATATCAACGTGATTCCCCTGGTCGACGTCATGCTGGTGCTTCTGACCATCGTGCTGACGACGTCGACCCTGATCGCGGCGGGCGCCATCCCGCTGTCGCTTCCCCGCGCGACCCAGCGCGAGAGCACCCCGGCCGTCCGGACCATCGAAATAGACAAAACAGGAACGATCCATCTCGACGCCGCGCCGATATGCATCAGTAAACTGAAGGAGGAGTTGGCCCCGGTCGACAAAAACGTTCCCATGCTGATCAGGGCCGACAAAGACGTGCTCCTGCAACGTTTTGTGGACGTTCTTGACGCCATAAAACAGCTCGGCTTTGCCCGCGTGAGCCTGCAAACGGAGTCGGCGCCATGAACAGGCAAGCCGGATACCTGCTGGTTTCGCTTGCCGTTCACGCGGCGCTTGGGTCGATCGGCTTCGCGCTGAGCGCCTATCAAAAGGCCGAGCCGCCGCCCCTGGTGGTGGATTTTTCGATTCAAAAGTCGCCGGTCGTGACGCCGGCCCCTCAGCCCAAGCCTGTCGCCAAAGCCGCGCGCAGCGTATCGTTACCCGCGCCTTCGAAGAATGTGGCGGAAGCTTTCCCCGACACCACGGCCAAGAGTAAGGAACCGCCGGACTCTTTGTTTACTTCGGCGGATACTATTTCCGACGATTTGTCAACCACATCGCCTGAAAAAAACCAGGCGCCCGTCAGCGCGCCCGATTCCCTCGAATCCATGAAAAAATCGTATCTCGCCTGCAACTTCGGCCCTATTCGCGACAAGGTAATGCGCGAACTCGAATTTCCGCCCGAAGCCATTGAAAAAGGGTGGCACGGCTGCCTGAAGATCGCGTTTTTGGTGCACTGCGACGGCCGCATCGACAGCATTCGCGTTTTAGCAAGTTCCGGCCACCCCCTGCTCGATCAAAGCGCCGTCGACGCGGTGAAACACGCGGCACCCTATCCCAAATCCCCGAGAAAAGTTGAAATACAAATGCCGATCTCATACCGGTTCGAATAAATCCAATAAAATATTATTTACTAAAAATAGAAAAGGAAATCGCCGTATGTTTCTTCCCGCATGCATTCTTGGCTGTTTAATGGTCTCGGCGACCCCCGCGGATTCGGGGCAGAGCGCCTATAAACTTGACACCGTAGAAGTCACCGCCGCCCGCAGGGCCGCCGTCGACGCCTTGAACGAGGAGATCGTGCCGAGCCTCGGCGCGACCAAACGTACCTTGACCGCGGAGCAGATCGACATGCAGTCCCAGGGAGACGACGCGCCGTTCGACCAGACGCTCTACCGTTTTCCGGGCGTCGTGCAGGACGAGCTCGACAAGCGCCTGCACGTTCGCGGCGAGGAGGCCAACCTGCAATACCGCATCAACGACGTGCTCCTGCCCGACGGGCTTCTGGGCTTCGGTCAGGAACTAAGCCCCAGGTTCGTCGACCAGTTGTCGCTCATCGTGGGGACGCTTCCGGCCCAGTACGGGGGCCGCACCGCGGGCGTCATCGATATCCGCACGAAAAGCGGCGCGGCCATGACGGGCGGCGACGCGTCGATCTACGGCGGCAGCTACGGGCTTGTCAATCCGAGCTTTGAAATCGGCAATGTTATAGGAAAGTGGACCTATTATGTGACCGGAAGTTTTCTCAAAGACGGCATCGGCATGGCCAACCCCGCCAGCAGCGCAACGCCGCTGCACGACAACACCGATCAATACAAAGGCCTGGCGTATTTGTCGTGGTATATCGACAACACGAGTCGGTTAAGCCTTATTCTAAGCGGCGCGCACAGCGATTTTCAACTGCCGAACATTCCCGGTCAGGTGGCCGCGTACCAATACGACACGCTCACGTCGTTTGAATCCTCGCAGCTCAACGAAAATCAGAACGAACAAAGCTATTATGAAGTATTGGCCTATCAGAAAAAGGCCGGAAACCTTAATTTCCAACTGGCGCAGTTCGCCCGCTATAGCGACGTGCTTTACATTCCCGATACTATCGGCGATCTCATGTTTAACGGCGTTTCCGCCCGCGCCGAGCACTCGCTCGAATCCGGCGGCTTTTCCGCGGACGCGAGCCTCGAGGTAAATGACCGGCACATCGTGCGCGGGGGACTGAGCTTAACGGCGGAAAGGGCCGACGTTAAAACCGACAACCGCGTTTTCCCCGCCGTTTGGGACGGCTCGGCATGGCAACAAACCGATTCCATACCCGTCGCAATTTCAGAAGACAACCCCAAACCGGCCTATCTATACAGTTGCTACCTTCAGGACGAATGGAAGCTCCTCAAGGAATTGACGATCAATTACGGCCTGCGATTCGACGGGCTTAACGCGTATCTTGACGAGTACCAGTTAAGCCCCCGCATAAACGCAGTGTATCAGCCGTTTAAACAAACGGCCATGCACGTAGGGTATGCCCGATATTTCACCCCGCCGCCCATTGAATTCGTACCCCCCGCAAGCATCTCCAAATTCAACGGCACCACCTATGGCGCCGACCCGAATAATAGCGAGAGTTCGCCGGTCAGGTCCGAACGGTACCACTATTTTGACGCGGGCGTCACGCAGCAGCTTTTCCCTGAGCTGCAAATCGGTCTGGACGCATATTATAAAATCAAGCAATATGTTCTTGACGAAGGCCAGTTCGGGCCTGCCATGATATTCTCGCCCAATAACGCGGACCATGGGTTCGTTCGCGGCATGGAACTGACGATAAACTATCAAAAAGACGGTTTCTACGCCTACGGCAATATAGCCTTCAGCCGCGCCATGGCCTACGGCATGATTTCGGGCCAGTTTCAGTTTGACCCCGACGAACTTGCCTATTTGCAAACCCATTGGTATCACCTCGACCACGACCAGGACATCACTGCCTCCACGGGCGTGGCGTACAAGGCCGCCGGATTTAAGGTTTACGCCGATGTGCTGTATGGAAGCGGCTTGTACGGCGGCTTCGGCAATCAGCAGGAGGCCCCCCAGTACGCAACGCTTAACCCCGGCGTCGAATACACGGTGAAAATTTCGGGCAAGAACAGCTTGAAGGCGCGATTTGATATTGTCAATGCGCTCGACTTAGTGTACGAAATTCGCGACGGCGACGGGATCGGCGTTTTCGCGCCCCAATATCTGCCTCGACGTGGTTTTTACGGAGGATTGACCTGGGAATTTTAAAACCTAGCCGGATTCGGAGGTTTACCAAATGCAAACGCTGAACGACCGCGACAAAATCAGATACGAACGCAATATCCTCGTGGACGGCATCGGCCTCGAAGGGCAAGCGCGGCTTAAAAACGGCCGGTTGCTCATCGTAGGCGCGGGCGGACTCGGCTCGCCGCTTGCGTACTATTGCGCGGCGGCCGGATTCGGGACCATCGGCGTGGTCGAGTTCGATACCATAGAGCTGTCCAACCTCAACCGCCAGATACTTCACCGTGAGGTTGACATCGGCAAAAGCAAAATCGTTTCCGCGGCCGAAAAGCTCAGCGCGTTCAACTCCGACATTCGTATTGAAGCGCACCCGTTCAAACTCGACCGGGCCCAGGCGCAAAAAGTGATCGCGGCCTATGATATCGTTGCCGACGCCACCGATACGTTCGGGAGCAAATTCATGCTGAGCGACGCGTGCATCGAGCTCGGCAAACCGCTGGTGCACGCGGCGGTGCTGGCAATGGGCGGACAAATAATGACCATAGTCCCCGGTAAAAGCGCATGCCTTCGCTGCGTTTTTGGTGGTGAGCCTCCCAAAAGCGCCTATAAAACTTCAAAAGAAGCCGGAATTTTGGGAAGCGTGGCGGGTATCGCGGGGACCATCCAGGCAACGGAGTGCGTGAAACTTGCTGCGGGCATTGATGGAGCGCTTAGCAACACGCTGTTTTCCTTCGACGCGCGGTCAATGGAGTTCAAACGCCTGCGCGTGCGAAAATATCCCGGCTGTCCGGCGTGCGGCAAGGCCTTATAATTCGCGGGTAACAGCGCTCTAATAAAAAACGAAACAATTACAAACAGTATACTAATAATCTTCCGTTATATTTTAATTACGTTTTTTTAAAAAGTCCCGGTTGAGCAAGCTTTTCAAAAGCCACTAAGCGCGGGACCGAACAAACCTATAGATGCTTTTTTATGGCCGATTGAGAACATTAGTCTCTGTAGCTGAATTATATGCGCGTCCGGCGTATATAATTCCCGCGTACAGAGACTTATCCGCCTTGTGGGTTAGGGTTCGTCCCTTTTTAGATTCAGGACATTGTCGCATGCCGACGACTGTAGATCACCGTCCCAGACTTCCCGCACTGACCGGCCTTCGGTTTGTCGCGATCCTGCACATAACGCTATTTCACATCGCGGGCCTTTGGGGCGGATCGGACCGCTATCCATGGTGGGTTAAAAATTTTTTATTAAACCGCTCTTTCAGCACGGGAATGTTTTTTGTCCTTTCAGGTTTTTTATTCGTTTATATATACTACAAAAACGGTGAAGCCGCCTATTCACCTTTCAATTTCGTAAAGCTCAGATTGTCGAGGCTGTACCCTTTGCATGTTCTCTGCTTGTTGTGGGCCTCCCCATTCGCGCTGTTAGGGGGACAACATTTGTCGCCCATGCATTTCGGAATTGCGTTTGTCAGCACGGTTTTTTTAGGACACGCCTGGATACCGTGGACGATTTGCATAAACCAACCGTCGTGGACGCTTTCCTCACTGCTGCTCTGTTATTTTATTTTCCTTCCGCTGATCAATCGAATTATCGGGCCCCTGACGCTTAAAGAACAACTTCTTTTGTTTATTCCGGTTTATTTAATCGCTCTTTTGCCGATAACGGTAATAGCCGGAATTTCCCAATTTGCCGCCGTTCCCTCCTTAAAAACATACCTTGATATTCTGCATACCAACCCGCTGTTTTCACTGCCGTTTTTTATCGCGGGGTGCATTGCCGGAAAGCGCTTTCTTGACAATCAGGGAGGCCCCGCTGAAAAAAATTCCCTCAAACCCGACATCGTCTTGTTGACCTGCCTCTGTTCATTGATGATACTGCCCGGCGAATCGTTTTTTGAGCCTTTTTTACGGTCCGGATTGTTGCTAAGCTTACAGGTCTACGTCATTTGGATATTGGCAAAAGGAGCAGGGCGACTGTCGAGATTGCTGTCGACCAGATTCTTTATTTTGTTGGGAAACGCAAGCTTTTCGATGTTTCTGATACAGTTTCCTCTTTATTTCTCGACGGTTAAGGCGTATCGATGCTTGCTCGCGCTTTTCCGGCACGGTTGGAAAATAAATATGTCCTCAATGGCCCATGCCTTAACGGACAAGTCCGGGGGCCAGGTTCCGGCGGAAATCATCGTGCTTTATTTTTTCCTTCTGGTAACGCTTTCATGTATCGCGCAGAAACACTTTGTTGACAAGGTATACTGTTTTTTGCGCAAGAAATTGGCGGTTTCTCAACGTACTTGCCAAATGAAACCGAAATAAGCAAGGAAAAAATCAAGCCCTCTTTCGGTCTCGCTCAGGAAGCGAGAATAAGCGCGTAAACCGAAAAGAAATGTAGGCCGCACATCCCTTTTCTTTTGGCTTTGGAATGAGCGTCTCTAACCTAAAACAAAACATTTACAAACATTGCGCTAATATTTGGAATTGATTTTTATGCGGTTGTCCGGCGGTAATCATCGTTAACGGAAAAAAAGGCGAACATCGGGGTGGACTCAAAACGAATAAAATTAAGTATTGTCATACCGTGCTATAACGAAGAAAAAACATTGGCCCCGTGCGTCGCGCGGGTACTTGACATACAAGATGACTCGACGGCCCTTGAAATCGTGATCGTCGATGATTGTTCCACGGACAACAGCTTCGCCATCGCCGGAGCGCTGGAAAACGAACATCAAGAGGTCCGGGTTTTGCGCCACGCCAAGAACCAGGGCAAGGGAGCGGCGCTTCGGAGCGGTTTTAAAAGCGTGACGGGCGACTTCGTCGCAGTGCAGGACGCGGACCTCGAATATAACCCGATGGAATTGAAAAAGCTCCTGGAGCCGCTGACGCATGGCGACGCGGACGTCGTTTTCGGATCGCGGTTCCTTTCCCCCGGCGCCCACCGGGTCCTTTATTTCTGGCATTCCTTAGGCAATAAATTCCTTACGCTCCTGTCCAATATGTTTACCGATTTGAATATAACCGACATGGAGACCTGCTATAAAGTATTTCGAAGGGAAATCATCCAAAAAATAAGGATTCAGGAAAATCGGTTCGGTTTTGAACCGGAGATTGTCGCAAAAGTGGCCCGCCTGCGGTTGCATATTTACGAAGTCGGAATATCCTACTATGGCCGCACCTATGCGGAAGGAAAAAAAATCGGTTTTATGGACGGGGTGCGGGCCTTGTATTGCATTGTCCGCTATAACGCGTCCTCAGCGCCCCTTCCGCTTCAATTTTTATTTTATCTCGTCATCGGCGGCATCGCGGCAATCGCCGACATTCTCGGTTTCATGGGTCTCGTGGCCGCGGGAATCGGCATTACCGTGTCCGCTCTTATCGCGTTCTATGTCGCGGCGGCGCTCAATTATTGGCTCTGCATTCTTGTTCTTTTCAGGCATAATTCCCGTTGGAACTCATTGATGGAGGTTGTTCTTTACGTCGCGTTGATCAGCATTATCGCGGGTTTTGACATTGCGTCGACCAACATATTGATCGGCGCTGGATTTTCGGCATTCATCGCGAAGAGTTTGGCCACGTTCTTCGGTCTGATTCTAAATTTCGCCGGCAGAAGGTTTTTTATTTTCCCCGAACCGCCCTCCGGTCCCTGGAAATGATTTTTCCCCGCGAACCGCGGAATGAGCGTCTCTAACGTAAAACAAAACAACCGCAAATATTCCGCTAATAAATTCCTGCTATTTTATTTTGTCGTTACCTCCGGACATATCACTTGCGCAAAGGACCCAAACAATGATTAATTCCAAAAAATTGGTTGTCGTCATGCCGGCGTATAATGCCGAAAAAACCCTTGAAGAAACTTTCAAGGAGATTCCCCATGACATTGTCGATGAAGTCGTTCTGGTTGACGACGCAAGTAAAGACAATACGGTTGAAATCGCCAATAAAATCGGCGTGCATCACGTTGTCCGGCATGATGAAAACCGGGGCTACGGTGGGAACCAAAAAACCTGTTATGCCAAGGCGTTAAGCCTCAACGCGGACATCGTCATAATGTTGCATCCCGACTATCAATATACACCCAAACTCATCCATGCGATGGCAAGCATCATTGCCGCCGATTTGTACCCGGTCGTGCTCGGATCGAGAATACTCGGCAAGGGCGCCCTGCTCGGAGGCATGCCCCGGTATAAATATTTTTCAAACCGTTTTCTGACTTTAGCGCAAAACTTTCTTATGGGCCAAAAACTTTCGGAGTATCATACCGGATACCGGGCGTTTTCGCGCGAGGTGCTGCAAACGATCAACTTTGAAGCCAATTCCGATGATTTTGTTTTCGACAATCAAATGCTCGCCCAAATATTTTACGCCGGTTTCAGCGTTGCCGAAGTTACCTGCCCCACGAAATATTTTGAGGCCGCGTCGTCCATCAATTTCAAGAGAAGCGTTGACTATGGATTAGGAGTGCTTAAAGTGTCGGCCCAATACGCTTTACAGAAAGCGGGCCTCCTGGATCTTCCCCTCTATCAACCGCCTCTTCGCGAAACAAGACATTTTGGGGCTTTTCGCCTGGGAGCGCTCGGAACGGGAAGCGGCCATGCGTCCAAGGCCACGATGATCGGGGAGTAGGCGGGCCGGGACGGTTCCATTTTCATTCCGCGAAATACGATGCTTAAAAACAAATCTGAAACCTATTTCGTCATAGGCATAATAGCGCTCTGGATCATGTGCGTCGCGATAGTGAATCCATCGGGGAATTTTCCGCTCAATGACGATTGGGCTTATGGAAAGCCGATCAAATCGTTTATTGAAAAGGGACGTTTTGAATTCACCTCATGGCCGTCCATGACGCTCATCGGTCAACTATTGCTCGGCCTTCTCGTTACAAAGATTTTCGGGTTTTCTTTTACCGTGCTCAGATTATTGACGCTGTGCTGCGGTATGATTTCGGTTCTTTATTCATACTTCATTCTGAAAAAGGTTTCGAATTCCGCTTCCCTTTCAGCGCTTTTCACTCTGGGCATTTTCTTTAACCCGATTTTCTTCTCGCTTTCGTTCACCTTCATGACCGACGTCCCCTTTTACTGCTTTTGCTGTCTGTGCATTTTTTATAATCTTGAGTATTTTGAAAAAAGGGATTCGCTTTCACTTGTTTTGGGGACCTTGTTTTCGGTTATCGCGGTGTTAATTCGTCAACCCGCCATCGTCATATCTTTGTCGTTTTTCATAGCTGTCGTTGCGGGAAAATTTGTAAAAAAGCGACATGGCTGGTTTTATATGCTGCAATTTATCATCACCCTGACTATCCTGATGTTCTACGAAAAACAGGTCAAGTTCGCGCTTGGCTATAGCCGTGGATTTACCAATGCAAACATGGATTTCCTTAAAATGTTTTTCAGCGACCCCAAAACCCATTTGTTTCGATTTGCATCCGTTGCCTTGTCGGTTCCCCTGTATTTGGGACTATTTGCCTTGTATGCCGCGCCTTTTATAACCCCTCTCTCCCAAAAGGGAACAATCAACCTAAAACGTCTTTTTGCAATGATACTTGCCGGGATCGCTACCGGAACCATCTTTCTTTTTGTCTTCGAATCGCAGGGTCGGCGGTTTCCGTTCTCGGTGGGCAATATAATTTCCAATTTCGGGCTCGGACCAGTGCTTATTTCTTCACAAGGACTGTTTTCACCTCCACCGCTTTTCTGGCAAATTCTAACGGTTTTAGGCATAGCTTCCTTTGTCATTATCGTTACCGTCATTATCGCCTATTTGAAAAATGCTTATGTTGAAAAAACGAAATTAAACCGCCTGACTCTTTGGTTCCCCCTTGTCTGCATTCTTCTTTACGTTCCGACCGTGTCCGTGATCAGTTTTATGGATCGGTATCTCATCATTCCCGTTCTCTTGTTATCCATGATTATCGTCCTCGTCATACGAGACCGGGAACCGCTCGAACCCTATTCACGAAAACGGTATTTTATCTCGGCGCTCCTTTTGGTCCCTAGCGTATTTATTTCTTTACTGGGGACAAAAGACTATCTTTCCTGGAACAGGGCGCGATGGGAGGGACTTAACTATTTGACCGGCGATTTGAAGCTTTCCCCTTATAAAATTGAAGGAGGCGTTGAATTCGATACATGGTATAAATATTCGAATCCGCCTTCTCCATTCGATAAGAACGCTGTTTGGTGGGTTGGCGATGATATTGAGTACGGCGTTTCTTTTTCGCCCAAGGAAAATTGCGAGGTTTTGAAGAGTATTCCTTACCAGCGCTTCTTGCCGTTGAGACGGGAAAGGATACTCGTCTTAAAGAGGGAAAATCGGGCGCCTGACGAAAACCTCTCAGCCGCGCGCACAGCATTTTCGGCAAATCGGCAGCATTTGTTTTCTCAGTGCGGTGCGGATGCGCCGGTATCGGGTATTGTTCCAAATTTGCCCGAATGACTCGGTCAGAAGATTTCCCATGAAATATTCCGGGAGCATCGGACAGGGGAACATGTCGCCGAAGGGGGAAATGACGGCGTTGTTCCAGAAATAATTGCAGCCTTCGAAAGCAAAGTCCCCGCGCAAAAGCATTTCCCTTTTTGTCTTCATGATGAGCGGATCGAAGGAAACCGCAACCCCGCTTGTATCGGCGGCGAACATAGGCGACATGGCGAATAGCTCGTCGAGTTGTTTCGCCGAGAGCATGAGGTCCTTCGGAAGATGAGAGAACGAATGGCGGGTAACGCCGTTTTCCCCGAGTTTCCTGTTTGTCGCATCCATGACCGCGGCGTCGACGGTGGAATACAGATGAAAATCCAGGGAGGCCGCGCCAAGCCGCGCCGCTAGCCCCGGCATATTCATTATATCGGACATATTGACCGAGGAAATGGTCGTGGATAACGCGATGCGCGGAAGGTCGGAACCGGTCATTTCTTTTTGCAAAGAAATCATTTCAACGGCAGCCGTGGCTTTTTCGAACGAACCCGGTACGCCGCGCACCGCGTCGTGCATTGCCGCCGTCGAACCGTCGATTGAAAACACGAGCGTCCCGAGACCGCAGGCCACTATGCGCTCGGCCCGCTCTTGCGTTATAAGCAGTCCATTGGTAAAAGAGGTGAACGCCATGCCCGACGCTTTTAGCTCCTCGAAAACTTCAAATACTCCCGGATAAGCGAAGGGTTCGCCTCCGCAGACCATTGCAAATCGCACTCCGTGGTCCGAAAGCCCGCGAATGATCGATTTCCACTGGGCGATCGATAACTTTTCGCGCTTACCGATTCGCGCGGCCCGAAATTCGGGGGTCCATAAATTACAGGTCCGGCATTTCGAAGGACAATCGTAATTAAGCTCCAATGATACGAATCCGGGAAGGGGCGTTTTTCCCGTAATCGATTCCGTAAACCTGCGTCTGTGCGGCCCGACCTTATTTTTTAGCGCGAGCAAAGGGTTCATGAACGCATTTCCTGCAGTATGTCCCCAAACGGATTATATGAAGCATGCCCCCTTGATGCGGAAGTGTTTTCGGTGGAAACCTTTGAAAAGATGTCTTTCAGGACCCTGTCCCAGCTATAATTTTCAACCGCGTTATTTCGGGAATTAAACCGCATTTCCTGATAAAGTTCGGGATACGACGCAATCATGGTCATGATCCCGAGAATCTTGTTTTTCCAATCTTCGCAATCGTTTGCGTGCGCGACGAAGCCGGTCGTTCCGTTCACGATTATTTCCTGGGGTCCTCCAAAGTTGGAAACTATGGCGGGAAGGCCGCACGCTTGGGCCTCCAGAACGACCAGGCCGAAGGTTTCCGTGACGCTTGGGAAAACAAGCGCGTCGCAGGAAGCATAGAGTTTCGGAAGCTCCGGCCGGGACAATCGTCCGGCGAAATGGACTTTGGGAAATCCGCGCATTTTTTGTTGGAACTCTTCCAAATAGGGGCCATTGCCCGCCATGATGAGATTAACATTTTGGTTTTCGGCCAGGACCGCCTCATAGACCTCGGCAAGGAAATCGACGTTTTTCTCCTTGCTCACTCGTCCGCAGTGCAATAAGGTAAATCCGCCGGTTATGCCGAAACGCGACGTCAGGAATGCTTGGCTTGCCGATGCCGGCGTGAAAAGATCGGGGTCGATTCCGCGCCTGAACCGTTTCATTTTCGAACGGTTAAGGCCGCGCCGTTCCAGCAAAGTCATATATTCGCGCGTCGATACCGCGACGGAATCCGTTTGAGAATGGAACCAGTTGATGTATTCTTCGGTGAGCCTGCACACGGTTTCATCGCCGATAATTTGACGGGCTTGACGGGTAAAATCGGTATGATAGACCGCCGTGCAGGGGACGTGCAGCAGTTTTGCCGCGAGCATGCCGAGAAGCCCTACCGGTCCGGGCGTCGAAATGTAAATTTCATCGGGGGAGGATTTGCTGACGGCTTCAATCGAAGACATAATTGACGGAACGCGAAGAGTATAGGTGCGGAAAAATTCGGGAGTATGCTCGTAAATACACGGCAAATTTAAAACGGCATATTCGCGGTCCGGGCTTTCTTTTTGTTCCGGGGGAAGGCATGTGGCGATGATCAGGTCATACTCGTGTTTATAGGCGAGCGTCGCGAGTTCCTGGAGCGTGGCGCACACGCCGCTTAACTCCAGGAAAGTATCGGTAAACCACACGACCCTTTTCTTGCGGCGATCGACCGCGCTGATATAGGTTTCCGACAACGCATCGAGGAGCCACCTTGACCGATGCATTACGTTAAGCGACGTAAAAAAAGGAAGCGAAAGAAAAACGCCCGGCAAAACGCCGCTGACGCTTTTGACGAGGGAAAACAAGTCGCCGTCGCGCATATCGCCGCCGATTTTTTCCAAAAGCCCGCTCAAAAGCACGTCGGAAGCGTCGGTTATCGAGTCGCATACCATGGATAGTTTGACTTCGGAAGAATATGACCTGTTTTCCTGGAGCGTGTCGACGAGCTTGAATAGCGTGGCCCGAAGCGGATCTTCATGCTTTTTCGACTTCATCCGGTTGAATAGTATCCGCTTTTTTAAATCCAGCGGCTTCTCATCGAAAATGAGGGAATTGATCGTGCTGAACATAGAGCCTGCCAAGGGCGTGCGTGTTTTCGAGAAATCATAGGCGACCTTATAAACGGCAAAGGCCAGGCCTTGATAGTCGTTTTGCCGTCCTGCCGGACGAACGCTCCGGTTTTTTATACAACCAATGAATTCATCAATCGAAGAAGCTTCGGCATGCGTATATGTTCTTCCGATGAATAGTCCGCTATGATCGTCGGAACCTCCGGTCATGCCCTTGATCCAGGGATCGCCGCAAAGGGGCGTGATTGCATAATGGTCGCTTAAGCGCGAAATCCGGTCGGAATCCAGGGATTTCAATACCTGGGAAAGGATTTCAGTGTCGATGCGGTCGCGGCTACCGTTGATGGTTTCGAAGTTATCGAACATCAGAAAAAGCCGTTCGACATGGCCTACATCGAGGGTCCCGTTGATTGAGAACGTTGCATGGGCCACCGAATGCGCCAGAAGTTCTTCGTGCAAAAAGGTCCTGAGATCGTAAATACTGGTCCTTATTTTGTCAATGATCCTAAATTGCGCTTCGCTGAGGCCCCAAACAAGAACATGGATCTTGGTCCCGTCTTCGGGGAAGTAGGTCGTCACTTCGACGCCGATAAAAACATCGTCAGGGTGTCGCATCTTTAAGCGTACAGCGCCTTCGATGACATTATGATCGGTCAGCGTTATGTAGCTCATGCCTTCCGATTTTGCTTTCTTGTAAACGTCTTCGGGGTCTACGTAAGATTCCCGGGTGCCGATCCTTTGAAGAAACCATTCGGATGGGTGTTCTGAATAACAGGAATGAACGTGAAGGTCGACTTTTGCCATGATGTTGTTTTCCTGAAAAGTGTGACGCCACGACGATTTCGATGATTTAAAGATAACACGCAATTGTTATGTAATTGTTGTTTCTTTGTTAGAATTCCGCTTGGGGGCCCCTTAAGATAGTAGGGAAGAAGCCTTGCGGCAAAACGCCGCGGGGCTTTTTTTATAGTATATTTACAATCGAACCATCGTAAAGTTTCGAAAAAGCACGGGGGAATGCAGCCTTATGAACCGCCTTAAAGGCACTATCGTCAAGGTTAATTCAAATGGCCATATCTGGCGCGTGGCGGCCAAAATAGGACCGACCGAGATATCGGCCGTTCTTCTTGATTTTGCTAAACCGGAAGCGACGCCGCTTACGGGTAAGCGCGTCGTCGTATCGTTTAAAGAGGCTGAAACCGCCCTGGCGCTTGATGTGCCTTCGCACATGTTGAGCATCCGAAACCGCCTGTCCTGCCGCGTCCTGGCGGTCGAGGACGACGGTATACTTGCCAATGTCGCCCTTGATTTCGACGGAAGTCCGCTTGGGGCCCTCGTAACGTCCGAGTCGATCAAGGACCTCGGGATCGTTCCGGGTAAAACGGTCAACGCGCTCATAAAATCCACCGAGGTCATGATCGATCTGGAGGGCCCGTGAATTTCGATTTCGTTCCGTTGTGGCTGACTTTTAAGTTGGCGGCGCTTTCCGCTTTTTTTCTGTTTTTATGCGCGATGCCCCTTGTTTTCTGGCTTTATTTTACGACGTCGCGGGCGGGCTATGTAGTTCGCGCGCTTATCAATATGCCGCTTGTGCTGCCGCCCGTGGTGATCGGCTTTTACCTGCTTTTGGCGTTTAGTCCCAATCATGCTTTCGGCAGGCTGCTTTACGCGATATTCCATACGAATTTCGTTTTTACCTTCGAGGGTCTCGTGGTCGCGTCGGTGCTGTTTAACGCGCCGTTCATGGTCAATCCGATTTTGTCGGGCCTTGAAGGGCTGCCGCGAAGCCTCGGCGAAGCGAGCTTCATGCTCGGTCGCGGGCGGACCGCGACATTTCTTCGGGTCCTTCTTCCGTCAATACGGCCCGCGGTCCTTACCGGAGTCATTTTGACCGTTGCGCATACCATCGGCGAATTCGGCATGGTGCTTATGATCGGCGGGAAAATCCCCGGCGTCACGCGCGTGGCGTCGGTCGCCGTGTACGACGACGTGGAGTCGCTGAACTTCGCGTCGGCGCACGTTTATTCGGCGGTCCTCTTCGGGGCGTCCTTCGCGGTCCTGCTGGCCCTGCTTCTTGTCAATAAACGGTTCGCGAGGACATGGTAACATGCAAAAAGGGCTATGGGTTTCCGTCCGTAAGCGCTTGCATGGCGCCGCCGGAGACCGCGACATGGAAATCGAGGTTTCGATAGACGGACCCCGGTTCATTGCGCTTTTCGGGCCCTCGGGAGCCGGGAAATCGACGCTTCTCAGGATGATCGCGGGTCTCACCGGTCCCGATAGCGGCGTTATTTCCATGGATGGCGAAATTTGGTTCGATTCGACGAACAAAATAAACGTTCCTCCGCAAAAGCGCCGTGTCGGGCTCGTGTTTCAAGACTATGCGCTCTTTCCGGCAATGACCGTTGAAAAAAATATTTCCTATGGAATTCCCGGACCTTCCGATAAAGAACGGATGGACTATTTGATGGAGGCCTTTGATCTTAAAGGCCTTTGTAAACGCTATCCGGAAACTTTGTCGGGGGGACAAAAGCAGCGCGTTGCACTGGCCCGCGCTTTGGCTAACCGGCCGCGCATACTTCTGCTCGACGAGCCCCTGTCCGCGCTCGATCCGGCAATGCGCGGCACGCTCCAGGATGAGCTTGCCCGCGTGTATCGCGAAATGCCCGTCATCACAATTTTAGTAAGCCATGACATGGGGGAAATCTTTAAATTGGCAAGCTCTATGTTTCATATCAAGGAAGGGAAAATAATCGCGTCCGGACCGCCCGGGGACGTATTCGGAGGTTCAAACGACAGGCTTAAAATTACCGGCCAGGTTCTTGCAAAACAGGAACAAGGAGTCATTTGCATCGTTACGGTGGCCGTGGGCCCCGACGTTTCCCGGGTCGTGGTTTCGCGAGATGCGGCGCAGGCGTTGAGTATCGGCGACATGGTCGCTATTTCGGCTAAATCGTTCAACCCCGAAGTGAGAAAAATAAAGATTCCATTATAAACGGCGCAAAAAAATCCGCGTTGGAGGATTCCATAAAATATTCTATCCACCCCGAAGAATCTACAATGTTCACATTCTGTCCTTGTCTCTATGAATGGATGTATCAAAGCGTTTTTTGATAAAGCCGCGCATTTGTTTCATCGGGCGAATGGGAATGAATTCAATTCTGTTTTGATAGGGGACAACATGTACCTTAGTTCCGGCCTTAAGATCAAGCTGCTCGCGGACTTCTTTTGGAATGGCTATTTGGAACTTTGATGAGACCGTGGATGTTAGCAAGGGCATCGATCCTTTCTTCGTAAAAAGATAATATAATCGATGCAAATCGGAGAGGTTGTTTTTCATGATGACCGGGTTAAGATGAACCGATTCGAAAATATTAAATCACGTTAAAAAAGAATTTCAAAATTTAAAATCGAAAATAGGAAAAATTGATTGATTTTTTATTGTTTCCGCAAATTTAAATGGAAGAACGCCGATAAATCAATAAATTTCCTCTGAATTTGAAGTGGCATTGTTCTTGCTTCCCTTAAAGAGATGGTTTGTTTTTCCGTTCCAAGTATCTAAATAACTTTCCAAAAAAGGGGAGAGACTATGAAAACGAGCGCACGCAATCAACTTACGGGCACTGTTGAAAAGGTCGTTCACGGTCCGGTATCCGCTGAAGTCGTTTTACGCATTAGCGGCGAAAACAACGTTACGGCCGTGATCACCAATGAAAGCGCCCAGGACCTTGACCTTAAAAAAGGCGACACGGCAACCGCGCTTATCAAGGCGTCGGCGGTAATTCTCATGGACGCCAACGAACAAGTTAAGACCAGCGCCAAGAACCGGTTCTGCGGCAAGGTGGACGGAATCGTCGAAGGCGTGGTAACCGACGAAGTGACAATCGAACTTAACGACGGTAACTCAATCGTGGCCACCATCACAAAGAAAAGCGTCGACGACATGAAACTTAAAAACGGGGCTACCATTTGCGCGCTCGTCAAAGCTTCGCATGTTATTTTGGCCGTAAAAAAGTAACCGCGGGAAATTCCCTTGCCGGGCTGGGCGGCTTTCCTATTAATTAAGGCCGTCCGCCCGTGCCGACGATTCGGTAAAGACCGGGATGAGCCGCGCCGAAAAAAACGATACCAGCGGCACGGTGAGGATCACGGCAATGCTGCCCGAAACGGCTTGTATGACATAGATACCGATCATATTATTGTTTATCAATTGGTAGTATGAAACATTCCAGGCATACAGCAAAACCAGAATATTGAGCGACGCTCCCGTAAAGGCGATAATAAGCGTATTCGCCATGGCGCCCATCATGTCGCGTCCCACATTCATGCCCGATTTGAACAATTCCTTCATTCCCAGGCTCCGGTTGCGTTCGTAAACTTCATTGACCGAAGTGGCCACCGAAATGGCGATGTCCATAATGGCGCCGAGCGAGGAAATCAGGATCGCCGCGAACAAAAGCTCGCCGACCTTCATGTGCGTCGTTCCCGCGATCTGGATGAGCACATCGGCCTCATTGACGCTGAATCCCGAAAGGTGCGTCAGGGCAAGGGCCGCCAGGAGAAACAGCATTGAAACGATTGCACCCGCCGTTGATCCCAGAATCGCCGAAAGGGTTTTGGCGCTGAACCCGGCGAGCAGGACGAACGTTACGCACAACGTGATTATCACCACGCCCATCGACGCCCATGCCGGGGAAAAGCCTTGATAAAGCAGCGGGATGAAAAGGAATATAATGCCGGTGAACGTGAAAATAATCCCCAATACGGATTTAAAGCCCCGGTTGCCTCCAATCGCGCACAGCGCGGCGATAAATAATCCGATGAATAAGTAAAGATACGGCCCTCTGTTATAACTGTAAATCCAGGCGTCGTAGGCGTTTTTATTCGCGGTGTCAATGCAGACGATCACTTCGGCGCCCGCGCGGGCCTTTACGTTGGTCGTGTAGTTGAGGGTGTTCCTGATGGTCATCGTTTCGCCCGCGTGTTCACCGGTGAGAACGCGGACCTTGACCGATTGATAGCCGACGTCGAAGCCCGTCGTTTGGTCTATTGTCAAGTGGTCCGCCAGCACTTCGGTCACCGTCGCTTTTTCGTAGCGAACGTATGAACCGGGGGCCGCGCCGTAGAGATGATTGATCCGCGCATGACCGTAAAATAAAACGATCAACGAAAAATATAACGCCAGGGCCGTCGCGCTTGCGAGCAAGCGCCCGGTTTTATTTTTCAGAAATTTCATGGCCGCCTTTCGGCGATGAAGGGGCGCGCGGCGTAATGCCGCGCGCCAGGGTGATGCTTTTAAAAATACTTATTGGATCGTGGCGCGGATGGAAGCCGTCACGAAATTTCCGTCGATAATTCCGTCCGCGTTATTGTCCATCGTGAAATAGAATGTATAGACGCCGGTGGGCAAAGCCGAAGTGCTCAGCAAGGGGTAGTTGCTGACATTCGATGCGTTTTCCTGGACCGCGGGGACGATTGAGCCGGTTTGCCAATTGCCGTTGAGATAATAGTACCTTGACCCCGTAGGAGCGTCGGCATAAACGAAATAGTCGCAATTAACATTTGACCAACTGTTTGCCGTCACGCTGACCGTAAGGTTGAGCATGCTGCCGAAGGGAATCGTAACGTTGGAGGAAGATCCGTTTATAGCAATGGTGGGGATGGCCGTGCCGGGGACCTTGGTGATCGTATAATTATCGATGGCCCACGTCGTGGTGTCATTGGTGGCGTAAGTAACGATGGAGAACTGATTGGCGTTGACCGTTACGTACGAGAATGTCGGCTGGTTCATTTGCCAATTGGATGCGGCGTAAGATGCCGACTGCGTGCCATAGGCTGCGTTGAGAGGATAAAATTTGCTGCCGCTGCCCGAGTTCAGGGTCAAATAGAGTGTGCCGGTCGGATTGTTGACGGTGTGGACGGTGGTGTCGGTCGACACGGGCAAACCGCCGAGCATCTGATACGACCGCGTATAAAAATGATCGTGGCCGCTCATGACAACGTCGATTTTGTATTTGTCGAAAATCGCCGAATAAGCGCTTCTTCTAAATAAAATATCGGAATCAAACGCATGGTCCGCGCAGCTATATAATGCATGATGGAAGCTGACGATTTTCCATGTTGCGTTCGGATTGGCCGCGATGGCTTGTCCGATAAAAACGTCGTGAGTAGTGGCGCTCAGGTTATTGCTGTTCAGTACGATAAACAGGGCCTGGCCATAGGTAAACCAGTAGTCTCCGTCATTACCAAACTGCGTGGCGCCGTACAGGGTCGACAAATTGGGCAGATTATAGTGGTATCCGTAATACTGGCCCAACCCAAAGTCGTGGTTACCGTCTATGTTGGCAACCGGAAGACCCTGCATCTGCGCGGGGCTGAAATAAGCGACGTATTGAACGTCCGCGCCAGCCTGCGAGGATGTGTTGTCGATCTGGTCGCCGAGCGAGAGCATGAAACTCGCGTTGGAAACTTTTTGCGTAGCGATTGCCATCGTATTTATCCAGCCGATGCTGTCGTAAGCCTGGACGTTGCTTTTCTGGGCCGGCGGTTCGAGTGAGCCGCTCGTGTTCGCGCCGATTTGCGGATCTCCTACGGCGATGAAACTAAAGGAAGTAGGGTCTTTGGTTTGGAAGGTGAAAAAATTGCTCCATCCCGCGCCCGGGCCCGCGGTATACCCGACACGATACTTATAGCTGGAATTGTTCTTAAGCCCGGATACCGTTACCTTGTTTTGATACCATCCGGCCGCGGCGGTAACGCCGGAAGCGGTATAGTAGGATTCAATTGAAACGCCGTAAAACGTACCCGTGTCGTTGGAAGCGTCGATTATTTGGACCTGCGGAACGGGAAGGTCATAATTGTATTGCACGCCTTTGTAAGAAGTGCCGGTATCGTCCTGGATATAATATGGAAAAGCCGAAGAGTCGATGGCAAGAGTGGCCCACGAGAAACAAAGTTGCGACTCGTTGCTTCCGGGAGTGATGTTAATCAATCCGTTGGAAGAATACGCGGCATTAGGGACCTGGGCGGACGCCAGTTTTGCCGTTGCGATCAAAAGGACTGCCAGCAGAGACAGTAAAAATTTAGTTTTATTAATGACGTTGCATGACATGATTTCTCTCCTTGGATGAAATTTGTTCTTGGTTTATTTCATTTATCAACGGAATGCGACGCATCGCTTTTTGTCCCCGCAACCGATTGACCTTCCCTGACAAGTTTAATTTCGCGATCAACCCCTCCTTTCCGTCTGAATTTATAAGCGTATCGAGGTCAACGCGGCGGGACTTAGCAAAAGCGCCATGCGATCATGGTAATAAAATAGAAATTGACTATTAGCAAATCATTACTTCCCTGTTAGAAAGTCGTTAAATTCCTTCACGTAAATTAACTTATAGGAAAAAATAAAAAGCAGGAATACGAGCGATTTCCTGAAAGGAAACCATCCTGTGAGAAGGGAACGTAAACCTGCTCTTTGAGGGAGGCTATGGTGAAGCGTCCCGCTTTGGGACGTTTCATTTCAAATAATTTTGGCGTAATTCCTTTTGCTGGTTTTAAAAGCTATACACTTTCTCTTGCGGTTGAGCAAGGCATTTTATCCATAACTTTTATAAGCGCTTTCGTTATATATATTTTCATATAACGAAGTTAAACCAATACATTTATGCAATACCCCACCTATATTTATTATTATTACGTTTGAGGGCCCCATTCGGGGACAAATTATTTTAGGTCTCTCCAAACCTTACCTTACATCGGCAACGCCAAAATTACCTGCGAAGCGCTGAATGCCGCGTTCAATAAATTGCCTTCTTTAATGTTGAGCGACTCGACGCTGTCTTTCGTTACGATGGCGGTGATCGTTTTGCTTCCCTGGAGTTCGATGATAACTTCGCCGCTGACCATTCCCAGCCTTACCTCGATTACCCGGCCCAAAAGCATGTTCTCCAAACTGCTTTTCACCGGAGCGCTTCCGGGGAAAAGAATGATGGCAGGGGCCTTGACAAGCACGATAACGTCGACGCCGGTTTCGAGTCCCAGGTCCTTGACGCTGTCGTTAGTGATGACCGCCGCGATTTTAACGTCATTTCCGATGTCCACGACGATCTCCGAATTTATCATCCCCGCAACGATTTTCTTAACGGTCCCCGCAAGCTGGTTTCGCGCGCTTGTTTTCATGCATATCCCTTTGACTACTTTGAAAAACCGGTCCGTATCGAGCTTGACATTTTGAAATCCTTCGAAAGCTTTTTCATAGCTTCGCTCGAGCGAAGAATAGAGGGAAAGCAAAGACCTGCCGTATTCGGATAATTGCGTCCCGCCGCCGTTTCGTCCCCCGGTTGCGGTAACCACGACGGGATGGGCGGAAAGATTGTTTAATTTGTCAATCATGTCCCATGCCGTTTTATAGCTTATAGGAATTGATTCCGCGGCCTTGGTAAGCGACCCCTTCGAATCGATCTGGCGCAACAGCTCGATCATTTTGCCCATGAGAAGATCGCGTCCGGCGAAAAGAAGCCACAGCGGGGCCGCAAGATGTTCAAGGTTTTTAGTAGGCATTTTCTGAATGGGATACGTTACGAGGTCGTTAGGATAAGTTTGTCAAGCATGCTTTGCCGGCGTGATTTCCCCGCGGGGACCAGGGTATGAATGGTAAAAACGTGTCCCGGATTGTCCCCCGGCTCGATGGGAAGATCGGTTATGACAAAAGGGGAAAACCCCTCGCATTCGACGACGATCGTATAGAACGTCGGTTTTATATTTATCATGGCGAAATTACCCGAGTCGTCAGAATAGGCGCTTTGTCCGTTTTCCCGAATCCATACTTTGCATCCGTCGATACCGTGGCCGTCGATGTCCACGATTTTCCCGCGAATGTGGCCCAGCGACGCATACAGCGTTCCATCGTCAGGAAAAAATTGCGTATCGTTTGATGTACAGTCGGCCATTTAACTATCCTTGCCGTGGTATTTGAAACAATAAAATACAAAACCACTGTTACGGATTGTTGAGATTCCGGTTAGAATTACGTTGGCGACAACTGTGCCCCGGTTTTGTGTTTGACGATGTTCCCTGAAATATTAAAACTCGCCTCTTCCGCGATATTGGACGCCAGGTCCGCGATCCGTTCGAAATTTTTACAAACCCGTATTATTTCCATGGCCCGTTCAAATGACATGGATCCTAAGAGGACTTTTTCTTTAACCTGGCGGGTGATTTGGACGTTTAAGGCATCGATTTCCTCGTCGCGCGTAAGAACGTTTTGAGCCAAAACAATGTCGTTCTTAAAAAAACTTGAAAGTGAGTCTTGGAAAAGATTTTCGGTGAGATCGGCCATTTTAGGAAGGTCGAACAGCGCGTTGCCGTCGGTTTTTTGCGCGAGCGAAAGCGCGGACTCCGTTATATTCACCGCATGGTCTCCGATGCGCTCGAGCATGGTGCTTATTTTTTGGATCGCCAGCAGATAGCGCAACATATCAGACGGCAATTGAACGATCGCCAAAGTATTATAGATGGTGGTTTCGATTTCTATTTCGTAGGAATTAATGAATCGGTCGTCGTCGATAACATGGCGCGCTCCGTTAGTTCTTGGTTCAATGAGAGAATTAATTGAAATAGCCACGGCTTTTTTCACTAATTCCGCCATGGAATAAATCTGACTTTTTGCCAGGCCGATGTTTATTTGAGGGTCGAAGTTCATTGAAAGTCGCCTTTCTATATACGGAATATGATGTATTAAAATACACTTGCAATGTGAGAATCATGTTACAAAACATTTAGAAATTCGTTAAAGCCTGCCTGCACACAAGATTGATATCTCACGATATCCTAACATTCGGCTAATATTTATAGTTCATTTTATCATAGTCATCAAATTGGAGTTGATTTACGCCTATGGTTCGATTAAAAGACTTAAAGCATTTCGGTGCACTAACGAAAAAACGCGCGCCCGGTCAATTGGTCGTTCAATTGACCGATCAGTGCAATGCCCGTTGTCCACAATGTGGAATGCGCGTGATGGAAAAATTTGAGCGTTCGACCATTTCGCCGGACGTGGGGAAACGAATAATCGACTCCGCGGCGGCCAAAGGAATTCAGGCGATATCTTTCACCGGAGGCGAGCCGTTTTTAGAAATCGAACTATTAGTGGAATTAATCGATTACGCGGGCCAGGCGGGCATTCAATTCATTCGCACCGGAACCAACGGTTTTTTTTTCCGTTATTTAGGCGGTGAAAATTTCAAGGACCGGATAAAAAAAGTTGCCGATCTTCTGGCGGCAACCCAACTTCGAAACCTATGGATAAGCCTTGATTCTTCCAACCCTGGGACGCATGAGTCCATGCGGGGGCTTTCGGGGGTCGTGGACGGAATCGAAAAGGCGCTCCCCATTTTTCATGAGCGGGGTATTTATCCGTCCGCAAACCTCGGTATTAATAGGGCCCTGGCCGGAAACCCAATAATTAACCGGACAAACGGCGACGATGATTTCTACGAACAATTCCTCAATGCTTTCAATCGATATTATTCCTTTATAATAAATAGAGGGTTTACCATGGCAAACGCCTGCTATCCGATGAGCACGGCAGGCCATGATCGGTCGATAAAGTCCGTTTATGCCGCGGACTCAGCGGCCAACGTCATCAATTTTTCGAATGCGGAAAAAGGCCTGATATATAAAGCGCTCTTCGACGCCATTCCGGCTTTCAGGTCCCGTATTCGCATTTTCTCTCCGCGAACGTCGCTTTATTCATTATGGAAGGCGTATTCCAAGGGGGACGACGATTCCTATCCGTGCCGGGGAGGAATAGATTTTTTCTTTGTAGACGCAAAGGAAAATAACACCTATCCCTGCGGATACCGCGGAAACGAGGACCTTGGTAAATTTTGGGACCTTGATATGCAAAAGACGGTCGAAGCGCACTGCCGAAAATGCGATTGGGAATGCTTTCGTGACCCCTCCGAGCTCTTCGGTCCGCTATTACACCTATTGAAAACCCCCTGGGGTTATGTAAATAAAGCAATTCATGATAAACGGGCCGTTAAATTATGGATCGAAGACCTTCTCTATTATAGGGCGTGCGAATTTTACGATGGGCGAAAGCCGCCCGACTATTCGCGGTTGGGAAAATACGGTCCCTAACAAATTACTAACCGTTTCCTAAAAATTCCCTCACAATTATAAAGTTATTTAAGGGGTCTATTTTTAAAACGGCAATTTCACCACAACATTGGGGGAAATATCCCGCACGTTGATTTCATGGATACATTACGAAAACGCCCGCTTTCTTTACGCAAATTTTGCGGTGCAACCCTATCGGGCCTCGTTCTCATTGCAAGCGGGTGCGATTGGATTTACAAACCACAATCCCAGCCGCAGCCCGGCATAACCTCATCGACCAATGCGTCGCTGCCGCATCTTTTCAGCGTCAATAACGACCAACAGATTTGCAACCCGAACGCGTCGCAGGACACGCTCAATTTCAAGGGGTGCATGCTCTTTTTGAATCTGGAAGGCGCCCTTAACCTCAAGGTCCCCCAGGAATGGGAATCCGCGTATTCCTTGTTCGCCGATAATCCCCACGACCGGTTGACCATTGTGGACACGACGGACACGGTGCGGTGGTTTCTGATGAAGCCCGATTTCATTCCGCAAACGGAAATGCAAAAACCGAGGTGGTCGCGGCATCCTGATTACATTTCCTTTTTAGGGGACAATGACAACAACTCCGACGGTTATGTGGTCCGTATTTCGGACAAGTCGGTGCTTAAGATTAATAATGGAATGTTGCAAGCGAATTCCACGACGCACCTTTGGCTGCCGGACCATTTTAAAGGGCCTTCAAACTTGGTCCATAATGCGGTCCCGGAATTGTTTTCACCCGCCTACGAAACCTGGGATTCCATGAGCGGATTGGTCGATAAGGCCACAGTCCTGGCTTTTTTTAATACCGATTCAGTGAAACTGGTGTTCTCTAAAAGTAAGGCCTCTTTAGGCCTGACCATTTACTATATCGATTATAGCCAGCAAAACCCCGCCGTGACCCAGCTTCCTCGTCCGCAAGGAATGGACGGCTATGATTGCGAAAGCGCGCAAATTTCTCCCGATGGGAACTGGATAGTTTACAACTGTAGACAAGGGAGCCTGACCTGCGAGGTTTATTTGCAAAATTTAAGTCCAGGCTCCGGACCGGTCTTGATGCATGAAGGCATGGCGGCTGAGCCGCACTGGTGGTTGAATGAAAAAACCGGAGACCTTTTCGTGGAATACTCAACAAAACCGGGCCCGCTTGAAGACCATTTGGACCAGGAGGCCGCCGACGGGAGCCATGGCCAGACGCTTATCAGGCGTATCGCAACGGGACCGCAGTGGCTTTCGCTCCACGACGCCGAAAGCGTGCTCGCCCCGCTGCCGTTTCAAGGAGGGCTCTGTCGCGACGGTTCTTATTTAGTTACCGGATATATTTACGGTTATATTCTCGGTTTTCCTTCGATTGGAAATTAAACAGTCGCAATAGATCGCTAACAATAACATGAACAAAAAAAACTACCGCATTGTATCTATTCTTTATCATTCGCGGGGAGCGTTTCGCAGGGTTGTTGTGCAGACGCTTTTCGCCGCAGGGATGCTTTTCCTGGCGTATCGAGGCTTCGTTTCCTTTGCCGATTTTTTCCCGGAAAATAAAACCGACGAGCGGCTTTCGGGTCTTACGCCCTGGCAAAACGTCGGGGGTTGCGGCGCGGGAGGTTCGGGAAATAGCGGCGGAGCGTCGGTCAAGTGGATCGGAAAAGGGGTCAGCGGCGGGCTTATCGACCTGCAATCGCTCGGAGGCTATAGCCTGTTTCAAGACCACTCGGTGCGCTCGCTTACCACCCGGTTCAGCTATAAACCAACGTATACGTCGCAGATCGGGCTGACCATACCGATTTATGACAAAATGGCCCCAGTCCAACCTTCGACCCTTTACCAGAGACAATACGAGGAAACGGGCGGGACCGGCGATCTCATGGTCGACGGGACCATAAACTTCGGGATGGAGGGCGAATTCGCCTGCATGGTTTCAATCGGTTTGCCCACCGGCCAATACAACATCGTCCGGGGAAACGATCAAATGAGCTTCGTGCTGCCATCGCTTTCCCAAATGGGAACGGGCCTGACCGTTCCGGCATTGACATTATCGTATACGAAAGACGTCGAAAACGGAATATGGATAGTCGATGCCACCTATACCCATCCGATGGCGGTAAGCTTTTCGGGTAAAAACGGATTTCTCGACACCTACTTTCAGGATTATAAAGACAGCACGGGGAACAAGCGCTTTTACTATCGGTTTAAGCCCTATGGTGAAAACGATTTGGGCGATTACACGCCGCCGTCTCTTTCGGGCACTTTATACTATGGATTTAAAGGGGACCGGGAGATCATGCAATCCTTTGGCCTGACTTTTTCGGCGCCGCTTGGGATTGCCTGGATACACGACGAACTCATGAACGGAACTTCGCTCCAATATAATCCGCGGCCCGATCCCGATCAAATGGCATGGTCGGCCCAGTTGGTTTACGGTTTGGAATTTTCTAACCCAAAGCATCCGTTGTATGTGGCCATCGTCAAACCCATTCATGATATAAAGGACCCTCAAGGAACATGGAATGGTCCCGATATGCAGGCGCTGAAAAACGAATGGGGATTGGTTTTAGGCGTGAAAGCTACGATGTTTTAATTTTCGGCGAGACGGGAACCATGAAAAAACCAAGTATACTGTTGCTCTTATCACTTTCGGCCCTGATCGTTTCCGGATGTTCAATCGACCGAAAATTAAGAAACCAGGATAATGAAACGCGGGAGCTTGATTACGTGACCCGGGAATATATTCTTCGTCCCGGCGACCAGGTCTCCCTTTTTTATTCCATAAAACAAATCCAGGACACGACCAAGTATCTGCTGGAGCCCGGCGACCAGGTCCGCTTGGTGGTTTCGGACCGGGACGATATTTCACGGCTTTACACCATAGCGCCCGACGGATTGCTCTATCTTCCTTCAACCGATCCGGTCATAGCGGCGGGAAAACCGGCCCCGGAGGTTGAGGAAAACATTAAAGCGTCATTGAAGCACTTGACCATGAACGCAACGGTGCTGGTTTCTTTCGAAAGGTTCAACTCCCGCACTACCGAACTGATCGCGTCACTATCTCCTTTAAACGGTCAGGGCCCTTTGTTTCGCAGCGTCGTCGGATACGACTCGACCGTCGTTTTGCCGCATCTGCCGAAAATAAAATGCGTGGGTAAAACCTTTAATCAATTGATCGACACGCTGGAAGGGTTGTACCGAAAAAATTATTCCTCGCTTCAAATCATTCCCTTGTATGAAAATTCAAGTTTAAGCTCGATCACGGTTTTAGGAGAAGTCAATAAACCCGGGGCCTTTCCGATCTCCGGACGCGTTACGCTGAGCACCGCGCTCGGGCTTTCCGGCGGGTGGCAGAAGACGGCTTATTTGTCAACCATCATCGTTATTCAGCGCAGCGGCTCAAAAGTGATCGCGCGCAGTCTCGATTTTAACCGCGACCTCATTACGGTATCGCAATTGGCGCTCTCCGCGGGAGACGTCGTATTCGTTCCTTCAAACGCCATTACAAATCTCGATACATGGGTTGACGAGTATATTAGAAAATTGATTCCTATCGGCGTTGGAATAGGTTGGTCGGCGCCTTGGTAAAATCTTATCATCCAATTTTATAAGAGGTTTCATTGGTTTAAGGGAAGGGACGACTTTTGTTAAAAGAAATTGCGGCGATCATTTTTCGTTGGAAATGGGAAATCCTGGCCGTTTGGGCGATCATCGTCATTCTTGCCGCCATTTCCACCTACAGGGCTCGTTTTCAATACGAGTCACAAGCCATGGTCATGCTTGTTCCGGGAAGGGACAAGCGTCCGTTTATCTTGGACCAAAATTCATCCAATGTTCCGGCATATATCCAGCTTAGCATGGAAGACTTGATGAGCGAAATTCAGATTATCCAAAGCTATCCGGTTTTAAAATCCGTATTGGATAAAATTTCGGTTGAAGCTAATAATGAACCGGCGAAGAAACCCGGTTTACTCGGAGGATTAACGCATTCATTGTCGGCAATCTTAAAAAACGCATTGGTCTCGATCGGTCTTAAAATACCCGAACCGTCGCCCGATGAAAGCGCCATTAATGATTTAAAGGGAGGACTAAGCGTCGATTATTTAAAACGGACCGCTATTATAACCATCACGTATCGGGCAAAGTCTCCCGCGCGCGCGCGGGAAATCGTCAACGCTTTTGTCGACGCATATATTGCCCAGCATTTAAAGATTTACAGCAATTCCGGCGCTGCGTCCGCTATCCAGTTTATCAGCGAGGATTTCAAGGGAAAACTCCGGGAAAAAGAAGATACCTTGAAGGAATTCAAAACAAGAAAAGGCGTTATCGACGCGGACCTTGAAAATCAGGCAATAGAAAAGAACCTTACCGAAGCCCGGTCAAAACTTCTCTTATTGGAAAGAATAAACATAGCCCAGATTTCAACCGCCGACCTTGCGAACCTCTCCGACGATCCGGCGTTTTCACAATTGCAAAGCCGGCTTACCGACGCCGAATTAAAATACCTTGAGCTGTCGTCTCGCTATGGGAAAGACGAGGGAAAAGTCCTCGCCGCGGCAAAGGAAATCAGTGAAATCAAGCAGTTTATCGGCAAACGAATAAAAGTAAGTATCGAATCCTGGAACCAGATCATCGCGCAATACAAGGACCGTTTTGAGCATTTGGAGCAAAGCAGCGTCAGAATTACGCGGCTTGAGCGGGAAATCCAATCCATTAAAGACGCAATCCAGTTAAGCGCCCAAAAATCCAACGAAATGACCATCGATTCGTATCTTGACAATGCAGAAATCAGTTCCTTGCGGGTCGTCCAGTACGGCCACGAATCGATGCAACCGGTTTCTCCGAAGAGAATGAAAACCATTCGCCTGGCGATTTTAATCGGCGCTTTTATCGGCGTTCTCTACGGGTTTCTACGAAACAGGCTGTCGCCGTTTCTTTTTTCCGTCGCGGACATAGAAACCTCGGTTCGTAAACCGGTTTTTGCATCGATCCAGAACCTCTCGGCAGGCTCTTTGCCGGCCCTCCAGGCCGAGCATACCGCCGCCTCGCGCATTCTTGCCCCGGTCGCCGACCACATCGGAAAGCATTCACCGCAGTCCCTGTCGCTTATTACCACTCCGTCAAACGGCGGGGGAAACAGTTTCGTCGCGGTCGCTCTTTCCATTTCGCTGGCTTCCTCCTCAGGGGCCGGGGTTTTGTGTATCGAAATAGCTTCTCCGGCCTTGAAGTTTTTAGCGGACCGCAGCTATTCCTTGTCGGCAAATAAAGAACCCGTCTCATCCGATATCGGCGATAAAATTATACTCGGGGCTTTTAAAGGCGTCGACGTCCTTAAGGTCGCGATTCGGTCTTCCTCTCTTCCTAACCAGGAGATAATCGCCCAATTTATTTCTAAAGTCAAGGAACTCGGTTATTCGAACATCGTGGTTGACATTTCCTCGGATGGGGCGGACCCCTTGTATTTATCGTTCGCCGGGTACATGTCTTCCATATTTCTCACGGTGGCCTACGGAAAAACCAACCGTTATTCACTGGCCAGGATGATAAACCTTCTTGAGCGCTACGGTCACAAGGTCGACGGTTGCATTCTCAACCGTCGGGTAAACGAAATTCCCGAAGCCATTTACCAATGGCTCTAGGCGCTTGTCCATAACCTACCGGAAATCGACATTATGAAGGCGTTTAAAATTTTTGGCGTGTGGGTCCTTGCCGCCTTAGGCGCCGTTGCCTGCGCGCGGTTTTTTCGAAACAAGATTCTGAAAAAGCGTTTTATCGGCATTCTTGCCTATCACCATATCACCAAAAACGGTTTAGGCCCCGTTTCACCCGTTGCGACGCTTCCCGGCGTTTTTTCGCGCCATGTGAAGGTGTTTTCCCGGGTGTTCAGGGTCCTTCTCATGAAGGATGTTTGCGCTCTTTTAAAAAGCGGCGCCGAGTTCGACAAGGACGGTCTCGTATTCACTTTTGACGACGGATATCGCGATTCATTTGAAGAGGCAGCGCCGCTTCTGGAGGCCGCGGGAATACGGGGCGTATTTTATATAACCGGGGTTTCATTTACGCCTCGCGCATTATTGTGGAATGACATTGTCGGCGAGGCCTTGGTTTCCTTAAGCCTCCGCGATTTCGGGGAGCTTGAGTTGGGACCGTCCGGATTCAAGGACTTGTTGAGAAAGACGGCGCTTGCTCATGGCAAAAAGAAGGAATTTTTTATCGGGCAAGCTTTCGATCTTCTTTTTGAAGAAGGTCCCGTTTCACGGCAAAAGATCTGCGATCAATTGCATCGAATTCTGATTAAAAATAAAACCGGAATTAATCCGAGCCGGATCCTCATGGATCCCGAAGAAATTAAAACCCTCGCCCTCCGCGGCCATGAAATCGGCGCTCATACCCTGACGCATGCCCGGCTGTCGAAATCCGGGGGTACGGCAAAAAACGAAATCGTCGAATCCGTTTACGTTCTAAGAAAAAACGGCCTGACTGTTTCAAGTTTCGCGTTTCCGTTCGGAATGGACGGGGACATGGACCTTTCATGCCGTGATACTCTGCGACATGCGGGAATTTCAAACGCGGTGACCATGAAAAAAAATGTGGTGTCATCAGCGTCGGATTTATATTTTTTACCTCGAATTCCCGTATCTCCCCACCACGGCGCTTCATTTATAACGGCCCAATTCGAATGTATGGCCTGGGCCCAATTGGCGCGGTCCTTGTTTCACGTTTTCAGGCCGATAAAAACGGCTGAAAATTTATTAGTAAATGTCAACTAACCCGTAGTAATTCATTCATGAAAATAATATATTTTGATTACAATAACGAATGTTTGCCCCCGCTTTTGCGCTCATTCGAATTGATGCGCGCTGCCGCGGCACTTGGGCATACGGTCATGCTCCGCTTATGCCACGGACGAATGCGGCAATCCAAGTGGTTCTTCGAAATGCTTTCTTCGTCGCGAACGGAAAATTTTTTCGTATCTTTCAACAATCCGGTTTCCTTTGTTCCCAACCGCTACGGTGAATCGTCAAAAATAAAAGCCTGGAAAATGGTCCGTTCGAGCGTGTATGCCAATCGGTTTATCTTTTCCGAAATCAGAATGGTGCGCTCATTTAAGCCTGACGTGATCGTGGCCCGGCCCGATAACGTTTATTCGTTTTTAACGACCGTTCTTGTTGCGCGCGTTCCCCTGGTCATGAGCCCGGACGGTCCCGTGGAAGAGCTGTCCTCTATTTATGGCTATACCGCAAAATGGCCGGTCAGCTTCGACCTTTGGCGGGCAAAAAAAGCGAATGCCATTCTTTATATTAACGATGTCTGCGGCAATCTATGGAAACAAAAAGGAATTCCGGCCGATCGTTTGTTTCTTTGCCCTAACGGCGCCGATCCGGAAGTTTTCAAACCTTTAAAAAAAGAGGAGCGTTTAACAATTCGAAAATCCTTCGGATTTACCGAAAACGAAATTGTCATTGGGTTTTGCGGCAATCAACGATTTTGGCATGGATTGCCTAACCTCTTTAAATCTTTTGTCGAAGTATCCGAGAAAATTTCAAATCTTCGGTTGCTTGTAATCGGCCCTCTTGATGACCCTGAGTCCGTTGGAATTGATGCGATTTCGGACCGGGTCCGTTCAAGAATAATTTTTACCGGGAGCATTGAATATTTTCAAATGCCGCGTCATATGGATTTAATGGACATAATGGTGATGCCCTATCCCAAATTTCCCTTATTTCATTTTTCGCCGATGAAAATGTTCGAGTCATTGTCCATGGGAAAAGTCATTGTTGCATCCGGCCAAGGCCAGATAAGGGATTTGTTGCAAGCGTTGCCATCGGCGTTTCTTTATGATCCGGAAAAGGAAAATGGGCTTGAAAACGCCCTCGTATCGGCATGCACTGCAATAAAGCAAGCGCCGTCTCTCGGTGAAAAATCGAGGGCGTTTTTAAAAAACGGTCATACCTGGCAACATCGCGGAGAACAAGTAATAGCGGCCTGTGAATATGCATTGAAAAACGGCGGACAAAAGCGGAGACCCGCATGAAAAACACGGGATCGCTTCGTTTTCTTGCGTCGACAACGTCCATGTATTTCGCGGCCACGGTCATTCAAAGCGCGATCGGTTTCTTCCTGATTCCCGTTTATGCCCGCAACCTGTCTAAGGCCGAATTCGGGGCAATGGACCAAATCCTGCAGTTCATGGCGATCGTGCAACTTTTGGCAAGCGTCGGGTTACCGCTGGGCATGGTCCGGGGTTTTTATCTGGCCGCAAACGACGAAGACACGCGCAGGCGTATGTCCGGGGCGCTGTTTAATTTTATTTTTCCACTTACCCTTATCGTCTCGCTTTTTATATTCCTTTTCGCGGGTCCGCTTTCAAACCTGATATTTGCCGGGAAGGGAAAATCCGAATGGATACAATGGTCAGCGGCGCTTATCGCGATCACGTCGCTGAGCGGCCTGCCGATGTCCGTGCTTCGCACCCTACAGGCCTCAAAGGTATTCGCGATATGGTCGGTGGTCATGACTCTCATCGGGGCAAGCGCCACGGTTATGTTGCTCTTCAGCCCCTATTTTTCATTGACAAACCTCATAATCGTCACCTGCGTCGCCAATGGGATCATAACGGCGGCTATTTTTCCGCGATTTTTAAAATACGCCCGATTGAATACGCATTTCCGTTTGCTATCGCCGATGTTCGCTTTCGGCATCCCCTTGCTTCCTAACGCCACGGCGCGCAAGACGCTCGAGGTCGCGGGCAGATACATGCTTCCCCACTTTTGCGGCATGGCGGAAGTAGGGACCTTTGCCATGGGACTTAAAATCGCGTCGATACTTGATACGATGATATTGTCCCCTTTTTCCAACGCCTGGATGCCCTATTTCTACGCCCAATCGAAAAACCCCGACGCTCCCGCCTTGTTCGCCCGAATAACGGGCCTCGCGGTAATGACGCTCTGCATGACCATGCTGGCGATAGAATCGGTTAAGCCCCTGGTGCTTTCGTTCTTGGGAGGTTCCAAATTCGCCGATTCCGGGCCGGTTGTTTCCGCGCTGCTTCTCGGATTCGTTCTTAACGGAATTCAATACACGGTTTCCCCGGGAATGCACTTGACCAAAAAACTCGTCCAGGAAGCCAGCCTCATGGTCCTCTCCGCGGCGATTTGCATTCTGCTTAATGCGCTTCTCATTCCGCGATTTCACAGCACGGGCGCCGCGCTTGCCCAGGCTGGCGGATATTGTTCGTATCTCTGTTCGACATTTTTGGTTTCCCGACATTATTTTCATGTTCCTTACCCTTGGAAAAAAATCGTCATGGCTCTTGGAGCGGCCGTCGTGTGCTGGTGCGTTATAAATACTCTCGATAATATTGTTCTAAGGGTTTTGGTCGCTTGTATTTTCGCAGGAGTATGCGTCCGTCTTGATCCCACGATTCCGGGTTCGGCTCTTGTTATCGCCGAAAGCGTCTATAGAAAAATCTTCAATCGAAAGATCGCCGTATCGTGACAGGGCGCACAAGGAGCTTATGAACGCCGCACCGCTTATGGAAAAGGCCAGGATTCTCAAAAAACGGCTTACTGCCGCTTGGGGTCGCTCTTTACATCCCGAAACAGGCATGATATGCCTGCGGCCTTTTTATTATATGAACATCAGCGGAAACGGATTGGTGTATCCCTGTTGTCCGGGACTTGTAAACATGCCCCTCGGCACGGTTTCCTACAAGCGAACCTTCGAATCGATATGGAACGGGCCGGCCGCCCGGATTTTTAGAAAAACCATGCTGTCAACACGCCTCGACGGCGTTTGCGTTCGAAAGAGTTGTCCGTTTTTCCTTAACGGGCTCCTGCCGCGCCAGACCGGCAAAGGCCTTGACATGACGCGCACAGCGCCGGGACTGTTCCCCGATGGTCTCATGGATGACGGGGCCGTTATGTCGGCGATACGTTCCGCCGCCTCCACACTCGACTATACGCCTCGCTTTATCGGCCTGGCATGCGACCGACGCTGCAACCTCTCATGCGCTTCCTGCCGTTCCATAAACGTGACGCGCTTATCTAAAGAGGAATCGGCCTATCTTGACAAAGTAACCGAGTACCTTCACGAAGCGGGGCCTAATCTGCTGGAGCTTGAAGCGCTCGGATCGGGCGAGGTCTTTTATAGCCCCTTTACCCTGTCGCTCTTGCGATCGATGGACCGGAAGGATTTTCCGCGCCTGAAGACGCATATCGTGACCAATGGCCAGCTCTTTACACAGGCAATGTGGGAAAGCTTGGGTCCGGGGCGCGGATTTATCAATCGCGTGGACGTTTCAGTCGACGCGGCCACGAAATCCACCTACGAAGCAATCAGGATAGGCGGATCGTGGGAGCGGCTAACCAAGAACCTTGAATTCATCAGCAGCTTGCGGATTTCAAAAGAAATTGGGTTCTTTGCCTTAAATTTCGTGATAAGCGCCCGAAATTTCACCGAAATTCCACTGTTTCTTGACATGGCAAAAAATCTCGGCGCCGACCAGGTTGTTATGACGCTTCTTCATAACTGGGGCAAGGCAATGCGCTATGAATTTGAGAAGGAGGCGGTGCATTTCCCTCAACATCCGCTCCACGGGGAATTCCTTAAAACTTTGCAAAAAGCCCGGGAACAATCACCTAACGTGCTCTTGGGCTTTTCGGTTAAGAAGGACAAGTGAAGTGAAAATAAGACCAACAACATCGGGCGTGCCCCTTCCGCGCGCTCCCCAAGTCCTTATTTTTGCAGGCTGCGGCATCGGGGATTTAATTTTAGGCACGCCCCTTTTTTCTTCTATCCGTAAAGCGCTTCCCGGATCTCGAATCACGGTATTGCTTCGACCCGACCTTCCGGGGGAGGTATTGGCCGAAAACCCGGACGTTGAAGAGGTCTTTCATTATCCGAGCGCATCCGCACTTTATTTGTTTCCCCGATTTCCTAACGCTCATAAGAATATTTTTAGGATTATAAGGTTCCTGACGTTCGAGATCGCTTTTCTTTTCGGAATCAGGCTGCGCCGGTTTGATATCAGCATGCATCTTCTTCCAAGCGGAATAGCCGACGCCGACGGGTTGATCACGTTTCTATGCGGCGCTAAAATCCGCGTAGGTCCGCAGTTGACAAGCCGAAGCGGAATGTCGAAATGGTGTTATACCCATTCGATAGCTTGGGATAATTACCGGCATGTCGTCGAAAATAACCTCGATAGCCTACGAGCGCTCGGATTCGATAATTTTGATTTTCAGCTTAAACTTTTTATCAATGCGGATCATCGTAAAAAAGCCGAAGAAATACTTGCCGCGCATAAAATACGCCCAACCGAAGGCCGACTTATCGGCATGCATACCGGCGGAGGAAATTCAAGAAAACCATATTGGCCGCTTGCCCGGTTCGCTCAAGTAGCCCGGTATCTGATTGAATCGCACAACTGCCGGGTAGCGGTTTTTTTCGGTCCTCAGGAAAATGATGCAATGAAGGCATTTGAAAACGCGCCTATTATTCCCCTCAGTAATTTAAACATCGGTATTGTTTTCGGGGTTATTGAAAAATGTTCGCTTTTTATTTCTTCCGACACCGGATTAGGCCATGCGGCGGCCGCGCTCCAGGTCCCGACGCTTACGTTGTTCGGCAATGGAAATCAAAGAAAACACGAGCATTGGGGAAATAAAAGCTATTCGATCAACAAACTGCCGGAATCGATAAAAACCGGTTATGAAACCGGGTACTCCGCCGGCGAAGACGGCAGGCAGGCGCTTGAAAAGATTCAGGTAGAGGACATAATTGAGCTTTTGGATTCGATCTTGATGGAAAACGCCGAAAAGATTACGGCAGGCGGATAGGGTGAAGCGAAACGGTATGCGAATTCTACCAACGCAAAGAACATTCATCGGGCTTACGGCGATTTTACTCGTGAGCGTCATTTTGTTTTGGTTAGGAAATCTCACCAGCATTGGTCTGCACGGTGACGAAGCGTGGTTCGGGCTCAAGGCATCGGAATATTTGCATGAAGGAATCAGATTTCCTTGGGGAATGAATCATTATTCCGGTATTTTGCAAGGTCTGGTCAATGCGCTTGTTTTTAAATATTTCGGCATAGGAATTTATCAACTTCGAATTTCCGGGGTTGTAATCAACGTAATTTCGCTCATTCTCCTGCTGTATTTCTTATACAAAAAAAACGGGGCAAAAAGCGCCTTTTTCTTTACGCTGCTTTTCGCTCAATCGGCATTCTATTTGATCGGTCCAAAAATCGCGTGGGAAGTTTGCACGTTCAATTTGCTTTTTTTGACCGCTTTCGTCATATCGCTTTACAAACTTTCAGACGACAAGAACGACATTTCTATTTCATGGGCGTTCTTTTTTTTATTTTCATCGCTGATCGGTTCGTACAACCATATTCTTTTTTCAAGTCTTCCGCTTTCATTTTTGGCGGGGCTTAGCTTGTGGAAATTCTACAACGCAGACCGGAACGGCGGTACAAGAAGCATTGCTTTTTTGCTGATCACGCTGGTCAATACCACTGTACTGTTCTTGTTCATGAAATTCGCCATCGGTCTTTTTTGGCCCTTTTTGCATTTGTATTGTTTTTTGTACTTTATTGCGTCGATCTTGCTTGAATCGCTTTTTATCAAGCCCATAGCTTTATGGTGCTCCTCCATTTTGGAGCCAGTTTTTAAAATTCGGTTTTCAAAATCATTTTTGATTTGCGTTTCCTCTATTTTCACTTTTTCATTTTCACTTTTTCATGGGATGCTTTTTTTTCAAATCCTTTCGCAAAGAATACTGTTCCTGCGCGTTTTTTCTTATGAGCTCCCCTTATGGATTGCCGTGACATTGTTTGCCTCCGCGGTTGTGATAGGCGCTTTTTTAATCGTATCTTTAGTAAACGATATTCGCTTCAGACCGAGAGAACCATGGGCATTTATCATTGTCGGATATTTAGGAACCTTTACACTGTACGCTACCGAAGCTTCAATTCGATACTTTTTGATTATGTTTGTCCTGATGTGCTTGTATGCAGGGTTTAAGCTGTCGTCGCAGGACGGCCCTGTTCGCGGCGTCGTTTTGGCGGCGCTCGTAACCAACGTCCTGCTGGTCCAATCACTACTTTGGTTTTTGTCGTCAAATCACCACCGAAAACTCAGGGCGATCGATTTTGCAATGGGTAACGGAAGAATGGAGTCGTCGGCGCATTTTCTTCCCTTCGGGCCCGTTTTGGATTTCATAAATGCCCATAAGATCGGACATATAGAAGCGACAAAAAGTGAAGAAGCGGAAACGGGACACACGTACGACTTTTATAAGCTGTTCAATACTCAATGGGAAAAATATCCGAATCGCGCTCGAATTACTTATGATAAAATATCCATGGGAGACGGATTCAGAAAAGAACTGCTGCCGCCGCAAACAACCGAGAATGCGGTGAAAAACCGGACCGATAAAATCCAAGCGGCCATTCAAGATCGCCTTGCATCAGGGGAATTTCCGGGAATCCAGTATTATGTCACTTCGCCCGACTCAACTATTTTCTCGCGCAACGCAGGGTTCGCCGATGTGCAGGCAGGAAAGCCGGTAACGTCAAATACGACCATGACCATACACGCAATGTCAAGGATATTTATCGCCGCCGCCGCGCTTCAATTGATTGATGAAGGGAAGGTTTCCCTTGACGATCCGGTTTCAAACTATGTTTCAAGCGTTTCCTACGGTGATCGGCCAACCATTCGTAATCTGCTGTCCCAGACGTCGGGAATTCCCAATTCGACTCCTAATCACAAACTTTCCTTCGAGCCCGGCAAGAAATACGCCTATTCACGCTTGGCGTATCGAATGCTTGAAGAAGTAATTACCGCCGTTTCCGCAATGCGCCCTCGGGAATATTTTCAAAAAAATATTTTCCAAAAACTCAATCTCACCGGTCATGACGCGCAGTTTATTGACACATCGGACTCCTTTCGGGCAACGGGATATCTCAATAACGCCTCAATGCCGAAATTATTCAAATCCTGTTTCGCGGAGGCGAAGCGCTTCGAGGAATATGAAGATGGCCGCCAGAGCGACCGCCATTTCGATTTCATGAATTTCATTTCCTTGTGCCGGGCGTCATCGGCCCTAGCGGCCGGGAAAACGGGGAATATATTCGGCTTGGGACGAAAAGGCAATAGTGCTTCGTGGATCGCCGTTCATAATGATTATTGCAAAGGGCCCCTGTCCGATAATCCGGCCCTATCCGCGCAAGTCCTTTGCGTATTTTTGCGTGACATGTTGCGCAACCGACCGGTTTTGTTTTCAAGCAAAACAAAAGCCTTTTTTTTCGAACAACAAAAAAACAATTCCGGGCAATTGATTGACATGAGTTTGGGCTGGCATGTCGGGTTATCCGGCAACGCCAGGTATTTTTACAAAGAAGGCGGCGGCGGAGGGTTCCATTGCGAAATGCGCGTGTACCCAATGCACAAAATCGCTTCCGTCGCAATGGCGAATAGTACGCTATTTGACGCACACGGATTTCTTGACGACAATGATTGGGAATTCTTTAACTAAGTAAAGGCGGCGTCCTTATGAACATTCTTAGAAACAAAACCCCGGGACCCCGAATGGCCAACCCCTTGTTTTCTTTTTCGGCACGGCCTTACATGCTGGTGATACTTCTAGTCGGAATGGCAGGAGCGCACTTTGTCAATGTCGCTTCAGCAGTGCCGACGCACTACCTGGTGGCGTTCATTTTGATTTTGCTCGGTGCGGCGGGATTGATTATGCTGCGTCGACACCTTCCTCAAATAGCGCTTTTTGGATTGGTGATCGCGTCGGGAATTCCCATGTTTTACCGGGTTTGGACCCAAAACGACCCGCTTTGGGATTGGAAAGGTCACCTTGAAGGAACTATACCGGAGCCGGTAATAAATCTGATTGATTTACCGCTCATTCTTATCCTCGTGACTGCCTTTTTTCCAGTTATTTTTCGTCGAAAACCCTTACCCGCGTGGACGTGGCTTGACATATGCATCTTATTGTTTCTGGCGACATGCTTGACGTCTTTCACCAACGCACAAGACCATTTGTACGCTTTTTTTGAATTGCTGCGCTATGTGAAATATGTCATGCTTTATGTCGCCTTGCGCATATTTTTTGAAAAAGAAAATTATGGCGGACTCATGATTGTTGCGTTATCCTGTATTGTCTGTCTGGAAGCAATTGTGTCATTGCTAACGGGCCTAAGCGGCGGCGGTTTGATGCTCTATGGCACATCTTCTTGGGCCTTTTCAACAACGGCGGATGGACGCAATATAACCCGGGTAGCCGGAATCTTGGGAGGCCCCAATGTGTTAGGGACCTGGCTTTTGTTACCGTTGAGCGTTTTTATTTCATACCTGTTTTCAACTTCCAATCAAAAGCATAAAACAATTGTTTTTCTTGTTGCTATGGTTGGGCTGATTACCTTTTTATATACGTTTTGCCGCTCTGCATGGGGTGGTTTTATTGCGGGCTGTTTATTATTATTATGCATTTTGGAAATTCGGAAAAGATTAAAACGTGAATATCTTGTCGCGTTGCTCATTTTAGTTCCACTGGTATTTATTGCGACTTATGTTTCAGGAACTGCATCAAATATTAAATCCCGTATTTTTTCCGATGAAACCGGAGCCTGGGAAGTTCGCCCCGAATTAAATTCCATTGCAATGAGAATGGTAAAGGAGCATCCTTTTGCCGGTGTTGGCTTGAATAATTTCCAGGTTGTCAGCCACCGCTATGATCTTAGCAAATTTACTACGGTTTTCGATGCCCCGGCACATAATGTTTTTATGCTTTTTGCGAGCGAAACCGGGGTGTTAGGTCTTCTTTTTTTTATAAGCATGGGGGCTTATCTTTTTTATAAAAGTATCTTGCTGACCAAGAATCCTACCGATGATTATCGTTTTTGCGTGGGCGTATCCGGCGCGATGTACCTTATTGCGCTTTTTATCAATGAATTGGGAGATTATACGTTACGCTATGAAGCATTGTTGCCCCAATGCGCCTTGATGGCTGCGTTTGTCATGTCTGTAAAACCACTTCATATCGGTCCTAAAGCCATCGCCCCAAATCCCGAACCTCTCGTTTTAGGCAGGAATTAAAATGCCGCCGCTTTTACCGAACACAATCCTCGTTATTGCGGCAACTTTTTTAAAGAAATAGTTATTGTTCCCGAAAAAACAAAAACGATCCAAATAAACATTATTGGAATGAGAACCAATGCCATTCTTGAATAGGCGCTGACCGCCGAAGTGGCCGCGGTAGCTATTAATCCGAATACAAAAAGCGGCATCGGGCGAGGCATTAATCCGCGCCTTCCAAATATCGCAAGCGTCACACTTATAGCGAAAAAAACCACAAGAAACATCCCTGGAATTATATAGAATAGACTTCTCATCGATTGCGGCGTATAAGAGTAGGGGAAATTAATGAACATGCGGCAGAGATTTGCCGCATAATTTTTTAAAAACTTCATCGGGTGCTTCGCAATATTGATAATTGCTTGCTTTTTAAGAATCTCATCTCGCTCAACGGTGGACATGGCGTCGATGATTTTGTAAAATGACTGATGGTTTTTAATAAAGCCCGGGTTGATATCATTTCTCTGATTTTGGATATCTCCAAGTTCATTTTCAAAGGGAGACGTGAGGTAATAAAGCTGATCACCTCCTAATACGGACCAATAAAATGGGCGACCCGTTAGGTTATAGGTATATAAAAGATACGGTACGGTTCCAAGCAGTCCGAACAGGCATATAATAAACGCCCGTGAGAATCCCGAACGCCGCAAGAGAGCGGCCACGGCAAAAACAACAATGCAAGCGGCGAGGATATACCCAAAAATGACTTTTGTCAAGGCCACCATTGAGATAAAAAAGGCCGCCAGAAAAAGAGGCGCATTCTTTTTGTTAAGAAGCGCATCCAAAAAGTAATAGCAAAAACCGCACATGAAAAAGGTTGCCGCGGTTTCGGACATAATTAGGGGCAATTCCACGAAATTCGGGGGATAAAGACCGAAGATCAAAGCTGCAAAAACTGATTTGCGAAACGAAATGAAAAAGCGCAAGGAATAAAACAAATATATAACCGCCCCGAACATGAGAAAAGCATTAAATATTTTTAATGACAGTAATGGTGCATGCAAAGCGACAAAGGGCATTAGGAGCAATGGGTATCCTGGGCCGTTCATAAGGTTCAAATGGTATTTGTCGCCGGTGACGTAAGTACCATGTAAAAGATTTGAAGCGTACTCCATATAGCGGGCTTCGTCGCATACAAAAGCGTTGCGGGAAAAAATCAGTATCGTCGCTAAATATGCAAAAAACGAAAGAAAAAGAATTATGCCGTAAAATCGATCGGTGGTTATAGAAGTTTTCAACTTGGGGAAAAAAATCATAAACCTTTTCTCTGTTAAGGATTTTGCGATTAATTCAAAATACATGGAAGCTGTTAGTGGTTCGCTAGTATCCGGTTAAAATAGTGTGACAATAAACGGCTCGACCAAAGATGATACACTTTCGGCAGGAAGCCAAATAAGTATTACCTTGGGTGTTCAAGCAAACAATTGGCTTGGAGTTGCATGCGATTATTTTGTCTATTGTGTCGTTCCTTCTGGAAAGACATACTTTTTAAATACTTCCGCCCAATGGCAGCTCTTGATGTCTGCTGCCTACGAGGGAAATTCTGTGGACGTAAGCGGGTACATAGTTCCAAATATTTCATCAATATATGAAGGAAAAGGCACATACACTTTCTACTTTACGATGGATAATAGTCAGAACGGCGTCATGGACGGCACCCAGGTTACTACGTCGGTGCGCGCCATTGTTCAGTAAGTTTTATCGTAAGAAGATGCTTTAAACGCCTCGCGATTAACCTTCGCGGGGCGTTTTTCGTCCGGATTATACCGAAGAACTAATAATTGCCTAACATAATACTAACTGAAAAGGCATATTTTTAGTAATCTTTTTAATGGACGATCTTTTTTTCCTGCCTTCTTGAAAAGTGAGGAGTAATAATAATGGGTTTTATCGTCAGAATCTATCGGCAAATCTATCGTTTAAGCACGGGATTTTATCTTATCTTCAGGAACCAACCCACTTCCAATGAGAAAATGATTTTTCTTTTGACGTTTTTGCGGATAGAAAGCAAGCGCTTTCTTGCGAAAATTCTCCCCGTCTTTCATCCCTCAAAAGAGCGTTTCTTGAAATACAAAGTTTCTTTTCCTAATTACGAGGCTTTTAGCAATCTGTTTATGGAAATCTTTGTGCTTGGAGAGTATGCTTTTGACGGACCGGAGAATTCCTTGATCATCGATTGCGGCGCGAACATTGGTATGAGCGTTATGTATTTCAAGAATACGCATCCGAATTCAACCATTATTGCTTTCGAACCCGATGATAACGCTTATAAATATCTCGCTCGAAATATTGAGATGAATGGATTGCAGGATGTTCATTTGAACAAAATAGCTGTTTTGGATAAGGACGGTGAAGCCAAATGGTACTCCGCATTGCATGAAAGCACAGCTTCTCTTTTGGAAATGAGCGTTTTTCAATCGTCTTTGGGAAACCAACAGGTCAAGAGCACAACCGTGAACTGCGCAAGGCTCTCGTCGTTTATCGACCGACAGGTAAATCTATTAAAGTTAGACGTCCAGGGCGCCGAAACAAAAGTTTTGGAAGATTTGAAGAATACCGATAAAATCAAGTTCGTTAACGACATGATTATTGAATATCATTTTGACTCTGTAAACAATCCGTTGGGAAAATTAATCTCCATTCTTGAAGAAAACGGATTTTATGTTTCCATTCACGCATATCATCAGGTTAAATTGCCTCCTTATTACAAAACGCGAGGAGAATCGTATTTCTTCGTAATTTTTGCATCA